>Ga0075423_10000287_pt1 | contig 38705 bp, 36 predicted proteins | sample SoiMethybrSBSTD2_FD_80114 | JGI IMG/M metagenome (GOLD analysis project Ga0075423, IMG submission 80114) | Bulk soil microbial communities from a Populus tree surrounding site in Tennessee, USA - Soil MetaG P. TD hybrid SBSTD2 | ecosystem: Environmental > Terrestrial > Soil > Tree plantation...
TGCCGAGCGCGAACAGGGTCAGCATGATGATCGGCAACGACATCACGTAGTCGACGATGGTGAAGAATTGCGTCATGCTGCCGCTACTGCTTTCCTTCCGGCTTTTCTGTGGCGAGTCGCACGGTGACTTGGGTACCCGGAGCACCCTTCGAGGTCGAGGCGTTCACGGCGCCTCCCGTGCCCGGATATCCCGGACGCACCGTCTGCACAAGCTGGTTCACTGGTTGCTCGAGTATCTGGAAGAAAGGTTTGGGATATAGCCCAATCCAGAACGCCATGATGATCAGCGGAACGAAAGTCAATACCTCGCGCGGAGTCAGATCGTGTAGCTTTTCATTTTTCGGGTTCGTGACTGTGCCGAAGAAAACGCGCTGATAGAGCCATAGCAAATATGCCGCTGCAAGAATCACGCCGGTGACCGCCCATGCCGCCCAGCGCCAGTTTTCGATAAACGTGCCCTGCAAGATGGTGAATTCGCCGACGAATCCGTTCAACAAGGGCAGTCCCATGGAAGACAAAAACATAATCATGGTGATGGTGGCGTAGACCGGCATCACGTTGGAGATGCCCCCGTACTCGGCAATCTCGCGCGTATGCCGCCGTTCATAGAGAATACCGACGATCAAGAACAGCGCTCCGGTCGAAATGCCGTGATTAATCTGCTGCAGCACGGAACCGCTCAGTCCCGCAGGATTCAACGCGAAGATGCCGAGAGTACAGAATCCCAGGTGGCTGACGGACGAATAAGCCACCAGCTTCTTCATGTCTTTCTGCATCAGCGAGACCAGCGCGCCGTACACGATGCCAATGATCGAAAGCGCGATCATCCAGCCGCGTACTTTAGGATGCATAGCAACGTCGGGGAAGAAAGGAAGCGAGAAGCGGACAAATCCGTACGTTCCCATCTTCAGCAGAACCCCGGCCAGGATTACGGAACCTGCGGTCGGAGCTTCCACGTGCGCGTCCGGAAGCCAAGTGTGGAACGGGAACATCGGGACCTTGATGGCGAAGGCCAGGAAGAATGCCAGAAAGAGCAGAATGGCGTATGTCACGCCATAAGCTGGGTCGTGAAAGATATTCGGGGCCGTCTTGTATAGGGCTTGAATGCTGAAGGTGTACTCGCCGGTTTGGTGATAATTGTAGAAATAGAGGAACAGCACCGCCAGCAGCATCAGCACGGAGCCGAACAAGGTGTAAAGAAAGAACTTAATTGCGGCGTAGAGTTTGCGCGGCCCGCCCCAGATGCCGATCAGCAAGTACATCGGCACCAGCATCGCTTCCCAGAAAACGAAGAAGAGGAAGAAATCAAGCGCCATGAAGACGCCCAGCATTCCCGTCTGCAGCACCAGAAACCAGACGTAGTATTCCTTCAACCGGTTCTCGATCGCGGTCCACGAGGAGAGAATCGAAACCCATCCCAGCAGAGTGGTAAGCATTATCAGGAGAAAAGAAATGCCGTCGATCCCCAGCACGTAACCCGCCCCGATGGAAGGAATCCAGTTGTTGGGGGCGCCTTCCATGAACTTGAATCCGGGCTGATCGCGTAGCTGCCAGAACCAGGGCACCAGCGGAATGGAGGCCAAAAATCCGGCGAGCGCGAAGATGTTGGCGATCCAGCGGATCGCGTCTTTGTTTTCTTTGGGGACAAACAGCAGCAGGATCGCGCCCACCAGCGGCGTAAAAAGAATGATGGAGAGAATGTGGCTATGCATAGAAGCAGTTTCCAGTCATCGGTTCAGCTACCGCCACGCGTAGTACGCAACAAACCCGACTAAGCCGACCACCATCACCAGGGCATACCACTGCACCAATCCCCATTGCAGCATGCGCGTGGGATATGACAATAAGCGCGCGACGACCGCCGGTCCGTTCACCCCGAGCCCGTCGATGATCCACCTATCCCACCAGGTAGAGAGCGTGGCGGTCAGGCGCGTCATCCAGCCAGCGCCGTTCACCGTTCCATCAATTACACGGGAATCGAACCAGGATGATGCCTCGCCTAGGCCCATCGCGCCGAGACGGACTTTACCCAGCTTGCGACGCCCGGTGAAGGCGTAATCGTAGCCTTCGTCGACGTAGTACTTGTTGTAGAGCAGGTTATAAGCGCCGGGCGATTTCGCTGCGATGGGCTCGATGTATCCCTCGGCTGCATTTTGATACGAGCTTCGTGCCAGACCCCAACCAACTACTGCTGCTCCGATCGAAAGAAACATCAGAATGTACTCCCATGGATCGGTGTGTCCAGCTTCTTTCGATCCCGCGGCGAGCTGTGCGGGCCTCGCTTCGGCAAGCACCGGGGCAGCCTCGCGCGCAAAGACCGGTTCCAGAAATTTCTCGAAGCGATTCGAGCCTTTCAGGCTATGCGGCCAGCCCAGGAAGCCTGCAAAAATGGAAAAGAAGGCAAGAATCACCAGCGGCACGGTCATGGAAGTGGGCGATTCGTGAACATGGTGCTCGACTTCGTGGCTCATCCGCGCGGGGCTCCAGAACGTCAGGTAAATGAGCCGGAACATGTAGAAAGCGGTCATCAACGCCGTGAAATAGGCGATCAGCCACAACAATCGGTAAGCGCCGCCTTCGGAGTGCCAGGCCTGCCAGAGAATCTCGTCTTTAGAAAAGAAACCTGCGAAGCCGGGGATGCCGGCGATGGCTAGTGTCGCAACGAGCATTGTGCCAAACGTGCCTGGGATCTTGTGCGCCAGAGCGCCCATCTTGCGCATGTCCTGCTCGCCGCCGAGAGCGTGAATTACCGATCCCGCGCCCAGGAACAGCAGCGCTTTAAAGAAAGCATGGGTGAAGACGTGGAACACGCCCGCGGCAAATGCGCCAATGCCCAGGGCAAGAAACATGTATCCGAGTTGCGAGACCGTGGAATACGCCAGCACGCGCTTGATGTCGTTCTGAACTAGGCCGATCGAGGCGGCGAAAATTGCTGTGAGCGCGCCGACGATGGCAACCGTCTTCATGGAGACGGGTGCCAGCACGAACATAGCATTCGACCGGGCGACCATATACACGCCCGCAGTCACCATGGTGGCGGCGTGGATCAGAGCGGACACTGGGGTGGGACCTTCCATGGCGTCCGGCAGCCAGACATAAAGAGGAAGCTGCGCTGATTTTCCGCAGGCGCCAACAAACAGAAGCAAAGTCGCAGCAGTGATGATGGGATCGCCGATAGAAAATTGTCCGCTGCGTGCCAGGGCTGTAATGTCCGTAAAGCGGAAGGAACCGAAATACCAGACGATGGTGAACATGCCGAGCAAAAATCCGGCGTCGCCGATCCGGTTTACGATGAACGCTTTGTTGGCCGCGTCACTCGCGGACTTGCGATGAAAATAGAATCCGATCAGCAGATAGGAACAAAGGCCCACACCTTCCCACCCCACGAACAGCAACACGTAGTTGTTCCCCAGGATCAGCGTGAGCATGGAGAACATGAAGAGGTTCATGTATCCGAAGAAGCGGTAATACCCTCCTTCATGCGCCATGTAGCCGGTGGAGTAAATATGAATCAGCATGCCGACGCCAGTCACGAACAGCAGCCAGATCGAGGAGAGCGGATCGAGCAGGAAGCCAGCATCCGCCTGGAAGGGTACAGGCGTGCCGTCGCGCTTGAGGAACGTGAGGTGACCAGTGTCGCTGCCGAGCCAGGTGTAAAGGATCTTTTCGAACGGACGGCCGGGATAGTCATGTGACCAGTGGGTGTACTGGGAAACTGCCCCGCAGGCGAATAGGAATGCCAGCACTACGGCGCCGACACAGACTGCGTCCACCGCCTGCTTCGACAGCTTGCGGCCGAAAAAGAACACGACCGCCGCACCGAGCGCGGGCAGCAGCGGGATCAGCCAGATGTGGTCGAGAAAGAACATTTTAGCCGTCAGGGTCAGTCGTCGGACCGCAGTGGTCTGGTCCCACAACCCCGCGTGATGTCATTCTGGCGCTGAGCGTCGCGAGGCTGAAGGATCTATGCATTTGCCGCACCAACCGAATACATGGCCGAATACATGGATTCTTCGCTTCGCTCAGAATGACAATTCTACAAAAGGTTGAAAGTCATAAGGGTCCTACCATTTCAGCAGATCCACCTCATCCACGTTTACGGTCTCTTTATTGCGGAAGAAGGCGATCAGAATCCCGAGGCCGACTGCGGCTTCGGCGGCGGCATCGGTAATCACGAAAATCGCAAAGATCTGTCCGTGCAATCCGTACAGTCGCGAAAACGCAACCAGGTTTAGGTTCACCGCGTTCAGGATCAGCTCAATCGACATCAGCACGATGACCACGTTCCGACGGGTGAGGACACCGATCACACCCAGCACGAATAGTGCAGCGGCCACGACGAGATAATGCAGCGTTGTTATCGGAACCATCTCTACGCCCTAAATCCTTTTCTTCGCCATGACGACTGCGCCTATGATTGCGACCAGCAACAACAACGACGCAATCTCGAAGGCAAACATGTAGTTTCCGTAGAGCAGGACTGCGATCTGCTGCGTGTTGGACTGCTCCGGAAGCGCTATTTCGCGGCCGGCAAACAAGTCTCGTCCTTTTACGTATACGCCCGTGAACAAGCCACCCAGCACGAGGGCAGCAAGCACTCCGACCACCCACATGTTGTTGAACTGCTCTTCTTTCTGGGCCCTTTCGATCGAGACCAGCATGATGACAAAAAGAAACAACACCATGATGCCGCCGGCATAAAGAATGATCTGCACGCCAGCGACGAACGGAGCATAGAGCATCAGGTAGAGGCCGGCCTGCCCGAGCAGCGCGAGGATCAGCGCCAGCGCCGAATGTACCGGATTTCGGCGTGTGATCACGAGCACGCCGCTGATCACGGTGACCAGGGCCAGGAAGTAGAAGAAGAATGTTGTGGCTACAGGCTGCATGTCAAATTTTAGAACGTGAACTCTGAGGGCCTGGGTTCAAATGCATAGATTCTTCCGCTTCGCTACGCTCAGCGGCAGAATGACATTTTCCAGTTCTCTATAGAGCTATTCCCAATATCGCTGTAACAATCAGCACGCCCAATCCAATCGGCAGCAGGATCTTCCATCCTACTTTCATCAGTTGGTCAAAGCGGTAGCGCGGGAAGGTGCCCCGGTACCAGATGTACAGATACATGAAACCCGCAACTTTGGCCGCGAACCAATAGATATCTTGAACCCGGTCACGCACTAGGGGCGCAAACAGAACCAGACCGATCAGCCCAAGCAGCGCGCCGAATCCGGCAAGGCCCATCGTCTGCGCGCGAAAATAAGGGTGCTTGGGCATACGTGCGACGCTGTAAAACGTGAGACCCGCCATAGCCAGGAACGTCAGGCCGGGAAAAAGCGAGAACACAAGATCCCAGGTTTCGCCGCTCAGCCAGTGCGGGAATGGGCGCAGCCATCCGCCCAGCCAGAGTGTCACGGCGATCGATGAAACCGCGATCATCGCCGAATACTCGGCCAGGAAAAACAAAGACCAGCGGAAGCCTGAGTATTCCGTATGGAATCCCGCCGTCAATTCAGATTCGGCTTCTGGTAAATCAAACGGGGCACGGTTGGTCTCCGCCACCATAGCAACAGCGAAGACAAAGAATGCGATGAGACCCAGCGGGAAAAACTTGAAGATGAACCAGGTACTCTGTGCCTCTTGTGCCTGCACGATCCCGATCATGCTCAACGTGCCCGTGCCGCTTGGGTTGAAACTGGTCATCAGCACAGCCGAAATTACGGCCAGCCCCATCGCGATCTCGTAGGAAACCATCTGCGCGCTCGAGCGCAGAGCGCCCATGAGGGGATAATGCGAGTTCGAAGCCCAGCCCGCCATTACTACGCCGAGCACGCTGAGCGATGACACGCCCAGCATGAACAGCACGCCGATGTTCATGTCAGTGACAGCATGAGTGGGTCCGAAGGGCACGACGATGAAAACTGTGAATGCGGTCAGTACCACAATCAGAGGGGCCGTCCAGAAGACAAATGGATCGGACTCCGATGGCATGATGTCTTCTTTGATCAGTAACTTTATCGCGTCGGCGATGGGCTGAAGGAGGCCGTGAGGCCCGACACGCATCGGCCCCAGCCGCACCTGCATGTGGGCCAGAATCTTGCGCTCCAGCCAATTCATCGCGATGACGGCGACCGAGAGTCCAAGAAAGATCAGCAGAATGTAGATGAATGCCCAAAGAAAATTTCCAGCCTGCCCGGGCGTGGTGTCGCTCTTGAGATACGAGGTAATGTACTCGATCATCAGCGGTCCACCTCGCCGAGCACGATGTCGAGCGTGCCGATCACGGCGATCACATCGGCCACGAGTTGACCGCGTACCATCTGGTCGAGCGCCTGCAGGTTCACAAATGATGGCGGACGCACACGCACTCGGTAAGGCTGGGTCGAACCATCACTAACGATGAAATACCCCAGTTCACCCTTCGGCGCTTCGATCGAATGGTAGACCTCGCCCACCGGAGGCTTCACCACTTTGGGCACTTTGGCCATGATCGGCCCTTCAGGAATTTTGCCGACGGCCTGCTCGACGATTCGCAAGGACTGTCGCATCTCCTGCATGCGAACTAAATACCGGTCGTATGTGTCACCGTTCTGGCCGGTGGGAATCTCGAATTCAAAATCCGAATAGGCAGCGTAGGGCTGGGCCTTGCGCAGATCCCATTTCACCCCGCTGGCCCGCAGCACGGGTCCGGTGACACCCAGGGCGGTACAGTCTTTGGCAGAAAGCATCCCAACATTCCTGGTACGCTCTACCCAGATTCGATTGGTGGTCAGCAATTCCTCATATTCATCAATCTTTGGGGTCACGAACTTCAGAAACTTTGTGACGTCCTGCTCGAACCCTTCATAAGTCTCATATAAGCAGCCGCCGATGCGGAAAGCGTGAGTGGTCAAACGCGCGCCACAATACTTCTCGAAGATTTTCAGAATTTCTTCGCGATCGCGGAAGGTATAGAAGAGTGGCGTGATGGCGCCGATATCGAGCGCATGCGTGCCCAACCAGAGCATGTGGCTGGCGAGCCGGTTCAGCTCCGTCAGGATCACCCGGATATAGTTGGCGCGCGGCGGCGCTTCCAGGTTCAGCAGCTTCTCGACGGCTTCGCAGTAGCCCAATCCGTTCGAGACCGCGGCCACGTAATCCATGCGGTCGACGTACGGATTGAACATCGCGTAGGTGCGGTTCTCCGCGATTTTCTCCACGCCGCGATGCAGATAGCCGATGACGCATTCAGTTCCGAGAACTTTTTCTCCGTCCAGCTTCAATATGACGCGCAGCACGCCGTGGGTCGCCGGATGCTGCGGGCCCATATTGATAATGAGCTCATTGGAATCGAGAAAAGTCTTGTCATCGCCGAGTTCCAGGTGCGAAAGGTTTTTGGTGGCGTCGGTCATCGAAAAATTATTGGCCGCTCTCGATTCCCAGGTTGATCTGCACCCACTCGTTATCCTGCTGGATGATCCCGTAGTCTTTCCTCAGGGGATGACCCTTCCATCCGTCCGGCAGCAGAATGCGTTTGAGATCGGGATGCCCATCGAACCGGATCCCAAACATGTCGTAAACTTCGCGCTCCAACCAATTCGCCGTAGGCCAGATCTTGACCGCGCTAGGCACGCTTTCGCCGTCGGCAATTAACGTCTTCACCCGGATACGTTCGTTGCTAGGGAAGGAGTACAGAATCCAGATCACATCGAACTGCTTCTCGCGCTGGGGATGGTGCACCGCGGTGACGTCCACGCAGTAATCGAACTCTTCCTGATCGCGCAGAACGTGCAGGATCTCTGGGATGAGTGACGAATCCACCACCATGTAGTTCTGTCCCAGATAAGTGCTGGCTTCACGCACGCCCGAACCGTACTGGCCTTTGAGCCTGCTCACCATGTCAGATTCCCACGGAAGCGCGGACGGTCCTGCCGGTTTGGCAGGTGCAGTATGTTCGGCAGGCTTAGCAGCGGCAGGCGGCGCGGGCTTCGGAGGTGCGCCCGGCGCTCCGGGATCGCTCTCGGCCCCGGCTTCGCCCGACTTCTTAGCGGGTACGGGTTCCACGGAAGGAGGAGTCGGCGCTCCCGCGGGGCCTTTAGGCTCACCTATAGGTGGTGGTGGGGGTGATTTGGTCTCGTCTGGCATCGCTGCGACGGCGCAAACTCGAGCCTCGCGGAACTTAAGGAGAACGTTAACTTCTAACAGCTTGCAAACAGGCTGTCAATCGCAGCACTCGGCCGGAGATCGAGAACAGCAGCCCTTGGGAAATTTCGCCGACACATGTAAGGTTTATAGCCATGAAAGCCATCCGCATCCACGAATTTGGCGGTCCTGAGGTTCTGCGCTACGAAGATGTCCCCGATCCGAAACTGCGCAAAGATCAGGTATTGGTCCGCGCCCGCGCCTGCGCCATGAATCATCTCGACATTTGGGTGCGCAAGGGGCTCCCCGGCATCAAGCTGCCGCATATTCCCGGCAGCGACGTCGCCGGTGAAATCGTCGAAGTCGGCGAATATGTGACTGGATTCAAATCTGGACAGCGCGTGCTGCTCGCCCCGATGCATTTCTGCAATCATTGCCGGAAATGTGTGGCTGGATTGCAGAATCAGTGCCCTGAATTCACCGTGCTCGGTAATGCCGTGGATGGCGGCGACTGCGAGCTGATAGCCATTGCCGCGGTCAATGTCATCCCGATTCCCGACAGCCTGGATTTCAGCCAGGCGGCGAGCGTGCCGCTCGTCTTTCTCACCGCCTGGCACATGCTGGTGGGTCGCGCAGGTATCCGGCCCGGGCAGACGGTGCTGGTGTTGGGAGCCAACTCGGGCGTGGGTATCGCGGCGATTCAGATTGCGAAACTGCTCCACGCTCGCGTGATCTCCACCGCTGGTGATGAACGGAAAATGCAGAAAGCTCGGGAACTGGGGGCTGATTACGTGATCAACCACTATCAGCAGAGGATTTCGGAAGAGGTCAGAAAGATCACGAATAAACAAGGATGCGACATCGTGCTGGAGCACGTGGGCGCAGCCACCTGGGAGGAGAGCATGAAATCCCTAAAGTCCGCTGGCACGTTGGTGACCTGCGGCGCAACCAGCGGACCGCAAGTCGGCATTGAACTGAGATTTCTTTACAGCCGCCAGCTTTCACTGCTCGGGTCGTATATGGGCACGATGGGCGAGTTGCACGAGGTCCTCGGCCACGTATTCGCCGGGCGGTTGAAGCCGCTAGTCGACAGAACTTTTCCGTTGAAGGAAATCCGTGCCGCCCACGAGTACATGGAAAGAAGCCAGATGTTCGGCAAGATCGTGCTTAATCCGTGATCTGACGTGCTGGTCCTCTGTGCCCTCTGTGGCCTCGGTGGTTTAAGATGTAGGTATGTCCAAGGGCATCAGCTTCGGCCCGTACGTGGATATCGAAGACGGTAAGCGTGTAGTCAAAGAGCTTACCTACGGCAATCCCACGCCAGAAGGCGTGATCCTCACCACGCTCGATTCCGCCATCAACTGGACGCGCAAGAACTCCCTCTGGCCCATGACTTTCGGCTTGGCCTGCTGCGCGATCGAGATGATGTCCATGGGCGCATCCCGTTTCGACATCGCCCGCTTCGGCGCTGAGGTGTTTCGACCCTCCCCTCGTCAATCGGATCTGATCATCATCGCCGGGCGCGTCTCCCAAAAAATGGCCCCGGTGATCCGCCAGCTTTGGGAACAAATGCCGGAACCCAAGTGGGTCATCTCCATGGGAGCCTGCGCCACCTCAGGCGGTGTTTTCAACAACTACGCGCTCGTACAGAGTGTGAACCAGGTAATCCCCGTTGATGTTTATGTTCCCGGATGCCCGCCGCGCCCCGAGCAACTGATCTACGCCATCACCCTGCTGCAGGAGAAGATCCAGAAGGAGCGGGGGAGCCTGAAGCGGGCGCTCAATCTCACCTGATTGTGTTCCGCTCGGAATTACCACGGGGAATTGTCATTCTGAGCGAACCGAGAATCTATGCATTCCCCGACGGCAAATACAGAGGTCCTTCGGCTTCGCTGCGCGCTCAGGCGTCGGGATGACATCTACTGGGGAAGTTTGAAGTTAACGGTGATTTCTGTGGCTTTGGTGACGGGTTTCCCATTGAGCATATAAGGCTGGTACACCCACTGCTGAATGGCCTCCAGGGCGGCGCGAGCCAGCAGCGGGTCGCCGTTGACGATTTTCAGATCCTGCAGTCGTCCCTGTTCACCGACTATGCCCATCAGGGTCACGCTCCCCTGAATGCGCGAGGCGAGTGCCTGCTTCGGATAAGTTGGTTGTACCCTTCGCAACAGGCCTCCACCTGAAAGTCCTTGCGAAATGGGAAGTCCGGCTTGCGACAACGTTCCTGAATTGGCCGCTGAGTCAAATGGCGCTGAATTTGATGCTGGCGAGGCCGCGATTGCGGGAGGCAGAAGCTCCTGAGCAGAACTCTGCGTGTCGCGCTGCTGCTCTGGCTGCGGCAAAACACTCGCCCTCGAGTTCTCAGCTACTCGCCTGAGCGTGACCTCATCGGCTAGACCGGTTTTCGAGGCGGAGGTCTTGACCAGTGCCGCGGCATGCGCCGGACTTGGTTTGGATATGACTGCGTCAATTACTACAGTCTCTGGTGCCATCGCCAGCTTCTGCTCGGCCGTATGTGCCCGGTGAACCGGAGTGGAGGGTGTCCGCCAGGGTGCTAGCCGCACCACCGAAATGACCAGAGCGAGAACTCCCGCTCCCAATGCCCAGTTGCGAGGGCGGGCTTGCTCCCACACAGTTCTGATGCGGCCAACCCGAGCTCGCACGGTCGGCGTTGGCTCACTCGATGTTTCTTTGCGCTGCTCGGGGATTAGTTTATTGGAGTCTCTCTCCTGGGCTATGCTCGCCAATTCCGCCAGGCGTTCCAGAAAAACCATGTGCTTTTCGGAAAATGCATAGGTTCGATTAGAAAACACTTCCAGCAGGCCAACACAGCCTTTCTCGGCGCGAATCGGCACCGCCGCGATGGAGAAAACGCCGAGCCGCCGGCAGACGGCGGCATGGGTACGGTAATCATGGCGGGCGTCATCACAGCGCAAACTTTTATCGGTGCGCACACACTCGGCGGAGAAGCCAGATTTGAGGGTGAGCTCGACTCCGACCGCAGGCGCAGTTTCTCCGCTTCTGCCTAGACAAAACACACCCTCGCCGTGCCGCAATGCCAGAGCAGCGCCGGTTGCCTCGGTGAGGAACTGGGCAGCTTCCGCAATAGACGCAGCGAATGAGCTTACTTCCTGTGCACCGGAGCTTAGCGACTCTCGCAGGGCCGCGAAGATGGCGTCCACATCGAATGCGCCCGCTTTTGCGCGTTCGTGGTGCGAGATCAGGGCAGGGTTGATCGTCTCCCTGGGCGGGATTGGGGCCCGGATCGGGGAATTAGCCATCGCGACGACTCCTAAAAACTGGGGGATAGAGTCGCTGCCGCTTGGCTGGAAAACGGCCAGAGTCAATCCTTTCTGGCGAGTGTGCTTCAAACCTGCGGGGTTGTCAATAAACGATGTGGTAATACCCAGACGTGTACGGGAGCCGCGTGTAGAATCCCGCCATGAATTGTCTGGAAATCTCGTCAATTGAGTTCCGACGAGTGGCGGAAGAAATTACGCGGCTCGCCGTCCACTATCTGGACGATTTGGATGCGCGCCGAATTTTTCCTCTCACTCAAGCTGGTCAGACCGACGCGCTCTTTCGCCGATCGACTCCGGAGGAAGGCGCCGGCATAGACTCGTTGGCCAACTTGCAAGATGTTATCGACCACTGTCGCGCCCAGAACGGACGGTTCTTCGGTTACGTGCTGGGCTCCGGCGACCCGGTAGGCGCAGCCGCCGACTTGCTTGCGTCCGTCCTCAACCAGAATGTGACCGCCTGGCGCTCGTCTCCAGCCGCCGTGACCCTGGAGCGCACGGTAGTGTCATGGCTGGCCGAAGCGGTCGGTTGCAGAAGCTTCCATGGCAGCTTAACTGGTGGCGGCTCTTCCGCTAATCTCATGGCACTGGCGATAGCTCGTGAGAGCAAGCTGCGAGCCAATGATCGCGGCTTAATTGAGGCAGGTAAGTGCACGGTCTATGCGTCCGGCGAAGTTCACATGTCGATCCCGAAGGCAGTGGCCCTGCTCGGAATCGGCACCAGCAATCTTCAGCTGATTTCAACCAACGAGCGATTCCAAATGCCTCCCTCGGAGCTCGATTCGGCGATCCAGCACGACCGCACCGCCGGCAAGATTCCGATTGCCGTTGTTGCCTCCGCAGGAACGGTCAACACCGGCGCGATCGATCCCTTGCCTGAGATCGCGGCGATTGCTCGCCGTCACCACGTCTGGCTCCACGTAGACGGCGCATACGGCGCCCTGGCCGCTCTCGCCGGGCCCGAAAAGTTCGCCGGCCTGGCCTTGGCCGACTCGATTTCTCTCGATCCCCACAAGTGGCTTTACCAGCCGCTCGATTGTGGCTGCCTCCTGTTTCGTGATCGAGTCCTAGCCCATGCTACGTTTTCTCGCACCGACGACTATGCCAGATCGCTCAGCACTGATGCCATCGAAAGCTTTTCGTTCTTTGAGGAATCGATTGAGCTTTCACGCCGGTTCCGCGCCTTAAGGCTGTGGCTATCGGTTCGCTACCATGGGCTTCGGGCATTCCGAGACGCGATCAAGAAAGACCTCGCACTCGCGCAGAGATTGGCTCAGCAGATCGCGGACGAACGCGATCTGCAACTGCTCGCTCCCGTGGAGCTAAGCGCGGTCTGCTTTCGGTTTCGCGGGCAGGAGTCAATCCCAGAGGACGAACTGAATCGCAGGAACGCCGCGATCCTGCAACGAGTCATTCAGCGCGGGCGTGTGTATCTGTCCAATGCAACTCTCCACGGCAAGTTCTGTCTCCGGGCTTGCATCGTGAACCACCGTTCTACGGAACCAGATGTGGACTGCATTGTGCCTGAAGTCCTGGCGGCGGCGAAAGAGGTTCCGAGCTCTACTTGAGTGACGGCACCGCTGGGAGCCCTCTCGTGATAAAACATCGCATGCCCAAAACGGGGTATGCGATCAGCGGAACCACGATCATCGCCCAGGCGCCATGCCGCGCCGATCTGGCGGGGGGCACGATTGATTTGTGGCCGCTTTACCTGTTCCATCCGGGCGCGCTCACGTTAAACTTTGCCGTCAATATTCTGACAACCTGCCGCATCACGCCATTGAAAGGGAGGCGCATAATCCTGCGCTCTCTCGACACTGGGCGCGAGGAGCACTTCGCCAGCTTCGAGCAGCTGCGAGTCACACGCCGATTTCGATTACCTCTGAGCGCCCGCTTGCTTCAGTTCTTTGCTCCGAAGGAAGGCTTGCTGGTGGAGACGGATTCTGAATCCCCTGCGGGGGCGGGCATTTCCGGCTCGTCATCTCTCATGATCGCCACCACGGCAGCATTGGCCCGCTTCACTGACCGCCACCTCACCCTGGAGCAGATGCGCGTGATCGCTCAGAATGTCGAAGCGCAGGTCATCTCGGTTCCCACCGGCTGCCAGGATTACTACCCAGCACTGTATGGTGGCGTGAGCGCAATTCATCTTGACGCTGATGGAATCCACCGCGAAGCCGTGCCAGTGTCGCCGGAAGAAATCGAGTCGCGTTTTGTTCTGGCCTACACGGGAGCGCCCCGGCAATCCGGAATCAACAATTGGGAAGTTTTCAAAGCACACATCAACGGCGACAAACACGTGTTCCGCAATTTTGAGCGAATCGCGGAGATCGCGCGGGCAATGCATCGGGCATTGGCCCGGGGCGATTGGAGCGAGGTGGCGCGCCTGCTGCGCGATGAGTGGAAATTGCGGCGTACGAATGCCCCGGGAATCACGACTCCTCTCATCGATAGCCTCATTAGTATTGCGAATAAAAATGGAGGTCTCGCTGCAAAAGCGTGCGGCGCGGGCGGCGGCGGGTGCGTAATTTTCCTGGTTGAAAAAGGCGCTGCCAGCCGCGTCGCCACTGCAATCGGCGACAACGGCGGCCGCGTTCTTCCGCTGCAAGTTGCTCGCGATGGACTAAGAGTCACGTTTGTCTAGGAGAAAACACTTAGACGATTGCGGTAAAAATCCTAATTGTCCCGCCGAATTCCGCAGTACATGAACTTGTGAGTGTAAAAGAACTGTCTTCAGAGCTGTTTTTGCTTGTGGGTAAGTGGAAGCAAACATAGAATCCGCCCATCCTTCGCGTCATTAGTGGAAACAAAAAAGTTGGAGATACTGCATGAAGGGCATGGGCCTTTTTCTGTTCTCTTCGTTGGCGACCTTCGCATTCGCCGGGGTCACTGTAAACTCACCTAGCAACGGAGCTACGGTTCCGACATCTGTGCACTATGTCGCCACGGCGGAATCCCCGGCCTGTTCAAAGGGCGTTGGCGGTATGGGCATTTTCACCGCACCGTATAAACTCGCTTACAAAGTAAGCGGAGCCAAAATCGATACGTATTTGAGTCTGAGCCCCGGAACCTACAACACGGTTGTCCAAGAGTGGGATAACTGCGGCTGGAATGCGATCAAGGCTGTGACAATAACGGTGGGTTCGAGCAGCGGTGGCGGCACTACTACAACAACTAGTGGAGGCACTTTCGCGAATCTGGAAGAAGATTCGCACTGGAATGGCTATGCGTTGCTACCTCCTGGCTATGGCATCTGCGGTTGGTGCACGCCGAGTGGACCTGGTTTCACCTGGTCCACGCAACAGGGAATTACCTCGCCATCGCTGAGCGGCAAATCGATGAAGTTCAGCATTGGGGGTACAGCGCAATTCTCCGATGGTTTGTGGAACCAGAAGTTCACCACCAGGCTTGCCGACCAGAAATCGGTACCTAATTTCCACGACTTCACTTACGACGTGTACTTCTTCGGAACTGATTTGTCGAAGTCCCAGGCTCTGGAATTCGATATCAATCAGTTCTTCGGCGGTTTGTCGTTCATTTGGGGTCACGAATGCCGGATCGCCGGCGGTCATGAATGGGACACCTGGGATAACGTGAACATGCATTGGGTGAAGAGTGGGATTGCTTGTAATCCGGTCAGCAATGCATGGAACCATCTCACCATTCACGTCCAGCGAACCTCGGGTAATCACCTGCTCTTCAAATCAATCACACTGAATGGCGTGACTCACACGCTCAATCGTTATGACAATCCGAGCAAGACAAGCTGGTATGGCATGACGATCAACTACCAGATGGACGGCGATTTTGCCCAGCACGATTATTCCGTTTACCTGGATAAACTCAATTTCACCTACAAATGAGTTGAAAATTAGAGGAGGCATGGGGCGCTCCACCCCCATGCCTTCTTGTCCCTAAGCCTTTTGGTGGAAGCGTCTCGATTGAAGCCACCCAAAACGGGGCTATAATCATCTGAATTAGCGGTTCGGGGTGCCCTATGAAGCCACGCCTATTGCCGGCTTTCATTGTCTTCCTTTTCCTGCTCCCTTCGTTGGTAAGCGCTGATCAAGCAAAGCCTAGCCAACCACCTCGCATTTCCAAGCAAACCCGGATGGACCTTATCAGGGGATTCAATTCCGAGCTGGTGTATATTCGCACGCCGTTTCCAATGGGAAAAAAGGGATTGACCCTTAAAGACGGGACACTTTCCCCGTCAGCGCAGGAATTACAACAGATGATGGCGATGTGGGGACCAGCCGCCAAGCCCGGCGATCAGGCTCGCATCAGCGCCATCATCATTAAAGATGATCGCATTCACTTTGAGATCAACGGTGGCCCCGTCAAGAAACAGAAGTGGTATCAAAGGATTCAGGTCGGTGGCGGCGGGGGCATGACCCAGATCGCCCCCAACGATCCGAATGCCAACCCGCGCGGCTCGTACGTGGATCTTGTGTTCAACCATTATGTACCTGAGCTGACGCCGCAGGAGCTAAAAGATCTTCTTCATCCGGTGTTTGACTTCAATGCCAAGTCAGCTGTCGAAGCCTACCTGGATACGCTGCCGCCCAAAGTTCAGAAGGCTATCAAGGGCCACGAAGTTCTGGTTGGTATGAACCGGGAAATGGTGGTCACCTCTAAAGGCCGCGCACCCAAGAAGATTCGTGAGAAGGACGGCGAAACAGAATACGAAGATTGGATCTACGGTGAGCCGCCTCACGACGTAGATTTCATTCGCTTCGTTGGCGATGAGGTAGTGCGCGTCGAGACCATGAAGGTCGGGGGCGAGAAGGTGGTGCGTACGGAAAAAGAGGTAAATCTGGAACAGCCCATAGTAGCGCAGAATCCAACCCAGCCCGAGGTTCGTCCTGCCAATGCTCCGACCCTGCGGCGTCCTGGCGAGGAGCCCGATTCCCGATCGCCAGCCAGCGCTCCTGATGGCCGAAGGGCGCCCAGGCCGGCAGCGCCCCCGCCCGACATCGGCGGAAACGGTCCGACGGGACCATCCCCGAACTGAGCGTTTCTTTGGTCCTTCGCGGTTAAAAGCTTTCCTTCGCAGCTCCCAGAGCCGCCAGAGCCGCCCCTCCAACTTGGCGACCGCACCACCACGCTTTAAACTGAAGTTGTGAAAATCGCGCTGGGGCAGATCAATCCCACGGTTGGCGACTTCGCGGGCAACGCCGAGAAGATCATCGATTCTTCGCGTAATGCTCAGGTTGCGGGCGCGGCGATGATTCTTTTTCCTGAGCTTTCTATTTGTGGCTACCCTCCACGTGATCTCGTGGAACGCACCTCTTTTGTCGAGCACAACCACGAAACTGCGGAACGAATTGCTGCTGAAACTCGCGGTATCGCTGTTATCTGCGGGTTGGTGACTCCAGCGCAGGCGGAAAGCGGCAAGTCGGTCATGAACTCAGCCGTCTTGCTGAAGGATGGGCACATTGCCTTTCTGCAATCGAAGATGCTCTTGCCCACATACGACGTGTTCGACGAAATGCGCAACTTCGCGCCAGCAAAAAACCAGGTTCTGTTTCCGTTTTGTGGCAAGCAAATGGCCCTGACGATCTGCGAAGATGCCTGGAACGACAAGCATTTCTGGAACAAGCGCATGTACACGTTCGATCCGGTGGAAGCGCTGGTTCATGCAGGTGGCAACTTCCTTCTCAACATTTCTGCATCGCCTTTCTGGATGGGCAAGCGCGAGCTGCGCCGGGAAATGCTCGCTACCATTGCGCGCACCTATGGACTCCCGGTGGCTATGGTCAATCAGGTTGGCGGGAATGACAGCTTAATTTTCGATGGCTCCAGCTTCGTGCTGAATCCCGAAGGTGAGGTTGTAGCGCAAGGGAAGTCATTCGAAGAAGATCTTGTCTACTTCGATTCAGACCAGCTCATCGGTGAGATCCATCCCCAAATTGAAGGAGAGGAAGCCAGCGCCTACGCGGCTCTTGTGCTCGGCACCCGTGATTATGTTCGCAAATGCGGCTTCGACCGCGTGATCGTTGGATTGAGTGGCGGCATCGACTCGGCCTTAACCGCCGTAATTGCCGTAGACGCCATGGGACGCGAGAACGTAGTTGGTGTAGGAATGCCGGGGCCGTATTCGTCTCAAGGATCTATCGACGATGCTCGAACGCTCGCCCAAAATCTCGGCATTCGCTTTGAACTACTCTGCATAACGGACATGTTTGAAGCCTACCGAAAGACGCTTCAGCCCATTTTTGCCGGCTACAAAGAAGACGTCACCGAAGAGAACATTCAGTCGCGAACTCGGGGAACTTTGCTGATGGCTCTCTCGAACAAGTTCGGCGCGCTGGTGCTCAGTACCGGCAATAAAAGCGAAATGGCCGTCGGTTATTGCACTTTATATGGTGATATGGCCGGTGGCCTGGCAGTCATTTCCGATGTTCCGAAGACGCTTGTGTACCGTCTTAGCCGTTTTGTGAATGCGCGTCGCCCGGTCATTCCGCAGGCCAGTCTGGAAAAACCGCCCTCAGCGGAGTTGCGCCCGGGCCAGAAAGATAGTGATGTACTTCCTCCTTACGAGGTTCTGGATCTGATCTTGGAGGACTATATCGAGGAATCGCACAGCGCCGAGCAGATTGCGAGCGATCATGGCTTCGACCTCGGGCTTGTGCGGGATGTGATCCGCATGGTGGAGCGCAGCGAGTACAAGCGCCAGCAAGCGGCCTCAGGATTGAAGATCTCCGCCAAGGCTTTCGGTTACGGCCGCCGCTTTCCCATCGCCGCCAAGCCGGACATCTAGCTTGGTCTACCAGCCGTCATCTGGCATCCTATTTCTCAGAGCTATCTCGAAAGGAAAACATGCATCGTCCCTTCATCTTCATGCTGGCGATTCTGTTCTGTTTCGCTTCGGTCGCTCAACAGAAGACCCCGCCCACCCATCCCACGCGAGCGGAAAAGCCGGCGGACAAAAATCCGCCAATCCCTCAGTTCAGTACCCGGTTGCCTTCGGAAGACACGGTGAATGCCTTCCTGCAGCAGATGTTCGGCTATGACCCCACAGTCACGTGGAAGATAGTTGAGATCAAACCCTCTCAGGCTGAAGGTCTATCTGAGGTCCTCGTGCAACTCAGCAATGCTCAGGGAAAACAGTCCAGCCGGCTTTACGTAACCTCCGATGGCCAGCATGCGCTGATTGGGGAGATCATTCCGTTCGGCACTCGTCCGTTCACCGCCGCTCGCGATGCACTGGCCAAGGGGGGAAACGGAGTTCCCCTAGGACCGGCCGACGCCCCAGTGATCATCTTTGAATTCAGCGATCTGCAGTGTCCCTACTGCAAACAGGCGCAGCCGACAATCGACAAGTTGCTCGGAGAAGAAAAGAACGCCCGACTCGTCTTTCAGCAGTTTCCCCTGCCTTCCCACAATTGGTCTCTGAAGGGCGCCTATTATGCCGATTGCGTAGGCCGCAAATCCAACGAAGCGTTTTGGAAATTTCTTCACGGCGCCTTTGATTCGCAGGCCGAGATTACTCCGGAGAATGCTGATGAAAAGCTCACTGCCTTGGCAGATCAGGCGGGATCAAAGGGAAAAGAAATCTCCCAGTGTGCTGCCAGCCCTGAAACGGCTGGCCGGGTGCAGCACTCCATTCAGCTGGGCAGTTCGGTGGACGTCACCGGCACCCCCACACTGTTCATCAATGGCAGGAAGATCGCGAACGTCACCAATCTCCCCTACGATGTGCTAAAAGGATTGGTGGAGTTCGCGTCCAAACAGAAGGACTAGCTGCCTATTTGGTCATCCACACTTCTGTAGTTTCTCTGGCCGAGCCTGGGTCGATGACGTGAGGGGTAATCACTACCAGCAGTTCGTCTTCGTCCAGTTCCTTGCTGTTACTGACCATTACTTTATTCAAGCCCGGCACAGACCCAAGCCCGGGAATTCCATTCAAGCTGCGTTGTTCGGTGCGCGAAACTGAACCTGCGACTACCGCTGGCGCTCCGTTCATCAGGTTGATGCTGCCTTTGTATTCGCGATTTGAAATCACCGGAACACCGTTCATCGACTGTCCGGCCAGAGAGCGAAACTGCATTTCCAGTTGCAGGCTCACGTCCAAGTTCCCGCTCACCACAGGCTTTGCCTTAATTGTCAGTCCGATGTCCTCATAATTGAAAGAGGGGAAAGCGGGCTGGAACGTATTGTTCTGAAGTACCCGCGATATGGCAGGGGTATTGAAGATGGGCGCGAAACTGGCGTTTAGGATCGGAAAGCGTGAGCCCAAACGAACAGTAGCCTCCTTGCCTTGGGCAGTCCTGACGGTGGCGTGCTCCAAAGTCTTCACCATGCTCTCGTTCAACGACAACTGTGCGCCGCCTGTGCCGAGGCTGAGGCCCATGAACGTTAGTCCGTTTCCAAACGTCGCCAGCGGCTGGCTGAAAATGGAATTCTGCTGACCTTGCAGTTGCGCCAGCAACGCCGAAATAGCCTGTGAGTTCGCCTGATTGATACCGCCATTGGCGATCAACTGATTAATCAGATCCTGAATACTTTGTCCTCCTAATGCTGCTAGAGCGCTCGCCGGTATATTGAATAGCTTAAAGTTATTCGGGATCTGCAAGCCCATGTTGCGCGTCATCGTCTGGCTGATCTGGTAGATCTTGACATCGAGCATAACTTGGGGACGCGCATCGCCAAGCGTCTCGATGAACTTGGTGGCCGCATCCAGCACCCGCTCAGGCGCGCGCACGGCGATCATGCTGCTCCTCTGATTGGGGTTCACGAAGCGGATCTCAAACAAGTTGCGCAGGAGATTCACCAGGTCGTTTAGTTCCTGGGGCGTGGTGACCCCCGGCAAGTAAAAGGTTCGCATCGCCATGCGGTCGAACTGGCGATGGTTTTCCGGCGAATCGAGCGCCACCAGAATTTGCATATCTTCCAGGGCAGTCCAGAAACTGCGGGTCACGCTGCAGGCGGCCCGCATGGCGGTGTAGAAGTCGACCTGCTGGATGTCAAACCGCACCTGGCGGGACACCACTGAATCATCGATCGTGGCCGTGACTCCATAAGCCGCCGCCACCTGCGACAGCAAAGCGCGGCCATCGCCGTGGTAGTGAAAATCGGCGAGTACCGGCTCGGGGGTAACCTGAACCTCTCCTCGAGAAGCCATGACCTGGGGAGGCGAGGTTGTTTTCCGAGCCCATTCCCCGGCGGCGTCGCGTAAACGCAGCTGCGCAAATTCGTTTTGCGGATCAAGCTGTAGTGCGCTGCGAAAGTCGGCCAGCGCTTCCACTTGCTTGCCTTGAGCCAAGTGTGCATTCCCTCGCTGCAGGCGCTCATACACAAGTTGCTGGCGTGCCATTTCGCGCGCGGTCAGGTAATCCACGCCTTTGGGGACCAGTTGCGCCGCCTCCTCAAACTGCGTGAAGGCTTCATCCATTCGATTCTCATGCTGCAGCTTCAAGCCTTTCGAGAAGGCGTCTTTGGCTTTCTTGAGCTCTCGTTTGGACGGAACACAGCCAATAGTTTCGGGTGAGCCCTGCGGGCAGGGTAGTAGAGGCACGTTTTGAGAATTGTCGCTCGCCCAGGCGACCACACCTAACGCAAACACCGCCACCGCGAGACTCCCCCAACGCATTTCCAGATTGTAACCAGAAACGAAGCTGCCCTGAACCGATTTCGAAAGGGGTGTGTACCTCCGGGTACGGTGATCGAGTCGTGCTCGCTTGGTCTTCTCCGCTCTTGGCGGTTTCGCTGTGAGGTGGAAACTCAAGCCTGTTTTAGCGTATAAAAGTTAGTTGGCCGCACGCGTCTTCCTTTCCCGTGCAGCAACCGACACTCAGGAGCCCGAGCGAAACACATGCCCAGCCTGACCACGACCCCCACCAAAGGACTGGAAGGAGTAGTTGCCACCACTTCCAGCATTTGCTACATCGATGGCGACCAAGGCGTGCTTGCCTACCGCGGCATCGATATTCACGAACTGGCTGACAATTCCAATTTTGAAGAGACTTGCTACTTGTTGTGGTTCGGGCAGTTGCCCACTCGCGATGAACTGAAGGATCTCCGCGAGGGCCTGGCCTCCGAACGCAAGCTGGACAAGGCAGTCATCGATCTGTTGCGAACGGCTCCACGAGATACAACGCCGATGGATGTGCTCCGGACTGCGGTTTCGGCGCTGTCTTTCTACGATCCGGACAGGAAGAGCAAAGCCGATGATCACGATGCCAATGTCCGCAAGGCGATCCGCCTCACCTCACAGATGGCGATGGTCGTGGCGGCTTACGACCGAATTCGAAAAGGCAAGAATGTGGTGGATCCCGATCCTGCACTCTCCCACGCTGGCAATTTCCTCCTGCAGTTGAATGGAACAAGGCCATCCTCCACAGCCGAGCGTGCTTTGGATATTGCCCTGATCTTGCATGCCGATCACGAACTAAACGCCTCTACTTTCGCTGCGCGGGTCACCGCCGCCACACTTTCGGATATGCATTCCTCCATCACCTCTGCCATGGGCGCCCTCAAAGGGCCGCTGCATGGCGGCGCGAATGAAGCGGTCTTCACGATGCTGCAGCAAATCGATCGCAATGGCCTCGATCCAGTGGAGTATGTGCGGGGCCAGCTAGCGCAGAAAAAGAAGATCTCCGGTTTTGGGCACCGTGTCTATCACACCGAGGATCCGCGCGCGACCCACCTGCGGAAGATGTCGCGTGATCTCGGAGAGTCGAGTGGTCAAGGCAAGTGGTATGCCATGTCGGAGCGTATTGAGCAGTTCGTGAAATCGGAAAAGCATTTGAACGCGAACGTCGACTTCTATTCGGCCTCGACGTACCACACGCTAGGTATCGATGTGGACCTGTTCACGCCAGTATTTGCCGTCTCACGCATCAGCGGCTGGACCGCACATGTGATTGAGCAACTCGACGATAATCGCCTGATCCGGCCGCGAGCAGACTACGTCGGACCTGCGTATCCGCAGCACTACAGACCTATAGATCGGCGTTAGAGGGCTCTTCTTAGATTCCGCCCGACTATCGCTGTTGGGTCACGACTCGCAAGCCCAGCCGTTTTCTCAGGCTCAGGAATAGAAGCAAAAAGGCTGCACCTGAGAGCAGAAGGGATGCTTCCCGCGGTTCCGGTACCTGTATCGGACATGTCGTTGCTTGTGGCAGTCCCCCTCTTGGCGTCACCTTGATGGGCTCATGGAATACAGGCCCGATGAACGCGAGGTGGGAGGTCGCCGCCAGGTGCGGTTGCCCATTGTGTATACCAAAGGCTCCACCCAGTGGATAAGACGAGAAGTTCTTCGCCTTGGGCGAGAACAGCGAGCTGTGGGTGGACACGCCGCGGAAATTGTTCCCTGGCTCGTCAAACTTCATCCGCAGGGTATCGGCCAGAGCCGAGCCGGTCAGAACTGCTGTGATGGGGAGGAGAAAAAGAATAACAGCACAACGACGGCAATACTTCATCCAGCGGGGGCCCTTTACAAAGATAACTTCACACTCGTACTCAGCAATTCAGCGGCCAAGGTGAGTAGCCGGAAACTCTGTGGCTTTAGGAGTGCGAGTAACCGAAAGGTGAAAGAGGTTGCGCTTGGGTCCCGCAATGAGGATTTCGTTGCCCTCGGCGAACCTCTTAAAAGGCGCTCCCAGAGCGAGCTTCGATGAACTCCGTACCCCCACGAAAGTGGCGTAAAATACTTGCAACCTCATGCGAAGGGTCTATTTCGACAACAACGCAACCACGCCAGTGCTTCCCGAAGTCTTTGAAGCAATGCGGCCTTACTTTGGTGAGCACTTTGGTAACGCTTCGTCCATCCACCATCACGGACAGGAGACGCGAGCGGCCGTCGAGCGCGCGCGTGAATCCGTTGCTGCATTGCTCGGTTGCCGTGCCTCGGAAGTCGTTTTCACCAGCGGCGGAACTGAAGGCGACAATCTGGCCATCTTCGGACTCGTTCACCCCGGCGATCACGTCATCACCTCAACTACCGAGCATCATGCGGTTTTGAACTCGTGCAAGCATCTCGCATCCGCTGGTCGTGAGGTCACGTACGTTCCAGTCGACGGCCGTGGACTCATCGATCCGGATGATGTGCGCCGCGCGCTCCGTCCTGCAACGAAACTGATCACCATCATGATGGCCAACAACGAAACCGGCGTTCTGCAACCTGTGCAGGAGATCGGCAAGGTGGCCGCCGAAGCCGATGTCTACTTCCACACAGATGCCGTTCAAGCCGCGGGCAAAGTCCCGATTAGGGTGAATGAGATCGGCTGCGATCTTCTCTCTATCTCCGGTCACAAGATGCACGCGCCACAAGGTGTAGGTGCGCTCTATGTGCGTAAGGCGACGAGGTTGCAACCCATGCTGCACGGTGGAAGTCACGAGCGTTCGCGCCGCGCGGGTACGGAGAATGTTCCCGGAATTGTTGGCTTGGGCAAGGCCGCCGAGATCGCAAAGCGGGCGTTCACGCATGGCGATGTAGCACAGATCGCAGTCATGCGTCAGCACATCGAAGAAGCAATTTTGGCTGAAATCGAATCAAGCGGCGTAAATGGCGCTGGCGCTCCGCGTGTCCCGAACACTGCGAACATCTACTTCGACTACATCGAAGGCGAAGCTTTGGTGATTGCTCTGGATCTCAAGGGACTGGCAGTTTCCACCGGAGCTGCTTGCTCCTCCGGCGCCATCGAGCCCTCGCACGTGCTGACTGCGATGGGCTTGCCTCCGGATCGTGCCCGCGCCAGCCTGCGCTTAAGCCTAGGCAAGCAGAATGCATCCGAGGAGGTTGATTTCGCACTCAGCCTCATCCCGCAAACCGTTGCCCGCCTGCGGGAGTTGTCGCCCATTTACAATAGAGAGGCGGTTAGCCCTTAGCTGTTGGCTCATTGTCATCCTGAGCGGAGCGAAGATATATTGATCCCCGCTCTGCCGGGCTCCCAGCAGGGCAGTGCTGATCCACAAGCTGAGTGCTAACTGCTAGGAGCACCATGCCTACTCACACCATCGCCGTCGCCATGTCCGGTGGAGTTGACTCCTCCACCGTCGCAGCCATGCTGCATGCCGAGGGGAACAGTGTCATCGGGTTGACCATGCAGCTTTGGAATCAGCGCCGCCTGGCTGGACACCCCGGCATGCCCGAGTCCATGCAGGGCCGGTGCTGCTCGCTGGATGACGTTTACGACGCTCGCCGCGTCGCCGAAACCATCGGCATTCCGTATTACGTGGTCAATCACGAAGAGCGCTTCGAGCGCGACGTGGTCCGTCCCTTCGTGCAGGAGTATCTTGCTGGGCGCACTCCTATCCCCTGCAGTCTCTGCAACAATCACTTGAAGTTTGATCAGCTTCTCACTGTGGCAAGGCAAATTGGGGCTGATAAGGTTGCGACCGGTCACTACGCCAGCATCGAATTCAACGAAGCGCAAGGCCGCTGGTTGCTCAAGCGGCCGGCGGATCGCTCCAAGGACCAGACGTACTTCTTGTTCGGACTAACGCAGGAACAACTCCGGCGCACGCTGTTCCCACTCGGCGGAATGACGAAGCCCGAAGTGCGTGAGCTTGCACATCGATATGGCCTTGCCCTCGCCGAAAAGCCTGATTCGCAGGAGATCTGTTTCGTCCCCGGAGGCGACTACAAGAGCTTTCTCGATGCGTATCTCGAGGAACAGGGCGAGTCTTTGCCGGCTACGGGCGGAGAGCTAGTAACGACGAGCGGCGAGGTGATAGGCGAGCACAGCGGTATCCACAATTTTACCGTCGGCCAGCGCAAGGGTCTGGGTGTGGCAACCGGTTCTCCGCTTTACGTGATTCAGTTAAAAGGGGACGCGTGTCAAGTGATAGTTGGTTCTCAGGACGAACTCTATTCACGCGCTCTGCGCGCACATCGTGTAAATCTGATCTCCATCGATGATTTGCGCCAGCCTATGCGTGTTTCCATCAAGATTCGTCACAAGCATCAGCCCGCGCCAGCAGTGATGGAAAAGATCAGCGAGGAAGAAATCCTGGCCACCTTTGACGAACCGCAGCGCGCCGTTACCCCCGGGCAGGCCGCGGTGTTCTATGACGGCGACACTGTGGTGGGCGGCGGTTGGATCGCTTAGCGGCCTCAATCAGAACATACTCACCAGCAACATAGACGCAGGCTCAGGCACAACCACAAGGTTGCCTCTTCCATTGAAATCGACGCGTGCGAATGTAATCAAAAACGATCCCTTTCCGATGTCCTGCACGGAAAAAGTAGCGATCCCCGTCCCCTGGAAGAAGCACATAAGCACAAGTTTTGTTGAGCGCCAGAATCTTTCGATGCGCAAGAGCATTCGCCGCTTTACACGTCTCACAAATGCGTTCTCTAAGAAAGTTGAGAACCACGCGGCTGCTGTGGCGCTGAAACAAATCACAACCAAATCGAAAACAAGGCGATCGATGAAACGTGTCATGGCACGCCTCCGAGCGGGAGAGTGGTCCAGCAAATTCAACGAAGGTTCGGCCGGTGTGCCGTTCGGAGGCAATTTTCACCCCAAACAGCCGACAGATGTTCCCCAACGAAGTGCTTAAACCGGAATGTACACTCTTGGCGAGTCATTATTGAGCGGCAACGCCGAGATTACTCCTTCGGCGAATACCCCGTTAACATGGAGACGATCTATGCCAGTGAAACAGGGCAACCTTGGACTTCTGCAGCACCCTACCTCGCAGGAACTCCTGGCCTCGAAAATCCCGGCTCGTTTCGCCTACGTGTGGACCGACGGCACGCCGCGGGTTATCCCGGTCTGCTTCCATTGGAACGGGCGCGAGTTTGTCATCGGCACGCCGCCCAAAGCGCCCAAGCTGAAAGCACTCGCCAAAAATCCAAAAGTCTCGCTCACCATCGACAACGATGTTTTTCCATACAAAGTGCTTCTGGTGCGGGGTACAGCTCGTCTAGAAGTTGTGGAAGGAGTTGTCCCTGAGTACGCGACTGCGGTAGAGCGCTACCTCGGACGCGAACAGGGACAGGCCTGGATCACCCAGCTCCGCGCCATGATTTCCAGCATGGTTCGCATAACAGTTAAGCCCGAATGGGTTGGGCTGCTCGATTTCCAGACACGATTTCCGAGCGCTCTGCCGATCTGAGTCGCGCCTAATCTGCCCCAAGGCCAACCACGAGCAACCTACTCATTCAGCGAGCACCCGCAGTTCGCCGGCTGCACGTGCGCTTTTATGAAATTGGCCGCGCGCTTGTAGGCGTCGATCTGATTTTCCAGCCGTGAGAAGCTGTGGCCTTCATCGTCGTAGATCTTGTACTCGGCTACTCCGCCGCGTTTGTTGATCGCTTCGACTACCTGGAGCGTTTCTTCCTTTGGACAGCGCGGATCGTGTCCGCCGGCAAGTAACAGGAGCGGTGCTTTCACTTGCTCGATGAAGAAAATGGGCGAGCGGTCGCGGAAGCGATCCTTGTCCTTCTCGGGGTCTCCCATGGTAGCCAGATCCATTTCGCGCAGGATGGGGTCTTCATGCTCGATTTCAGTGAAGTAGTTCACGAACGGCACGATCGGCACACCCGCCGCCCAGACTTCCGGCGCTTTGGTAACCCCCATCATGGTGAGATAGCCGCCATAGCTGCCGCCCATGAGAACAATCTTCTTAGGATCGAGATAACCGGTCTGCTTAATGAAGTCGGCGGAAGCCAGCACATCCTGCAAATCTCCGCCACCCATATCGAACAGATTGGCGTGCTGGAATTCCTTACCGTAACCGGTGGATCCCCGGTAGTTCGGCGCAATGATCATGTAGCCCTGGTTCACCATGTGCTGAATGAAGCGGTTGAAGGAGTTCACCGTCTGCGCTGCCGGTCCGCCGTGAACATAGACAATCGCAGCATTCTGGCCGTTGCGCTGCATATTGCGCGGCACGTACAGCAAAGCTGAAATAGTCCACTTGCCATCGCGGCTGGGGAAGCGAACCAGGAAAGGTTCAACCATGTGGTCCGCAGGAACCCCGGCCATCAGCGAATGCGTGATCTGGAGCGAAGTGTGATTTCCCAAGTCATAGACCCAGGCGTCCGTGGGTGAGTTCGGCCCGTTGTGGTGATAAAGCAGGCGTGAACCTTCGCGCGAAAATGCCGACTCTGCGCCGGCGAAAGAATTCCAGCCTTTGGATAGGGGCACGGGAGTTGTGTTCCCGGAACTGAGATCGTGAAAATAAATATCGTTGTCGCCAGCCACATTGGCAGTCCAGGTAACCGTCCGTCCATCCGGCGAAAAGTGGCCGCCACTTATCTCCCATTGGTCCTGCGTCAGCCATTCGATTTTCTTCGAGCTGATCTCGAGTAAGCCCACATTTTGGTACCCGTTTCCAGCATTGGAAGTGATCAGCACTTTCTGGCCATCGGGCGAGATATCGCTTGCGGTGTAAAGATGCTCTCCCTCATGTGGCGTGAGCAACGTGCTCTTTCCCGTCGCCAGTTCTGCGATCAAGATGTTCGAATCCGTGCCCTTGGCCTGTTCCTGCGTGTAGCCGATGAATTTGCCATCTTTTGACCAGACCGGACCGACATTCATCTTCTCTTTGGCAGTGTCCGTGGTGAGGTGCTTGGTCTGCCGCATCAGCGTATCGAAAACATCGACCTCGTAGACTGACGACGTTTTCGGCTTCACCATGTACGCCAGATAGCGGCCATTCGGAGACCACGTAGGGCTGACCTCGGCGACTTCGCGCGTATTCGTGACATTTACCACCTGCCCCGTTTTCGGCGAAACGAAGAAGATGTCCCACTGCTCGTCACCATCGTAGTCAGACTGGTAGGCGATCCACTTCCCATCGGGAGACCAGGCGGGTGCCGTCTGACGCTGGTCGCTGACCGTAAGCTGCACGGGCCAGCCGCCTTCGGCCGGCACAAGCCACAGGTTGTTGCGTCCGCTGATATTCGAGACAAATACGATGGTCTTGCCATCGGGAGACCAGGCGGTATGCCCGATAGCGCGGGTCATGTAGAGCCGTTCGAGCGACAGGCTCTCTTCGTTCTGCTCGACCTGGGCGTCGGGTTTGGAGGTGATCTGCTTGGGGTCGGTGATGGCCTGGGGCGTGGGTAAGGTTTGCGGCACAGCAAGAGTGCTCATGAGAATCACGATAGCAAAGAGAAGTTGAGTGCGCATGGTTGCGGAAAAAGTCTAACAGAGGCCGATTTTGGTTTCACGGTTCGACTCCGTAGGCCGTTTGGGAACGAATCGTCTTACTCGGCTCAGGAGGACATGGCTTTTTAGGGTTTTGCGGATTTATGCATCTCTACTGTACTCCAGGTTTTGTCCGCGGCATGGCAGATGTTCTCCAGCAGGCAATCGGCGCACTTGGGGCGGCGCGCAAGGCACACCTTCCGGCCATGCCAGATCACTTGGTGGGAGAAATCTGTCCATTTTTCGCGAGGGATGATCTGCATCAGATCCTGTTCTATCTTTTTGGGATCATCATGGCGCGTGAGTTCCAGGCGACGTGAGATGCGAGAGACATGCGTATCCACCACCACGCCCTCGTTCCTTTTGAACCACGTGCCGAGCACGACGTTCGCGGTCTTGCGGGCCACCCCGGGAAGGGTGAGCAGTTGATCCATCTCGCAGGGCACTTCACCGCCGAAATCGCTCACAATTTTCTTAGCGGCGCCGACTACTGATTTTGATTTGTTGCGAAAGAACCCGGTGGAACGAATGTCGGGCTCGAGTTGCTCGGGCTTGAGCGCGGCGAAATCCTGAACGGTCGGATGTTTCTTGAAAATCTCAGGGGTCACCATGTTGACGCGGACGTCGGTCGCCTGAGCCGAGAGGATAGTAGCGACCAACAGCTCCCAGGCATTGCGGTGTGTCAACGCGCAGGTACCGCCGGGGTAGAGCTGATCGAGCCGCTTGAGGATTTCAGAGATTCGCTCCGAAGAGATGGGATTGTACTTTGCTTTTATGGGCGCGGACTTCGCTGCCAAGCCACGCCCGGACTGGATCGACCGCACACCTGCCACCATGCGCGGGGGCACTGGTCTTTGACGAGGGATCATGCGCGCGCCCTCGTGGCGGCCTGTCTTGGCTGGTTGGCGAGGAATGATTCCGCGAGGCATCAGCACTCCTGGGAATTGACGATCAATGTTAACAAACCGGCGACGACATGAACCTGGAGTCCCTTTCGTAATCTGCAGAACCAGCGGCGTAATTGACGCGGAAAGCATGTCTGGGTAGTCTGATCTCGGGGCACAGCGTGGCGGTCAAATCGATCCAACTCGGGCAAGTTTGGCGCAGTGACAGTGACGGGAAGGATTATCTAGTCACGAAGGTTTATAACGAAGTTTTCTCGCAATACGCGATCCTGAGGCCGGCCGGCATAGCGGCCCCGGATGCTCCCACGGTGCGAGTCAAAGTGACCAAGCAAGCAGAAGGATGGTCGCTTCCCGGATACACCTTTACACAGGAAGGCGCGTTTTGAAGACGGCCCTTAGCATTTAGCCGTTGGCACTTAGCCTCGTTCGCATCGAACTCCAAACATCTCTGGGCTAAATGCTAAGTGCCGAGTGCGAACTACTAGCTGCTGAATGACCGAAAAGATCCTCTCCGTTCTCTTTATCTTCATCAAATCCGTAATCGCGGTCACCGGATACGGCGGCGTCGTTATCTTGATGGCCGTCGAGTCCGCCTGCATTCCATTGCCTTCCGAGCTGATCATGCCCTTCGCCGGTTATCTCGTGTATGAAGGCACGATGAAGCTGTTCTGGGTGGCGACCGCAGGCGCGATCGGCTGCAACTTGGGATCGCTGGTGGCTTACGAGATCGGCTGCTACGGTGGCCGGCCGCTGGTCGAGCGCTATGGCCGCTGGATCCTGCTCACCCGCCGCGAACTCGACTGGGCAGATCGATTTTTTGCGCACTGGGGATACCTGGCCGTGTTCATCGCGCGGCTGCTGCCGGTGATCCGGACGTTCATAGCGCTGCCGGCCGGCATTGCTCGCATGCCCCGCGGGCGCTTTCATATGTACACATTTGCAGGATCATGGCCCTGGTGCTTCGGCCTGGCCTGGCTAGGGATGAAACTGGGAGAAAACTGGCGCGAGCTGGGGAAGTACTTCCATCAATTCGACACGGTAATTGGGATCGTCATAGCCGCAGGCGTAATCTGGTTCATCTGGTCGCACTGGCAAAACCGGCTGCAAAGGGCCGAATGATCCATTAGTGCCACAAACTAAGAACTCAGAACTGGGAACTGATTCTTTCCATGCGTAATTCGCCTCTTTCAGACAGATGAGGACCATGACATGAAAAACCTGTGTCGATTGCTTGCGCTCTCGATGGCATTGTGCGGCATTGCAGGAATCGCGAGCCCCTGCGTGGCGCAGCCGGCGTCCGATAAACCTTTCGTGGTCGAGTACTACTACAAAACCAAGTGGGGCCATGCTGATGAGTTCTTAACCCTGTTCAAGAAAAATCATTATCCGCTGCTCAAGAAAGAAGTGGGGATGGGGCGCATGCTCAAGGTCTGGATGGATCAGCCGCGTTATCACACCACAGAAGACGGCCGTTGGGACTATCGGGTGACCATTGTCTTCAAGAATGCCACTGTCGCCAACGAGCCTTTCGATGAGGACGCGCTTAAGAAGCAGCTGTTCCCCGATCAGGATACCTACAAACGGGAAGAGCAACGTCGATTCGAGATCCTGGATGCGCATTGGGATTTGCCGGTGAAGACCGTGGATCTGGAAAGCAAGTGAAATCAATCAGCGCGGAGAACACAGAGAGAGAGGGCGCAGAGGATTAGAATGATGCCCGGAGGCCCTTATGTTGCGGAGCAAGAGCCAGTGCAGCCGGAATCCTTACTTTCACTCTCATCCCATGCATTCGGCCTTTTCTCTGTTTGCTGCCATGGTTCTGTTCGGGCTGATGGTGGGGACGATCATGTGGATGCATTAGCCGGCTTCTTATCAGCCTGCGATTTCCTCCACTCACTGCCTGGGCGCGCCGCTTCCATGCGACTGCGGTTGCAAACAGGGGCTGGTTAAGAGAACATACCCGTTTGTCTTCGATCTCCTGAACTCATAAGGAAACTCTCTGACGATGGCCACTCGGCAGAAGTCTGTAAGCACGCAAAGCAAGCGCATTGAAATTCAACCGGCCAAAGGCAAGCTGGGAGTCATGATTCCAGGGATGGGCGCCGTGGCCACGACGTTTGTTGCCGGTGTTGAAGCTGTGCGCAAGGGATTCGCTACGCCCATCGGATCACTTACCCAAATGGGAACGATTCGCTTAGGGAAACGTACCGATGCCCGCTCACCCAAGATTAACGAGTTCGTGCCGCTGGCGGGTCTCCGCGATCTGGCCTTCACCGGCTGGGATATTTTCGACGATGACATGTATGCCGCCGCCTCCAACGCCGGCGTACTCGAGCGCGAATTGCTCGATCGGGTGAAGCCCTTTCTGAGTTCGATCAAGCCACGCAAGGCCGTTTTTGACCGCAATTACGTCAAGAGACTGGACGGCCCGAACGTAAAAAAAGGCAAGAACAAGATGGATCTTGCCGAGCAGGTCCGCGCCGATATTCGCGATTTCAAGAAGAGCTCGGGCGCGACGCGTCTGATTACGATCTGGTGCGGCTCGACGGAAACGTTCATCGAACCGGGCCCGGCGCATCAGTCGGTGAAGGCATTTGAGAGGGCGCTGACGCAGAACGACGACGCCATCGCGCCTTCGATGATCTACGCATACGCCTCGCTGACTGAAGGGGTTCCCTTCGCCAACGGCGCGCCGAATCTGACCGTCGATATTCCAGCGCTGCACGAACTGTCGCGCCGCAACCACGCTCCCATCTGCGGCAAAGATTTCAAGACCGGCCAGACGCTAATCAAAACTATCCTCGCTCCCGGATTTAAGGCGCGCTTACTCGGACTCAGCGGTTGGTACTCAACGAACATCCTCGGAAATCGCGACGGTGAGGTGCTCGACGATCCCGGGTCTTTTAAAACCAAGGAAGAATCCAAGCTGGGCGTCCTGGAGCACATTCTCCAACCGCGGCTTTATCCCGAACTGTACGGGAACATCTTCCACAAGGTCCGCATTAACTATTATCCACCGCGCGGTGACAATAAAGAAGGTTGGGACAACATCGATATCTTCGGCTGGCTCGGCTACCCCATGCAGATTAAAGTCGACTTCCTGTGCCGCGATTCGATTCTCGCCGCCCCAATTGTTCTAGACCTGGTGCTGTTCCTCGACCTCGCCCAGCGCACCTCAAACCTGAAGGGCATCGGAATTCAGGAGTGGCTCAGCTTCTACTTCAAGTCTCCGATGACCGCGCCGGGGCTTTATCCCGAACATGATCTATTTATCCAGATGATGAAGCTGAAGAACACCTTACGGCACTTGCGTGGTGAAGAACTGATCACGCATTTGGGGTTGGAGTATTACGACTGAGATCGAAACTAATCCAAATCCAGGGCCATCTTCAGAGCACGATTCAGTTCCGTAACTTTGAGCGGTGAAAGCGTGCCTACAAAGTATGTGAGATCAGCCTTGCGAAGACTTACAAGATTGTCACACATGATGAAACTAGTGTGGCGCAGCCCTTCGCTTGGCTCGAGTTCCACTTGCGTGGAAAGTCCTTGCCCGCTGGTGAATACTGGGGCACAAATAACAGTGGAGAATTTTGATTCAATGAGTGCCTGGCGGCTGACCACCACGAACGTGCGATATTGCTTAGGGTCACCGCTCGGTTTGTAAACTCGATACAGTTCTCCACGGCTCACGAATACTCTCGGTTATTCTTCCGGCGCCTGATACTCCATCACATCCGCAGCTTCGGTGTTCAACTGCTTGGCAGCGCGGTTCAGGCGCCTGAGATCCTGTTTCTGCACTTCTGCCCTTTGGCGGTGGCGCAAATAACGGCGGAGTACCCTCTCAATGAAAGCGGAGCGCGAATGGCCGGATCCAGCTAAACGGTCGATCCCAGCCAAAACATCCCCCGAAAGTGTGACAGAAGTCTTCTGTTTCATACCACTATTATACTCCTGTGGGGAGGCCAAAAACGATTACAGGTTGCTTTGCTTCCTGTACTCATCAAACTTTTGCAAGAACCGATCAATCTCTTTCTTCTGCAGGTAATAGGGCGTGGAAAATCGCAGCTTGCTCGGTTCCCCTCCGCGGATGCGAATCTTGTGTGTGGCCCACAGCCACTTCTCCAGATCCATGCGCTGAATCGGGGGCGCATTGACGGTCGCCATTGCGCAGCGTAATGCCGGGTCGGGAGAGGTCCAGGATTCGGCGCCGCGCTTGGTCATCTCGCGAAGAATGTAATCACAGAGCTGGCGGTGGCGACTCTCGATGTGGTCAAGGCCAATGTCATTTGCAAACTTGATCGCCGCCCGCAAACCCCACAGCGCCGGGACATTTGATGACCCAATCCGCTGGAAGCGCTCGGCACGAAGCTTTCGATCGTCCCAGCCTTCGGTAGCGATCGTGTTCCAGATGCGGTCGACGACTTCATCCCGAACATATAGAAATCCAGTTCCTTTTGGCGCCATCAGCCACTTGTGCGGACTGGAAGAGTACAGGTCGCAGCCGATTTCTGGAATATTCAGGCGCATCATTCCAATGACGTGCGCGCCGTCGACCGCGGAGAGAATGCCTTTGGAGCGGGCCAGGGCACATATCGCTTTGGCTGGAAGGACCACGCCGGTAACTGTAGTGATGTGGCTGAAAAAAATCACCCGCGTACGGGGAGTGATTGCGTCATTTAACAAGTTCAGCACCTGTGCTGCATCCTTCGGCGGCTTAGGTAGCGTGACTTTCTTCAGCACAACGCCATAGCGTTTGGCGCGTACCTGCCAGGGCTGTTCGCCTCCGGGATGCTCTTGATCGGTCATGAGAACTTCGTCGCCGGGCTTCAAATCAACTCCGTTTGCGATGTAGCTGTTGGCCTCAGTGGCATTCCGCACCAAAGCCAGTTCGTCGCGAGTGCATCCCACGAAGGCAGCCAGCGGGTCGCGAAATTCATTCCACGCCGCATATCCCCAGATCGGATAATCTTCCGGATCCTGCTGGTCCATTTTTTCAGTGGTGTTATAGCCGTCAAAGACGGCGCGCAGGACCGGCGCGGGACTAGAGCCGACGGTGCCGTTGTTCAGATAAATCTCGTCCTCAGGGATCAGAAATTGCTGGCGCACTTCGGCCCAATAACTGTCTTCGTTGTGTGCGAACTGGCCGGGATCGGGAAGGGAGACAGGCGCTTTCTCCAGCTGCGCGAACAGGTTGTTTCTGAAGGCGAGTGTAGCGGTGATTCCAGTTGTAGCGCCAAGAAAACCTCGACGATCAATCAAGCCCCACCTCACGTGAGAGCCGCCATGTTACGACCCCAAGCTGCTACGGACAAGAGACGAATTCAGCTAGGCTCGGCTGGAGGGCGAGTATATAATCTAGGCCGCTCCTCCACGCTGGCCTTCCGCTGAGTCGGCGAATTTGCACCCAAGCTCCTCGCAATCCGGAACCTATGGCGAATTGCATTGCGTGTGGCCGTAAGCTCCCTCCTTTCTCGTTTTTTACAAAGCGTTGCCAATGGTGTATTCGACACCAGGCTGTACAGAACGGCCAAGGCTCTGATGACGAGCGGCAACCCGTCATGCCGCTTCCCTGGAAGAGGCGGGACACCTCGCCAATGTTGGTCACGCAGATACTTTTCGGGGCAAATGTGGCTGTGTTCCTCGGCATGGTTTTGGCGGGAGTTTCGATCACGGGCCCCACCTCTGCCGACCTGATTCAATGGGGCGCAAACTGGGGACCCCTTACGTTGGGTGGCAGCTGGTGGCGGCTGTTCAGCTGCATGTTTCTCCATATTGGCATCATTCACATGGCTTTCAATATGTGGTGCCTCTGGGATCTCGGAGCCCTTTGCGAATCGCTCTACGGGCATTGGACGTTTGCTGCTGTGTACTTAATATCGGGTCTGGCGGCGAGTCTGACCAGCGTTGCCTGGCACCCGGGCGGCGTGAGCGCCGGGGCCTCCGGAGCAATTTTCGGAATAGCCGGCGCGTTGATCGCCTCCTACTACTTGGGCGAGTTCTCGCTTCCCCGCGCTGCCTTGTCCAGCACCTTCAGAAGCGTTGTGTTGTTTGCCGGATATAACCTGATTTTCGGGGCGCTGTCAGGTCGGACTGACAATGCTGCGCACGTGGGAGGGCTCGCCGCCGGACTGGTATTGGGCGCTCTCATCGCGCGAGTCGCACCGGCGTCCGACGCGCTGGGGCGCCGCCTCGGAATTCTGTTGTTCGGTGCAGTGAGCATAGCCGGGGGTACGCTCTGGATGCAACATTCGCGCAGCTACATCCTTCACGCCACAAGAGGCAGGGAACTGCTTGGACAGCATAAGACTGCGGAAGCGATCTCAGAATTCCGATATTCAATTCGCCAGCGGCCTGACTATGGGCCTGCACATTACGCGCTCGCGAACGCTTACTTTAGCCAGAACCAATTTGCCGCAGCCGAAGGGGAACTGAATCGTGTGCTCGACCTTCAGCCGCAGATGACTTGGGCCCGGTACCAATTAGGAGTTGTTTATCTGAAGCAGAAACGCACGCAGCAGGCGAGAGATATATTTGCCCAGCTCCTGGCCAAATACCCGCACGACTCCGATGCTCATGTCGGTATGGGCATGGTCCTTGCCGCTGAAGAGAACCATCAGGCAGCCATCGACGAATACAAGGCTGCGGCAAAATTGGAAGAGTCAGAGTTGGGCGGCCTCTACTATCACCTCGGTCTCTCATACGCGAGGCTCAAGATGTATGATCAGGCCATCGAAGCGTATCGTCAGGAGCAGAAAGAGAGCAGCGACGACTACGACACCGAAATTGCTCTGGCGAACGCCTATGAAGCCAAGGGCATGCAGCAGCAGGCGAGTGATGCCCTGCGTAGGGCTGCCCAACTAAAATCAGGGCAGTAACGCAGTCGTACGTCTGAGCCGGACAAACCGGACGGAGTGAACTACATTGTTCGATCGATGTGCGGTCCTGACTGTCATACTGACCTTGGTTCTGATGTTGCAGATGAGCGCACCCGCCCAAACCACCATCGACCCCGAGAAATCCCTAATGACCGTGCATGTCTTCAAGGCTGGGCTTTTTTCTGCCTTCGGCCACGAGCATGAGGTGCGTGCGCCCATTCAACAGGGTTCTTTTAATGAGGCGAATCCTTCGGTGGAACTGACCGTGGACGCGCGCAAGCTGCGCGTCGTCGACAAAGAAATTTCCGAAAAGGACCGGGCTCAGGTTCAACAGGACATGCTCGGCCCCAAAGTGCTGGACAGCGAGAAATTTCCCGAGATTCACTACAAGTCGACCAGTGTTGACCGCCAGAGTAAAGGCAAATGGCTGGTCAACGGAGACCTCACCCTCCATGGGCAGACCCGGCCCGTCAAGGTCAATGTCGAGGAACAGAACGGCCACTACAGAGGCACAGCTGAGTTGAAACAGAAGGACTTCGGCATCACACCGATCACTGTGGGCGGTGGAGCAGTGAAAGTGAAGAACGAACTAAGGGTCGAATTTGACATTTTTGGCGCAAGCGCTCCGTAGCAGGTAACCCGCCGTCTTCCTTCTGCGTCCAACAGTTTAGAGGTAAATCGATTAGAGGTAAATCGAAGGGAGTCCTGCCTCCGCTACGGCGTATAATCGTTAGGTTAAGTAGGGAGTTTTGATATGAAACCACGGCTTTTGGCGACGACGGCTGCGCTACTCATGTTCAGCTATGTGACCCCTTGGACTTTTTCTCAGGATAAAGATAGCGCCACTCCAGCCGACCCGAGCGCGACAACGCCGGCGAAAACGCCAGTCCAGCCTCCGGATCCCGACAAGGTTAGGCACGAAGGCGGCAAGACTGACGTCGAAGCCGTGGGAAATCGGAATGTTGGCTGCAACAAAGGCCTGGGAAATTGGTACAGCGTGGAGAAACAGATTGGGATGGGCAAGCAATATGCCCAGCAGATCGAGTCCACGGTGAAGCTGGTTCAGGACCCTGTGGTCACGGAATACGTAAACCGCGTTGGGCAGAACCTGGTGCGCAACTCGGATTCACAAGTGCCCTTTACCATCAAAGTGGTCGATTCTGACGACATCAACGCCTTCGCGCTTCCCGGCGGTTTCTTCTATGTCAATTCTGGGCTGATTCTTGCCGCCGATGAGGAAGCTGAACTCGCCGGCGTCATGTCCCATGAGATCGCCCACGTGGCGGCCTGCCACATCGCGCGCCAGATGACGCGCGGCACCCTGGCACAACTTGCCACCGTTCCGCTGATCTTCATGGGCGGCTGGGCCGGTTACGGCATTTATCAGGGCGCCGGTCTAGCCGTGCCTGCGGCGTTCATGAAGTTCAATCGCGGCTTCGAAGCCGAAGCGGATTATCTCGGCTTGCAGTACATGTACAAGTCCGGATACGACCCGCAAGCTTACGTCAATTTCTTCGAGAAGGTGCAAGCGCAGGAGAAGAAGAAACCCGGCACCATGGCCAAGGTATTCTCGGATCACCCGCAGACGCCGGACCGCATAGAAAAATCGCAGCAGGAAATTGCGACCATTCTTCCCGCGCGCGAGCAGTATCTGGTTTCAACCTCTGAGTTTGACGATGTCAAGTCGCGCCTGGCTGCGCTGGAGAACCGCCATAAGATCCTGAACGATAAAGATAGTGGCAAGAAACCTAGCTTGCGCCGGACCTCTTCAACCGATAAGAATGGCAAAGACACCAAGGGGGATGACGACGATCATCCAACGCTGAAGCGCAGACAGGACGACAAACAATAACTCCAGTAGGAGCCAAGCAAGGATCGCCGGCTTTGGCCGCCGATTTTTCCGATTGGCTGACCATTAGCGGTGAACTGAAAAAGCCGCGTGCCAATGCTCGCGGCTCTCTTGGAAAGAGGAGAACAATCAGGCAGCTTCTTTGGTGGCCAGCGACCCTACCCGGCGGCGGTTCTCTGAAGTCGAGTCTACGATTTTCATCTCACGCCAGTCATAAGGAAGTTCCTTGCCGCAATCGAGGCAGACTACGTAGGTTCCGGTCACGGTGGCAGCTTTGCTACGCCGCGACCCAGGACGGATAGTAATGGGAAAAGTATAGTGGGAGTGCCAACAGCCGAAGAGAGCATCCAGCATTCTCGCCATCATTTGAACCCTCCCCCCACTCGCCTGCAACAGCTGTGAAAACCTTTCAGACGCAAAGAAAACTTCATCTACTTAGATTCAGCTCTGGCTCAAAAGGTTCGACAGTGGTACGGACACCCCTGGCTTGTGGATTCTCGAAACCGCAAATGCCTTGATGCCAGCGGCTTACAGGCTTCTTACCACAGACA
>Ga0075423_10000288_pt1 | contig 38680 bp, 37 predicted proteins | sample SoiMethybrSBSTD2_FD_80114 | JGI IMG/M metagenome (GOLD analysis project Ga0075423, IMG submission 80114) | Bulk soil microbial communities from a Populus tree surrounding site in Tennessee, USA - Soil MetaG P. TD hybrid SBSTD2 | ecosystem: Environmental > Terrestrial > Soil > Tree plantation...
CGCTTTGCAACGTTTGTTACAGCGCTCGCGGTGTTCGCAGTCGCTGGATCACAGGTCGGCTCGGGTCAGCAGAAGGTGCCGTTTGCGGGCGGCATTCCAGTGGCGCCCCTTGGATTGGCCAACAAGCCGCTGCCGCACATGCCGGTGGAATACGACACTGGCGAGGGACAGAAGATTCGCGTCGTCGCGGTGACGCGCGCGCTCGAGTATCCGTGGGCCCTGGCGTTTCTTCCCGACGGCACGGCGCTCATCACCGAGCGGGCGGGACGTCTGCGTGTGATGCGCAATGGCAAGCTCGATCCGCAGCCAGTGACCGGCGGACCGGCGTCGTACTGGACGGGCGAGTCTGGACTGCCCGGCGCCGTGCACGGCTACATGGACATTGCGCCGCACCCGAAGTTTGCGGAGAACAAGCTGGTGTATCTGAGCTACACCAAGCCGCTCGACGCCAAGCGCAACACCGTTGCGGTGGCGCGCGGCAAATTCGATGGTCACGCGCTCACCGAGGTCAAGGACATCTGGGTCGCGCCCAATGCCGGCACCACGAAGATCGCGTTCGGCAAGGACGGCACGCTCTTCGTCACGACGACGGCAGGCCCGGGCGCTCCGAACGATCCGCAGGATCCGAACACGCTGGGCGGCAAGGTGCTGCGCTTCAACGATGACGGCAGCATTCCGAAAGACAACCCGTTTGTCGGTCAGGCAGGGAAGAAGGCCGAGGTCTACACGCTCGGTCATCGCAGCGCGCTCGGCCTCGCGCTCAATCCGAGCACGGGTCAGATGTGGCTCAACGAGAACGGACCGAACGGCGGCGACGAGATCAACGTGCTCAAGCCGGGCGGCAACTACGGCTGGCCGATCGTGAGCTACGGACGTCAATATCCTGGGCCGTGGCAGAACCAGCAGTTCTGGAAGGAAGGCTTCGAGTACCCCATCGTCTACTGGACCCCGTCGATCGCGGTGTCAGGGATGGCCTTCTACAACGGCGACAAGCTGGCGAAGTGGAAGGGCGATGTGTTCGTCGGCTCGCTGCGCACCGGTGAGATTCCCGGCACCGGTCATCTCGAGCGCATTCTCTTCAACGAGAAGTGGGAGGAGCTCCGCCGCGAATCGCTGCTCGTCGATCTGCGTCAACGGATTCGCGACGTGAAGCAAGGACCTGATGGTTTCCTTTACGTGATCACCGATCAAAAGGAAGGCGCAGTACTGCGGATAGAGCCGGGGCAGTAGGCGCTCGGCTTCGCCTCGCGCGGTGCGAAGCGCTCGCTCACGCTCGCGCGGTGCGGGGCGCTCGCTGGGGCTCGCGCGGTGCGGGGCGCTCGCTGGGGCTCGCGCGTGCGAGGCGCTCGCTCCGCTCGCGCGTGCGGAGGCTCGCTGGCGCTCGCCGTGCGGAGACTTCAGCGATCGCATTTGACTTGGCCAAATATCTTGGCTAACTTGATCGTCATGAAGCGGGTCAAGATTGGCGAGTTCCGCGATCGCGCGAGCGAGCTCATACGCCGTGCCGCCGGTGGGGAAACCATCGTCATTCTCAATCGCGACCGTGAGATCGCCAAGATCGTGCCGATGGCAGCGAAGTCCGAGGGTGTCGACGGCCTGATTGGCTGTCTCGCCGGCACGGCCGATATCCGCGGCGACATCGAAGCGCCGATCGCGCCTCCCAAGGCGTGGTTTCGCGTTCGCCGATGAAATATCTGCTGGACACGCAGGCGTGGATCTGGTCGGTCCTCGACCATCCGCGCTTGAGCCGCCGCGCGCGTACAGCTCTCAGCGGCATATCGGCACACGAGCGCGTCGGCCTCGCGTCGATGTCGCTCAAAGAAGCCGCCTGGCATCTGGCGCGCGGCCGGATTGTGGTCGACAAGGCCTTCGGGCCGTGGGAACTGTGGCTTCGCATGGCCACTGCCTCTCCGCGCCTCGAGATCCTGCCGCTGACCGTCGACGTGGCGATCGAGTCGGAGCAGTTGGGTGCCGTCTTCCCGGCTGACCCGGCCGATAGCCTGATCGCGGCCACGGCGCGCGTGCACGGCCTCACGCTCATCACGTCCGATACGGGCATCCGCAAGAGCGGCGCCGTGCGAACGCTTTGGTAGCGGCCCGCAGCCGCTCCGACCGAACTCCGCACCGACCAGGACTCCGATCGCACCGACCCGAATCCAGGATCGCACCGACGAGGGTCCAGCATCGCACCGACGAGTATCACGCTCCCATCCCTCGCCTGAGCTCGAAAGCGGAGTGTGTCTTGCATTTCGTGGAATAGATCTCAGGGAGGAATAGCCATGCCCGAGAAGGCCACGATTGAACGCGCGCGCAAGGATAAGCGGCAGGGGAAGTCGGCGTCGACCCAGGCCGGCGAGTTCGTGCGGGAGGAGATTCATCATATCCGTGAAGGCAAGCACGGAGCGCGATCGACGAAGCAGGCGATCGCCATCGGCCTCTCGAAAGCGCGCCGATCCGGTGTGAAGCTGCCGTCTCCTCCGGCATCGGCGACGTCGCGAACCAAAGAGAGCGCCGCCTACGCAAGCCGCGCATCGAAGCGATCGCGCCGCACGTCGCCGAAACGGTCGCGCGCGATGCGGCGTGCGCTGAAGCGTGAGGGCAGACAGGCCGCATCGACGAAAGCGCTCTCACGTCAGGCGACCAGCGCCGCACGTCGTCGTTCCGCAGCCTCACGCAAGCGGGCGGCGCAAAAAGCTGTGCGCACCAAGGGTCCGAAAGTCCGTCGTGAAGCGGCTCGACGCGCCGCACGAACCCGTCAGCGCCGCCGCAGCATGAGCGCGTGAGGCGTGACGACCGCAGCCTAAGCCCTTCCGCGGCGACGCGGAGTCCCGATCCATGTTGCGAGTCGTGGACCGATAATCGAAGAGGGACCCGAAGATGTCGTCGCGGATGGTTCTGCTCGTCGCCGGCACGGCATTGCTCGCCCTGCTGCTTTGGCGTCTGGGCCCGGCCGAGATTCTGGAGACGCTCGGACGGATCGGCTGGTACTTCGTGCCCATCCTCCTGCTGGGTGCAGCGCACCAGGCCACGCGCGCGCTCGCACTGAACGCCTGCATTCTCCAGCCGCGCATGCTGCGCTATCGCGACGCGCTCGCGATCCGCTTGTCCGGGGAAGCCGTGCAGACGCTCACGCTCACCGGCCCGGTGCTGGCCGAACCCACCAAGGCCTGGCTGCTCGAGCGGCGCGGCTTGACGTTCACCGATGGCTTTGCCGCAACGCTCACCGAGTACCTCATCTACTCGTTCGTGTCGGCGGCAATGGCGATCGTCGGCCTCGTTGCGCTGCTGGTGCGCTTTCAGCCGAGTCCAACGATCAGATCCGTGGCGATCGTCATCGTCGTCCTGTGTGTCGCCTTCCTCGTCGCGTCAGCAATCGCAATCGCCTGTCGCTTCTATCTGATCGGAACGATCATTTCGGCGCTCGGTAAAGCAGGGGTGCTGCGCGGTCGACTCAAACCCGATCTGTCGGCGGTGAATCGCATCGAAGATCTGCTGCTCGTCGTGCTGCGCGATTCGCCTGCACGTTTCGCGGTGATCGTCGCGATGGAGATCGCCGCCCAGGCCCTGCTGGTGTTCGAGCTGTTCTGGCTGCTCCGGGCGATTCATGTCGTGGTGCCGGTATCGTCGGTGTTCCTGATCGAAGCCTGGGTCAAGTTCTTCGATTTCGCGTTCCTCCTCGTGCCCCTCCAGGTAGGCGTGCTCGAAGGCACGTATGCGTCGATATTCGGTGTCCTTGGTCTTCCACTCGCGGGCGGGTTCGTGCTCGCCTTGGTGCGGCGCGCACGCGGTCTGGCCATTGCCGCAGTCGGGCTTGCGATGCTGGGGCTCATGACGCGCCGTCGCCGGCGCGATCTCGCCGCGCGACCGAATCTCGACCGCGCTCCCGAAGCCAGCTGAGTCAAAGAATCGGATGGGCTCGCGTTTCAAACCGCCCGAGAGTAATATAGGACTGAACTGGTCGGATTTAACGACGCATGATTCAGGTCACCCACGCCGCCGCCGCGCACATCCGCAAGATGCTGGAAAAGCGTCAACAGGGAGAGCGTGCGCTTCGTGTCGGCGTGAAAGCGGGCGGTTGCTCGGGATTCGAGTACACCTTTGGCTGGGAGACCTCGCCTCGTCCCGATGATTCCGTGATCGATGCGCCGGACGGCGGCCAGGTGTTCATCGATCCAAGAAGCTTGCGTCTGCTCGACGGCATCGTCCTCGACTACGACACCAGCCTGTTGAGCAGAGAGTTCGTCATCACCAATCCGCACGCAAAGAGCACCTGCGGATGCGGCACCTCGTTCAGCGTGGAGGCCGGGGACAGACCGGGGTCTGTCCCCGATCTGTCCCCGGAGCGTCAGGCATGAGCACGTCGACACAGGCACTCGAGCAGCTCGCCAACCGCGAGTACAAGTACGGCTTTATCACAGACGTCGAGCAGGAGTCGGCGCCTCGTGGTCTCAACGAGGACGTCATTCGTCTGATCTCCTCGAAGAAACAGGAACCCGCGTGGCTTCTCGAATGGCGGTTGAAGGCGTTTCGTCTGTGGCTGACGATGAAGGAGCCCACCTGGGGCAACGTGAAGTACGGGCCGATCGACTACCAGAACATCATCTACTACTCCGCTCCCAAGAAGCGTCCGACCCTCGCGAGTTTGGACGAGGTCGATCCCGAGATTCGCCGCACGTTCGAGAAGCTCGGCATTCCACTGGACGAGCAGAAGCTACTCACCGGTGTCGCAGTCGATGCGGTGTTCGACAGTGTCTCGGTGGCAACGACGTTCAAGGAGAAGCTCAAGGAGGTCGGCATCATTTTCTGCTCCTTCTCTGAGGCGGTGCAGAACCATCCCGATCTCGTGCGGAAGTATCTCGGCACGGTCGTCCCGTACTCGGACAACTTCTTCGCGACGCTGAATTCCGCGGTCTTCAGCGACGGCTCGTTCGCGTACATCCCGAAGGGTGTTCGCTGTCCGATGGAGCTGTCGACCTACTTCCGCATCAACGCACAGAACACCGGTCAGTTCGAACGCACGTTGATCGTCGCCGACGAAGGCTCGTACGTCAGTTACCTCGAAGGCTGCACGGCGCCGATGCGAGACGAGCATCAGCTGCACGCGGCGGTCGTGGAGCTCGTGGCGCACGACAACGCCACGATCAAGTACTCGACCGTTCAGAACTGGTATCCCGGCGACAAGGAAGGCAAGGGCGGCATCTACAACTTCGTGACCAAGCGCGGCAGCTGTGTGGGCGTGAATTCGAAGATCACGTGGACGCAGGTCGAAACCGGATCGGCGATCACGTGGAAGTATCCGGGATGCGTGCTGATCGGCGACAACTCGGTGGGCGAATTCTATTCGGTCGCCACCACGAACAACCGCCAGCAGGCCGACACCGGCACCAAGATGATTCACCTCGGGAAGAATACGAAGAGCACGATCGTCTCGAAGGGCATCTCGGCGGGTCACGGCCAGAACACCTATCGCGGGCTGGTCAAGATCGCGAAGGGCGCGCGCGGCGCACGCAACTACTCGCAGTGCGACTCGCTGCTGATCGGCGACCAATGCGGCGCGCACACGTTCCCGTATCTCGAGATCAAGAACACCACGGCTCGCGTCGAGCACGAAGCGTCGACGTCGAAGATCGGTGAGGACCAGATCTTCTACTGCCGCCAGCGAGGGCTGTCGTCGGAGGATGCGGTCAACATGATCGTCAGCGGCTTCTGCAGGGAGGTGTTCCGTCAGCTGCCGATGGAATTCGCCGTCGAAGCGCAGAAGCTGCTCAGCGTGAGCCTGGAAGGAAGTGTTGGCTGATGCTGAAAGTCACCAATCTGCGCGCAAGCGTTGCGGCACGCGAGATCCTGCGCGGGATCGACCTGTCGATCGATGCCGGACAGGTGCACGCCATCATGGGGCCGAACGGCTCCGGTAAGAGCACGCTTGCTCGAGTGCTCGCGGGCCATCCGGAATACACCGTCACCGCCGGCGAGGCCGTCTTCGAGGGACAGGATCTGCTGGCCATGGACCCCGAATCGCGCGCGCGGGCCGGCGTGTTCATGGCGTTCCAGTATCCGGTGGAGATTCCCGGCGTCAACAACGCCTACTTCCTGAAGGCGGCGCTCAATGCGCTGCGGGCGCACCGCGGCGAGGAGCCGCTCGACGCCATCGATTTCATGGCGCTCGTGCGCGAGCGCATGAAGCAGCTCGGCATCGACGAGACGCTGCTCAATCGTCCGGTCAACGAGGGGTTTTCAGGCGGCGAGAAGAAGCGCAACGAGATCTTCCAGATGGCGGTGCTCGAACCGACGCTCGCGATCCTCGATGAAACCGACTCCGGGCTCGACATCGACGCGCTGAAGGTGGTGGCCAACGGCGTGAACGCCATGCGCCGCCCAGATCGTGCCTGTCTGCTGGTGACGCACTATCAGCGCCTGCTCGACTACGTGGTGCCCGACGTCGTTCACGTGCTGGCAGATGGACGCATCGTGCGATCGGGCGGCAAAGAGCTGGCCCTCGAGCTCGAAGAGAAGGGCTACGGCTGGCTCGAGCCCGCGTTCGTTGAAGCTTCGGCGAGGCCCGCCGAAACGGCGAGGCGGGGCCAGGAACGCTGACATGGCTGCCACATTCAACTGGGGCGTCGCCGAGTGGGAAGGGGCGCAGCAGCGTCGCGGCGGGAGCGATGCGCTCGCTCGAATCCGCGAGGAGGCATGGCATCGCTTCGTCTCACGCGGCTTCCCGACCACGCGCGATGAAGAGTGGCGGTTCACGAGCGTGGCGCCGATCGCCGAACGCGCATTCGCATGTGCGCCATCGCCAGAAGCGAGTCGTGCGTCGGTCGAGATCGACGCCCATCGTTTCGCCGACGCCGCGGCCGCGGAGTTGGTGTTCCTGAACGGGCACTACGTGCCGGCGCTGTCCAAGCTCGGCGCGTTGCCACATGGCGCCCGTGTCGGCAGCCTGGCTGCTTCGCCCGATGTCGTCGCGCATCATCTCACTCGAAACGCGCTGCACGACTCGAATCCGTTCGTGGCTCTCAACACAGCCTTTGTCGATGACGGGGCGTACATCGAGGTTCAGGCGGGTGTGGTCGTCGAGGCGCCGATCCATCTTCTGTTTCTGACAACGCCACAGGTCCGGCTAAAGCCGGACACTACGAGCGCAGGCGATCGGCCGACGATGACCCATCCGCGCATCGTGGTGATCATGGGCGCGAACAGTCAGGCGACGATCGTCGAGACCTATGTTGGCGCCAGCGGCGCGATCTACTTCACCAACACCGTGTCCGGGATCGTGGTGGGCGACAGCGCCGTTCTCACACACATCAAGCTGCAACACGAGGGTACTGCGGCGTTTCACGTTGGGGCGAGCCACGTCGATCTGCAGCGCAGCGCGACCTACGTCTCGAATGCCATCAGCCTGGGCGGTGGACTGGTGCGCAACGACATCGTCGCGTCGCTGAACGGCGAGGGCGTCGATTGCACTCTGAACGGCCTGTACTGCGCCGACGCAGAACGGTTGGTCGACAATCACACGACGATCGATCACGCGAAGCCGCACGGCGGCAGTCGCGAGATCTACAAGGGCATCCTGGCCGATCGCGCGCGCGGCGTGTTCAACGGCAAGATCATCGTGCGTCCCGACGCGCAGAAGACCGACGCCAAGCAAACCAACCGTGCGCTGTTGCTCTCGGAGGACGCGCGCATCAATACCAAGCCGCAGCTCGAGATCTTCGCCAACGACGTCAAGTGCACGCACGGTGCCGCGGTGGGACAGTTGGACGATGAGGCACTCTTCTATCTGCGTTCGCGTGGCCTGAGCGATGTCGACGCACGTCATCTGCTGATTCGCGCGTTTGCCTCGGATGTCCTGAACCGCATACCCATCGACGCTGTCAGATCGAGCGTCGAAGCCCGGTTCCAGCAGCAACTGGCGCGAACGCTGCCGTCGGCGGCCTGAGGACATGGACGTGTCTGCATCCGGCAACATGATTCTCGACGCGGCGCGAATCCGCCAGGACTTTCCCGTCCTGTGGCAGCGCGTCCACGACCGGCCGCTCGTCTACCTGGATAACGCCGCGACGTCGCAGAAGCCGCACGCGGTGCTCGATCGCCTGATGCGCTACTACCGCGAGGAGAACGCCAACATCCATCGCGGCGTTCACACGCTGAGCGTGGCCGCCACCGACGCCTACGACGCCGCGCGCGAACGCGTTCGCCAGTTCATCAACGCTGCCGACGTCCGCGAGATCGTGTTCGTGCGGGGCACCACCGAAGCGATCAACCTCGTCGCCGCGACCTACGGCCGCGTGCACGTCGGCGCTGGCGACGACGTGGTGATCTCCGAAATGGAGCACCACTCCAACATCGTGCCGTGGCAGATGCTGTGCGAGGAGAAGGGCGCTCGCCTGCGCGTGATTCCGATGACGGACGAGGGCGAACTGCAGCTGGACGGCTACGCCCGGCTGCTTGGTCCGCGAACGCGCCTCGTGGCCGTCACGCACGTCTCCAACGCGCTCGGGACCATCAATCCAATCGAAGAGATCGTTCGACTGGCACACGAGCGCGGCATTCCCGTGCTCGTCGATGGTGCGCAGGCCGTCGCCCACATGGCCGTCGACATGCAGGCCATCGGCTGCGACTTCTACGCCTTCTCCGGGCACAAAGTGTTTGGTCCAACCGGGATCGGCGTGTTGTACGGACGTGCCTCGCTGCTGGAAGCGATGCCGCCGTATCAAGGCGGCGGCGACATGATTCGGTCGGTCACATTCGAGCGCACGCTGTATGCCGACACGCCGCAGAAGTTCGAAGCCGGCACGCCGAATATCGCCGGCGTCGCGGGTCTCGACGCAGCGATTGCGTACCTGAGCGACATCGGTCTCGATCGCGTCGCCGCATACGAGCACGAGCTGCTCGCGTACGCCACCGAGGCGCTGTCACAGATTGAAGGTCTGCGGCTCACGGGCACCGCGCGGCGGAAGGCCGGGATTCTGTCGTTCGTCATTGCCGACATCCACCCGCACGACATCGGCACGATTCTCGATCGCGCCGGCATCGCCATTCGTGCTGGCCATCACTGCTGCCAGCCGCTGATGGCGCGCCTTGGCGTGCCGGCGACCGCCCGAGCATCGCTCGCGTGCTACAACACGCGCGAGGACATCGACGCGCTGGTCAGCTCGATTCGGACGGCAAAGGCGGTGTTTGCATGAGCGCCGAGCTCGACGATCTGTATCAAGAGGTGATCCTCGATCACAACCGGGCGCCGAGGAATTTTCGTGCGCTCCACGTCGGACGCAAGGCGGAAGGATTCAATCCGCTCTGCGGCGACCGGCTCACGGTCTTCTTGCAGATCGATGACGGCGTGATCAAGGACGTGGCATTTCAAGGATCGGGCTGCGCGATCTCGAAGGCGTCGGCCTCGCTGATGACGGAGAGCATCAAGGGCAAGCGCGTTGCCGATGCGACGCGGATGCTGGAGCAATTTCAGGGGATGGTCACCTCGTCGCCAGCCGATCCGGTGAGCGGGCTCGGCAAGCTGGAGGTGCTGGCCGGTGTGCGGCAGTTTCCGGTTCGCGTGAAGTGCGCCACGCTGGCGTGGCACACGCTGCGCGCCGCGCTCGAATCGCCCGACGCAGTGGTCTCAACGGAATGAAGGAGATTCCTGTCATTCAGCCGCCGGCGCCCGGCCCGCCCGACGCGGGTCCCGCCCACACCACAGAGCTGGTCAACGATCCGGATCGCCACGCAGTGCTGTTGCCGCAGATCGTGAAAGCACTGTCATCGGTATTCGATCCAGAGATTCCGGTGAACATCTACGACCTCGGCCTCATCTACGACGTCATCGTCGATGCCGAGAGCCGCGTCGGCATTCGGATGACGCTGACCGCGCCGGCGTGTCCCGCGGCGCAGATCCTGCCCGGTCAGGTGGAGAACGCCGTGAAGTCGGTCGCCGGTGTTGTCGACGCGACGGTCGACATCGTATGGGACCCACCGTGGACACGCGATCGCATGTCCGACGCGGCGAAGCTGCAGCTCGGAATGTACTGATCCAGCAGTTCGGGGTTCGAGGTTCGAGGTTCGAAGTTCGAGGTTCGAGGTTCGAGGTTCGACGAGGCGTACGGTTTGCATGTGCGTCGGCCGAGTCCCAGCTCGAAAGAGACACCTCATGAACACGCGACACATCTGGATGACAGCGGCTGTGATGGCATTTGCATTCACAGTCGGCGTGGCGGCGCAGTCGACGAGCTCGCCGGCGACCCGCATCCAGCAACACAAGGACATCACCCTGACCGGCTGCCTGCAAGCCGCCGAAGAATCGCGTAGCGGTCCAACTGGAAGTGCGCGCCCGGGTGCGGCGCCCGGCACGAGCCAGCGGACCTCGAGTCGGTCGGCCGCGCCGGCGATTCCCGAACGATTCATGCTGACCAATGCCACTAGCGGCGACAGCGCGAGTGCGGCGACGAGCGATTCCTCAGAGGCGGCGGGTGTGCGCGGATCGACGTATACCCTCGAAGGCAGGACGGCGGAGTTGCGCTCGCACGTGAATCACCGGATCGAGGTCACTGGTCAGATCTTGTCATCGTCCGGATCCAGCTTGTCGTCTGGCGGCAGCAGCGCGCGGCTGAACGTCCAGTCGGTCCGTATGATCGCTGTGACCTGCTCGAAGTAGTTACGCAGCGACGTGCTCAGGCCGCCTGGAGCAGGTGGCGCAGATCCAGACCCGCAGGCGGTGACACCGTCTCGGTGATATGCCGCTCGTAGGCGCCGGCTGAATCGCGCGTCGCGGTATCGAGACGCCCCATCGGTGAGTAGTTGCCCTCGTCGAGCAGCGTGATCACCGGGTGCAGCGGCTCGCCGCGGCCGGTTTGAATCACGATGCCCAGCTCATTCCTCGTGGTCCGCACCAGCGATCCCATCGGGAAGAACGTGATGGCATTGACGAATGTCTTCACCAGCGCCGTATTGAGCTTGTCGCCGGCGAGCCGCGCCAGAATCAGGCAGGCGCGTTCGGGAGGCGTCGGGTCCTGATACGAGCGTGCGCCGGTGATCGCCTCGTACACGTCGGCCACCGACACGATCTGACTCATCGGGTGTGGAATCGCGTCGCCGAGATCGGGATAACCGCCGCCCTTCACGCCGCGATGGTGCTCCAACGCCACCGTCGGTGTCAGCGGATGCAGCCCCTCGGCCTGCACCAGGATCTCGGCGCCCAGCGTGGTGTGCGACTCGATCAGTTTTCTCTCGGCTTTGTCGAGCGCGCCGGGCTTCTTCACGATCTCGAGCGGAATCTGCGTCTTGCCCACGTCGTGCAGCAGCGCCGCTTCGGTGAGCGCGGCCAGCAGCACCTCGTTGAGGCCGATGTGCTTCCCCAACAGCATGCTGAGCATCGCGACGTTGACCGAGTGACAGTAGGTGAGGTTCTCGTACTGCTTGACCGCGAGAATCTGTCCGAGCGCCGCGTTGCTGCGCGCCACCTTGTGGATCAGCAGCTGTACGAGATCGCGCACCGTGACGACGTCGAGCGGCTTGCCGGCCGTGGTCTGCTCGAACGTCTGCTGCGCCATCATCAGCGACTCGGCGTAGTCGGGATCGAGCGGACCGGTCGGCGCATCCGGCCACTGCTGCGCGCGCCACTTCGTGTCGAGCGGAAGGAGCTTGCCGAGCGAGATGTGGCGCACGTTGCGCGCGGCGAGCTGCCCGGAGACGCTCTCGCCGGTTTCGGCATAGCGCCACAGGAACTCGGCCACGGCCAGGAACTCATCGAGCTCGACGCCGTGATGAATGTGCAGGCTGTCGATGCCGAGCCCCGTCAGCTGCTCGACGAGCGGCTGGTTCGCTTGCTGCGATCCGCTCGACGGCACGTCGTCCAGAAACACGTCGCCGCGAATCACGTCGATGCGCAGCGGGCTGCTCGCGCGCAGCGGCTCTTCGACCAGGCCGACCATCTCCTCGAGCTTCTGGCGGATCATCGGGTGGCCCGCCGGATAGGTGCCGGCGAGTTTCCGCAATGCGGCCAGCCCTTTCAGGATCGCCAGCGGATCGAGCGGTGTCGCGGGGGCCGCCTCGCTCATCGCGAGCGGTACTCCTTCACCTTGCGAGCGAGCTGCACGAGGCTCGGTTTCCAGAACCTCACTCGGAAGGCCTCATAGGGCTTCAGGACATCGTCGAGACCCTGAAGCTTTCCTTGGATGGCGCGGTCGATCAGGCGCATCGCCGTATGCGGATGGCGCTGCACGAAGTCGCGCGAGCCGAGCAGATCGCGCAGCAGCGCCATCGTCTGATTCGGAGGAAAGTGCCACATCGCATCTTCCGCAGCGGCGTGCTTGTCGTCGTCCACCTTGCGAATCTGCCGCGCCACGGGAGCCGCGGCGGCGGCGGAACCGATCCGGGCCAGCGATCGCAGCGCCTCGCGGGCGACCTGCGGATCCTGATGCTCGACGAGCCGCGCGAGTGGCGTCTCATAGCCGACGCCGGCGTGTCCGAGCACCTTCGCAATCACTCGCGCCGCAGCCACGCTGCGTGAGTCGAGGTCGATCACCAGCGCCGGTGCGACCGTCGGCGCGAGATCGCACATCAACGTGGTGAGCGCCCGCGCTTTGCCCTGATGCGCGGTGTGGTCGGCCAGGGCCATGAAGCCGGGCACCAACGCAGCACCGAGCGCTCGCGCCAGATCGTGGACGATCGAGCGGCCATCGGCATCCCGTTCGTGAAGTTCGGCGAGCGCGAGCAGACGGGTCGGAGTGCAGAAATCGTCGAGCGCCCGAGCGATCGATTCGGACACGTCCGGCCGTCGTTCCGCGAGCTCGCGGCACAGCGTCTTGAACGTTTCGATGCACGCGATGATGTCGGACCAACGCTCGGCGCGTTCGAGCGTGCCCAGGAGATCGAGCGCTTTCTTGAGAAAGGTTTCGACGAGTGCGGGATTCGGCTCGATCCGTACCAGCTTGGTGATGCAGCCAAGCTGCGTGGTGAGCGGATCGGTGACGCCGATGCCGTCGCGCACGTCGGCGATCATCGTCGTGGCGTGTTCGTCGATGGAGAGGTCGAAGGCCGCGAACTCGGAAAAGTTGCTGCCGCGCGTGCCGTCGACGCGAATCAGTTCGCGCGCGTGGCGTTCGATGGTGGATGCGCCCATCGCGTTCACATCGCGTGTCTCGCCCGACTGCTTGGCGCGCTGCCGCTCGTCGATCAGCGGCTCCAGCGCGGCGCGGCGCTCCGGCGCCAGGTCGAGCCGGTTCAGGGCCGCCGACAGCACCTCCGGTGCGGCGGTCTCGAGATCGAGCAGCAGGCAGATCGATTCGGCGAGATCGACATCGGGGAAATCGTGCAGGACGCGGCCATCGGCTTTTCCGTCGAGCAGACCGGGCAGGATCGTTCGCTGCAGCAGGTTGTTCCGGCGATCGGGCTCGAGCTTCAGCACCGCCTTGGCGAGCTTGCCGAACATGACCTGCGCCAGTCGCGGATCGAGGGCCGAGCACAGCATCGTGATGTCGCTGTACTTGCGTTCGAGCGCCTTCTCCTTGACGTCCGGCCCGCTCATGTCGTCGCCGGTCAGCCGCATCAGCATCGTCGCGACGTCGGCGGGATCGTTCACCAGGACGACGAGATCGACCAGCGACACGGCATCGAGCCGCTGCGCGGGATCCAGGCGGACCCATCCCTTGTCGGGCGGGTAGAGATAACTGACCGGTGCGTCCGGCTGCGTGAGCTCCTCACGGCGCTGGCGTTCGCGCTCGAGCAGATCGCGGGTGGGCGCGGGCGGCACGCCGACGTCCATCACCGCGGGCTGATGCATCATCTCGACGATGATGCTGTCGACGCCGTGCTCGGTGAGACGCTCGGCGAAGGTCATGTCGGCGGCGTCGAGATCGTCGGACTCGACGAGGTCGACGCAGAAGCGGGTGAGATGTCGCGGCGTGACTTCGCGATCGATGTCGATCGAGGCGACGCGCAGACGGAACAGCCGGCGCGTGATCTCGTGTTCGATGACCGAGCCGGTGCCGATCGTGATCTCGTCGATGATCAGGTCGTGCGGCGTCACGCGCGCGCTGATGCGATCGCGATGCGGAACAGCCTTGAGCGCTTCGTGGCAGGCCATCACCGCGTCCACGCACATGGGGCTGGCGGCGGGATAGGTGTGGAATTGCCGCGTTGCGCGCGCAAGCAGGCGCAGGGCTTCTTCGATGGCGGCGAGATCGGGACGTTTTGCGGGCGCAGAAGCAGCCGGTCGACCAGCGGTGGCTGGCGACGGAGGCGGGGTTCCGGCTCCTTCGACTCGCGTTGCTCGCTCGGGGCGGGCTTTCTCGGACGTAGTCAGTAAGGCAGCTCGCACGACTCTTATCTGTTATCGACCGACGATTTCGTGGCCGACACGGCCTCTTTTGGGGCGCTCGAGGGTGAGAAAGGCAAACTACGCGCCACTTTGCGCAGCGGGGGGCCTTGCGAAGAACTGAGAAGGTGGAAGATGACGGTTCGACGTTCGAGGTTCGACGTTCGAGGTTCGCCAGATTCCCGGTTCGTTGGTTCAGGCGTTCCATCCTAGGCAGCTCAGAACCACGAACAGAGAACCTCGGAACGACGGAACATCGAACGTCGAACCTCGAACCTCGAACCTCGAACACCGAACCGCAGTTTGCTACGATCTCCCTCTTGTCGAAGAAACCCGACGGCGCGCCTCGTTTCGAAGGATTCCCCCGCGAAGCCGCGCGGTTCTTCGCCGGCTTGGCGGCGAACAACAACCGCGACTGGTTTCAGGCCAACCGCGAGACGTACGAGCAGGCGGTGCGCGAGCCGATGAAGGCGTTCGTCGGCGAATTCGCGGCCCGTTTCGGTCCTGCCAGGATCTCGCGGATCAATCGCGACAATCGTTTCTTCAAGGACCGGCCGCCGTACAAGACCCACATCGATGCGGGAGTGGGCGGGTATTACTTCTCGCTGTCGTCACACGGCTTTTACGTCGGCACCGGCTTCTACATGCCGGACTCGTCGGTGCTCGAGAAGTTCCGCGGCGCGATCGATCGTGACGCATCGGGCACGGCGCTCGTGACGATGATTGCCGGACTCAGGCGCAAGGGCTATCGAGTCGACACGCACGAGCGCCTGGCATCGGCGCCGCGCGGCTACGCGAAAGATCATCCCCGCCTCGACCTTCTGCAGATGAAGGACATTCACGCCGGTCTGCTCATGGCGCCCGACGCGATCACGACGCGAAAGCTGCTCGACCGCATCACGAAGGCGATGACCGACCTGAAGCCGTTCATGGCCTGGCTCAAGCGTTACACCGCGTGATAATGGTTCCGTCATGACGAACTCGAGACTACCGATCCTCACGATCGTCGTCGTCGCCGTTGCATTCACCGCGACGCTCGGCGCTCACCATTCGTTCGCGGCCTACTACTTCGAAGATCAGCTCGTGGAGATCGAAGGTCCGATCTCCAGCGTCGAGTTCAAGGCGCCGCACGTGTGGGTGCACGTCGCCTCGCGAGACGCGGATGGCAAAGAGCGCACCTACTCCGCCGAGTGGTCGAACCCCTCGCGCCTCGAGCGCGACGGCATCACCAAAGACACGCTGAAGGTCGACGACATGGTGCACATCTGGGGTGCGCCGAGCCGCAAGGCGTCTGACAATCGGATGCACCTCAAACGCATTCAGCGGGCGAGTGATGGGTGGCAGTGGGGGATGAATCGGCGTCGCTAGTAAAATGCCTGCGTGTTCAAAGCGAGCGCAGGTCTCGTCCTCCCAACCACGATCACCGGGTCGCTGCCGCGACCGAGCTGGTATACCGAAAACATCGGCCCCCGCGCATTTCGCGAGGCCATCTCTGACGCGCGCTTTCGCGAGCAATACACCGACGCGGTCGGCGCGCACCTGAAGGACCAGGAGCGAGCGGGTCTCGACATCGTCACCGACGGCGACGCGCGCCTCGATGCCGATGTCGGCGGCATGAGCTGGTTCCAGTACCCGGCGCGCCGCTTCAACGGCGTCAGCGGATCCGACTACTACAAGACTCGCAAGGGCTACGGCGGAACCGCCAAGGGCGACATCATCTTCGAGGTGATGGAGAGCCGCGTGATGCCGCGCTGCGTCGGCAAGATCTCACGCGGACCGCTGCATTACACGGCCACCTGGAAACTGACACAGGGACTCACGTCGCGGCCGGTGAAGTTCGGCACGATCACGCCAGAGCTGATCGGCACATCGATCGGCAACGATCACTATGCCAACCAGGAAGAGCTCCTCCACGACATCAGCAGCGCGATGCGCGACGAGCTGCACGAAGTTGCCCGCGCGGGATGTTCGGTGATTCAGATGGAGGAGCCGAACATTCATCTGATCGGCGTGCAGCGCGGCGGCACCGGCGGCACGCTGCCGGTGGAGTTCTTCGTCAGGATCTTCAACAACACCGTTCGCGGTCTGCGCGATCTCACCGAGGTCTGGTGCCACACGTGCTGGGGCAACCCCGCGCAACAACGGCTGTTCGCAACCAACCAGACGTACAAAGATGCGCTCCCGCATCTCAATCAGCTCGACGTCGACGTGCTCACCTTCGAATGCGCGACCAGCGACGGCATGGATCTGGAGCTGATCGGGCGGCACATTACCGACAAGAAGATCGCCATCGGCGTCGTCAATCATCGCGACTTGCAGGTGGAGCGCCCCGAGCAGGTGGCGGCGCTCATTCGCAAAGCGCTGAAGTACATCCCCGCCGAGCGTCTGATCCTGTCGAGCGACTGCGGCTTCGGCCGCGAGGGCATGAGCCGACGAATCGCGTTCTTCAAGATGGTCGCGATCGTCCGCGGCACGAACATCATTCGCAAAGAGCTCGGTCTCCCCGAAGCCCCATGCCTCGCCGCCGACCCTCGGTTTGCGTTAGCGGATGAAATCAGCTGACGACGAGGAACAGAGATAACGGAGGCGTGTCTCGACACAGAGGCACAGAGCAACAAAGATCGAACAGAGGCAATTCGCTGAACGACTTGCCGCGAGTGGGGCCGCACGCTTCGCGTGCGGATGGGACGAGAGGTACTCACGAAAACAAACACCTCTGGATCACAATGGTGCTTGTTTTCGTGAGTACCTCTCGCCCCATGCGGCGGCCGGAGGCCGCCGCCCCCACACACGTGCACAACGCGAGTGACCAGATAGCCCCGTCCGATCTCCGTTGCTCCGTTGCTCCGTGCGAAACCGTGTCTCCGTTCGACTCCGTTAGCTCAACGAGCGATGGCTGCACCGACACCGTCGGGCATCCAGATATTCGAGAGCTGGTACTTGTTCTCGACGTGCTTGAATTGGACTGTTGGCTGGTCGCCGCTCGGAGCGGCGTCGGTTGCCGGCCTGGTGTTCAGAATCGCCGACGCGACACCGTGCTCGCTGCGGATCATCAGCGCGCCTGGCACGTAGTCGTCGCGCTGAATCCGATACTCACCGGCAGGCAGCGTCTGCGCTCCAACAACGAACGGAAACGGGATCTTCACCTCGAGCACGCTGGTCATTCCCGCATACGCGGTTCCACTCGCACCGGCCAGACAGATCACACCGACGAGCATCGATCGCTTTGCCACGGACCACATACACAGCCTCCTGCGGGACATGTCCCGTCTAGTCGTTGGCGTCGCTGATCGTTAAGACGCGAACGGCCGGCTGTAGACGTGAAGCGGAGGTGAATTCCGTCTGACGATTTCATGACCTCATTGACGGATCAGGTTGCGACGGTCAGGCGAACGCGTTCTTCACGAACGGCCGTGCCAGCGCCATCAGCGCCAGCACGATGCCAAACGTGCACACGATCGTCGCCCCGGTCGGCAGATCGAGGATGAGTGACAGATAGACGCCGATCGCGGAGACGACCGTGCCCATCGACCAGCCGAGCGCGAGCCGCGTGCCGATGCGATCCGCATAGAGCATCGCCGCCACCGACGGCACGATGAGATAGCAGAACACCAGCAGCACGCCGGCAATCGCCACCGACGAGGTGACGACGAAGCCGAACGACGCGTAGAAGAGAAAGTCCCAACGCCGCGACCCCTTCATCTGCATCGCGTGCGAATGGTCCATCGACATGCTCAGGAAGCGTTTGCGGAAGGCGTAGTGAAACGCGCCGATGCCGCCGTACACGATCGCCGTCTTGATCACCTCGCTCCACGACACGGCGAGGATGTTGCCGACGAGCATGTCCTTGAGGTGCTCGGTTTCAGACGTGGCCTTGCTCATCGCGATGATCGTCGCCGCCGACGCCACCGCGTAGCAGATGCCGATGATGGCTTCCTGCGGGATGCGCGCGCGCCCACCACGGATCGTCGAGAAGACGAGCGCACCGATCAAGGTGAAGCCGAGGCTCATCCAGTAGACCGAGGTGCCGTGGGGATCGGCGTCGAGCGCGGGAATGAGGATCGCCACCGCCGAGCCGAGTGCCGCAAACTGCGCCAGCGACAGATCGACGAAGATGACGCCGCGCTCGACGACGTGAAGACCGAGATACGCGTGAATGCCGGTAAGAATCAGGCTGGCGACAAACGGCGGCGCCAGAAACGCAAGCGTGTCCATACACCTCCTGGTGAAGCGTTACGGAGTCGCGCCAGCCTTCTTCAGCGCGTTGACGATCAACATGATGTCGTAGTCAAACAATGACACGTAATCGGTGATTTCCTTCACGCCGCCAACCGACGGCGGCAGCACCAGCACCTCGGCGCCAGTGGCGCGCCCGATCGCATTCGGCGTCTTCAGATCGAAGTATGGCTCCACGAGCACCGCCTTCACATTCTGCCGCTTCATCTCGGTGATCACGTCGAGCGTATGCTGCGGCGACGGCGGAATGCCCGGCCGCGGCTCGACGTATCCGATGATGTCGAGGCCGAAGCGGTCGGCGAAGTTGGGGAACGATCGATGGTAGGTCACGACCTTGGCTCCCTTGAACGGCGCCATCGCCGCGCTCCATCGGCTTTCGCCCTGAGTCACCCGGTTCGTGAAATCGGCGAGACGCTGCTCGAAGAATGCCTTGTCATTGGGCCGCACCCGCGTGAACGCCGTGGCGATGTCGCGGGCGATGATCTTGCCGTTTTCGGGATCGAGCCAGTAGTGCGGGTTGCCCAGCGGGTGCACATCGCCCATAGCGCGCGTGATCTGTCCCTGCGGGATCTCGAGCACCCTCACATGGGTCGAGGCGTCGAGATAGCCGGGGCCGCCCACCTGAATCTTGGCGTTGCGGCTTTGCGTGATCAGCGGCGGCAGCCAGCCGATCTCGAGATCGCGGCCGATGAGGATCAGGAGGTCCGCCTTCTGCAGCTTGAGGATGAAACTGGGCTTGGCTTCGACGTTGTGCGGATCCTGATAGCCGCGCGACAGCGCTTCCACCGACACGCGATCGCCGCCGACATCGCGGGCAATCGCGGCCATGTCTTCGGTGGTGGCGACCACATTGAGTTTGCCCTGCGCACGCGCATCGGACGCGCACAGCGCGATCGCTACGAACGCGGCCGCGATCAGTTCAGGGCGGGTCCTTTTGGACCCGCCGTCGCCGACACGATCAGAACGGGTGCGCACCATGGGCTCCGATTGAATACTGGAATTGGAATAGCAATTCGTCCGCATTTGACCCTTCGGCATATATCGTGCGGCGGTATTGGCCACGAATCTGACCGAACTCGCTCGGCCAGTAGGTGACGATGAATGACAGGCCTTTATCAAGCAATGCCTGTGCCTCCGCTCGATCCGACCGATCGTAGCGAACGCCGCCAAACCAGCGCCGCGCCAACTGGTAGTCACCCGAGACGTAGTACCCAAAAGAGGACTGTAGCCCGTCCGGTTGCTGCCGGCGGCTCCACGCCAACTCCGAGCGGGCGATGAACGAGCGGTAGATCGCACGCTGCAACGGACGCCACCTGTACGTGGCATCGAAGCCGTAGAGATCGGTGACGAACCGGCCGGCGTCGACACCGTTGATCACACCCGAGTCGTTGTGTCCGCGCGCGTAGGATGCGCCAAGGTCGAGGTTCGTGTTCTCGGTGACGTCGTGATAACCGCGCAGGTGTCCGACGTACCCCAGATCGCCGCGTGTGCTCGAATGAAAGAGCCCCTCTGAGTCGCCGCGATACACCTGACCGGTCGCTTCGAGAAAAATCCACGGGTTGGGAATGAGGCGCGCCACCGAGACGCCGGCATCGTTGATGCCGTCCTCGCCGCCCAGCAGGCTCGTTGTGACGAGCGGGCGATCCACCCAGGTGAGCGTGTGCGAATGCGATGTGTTCACCTTGCCGAAGCTCGCGCGCATCTTGCCCACTTTCACGAGCAGGCCGCCAGGCACTGCAGGGAACGTCACGTAGCCTTCTTCGAGATTGACGCCCGATTCACCGAACGAGAGAAAGAAATCGCCGCGCGCGTACGGATCGGCAATCGCCTGAAACGACGCTTCGGCCTCGCGCACTTGAATCGCGGGCTCGGGCGCAATCGGGTTGCGGCCGGCCGCGCCGACGATGTTGCCGATCACCGCCATGTCGGGATTGAACACCTTCGACGCACCCGGGCCGGGTTGCGATCCGCTGGTCGTGTCGCCTAAGAGAGCACCCGTCGCCAGCTGCGGCGGTGGTGTCTGCCCCGCGGCGGCCGGCGTCTGTGTTTGCGGCGGAGGTGTTTGTGCCTGCGGTGGCGACGGGGCCTGCACCGCAGTCAACGCGGCTTCAAGCGCGCTCAGGCGCTCGCGATATTCCTTCTGAAGCGCCTCGAAGTCGGCACGCAGCTTGTCGATCTGCTCCTTCAGCGCCTGGGGGCTGTCGGGTGTCTGCGCCGACGCGATCGCCGGTACGCACAACAACGCCGACGTGAGAACGCTTACACCAACTGCACGCACAACACGCATGCTCATGATGATTCCCTCGCGGTCATTCAGGCGGGTGCGCCGTCCTCGCCGAGCCGCGCCGCACCACGGTTGGGCAGCGTGGCGCCATCCGTGGGCTCATCGCGCGAACCGCTGCGCCGCTCCAGCGCCGGCAGCGTCACCGTGAACGTCGACCCCTGACCCAAGTGGCTGTCGACGACAATCGTGCCGTGATGGCGATCGACGATCCATTTGACGAGGCTGAGACCGAGGCCGACACCCTCTTGAGGCGCCGATCGCGACGGGTCGGCCTGATAGAAGCGGTCGAACGCGTGGCCGGCGTCTTCCTCGGACATGCCGATGCCGGTGTCGCGAACATCGATGCGCGCGCGGCTGTCCTCGTGCGCGACGCTCAGCACAACGCGCCCGCCTTCGGTGGTGAACTTCAACGCATTGTCCAGCAGGTTGAGGAGCAGCCGCTGCAGCCACCCGGCATCGCCGTCGACCATCACCGCACCACCGTGCTCGCAGCGGAGCTCGATCGCGCGCGCCTGCGCCACCGGCTCGAGCTGGTCGACCAGCGACGCCGCGAGATCGCTGACGTTCACCGGCGCGAACGTCAACGGAATCTGACCGGCTTCGGCGCGCGCCAGCGTGAGCAGGTGATCGATCAGCCGTTTCAACTTGTCGAGCTCTTCGATCTGGCTGGCGAGCACGCGGCGCTGATCGTCGGTTGGAGCGCCGCGCAGGGCGAGCTCGATCTCGCCGCGCAAGGCGGCGAGCGGCGTGCGCAGTTCATGCGCCAGCGCGGTGCTGAACTGTCGCATCTCGCCGACCGAGTGCTCGAGCCGCTGCAGCGTCTCGTTGAACGCGCGCGCGACGTCATCGAGCTCGTCCTTCGCGCCGCGGGTCGGCAGGCGGCGCTCGAGGGTCGAGACGTCGATCTCTCTGGCGACCCCCGCCAGTCGCGACAGTGGGGCCAGCGCAATTCGCGACAGCCACCACGATCCGGCGGCGGCGAGGAACAGCGACGGCAGCGCCAGCAGCAGTATCAGATCGCGATAGCGATCGAGCGCGTTGTCGATACCGCGCAGCGAGACGCCGACCTGCAGCAGATAACGCCGCCCCGGCTCGCCGGGGATCACGCTGTTGGAGATGCGAAGGCGACCGTAGTCGGTGCTGATGTCGAAGGGACGCGACCGCGCCGCGTATTCGTGCACTTCCTCGGGCGCGAGCTGCAGACCGAGCGGCGCCAATCCTGCCGACTGAAACACCATGCGCCCGGTCGTGGCGTCGTAGAGCTGGTAATAGCGAGTCGCTTCCTGGACGAAGGCCACCTGATCGCTGTCGTTCGGATTGAGATCGATCGCCGGCTCGTCGCCGTCGAACCGCAGGTAGCCGTGAAGGCCTTCGGTGAGCTCGGTCAGCCGCGTATTCGCATCGTCATCGAGCCAGGTGGCCAGCACGCCGTACGACACCACGCTGAGCGCCGCGAGCAGCACACCCGATACGAGCATCGAGGCGACGGCAAGGCGGACGCGCAGCGGCAGTGTCACGACGGCGAGTCGGTCAGCATGTAGCCGACGCCTCTCACGGTGTGAATCAGCGGGATGCCGAAGCCGCGATCGATCTTGTTGCGCAGCGAGTTGATGTGCACTTCGACGACGTTGCTGATGCTGTCGAAGTGGACATCCCACACGTGCTCGATGATCAGCGATCGCGTCAGCGGCCGATCGGTGTTGCGCATCAGGAATTCGAGCAGCGCGTACTCTTTCGGCTTCAGCTCGATCAGCGTACCGCCCCGCCGCACCAGACGACGGATCGTGTCCATCTCGAGATCGGCGACGCGCAGCACGCTCTCGCGCGGCGCGCCGCGGCGGAGCAGCGCACGCAGCCGCGCCGACAGCTCGGCGAGCGCGAACGGTTTGGCCATGTAGTCGTCGGCGCCGGCATCGAGTCCGGCGACGCGCTCGTCGAGAGAATCCTTTGCGGTGAGGATCAGCACGGGCAGCGAGGGCTTTCGCGATCGGATGTCGCGCAGCACTTGAAAGCCGGAGCGCCCGGGCAGCATCAGATCCAGCACGACGGCGTCGTAGTCCACGGCTCCGGCCTGATCTCCGGCATTGTTGCCGTCGTGCAGGACGTCAACCGCGTAGCCCTCCTGCTGCAGACCGGTCTGAATGAAGCTCGCGACTTTGCGATCATCCTCGATGACGATGACCCGCATCACACACCCTCCAGTATCGTCGCGCGCTCTCTGATCGATGTCGCGCGAGTCCGTGGTCCCTGGTTCTTCGTCCTTGGTCCGATCTGGGACTAGGCACCAAGGACCAAGGACCAAGCTATGCTGCCACGATTTGTTGGCGTCAAACCCGGGTCGGTACGGCCGAAATGACGCATTAACAAGACTTAATCGTGTCTTCATGTTGGGCTCAGGTGGTCCTCGTTGAATAGAGGGTGAACACGACGAGAGCGCGGGGCTGCCTCGGCGGACCCGCCAGTGATCACCCGAGAACAACCACAGAGCAACACGAGGAGAGAGACATGCGCAAAGTGCTCACCACGTTCGCGCTGCTGACCGCCCTGGCGGTAACCGGTGCGGCGCAGGCAGCTCAGGCCCCGGCGAAGAAAGACACCGCGAAGCCGGCAGCGGCCGCGGCCGCGACCACCAAGCCGGCGGCGGCTGCGAGCCACTCGGTCAAAGGCACCGTGAAGTCGATGGACGCGTCGACGCTCGTCATCACCAAGTCCGGCAAGGCCGGCGGCGACATGACGTTCAGCGTGAACGCCGACACGAAGAAGACCGGCGACGCAGCCGTCGGTTCGACGGTGTCGGTCCGTTATCGCACCGAGGGCAGCTCGAACATCGCCACCGCGGTGGCGGCGCAGGCCGCCAAGCCGGCGAAGACGCAGGCGAAGAAGTAGCCTCGCGTCAACTGGATCGGGGCGTCTGATGCAGGCGCCTCGATTTTGTCTGATGTCATTGCGACGATTCGCCACACCCGCCCGCATGGTTGCGCTCGTCGTCGCGCTGGTGTTGGTCGCGCGGCTGGCGCCGGCGAACACGACCGACATCGTCACGCTTCGCGGACGCCCCCAAGCCGTTCACGTCTACGGGACGCGGGGCTCGAGTCCCCCGGTGATCGTCTCGAGCGGTGATGGCGGCTGGATCCATCTCGGTCCGCACATCGCGCAGGTGCTCGCGGCTCAAGGTTATTTTGTCGTTGGTTTCAACGCCAAGGAGTACCTCAGGAGCTTCACCACGATCGGGAGCGGGCTGCAGCAGGCGGACGTGCCGGGCGATTACCGCGAGCTCGTGCGCTTCGCGTCGGGCGGATCGTCGCTGAAGCCGATCCTCGTGGGTGTCTCCGAGGGCGCAGGCCTCTCGGTGCTGGCCGCGGCCGACGGTCCGACCAAAGCGGCCCTCGGCGGCGTCATTGCGATCGGGCTGCCCGATGTCAACGAGCTCGGGTGGCGGTGGAAGGACGCATGGATCTACGTGACGCATGGGATCCCGAACGAGCCAACGTTCAGTTCGGCCGCACTCGTCGGACGCATGGCGCCGCTGCCGCTGGCCGCCATCCACTCGACGAAAGACGAGTTCGTACCCGTCAGCCAGGTGCAGCAGGTGATGACGCACGCGTCCGATCCGAAGAAGCTGTGGGTGATCCCGGCGGCCGATCATCGATTCAGCGACAACCTGTCGGAGCTGGATCGCCGTCTGCTGGAAGCGATGGCCTGGGTGAGGAGCCTGGCACACTAAGGGCCTCAGGGCCCGGGCCCCAGGGCCCAGGGCTGGGCCAGGCTTCAGGCGCCGTTTTCGCTGAGGCCTGGGGCCCGAGGCCTGAGGCCTCAGGGCTGGGCCGGGCGCGCAAACGGATCATGCGCGCGCTGCCAGCCCTGATTGGCTTGCTGTTGTTCGTCACCGCGCTCGAGGTGCTGCGTCGCGAGCTGCACGAGGTGTCGTGGCGCGGGCTGTCGGCCGCGATCGGCAGCATGCCGCCGGCCATGCTGGTGGCCGCGATCGCGCTCACGTCGGTGAACTACGCGGTGCTCACCGCGTACGACTTCATCGCCTTTCGATCGATCGGCCGCCGCCTGCCGCGCTGGCGCGTCGCCGCCGCCTCGTTTCTCGCCTACGCGATTGCCAACAATGTCGGCTTCGCGATGTTGTCCGGCGCCTCCGTGCGCTATCGGTTCTACACCCGATGGGGCATCGGGGCCCAGGACTTCTCCCGCATCGTGCTCTCGTACTCGGTGACGTTCTGGCTCGGTCTGTTGACGCTCGGCGGAGTGAGCCTGATGGTGAGCCCGTTGCCGTCGGCGCTCGGCATGCCGGCGCCCTGGGTACCGGCGTTCGTGGGCGTGCTGCTGCTGACGACGGCCGCCGCCTACGTTGTCGCCGCGTGGCGGCATCGACGACCACTCGTCGTTCGCGGGTTCGAGCTTCGCTTTCCGTCAGTACAGCTCGCGCTGCTGCAACTCGTCGCGTCGACGATCGATTGGGCGCTTGCTGGCGCGATTGTCTACGTGCTGCTGCCGCCGGGCAGCGCGCCGTTTCTCGTCGTGCTCGGCGCGTTCCTCATTGCCCAAGTGGTTGGTCTTGCGGCGCATGTGCCTGGTGGGGTTGGTGTGTTCGAAGGTCTGATGGTTCTGTTGTTGAAGCCGTACGTCACCTCCGCGCAGCTCGTGCCCGCACTGGTTGCCTATCGCGCCGTCTATTACGTGCTGCCGCTGGCGATCGCCCTCGTTGCGCTGCTGTTCGACGAGGTTCGGCTGCGGCGTGCACACGCGGTGCGCGCGGCGGCGGTGATCGGGCGCATCTCGGAGCAGCTGGCGCCGCGACTCGTGGCGGTGTGCACCTTCATCGCCGGCGTGGTGCTGCTGTTCTCGGGTGCGACGCCTGCCGCCGAGCATCGGCTTGCCTTGCTGCATCGTTTCGTCCCCCTTGGCATCATCGAGACGTCGCACGTGATCGGCAGCGTTGTCGGCGTGCTGCTGTTATTGCTGTCGCAGGGGCTCGCGCGACGACTCGATGCGGCGTACTACCTCACGGTCGTTGCGGGTGCCGCCGGCATGATCGCGTCGCTGCTCAAGGGCGGCGACTGGGAGGAAGCGCTCGCGTTGGGCGCGCTGCTGCTGCTGTTGTGGCGAGCGCGGCCGGCGTTCAATCGCACGGCGGCGTTCTTTGCCACGCGTTTCTCGGCGGCCTGGATTGCCGCGGTCGTCGCGGCGCTGGCCGCCTCCGTGTGGCTGGGCCTCTTTGCATTCAAGCACGTCGAGTACTCGCACGACCTGTGGTGGCAGTTCGAGCTCGATGCCGAAGCGTCACGTTTTCTCCGGGCGACCATCGGCGCGTCGACGGCGGTGCTGCTGTTCGCCGCCGCCCGCCTGATCGGACACGCCCCACACGACGTCGAAGCGCCCTCGAGCGAGGATCTGGCCCGCGCCGGCGACATCATCTCCACTCAACCGGCAACGTATCCGAGTCTCGTGTACCTCCGCGACAAGGCGCTCATCTTCGACGATCGGCGCGACGCGTTCCTCATGTACGCCGTGCAGGGTCGCACGTGGGTGGCGTTGAAGGATCCCGTTGGAGCACCGGCGCGGGTGCCCGAGCTGATTCGCATGTTCATCGAGCGCTGCGACGATTTCGGCGGCACGCCGGTGTTCTACGAAGTCGGTCCGCAGTATCTGCATCACTATGCCGACTTCGGATTGACGACGGCGAAGATCGGCGAAGACGCCTGCGTCCAGCTCGCGAGATTCTCGCTCGAGGGGCCGCGCGGCGCGCGCTTCAGGCAGGTGACGAAGCGATTTGAAAAGGATGGATGCTCGTTCCGCGTGATCCCCGCGGCCGACGTGCCCACGGTGATGGACGCGCTCGTGGACGTGTCCGACGATTGGCTGCGCAGCAAGGTCGGCGCCGAAAAGGGCTTCTCGGTGGGGTTCTTCGATCCTGAGTACCTGGCGAGATTCCCGCTCGCCATCGTCGAGCGCGGCGGCCGGATCGTCGCGTTCGCGAACCTGTGGCCTGGTGCCGGTGGCCTGCCCCGAGCTGAGTCGAGGGGGGGCGAGCTGTCAATTGATCTGATGCGGTATCACGGGCTGGCGCCGCGAAGCGTGATGGAAGCGCTGATCGTGCAGGTACTCATATGGGGGAAGGCAAACGGCTACGAGTCGTTCGACCTGGGCGTGGCTCCGATGTCTGGCTTCGAGGCCTCGCCGTTTGCCCCGTTGCATGCGCGCGCGGGCAACTTCCTCTACGAGCACGGCGCACGTCTCTACAATTTTCAGGGCCTGCGCGCGTTCAAAGAGAAATTCGACCCGGTGTGGGAGTCGCGCTACCTGGTCTATCCAGGCGGACTCCGTCTGCCTCGCATTGCCGCTGACGTGTCGGCGCTCGTCGCCGGCGGCTACCGGCGCATCTTCACGAAATAGATGAGGGCAGAAGGCTGACTCCCTCCGTCTTTCAGGCTTCTGCATTACACTGCGCTGTCGAGAGACCGAGGTGCCGTCCAAGTCTCCTGCGCCGTGGAGCATTCTGGTGGTCGACGATGACGCCGGCCTGCGAGATGTTGTCGCTCAACTGCTGACGAGCGCCGGCCATCTGGTGCATCAGGCCGCCGATGGCCCCGATGCGCTCGCGATCCTCGAGCGCTCCGAGTTCGACATCGTCCTGCTCGACATCAATCTCCCCTCGATGAACGGGCTCGACGTGCTGGCGCTCATCCGCGCGATGCCGCACCCGCCGCTCGTGGTGATGATGACCGGCGACGAAACGCCCGAGCCGCTGCTCGAAGCGGTGCGCTTGCAAGTGTTCCGCTATCTGCGCAAGCCGTTTCCACTGCGCACGATCACCGAGGTGGTGAAGGAGGCGATGGCCTCGGCACTGGTGGCACGGCTGCCGATCGAGGTGGTGTCGGCCAAACCCGAATGGATGGAGGTCGTCGCGCCGTGCACGCTGGAGATGGTCGATCGCATCCAATCGTTCATGATGCATCTCGAGGCCGATCTTCCTGAGAGCGTGCGCGAGTCGGTCGCGCAGGCATTCCGCGAGCTGATGATCAATGCGATCGAGTGGGGCGGTCAGCTCGATCCGACGCGCACGGTCCGCATCACGTGCGTGCGCGCGCGGCGGCTGCTGCTGTATCGCATCAGCGATCCCGGCACCGGCTTCGACATCGAGCAGCTGCGACACGCCGCGATCTCGAACCCGCACGATGCGCCCCTGCGGCACGCGATCGAGCGGCAGCGTCAAGGACTTCGGCCCGGGGGACTCGGGCTGATGATGACGCGATCGCTCGTCGACGAGCTGATCTACAACGAGGCCCGAAACGAAGTAATGTTCATCAAGTATCTCGACTGACTGGATCTGTAGCCCCGCGTACGACCCACACATTGCTCGGGTGTTTCGCAAAAAGACCATCGGGGGAATACCTGATAGGCACGTCGCGGCTGACGTTCCATGCTGCGTTGGTTTCCCCAACTTCCCCCGGGGTGGACATGGCATCGCCAGAGCGAAGGAGAAAATCTATGGCACGTGACGGAAGCCCGTCCCAGCCCGAGCCGCCCAATCGCGAATCGACGATGGCGCTGCTGCGGGAGCTCGTCTCGCACTTGCGGGAGAACCGCACCGAACTGCGAGAAGAGTGGGCTCGCCGAATCACGGAGTCACGCCTTCTGACGGCGATGACCCGAGAGGAAGTGTTTGCCGAAGCCACGACGGTGTACGACAACTACGTGGCGGTGCTCGAGACCGGCAGCGTCGAGGCGCTGCAGGCCTACGCGCGCGACCTGTCCGAACGCATCATCCCGCGAGGTGTCGAGACTCAGGAAGTGCTCGGCATCGTGCTGCTGCTGCGCGACGTGCTGGCGCGGTCGCTGTTCAAGAAATACCAGCTCGATTTCGATCTGCTGAATCGCGTGCTCGACGCCTACGAGCCGGCGGCCAACCGCATCGCCAACACCGTGGCGGTCGGCTTCGTCCAGGAGCGCGAACGCATCATCCGGCAGCAGCAGGAAGCCATTCGCGAGCTGTCGACGCCGGTGTTACGCGTTCGCGAGCGCCTGCTCATTCTGCCGATCATCGGCTTGATCGATCCTCAGCGCGCCCGTCAGCTCACCGAGCAGCTGCTGCGCGGCATCCGCGAAAACCGCGGCAAGGTGGCGGTAATGGACATCACCGGCGTGCCGGTGATCGACTCCGCGATCGCCAATCGTCTCGTGCAAACCGTCGAAGCCGCGCGCCTGCTGGGCGCGACGGTGATCGTGACTGGCCTCTCCCCAGAGATTGCGCAGACCCTGGTCACCATCGGTGTCGACCTGAGCAAGATGAACACCGTGGGCGACCTACAGGGTGGCATCGAGCTGGCAGAGCGCGTCCTCGGCTACAAGGTGGTCCCGATGGAGGAGAGCGCGCCTCGCAACCGCTAGGCGTCTCCATCCCGGCACCGTGACCGTGAGGGCTGCATGGCCGTTCCGATCCTGAAACAGAGTCACTTCCTGATCGCCAGCATTCAATCCGCGCTGACCGATCAGGATCTGATCGATTTCCGCGACAACTTGGCCGACCTGGTGGGGCGCTATCGCGCGCGGGGCGTCATCGTCGACGTCACCGCGCTCGACGTGCTCGACTCGTTCGCCACGCGGACCCTGCGCGCGATTGCGTACATGACGAAGCTGCGCGGCGCGGAGACGGTGATCGTCGGCATTCAGCCGGAAGTGGCGCTGTCGATGGTGCAGTTGGGGCTCACGCTGGAGGACGTGCCCACGGCGCTCGATCTCGAGGAAGGTCTGACGTTCTTGAACAAGCGGCTCGAGGACGCGCATGGAGCGTGAGATCCGCGTTCGGATTCAGTCGTCGACCGATATCGTCTCTGCGCGTCAGCAGGGCCGCGCGTTGGCTGCGCAGGCCGGGTTCTCGAGCAGCAACCTGACGATCATCGCCACGGCGATTTCCGAAGTGGCTCGCAACATCGTCGAGTACGCCAAGGAGGGCGAAGTCGTCCTCAGTCTGATCAACGACAGCCACAAGAAGGGTCTGCAGATCATCGCCTCCGATCAGGGACCGGGGATCGCCGACATCGCCACCGTGATGCGCGACGGCTATTCCACGGGCAAGGGGCTTGGCATCGGCCTGCCCGGATCGCGGCGGCTCATGGATGAATTCGAGATCACGTCACAGGTCGGCAAAGGCACCACGGTGACGATGAGGAAGTTCGTGTCATGACGATCGCGGTCAGCGGCGGGACCGTCGAGCGGCATGGCGGCGTCGTCACATGGGGGATCGCCAGCCTGCCGATGGCTGCAGAAGAGCAGTCGGGCGATCTGTGCAGCGTGTGGAGTCCCACGGACGGCGCCTTGATCGCGGTCGTCGACGGCTCGGGGCATGGTCCCGAGGCGGCCGAGGCCGCTCGCCTGGCGGCCGACGCGATGGCGCCGCATCCGCAGGAGTCGCCGGTGGCGTTGATTCTGCGCTGCCACGAACAGCTGCGAGGCACCCGCGGCGCGGCCATGACGGTGGCGTCGTTGAACCTGTTCGACTGCACGATGACCTGGCTCGGCATCGGCAACGTCGAGGCGGTGCTCTGTCGCGCCGGCGACGCCGACCGCCAGGAGTCGGAGCGCGTGCTGCTGCGCGCAGGCGTCGTTGGCTTCCGGCTGCCGCCGCGGCTCAAGGCCGAGGTCATCCCGTTGAAGCACTGCGACACGTTGATCATCGCCACCGACGGCGTGAAGCCCGAGTTCGCCGACGACACGGCGATCGGCGGCGATCCGAAACAGATTGCCGGGCGTCTGCTGACGCAGCACAACGCGCTGCGGGACGATGCGCTGGTATTCGTCGCCAAGTACGAGCAGGGTGGACCGCGATGAGCGATCGGGCCGAGGCGCTGGCGCGCGACTACACGAGCGCGCTGCAGGCGTATCTCGCCGACCCTGAAGAAGCCGGGCTCGAGCGCGCCTACGAGTTGGGACGCCGCGCGCTCGCCGATGGGCTCGGCGTGCTCGAGATGGCCACCGTGCACTCGCGCGCGCTGCCGTCGACGCTGGCCACTGCCACCGAACAGGGCGATCGCGCGCGGCGGCTCGAGGCGGTCGAGCGTTTCTTCGTCGAAGCGTCGTCGCCGTTCGAGATGGCGTTTCTCGGCTTTCGCGAAGCCAACGTCGTCCTGCATCGGCTCAACGACGTGCTCGAGGGACAGGCGCGACGCATCGCGCACGCCCTGCACGACGAGGCCGCGCAGCTGCTGGCGTCGGTGCATCTGGCGCTCGCCGATGTGGCCTCGCGCTACACCGACACCGCCAAGGCGCTGAGCGATGTGCGTGGGCTGCTCGAACAGATCGAGGATCGGCTGCGGAATCTGTCGCACGAGCTGCGGCCGCCGATTCTCGAGGATCTCGGGCTCGTGCCGGCGCTCGAGTTCCTGGCCGACAGCGTGTCGAAGCGCTGGGGCTTGGCGGTAAGCGTGAACGCGTCGATCGACGGTCAGGTGCCCGCGACGGTGGAGACGACGTTGTACCGAATCATCCATGAGGCGCTGATCAACGTGGTACGGCACGCGCGTGCATCGCACGCCGACGTCGTGCTGCGGAAAGAGGCGCATCGCATGGTCTGCTCCGTTCGTGACAACGGCATCGGACTCGATTCGTCCGTTGCCGAGAAGGGGAGGGCGAAGGGCCGACAAGGCTTGGGCCTCGTCGAGATTCAAGAGCGAACCGCAGCGCTCGGAGGCGTGCTTCGCCTGGTACCAAATGCCGATCGCGGAACCGACCTCACGGTCGAGATCCCGCTGGAGCGCTGATTATGAGTGTGACTATTCTGCTCGTCGACGATCATCCGGTCGTGCGGCAAGGATTGCGAGTGCTGCTCGAACGCGAGCGGTTCGAGATTCTCGGCGAGGCCTCGGACGGCCTGGAGGCGATCGCCATGGCCGGCAAGCTGCAGCCCGACGTCGTCGTGCTCGATCTCGCCATGCCGGGACTCAATGGCCTGGGCGCCTCGCGCGACATTGCGAAGAATGCGCCGCGGTCGAAGATCGTGATGCTCACGATGTACACCGAGGAGCATCACATTCTCGAAGCGCTGCGCGCCGGCGTGAAGGCGTGCGTGTCGAAGACGCAGGCGGCCGAGCAGTTGATCGGCGCCATTCGCGAAGTGTGCGCCGGCGGCATGTATTTGAGTCCGAGCGTCTCGGGCGCCGTGGTGCAGGCCTATCTCGCCAAAACCGATCCGCCCGCCGATCCGCTCACCGGCCGCGAGCGTCAAGTGCTGCAGCTGATCGCCGAGAGCAAGACGACGAAAGAGATTGCGGTCATTCTCAGCGTCAGCGTGAAGACCGCCGAGACGCATCGCACGAAGCTGATGGAGAAGCTCGACATCCACTCGACGGCCGGGCTGGTTCGCTACGCCATACGGCGCGGCCTGGTCCAACCATGAGATGGATCACCTACGGATCAGCACGGGTAGGGGATCGAATACCGTCATCCAGGGCCGTTTACCCGATAGGTGCGCGGGGGTTGATCGCGGAAACTATCAGGGCCCACTCCCGGTGATCCATCATGGGCGCTCAGAATGTGCTCTTCCTTCGTCGGTATCGTGCAGCGTTACTAGATTACTTGCTCGGTAACCGAGAAACGGAACTCGCGCGCGCATACGATCTCGGCCGGCAGGCACTGGTCGATGGCCACGGGCTGCTCGACGTCCTGCGCACGCACCAGCGCGCCATGCACGCCATCATCGAAGCGTCGCGCAACCCGGAAGAAACGCTCAAGCGTCTCGATGCGTCGTGGGAGTTTCTCACCGAGATGCTTTCACCGTTCGAAATGACGACCAGAGGCTACGTGTCGTCACTCGGCATTCGCGAACGTCAGCGCAAATCACGGCGACGCATCTCATCCGCGGCGACCACCTGACAAATCAAGGGGATTTTTTCTTTTCCCATTCAGGGAGATCACCTGATAGTCACGTTTCTCTGCAGTCCCTAGCATGTCTGCTGTGCGCGCAGAAGTGACATCGCGCGCACCGGCCAGGCGATCTCCCCAGCCTCATCATGAGGCTCGCCCTTTCGGCCATCGGCTCTCATCGCAGCGCGGCGTTCCCGGGAAAGCTCGGGTGCACCAAAGGGGGCGAAGCCTTGCCGCTGATCGCTGATGCACACGCATCGTCGGTGACCGCATTGACATCGGCATCGTCGGGACCGTGGTACGCACTCTGGACCCATAGCCACTGCGAGCAGCTGGTTCACGATCAACTCCAGCAACGAGGACTGCCGGCGTTTCTGCCGCGCGTCGATAGGTGGTCGCGTCGGCGCGGCGTGCGGCGCTTGATCAAGGCGCCGATGTTTCCGAGCTATCTGTTCCTGCAGCATCCGATGGACAAGGACACCTATCTCGCGGTGAGCCGCGCCAGAGGCCTGGTCCGCGTACTCGGCGAGCGATGGGATCGTCTCGCCGAGATCCCTCACGGTGAAATGGAGGCCATTCAGCGGATCGACGCGGCGTGCTGCCGCGTCCTGCCGTTTCCGTACTTGAAGGAAGGTCAGCGCGTGCGCATCACGCGCGGATCGCTCGCCGGCGTTGAAGGTTTGCTCGTCGAGTCTCGCCCCAACAAGGGACTGCTGGTGCTATCGGTGCACTTGCTCCAGCGCAGCGTCGCGATGTCGGTGGACGCCACGACGGTGGTGCCTGCATAGGCGGTGTATCGATGAACATCACGAGAACGTATCGCGTCGAGCGGCGGATCGCGCAGGCGGCGCTGATCGCGGCCGCGCTGGCGCCGGCGATGCTCTCCGCCCAGGTGCCGACGTCGACGCAGACGCCGACCGAGGCGCAAGAGCACATCGAGGGACCCACCTACGCACGGGTGGCGCTGATCTTCACCCAGGTGTACGACGACAACATCTTCGCGGTGCCCGACTCGCAGCATCCGGAGTCCGATCTGGTCTCGCGATTTGGACCGTCGTTCGAAGTGGGAAAGCACAGCCGCCGCCTCGAGGTGTCGGCGAAGTATGGGATCGCCGCCGAGCGCTACTTCGATCGCTACGATCTCAACAGCGATGTCGCGTATCAGAACGGCGGATTCGACGTCCGCTACAACGCGACGCCGCGAACCGCGCTGCGCTTCAGCGGCGGCTACATCGACACGCAGTCGCCGCAGGAGTTGAACACGGCGTCGTTGATCATCACCGGCCGCGCCCGCGCCGAGCGGCTGCAGGCGCATGCCGGGTCGACACACGATCTCACCCCGCTCACACAGCTGAATCTCGACTACGACATCGCCAACGACACGTTGCAGGAGACCAATACCAACCTGTCGCATCTGGCGCGCATCGGATTCGCCTGGCACTCGAGCGATCGATCGCGTTATCGCGTCGACTATCGGCCGCGCTATGTCGCGTTCAACGTCCTGCAGCGCGACGTCACCGGCCGCGAGTTCCGCGACGTCGGCAACGAAACGACGCAGTTGCTCACGGCCGGGTGGGTGTATGCGGTGACGTCGCTCACGACGATCGAGCTCGACGCCGGTCCACGGCTCACCGCCGGTGAGTTCAAGCCGGAGTTCTCGGGTGTCGTGCGCCGACGCCAGCGTCAGGGCGGCGAGATCGCAGTGAGCTATCAGTCGACGCAGGACACCGCCTTCGGCGAAGCGGGGTTCATCGATGTGCAGCGGGTGACCGGACTGCTGACGGTGACGCCGCTGCGCCGCCTGACGATGTCGGCCACGCCGGCATTCGCGCGGTCGACGCTGCGCGGCCAGACCACTGAGGTGCGAGAGCTCGACTTCAGCATCGTCCTTCGCGTGCTGCGACGGCTGTCGTTCACGGCGGCGGCCCGCGCCTCGAATCAGGACGGCCGGCTCGGCCAGATCGATCCACTCCTGGGCAACGGCGCGAACGATCCGATTCAGTCGCGCCGGCTGTGGCTCACCTTCACGTTGACATTGCCATGAACGTTGCCACCCTCTTCGGCGTCGAGCGCATCCTCATCCTCGGACTCACACCGCTCGCCGAGCAGCTGGTCGAGGAGATCGAGCGGCGTCCGGGGCGCCGCGTCATTGTCGGCGTGCTCGATGACGGCCGGCTTGTCGGCGGCGGGCACGAGGAAGTCGTTCGTCTGCAGACGATCATCGAGAAGCTGTCTCCGCATCGCCTCGTGGTGGCGCTGCGCGAGCGGCGCGGCCGCACGCCGTTCGGCACGCTGCTCGAGTCCTGCATCGCGCGCGGCGTCATTGTCGAAGACGTCGTCGAGTACTACGAGCGGGTGACCGGCAAGCTCGCGTTCGAATCGCTGGCGCCGATGGCGGTGATCCTGGCCGGCGGCTTCCGTCCGCCGAAACTGCATCAAGCCATCGCCCGCGTGAGCAGCCTGGTTGCCGCGTTGATCGCGCTGGTGGCCAGCGCGCCGATCATCGGCATCGTGGCCCTGGCCATCAAGCTCGATTCACCCGGGCCGATCTTCTTCCGCCAGCGGCGCGTCGGCATCGGCGGCCGGCCGTTCACGCTGGTGAAGTTCCGCACCATGGCGCACGGCATCGCCCGCCGCTCGGAATGGGAAGGCGACAACCGCGATGCGGTCACCCGCGTCGGCCGGTTTCTCCGATCGTTCCGGATCGATGAGCTCCCGCAGTTCCTCAACATCATTCGAGGTGACATGAATCTCATTGGACCACGCCCACATCCAGTGTCGAACCTCGAGCTCCTCACGTTGGTTGCTCGCAACTTGAACGAGCTCACTGGCGCCGCGATCAGCTGCTACATGCTGCGCGCGCTCGTGCGTCCCGGCCTCACCGGATGGGCGCAGGTGCGATACCGCTACGCCAACAACCTCGAGGAAGAGCTGGAGAAACTCCGCTACGACCTCTACTACGTGAAGCACGTGTCGGCGTCGTTCGATCTGCGGATCGCGCTCGAGACGATCAAGGTGCTTCGCGGTCAGAAGGCGGGTTCGGAAAGCCCGCGGCTGCAAACGCTCAACATCGTCCGCGCGGCGCTCATCGTGCTGCTGCCGCTGACGATGCTGCTCTTCGGCGCCACGCCGGCCTACGCCCAGCAGCAGCAGCCGCGCCCGCGCTCGCAGCCGCAGGCCAAACAACCGCCACCCCCATCGCCACAGTCCACTTCCACGACCTCGGTTCGCACCGTCAGCGAGGCGATCAACCGCGAGTACCTGATTGGCCCCGACGACGAGCTCGAGATCTCGGTGTGGGAGAACGCCTCGTTGACACGCACGGTTCCCGTTCGGCCCGACGGCAAGATCTCGCTGCCGCTGCTCAACGACGTGCAGGCCGCCGGGCTGACGCCGATGCAGCTCCAGGGCGCCATCGCCAAGCAGCTCACCGCGTTCGTGCAGGCGCCTGAAGTCTCGGTGATCGTGCGCAACGTGCACAGCTTCAAAGTGTCGGTGATCGGCGAAGTGCGCGAACCGGGGCGCTTCGAGCTGAGCGGCCATCCCACCGTGCTCGATCTGCTGGCGCTGGCCAAGGGGCTGACCGAGTACGCGGACAAGCGGCGAATCGTGGTCTTGCGGCGGGAGCGCGGCCAGACGCGCCAGCTGCCGTTCGCGTACGACAAGCTCTTGTCGGACAACGGCGAAGGCCTCGACAACTTCCTCGTCATGCCCGACGACATCGTGCTGGTGCGCTAATGGAAGAAAACGCCTATCCCAAATATCCCGCGTATCCCCCCTACGAAGACGACTCGCAGGGGGTCAAGATCGATCCCGATCTGATTCGAGACATCTGGCATCGGCGTCGCTGGATCGGCATTCTCGCGTTCGGCGCCGTGCTCGCGTGCGGCGTCAGTGCCGCGCTGTCGTTGCCCAATCTGTACCGCGCGACGACGAAAGTCCTGGTCGATCATGAGGAGATCTCGGAGAGCTTCGTTCGGCAGTCGGTGACCGCCGAGCTCGAAACCAGAATCCAGACGATCTATCAGCAGGTGACCAGCCGCGAGCGGCTCACCAAACTGATCACGCGGCTGGGCCTCTATCCGGACGAGCGGAAGCATCAGCCGCTCGAAGCGGTCGTCGAGCGGATGCGCCGCGACGTCAACCTGCATCTCGAAGGTCTCGAGGCGAACGGCCGCAATGCCACGGTGGCATTCACCGTCAGCTACAACGGACGCGATCCTCGTCAGACCGCCGCGGTGGCCAACACACTCGCCGGCTATTTCGTCGACGAGAACGCGCTCGGGCGCAAACGGCAGGCGGCTCGCACCGCGGAATTCCTGAACCAGCAGGTCGAACAGTTGAAGGCCGAGCTCGATCAGCACGATTCGCGCACCGGCGACTACATTCGCCGGCACAACGCCGATCTGCCGCAGCAGCTCGGCGCCAACGAATCGGCGCTGGCGCGTCTCAGCGGACGCCTGCAATTGAATGGCGATCTGCAGTCGCGCCAGCTCGAACGACGCGAGCGCATCCAGAAGGAGATCGCCGACGCGACCACTGGCGCGGCGATGGCGGATGTCAGAACCGCGGAAGCGGATCTCGCCAAGCTCAAAGGCGAACTGGCGGCCATGAAGAACCGCTACAGCGACCGCTACCCCGAAGTGGCGAAGCTCAGCGCCGAAGTGGCCAGCCGCGAGGCGTCGCTGGCCGCACGCAGTGCGGCGACGAAGAATGCACCGCCGCCAAAGCCAGCCGAGAGCGCGGCGGCACTCGCCGACGCCGACGCGCAGCTGCAATCGCTCAAGTCGGAGGAAGGCGCGCTGCGCAAAGCGATCGGGTCGTACGAATCCCGGGTTGCCAGCACGCCCTCGCGCGCCATGGAGCTCGAACGTCTGGCGCGCGGATACGACACCGCGCGCGAACGCTATCAGTCGCTGGTGAAGGCATACGAGGACGCCAAGGTCGCGGCCTCGCTCGAGCAGGGTCAGGGCGCAGAGGAGTTCCGCGTGCTCGATCCGGCCATTCCGCCCCGCGATCCGGTGGCGCCCAATCGCGGGTGGCTGCTGCTCGTGGGCGTGGTCGGCGCACTCGTCGCCGCCGTCGCCGCCATCGTCATCGTCGAGAAGCTCGACACGTCATTCCATGCGCCCGACGATGTGCGATCGTTCGTCAAGGCGCCGATTCTGGCGACCATTCCGCGAGTGTTCACCGCTGCGGCCACACGCCGGCGCCGTGTCCGTCGGGTGCTGGCGGCCAGCGCCGCCATCATCGTGTTAACCCTTCTCGCCGCAGGCTCGTGGTACGTCGCTGCGGGTAACGAGATGATCACGCGCCTGACCACGCGAGGGGCTTGAGACATGGAGACGTTGAAACTGCAGACGGCACCGGCGACGGCGACAGCGACCGCACGGACCGCGGCAGCGGTTGCGCCCGTTGCCGCACCGTTCGTGCGCACCGAACGACCGCGTCCGGCCGAAGAACTGGTCAGCCTTCGCGCCCCGCACTCACCCGAGGCCGAGCAGTATCGCGCGCTGCGCGAGACGATCGAGCGTCAGCGACGCGACACCGGTCTTCGTGTGGTCGCGATTACGAGCGCCGGGCCGGGAGAAGGCAAGACCGTCACCAGTGTCAATCTCGCCGGTGCGCTCGCGCAGTCGGCGAATGCGCGGGTGCTGCTGGTCGACGCCGATCTGCATCGTCCGGCGGTGGCGCGGTACCTCGGGCTCACCGACGAACGCGCACTCGGGTTCGCCGACGTCCTGGCCGACAGCAAGTGCGGATTGGCCAATGCGGTGCGGCGCCTCGAATCGGTGAATGTGTCGGTGCTGCTGCCCGGCCGCACGCATCCGCGTCCGTACGAGCTGCTCGCGTCGTCGCGTCTGGAGCAGGTGCTCGTCGACATGCGCCATCAGTACGACTACGTGGTGATCGATACGCCACCGGTGCTGCCAGTGGCCGACTGCCGCGTGCTCGGGCGATGGGTCGATGGGTTCCTTCTCGTC
>Ga0075423_10000289_pt1 | contig 38639 bp, 31 predicted proteins | sample SoiMethybrSBSTD2_FD_80114 | JGI IMG/M metagenome (GOLD analysis project Ga0075423, IMG submission 80114) | Bulk soil microbial communities from a Populus tree surrounding site in Tennessee, USA - Soil MetaG P. TD hybrid SBSTD2 | ecosystem: Environmental > Terrestrial > Soil > Tree plantation...
GGCTACGGCTGCGCCTACTACAACACCATCTCGTGGCGGAACGACACGCTGCCGCTGCCGATGGAGAACAGCCCGCAGGTCGTCTTCGAGCGGCTGTTCGGCGACGGCAGCAACGCCGCGCTGCGTCTGGCGCGCAAGCAGCAGGACAAGAGCATCCTCGACGCGGTGACCGACAAGGTCTCGCGTCTGCAGAACGGCCTCGATGCCGGCGACCGTCGACGGCTCGGCGAGTATCTCGACAACGTCCGCGAGATCGAGCGCCGCATTCAGAAGGCGACTGCTCAATCTGCGAACAATCCCGATGTGCCCGAAGCGCCGGTCGGCGTACCCGAGGCGTTCGAGGATCACATCAAGTTGATGTACGACCTCCAGGTGCTGGCGTATCAGGCGGAGATCACGCGCATCTCGACCATGATGTACGCCCGCGACACGAGCGGCTCGGTCTATCCGGGAAGCGGTGTGCGCGACGGCTTCCACACTGCGTCACATCACTCGAATGCCCGCGCGCGCATGGACACCTTCGCGCAGATCAACCGCTATCACGTGCAGATGCTCGGCTACTTCCTCGAGAAGCTGAAGTCGACGCCCGATGGCGACGGCAACCTGCTCGATCACTCCGTGGTGCTGTACGGCAGCAGCATGAGCAACGGCAACCAGCACGATCACGATCCGCTGCCGATCCTCGTCGCCGGCGGCGCCTCGGGTCAGCTCAAAGGCGATCGCCATCTCGCGTTTCCGGCGCACACGCCGATGTCGAACCTGATGTTGTCGATCCTCGACAAACTCGGCGTCCATCAGAACAGCTTCGGGGATAGCACGGGCAAGCTCGAGATCTAACAAGCGCTCGCGCGTGCAAGGGCTCGCTTCGCTCGCCGTGCGGGCGGCGCGCTTCGCGCACGTGCGACACTGTTGACGCGCTGGCATGGCTCTCACGGCCACCATTTACAACTTCGATGTCGAGCTCGCTGACACCGATCGTCACGTCTACGAGTCGCTGGCCCTTCGTCTCGCGCGCCATCCGTCCGAGTCCGAGGAGTACCTGATCGCGCGGCTGCTCGCCTACTTGCTCGAATTCACCGAGGGCATCGAGTTCTCGCGCGGCGTGTCGACTCCTGACGAGCCGACGATCGCGGTTCGCGATCTGACTGGCGCGTTGAAGACGTGGATCGACATCGGCACGCCTGATGCCGAGCGGCTGCACAAGGCGAGCAAGCTCGCCGAGCGCGTGGTCGTCTACACGCACAAGGACCCGGCGCAGTTCGTGAAACAGCTCGCGGGACGGAAGATCCACAACGCCGATGCTCTCGAGCTCTACGCGATCGATCGCGCACTGGTCAGCGCGCTCGTGGCCCGTCTCGAGCGCCGCGTGGCGTTCAGCGTTTCGATGACCGACAGGGAGCTGTATCTGTCAATCGGGCCAGATCATCTCACCGGCCGTGTTGTGCGACTGAATCGAGAACGATGACGACGCAGACTCGCCACGACAGCAGCAGCGGTGCGCCGGGAAGGCGGACCTCTGATACGGACGCCGGTCACCAAGCGAGATCAAACGGGCCACTATCTGCCGTTCTTGGAACGCGTTAGGTGGACAACGAGAGATGACGTAGAAATGATTCGCCGTGCATGGACGGCTCAGAGTGCGGGCGCTAGATTCCGCGCCGTGTCATCGGCGGTGCTGCAAATGGCTGCGGCTCCACACCGAGGCAAGGAGAACGTTCATGAAGACGACCCTCTGCTCCCTCCTGACCGTCGCCGGACTCAGCCTGATCGCCGCATCGACCGCCCAGGCCGATTGCATTACCGGCGGCCAGAAGACCGGACACTCGCCGCTGCAGGCACTCGCGCACACGCGCGTCCTGGCCCACGACGGCCGGGCCGGCGCGATCGAAACTCCCGATTCCATCGTCGGGATGTGGGTCGTGACGTTCTACTTCGGCGACGGCCCCGATGTCTTCGATCACGGTTTCGAGCAGTTTCACGCCGACGGTACGGAAATCACGATGGACGTGGCCGTGCCTCCGGCGGCGGGCAACATCTGCCTCGGGGTGTGGGAGAAAACCGCGCCGCGAACGGTCAAGCTCCACCACTTGGGCTTCAACTGGGACACGAGCGCAAACCCGGCAGCGCTCGCGGGCTTGTTCGTGCTCGACATGACCGTCACGCTCGGCCATGGCGGTGACTCGTTCTCCGGGAAGTACGTGACCGATAGTTACGACAACGACGGCAAGGTCATCCCGTCGTTGCACGCCGAGGGAACCGTCACAGCGCAGCGCGTCGGGGTGCGATAGGGCCGAAGCGCAGTCACTTCCGCCGGGCCTGTTAAACAGGCCCGGCTACATGTCTGTCCTGTCGTGATCGTCTTGGCGGGTCGACGCTTAACGTTGTGCTGCGATCGCGCCTTCAGTCGAGGAGACAGCGCCTCCCACTGAATCAGACCCCGCTGGCTTCACGGTCGCTGGCGGCGTCTTCGCCTCAGCCAAGAGGTCGTGCTGCGCGTGGTAGCCGTAAACGAACTTCTTGAACTCCGGATGGAGGAAATCCATTCCGAAGTCGTACCTCTTCATCTCCTTGAACGCCTGATCCGAGGTCCAGCCGTCCTGCTCCATTCGATAGACCGCAGTCATGACGCCCGTGCGATGACGGCCGCCCGCGCAATGAACGTACACCGGCTGCTGGGCGGGATCGTTCACGATGCGGAGAAACGTCGCGAGCTGCTCTGCTGTCGGCGCAACGCGAGGGGTCATCGGAATGCGATAGAAGCGCATCCCCGATGCCGTGACGAGCTCGGCTTCATCGGCGTTGTCGCCGTCACCCTGGAGATCGATCACCGTCTTGACGCCCAGCGCCGCGAGATCGGCGTAGTCACGGCCTTTCGGCTGCGAACCTCGGTAATAGGCGTTGTTGACGCGGCCGAAGTTGGCAATCTGAACCGTCTTCGAAGACGACTGATTGCCTTGCGCTTCCGCCGCGGGCGACATCGCGACGGCCAGCGAGAGCACACATGCGCAGAGAAACCCTGTGGACCTCATCGGGGAGCCTTTCACTAACTAAGAATACCGGATCGCGCCCGCTGTTCGCCGGCGCGTCCATTGATCTGGCAAGGGTGGTGCCACTCCCAGAGATAGGACGACATGTGTGCGCTCGCGGCCGTCGCCCTCGTGTGAGGACGGATCTGAACCCGAATCACCGGATCGTGATTCTCTGCACCCGGAAATTGCCGACCTCGCCGACATAGAGCGTGTTCTCGCTTCGGCAGTCGATCGCATTGACGGTTCCGAATTCCTTCATCAGCTTCCCTGCCTTGCCGAACTTCCCCAGCATCGTCCCATCGAGACGCATCTTGTAGATCTCGCCGGCCGTGTCGATGTCGGTGGGCGGATTGGAATTGGACACGTACATCAGCTGATTCGACCCTGGCGTGATGCAGATCGCCTGCGCGTTGCCGACGCCTTTGATCTCGCTCTTGAAGGTGCCGTTGTTGTCGAACACCTGGATGCGCTGGTTGCCGGCATCGGCAGCGTAGACGTTGCCTTGCGCATCGATCGCGATGCTGTTGACGCTGGCGAATTCACCGTTGCCGCTGCCGCGCTGTCCCCACGACTTCACGAACGCGCCGTCCTTGGTGAACTTCGCGATGCGGGCATTGCCGAGTCCGTCGGCGACGAAGATGTTGCCCTGCGCGTCCCATGCGACATCGGTCGGTCGATTGAACACATCCTGCGGCGCACCGGCACCAGGCGCTCGCCCGCCGCCGCGTCCACCGCCTTCACCAGCCGGCCCCGCGCCGCCGGCGCGCGGCGGGTTGTTGATCGCCTCGGCCTTGCGTCCGAGCAAGAACGCGACGTGTCCCTGAGAATCGAACTTCATGACCATCGCCGACAACTCATCGACCACCCAGAGGTTGTCCTGCGGATCGACGCGGACCTGCGCCGCAAATAGAAAGCCGTACGCGCCGGCGCCGATCTCGCGCGTGAAGCGTCCACTGCGATCGAACTGAAACAATCGCGAGCCGCCATGCGCGAACGGCCGTGCGGTGGCCATCGACTGCGTCGGATGGCCGGTGCGCGTATACACGAAGATGTCGCCGCGCGAGTTGGTCGCGACGCCGCCAACTTCGCCCAGGTAGATGTCGTCGGGCAGCGTCAACGGGTTGGTCGCATCGAAGGTGATCGCAGGCGCCGCGTTCTGCGCGAGCATCGGAACGGCGGCAACGATGAACGTTGTCAGAATCGCAATGAATGACTTCATCGTCCTCGCCTCTACCGTGTTGATGTGCGCGACGGCGCCGACTGCAGGATGAATTTCTGCACGCGCCACGATTCGATCTCGCCAAGGACGATCTCGTTGGGATTCCGGCAATCCATCATGTGGACCACCTGGAACCCAGGTGCGACCTTGCCCGGTTTGCCGAACTTCCCGAGCACCGTGCCATCGAGCTCGGTCTTGTAGATCTCGCCGGTTGTCTCCCATGTGCCTGGCGCGTTGCCGTTCGGATTCGAGTTGGAGTGGAAGACGTACTGATGCGGACCCGGTGAGATGCACAACGTCCAGCCAACACCCAGGTTGGTGATCTCTTTGATCGGTTTCAGATTGTTGTCGAGCACTTGATAGCGATTGTTGGTGCGATCGGCGACCCACACATTGCCGCGCTCGTCGACCTGCAGTCCATGCGGCAGGTTGAACTCGCCCAGCCCGCTGCCCGCTTTCTCGCTGCCGGCTTGTGCGAGAAACCGTCCGTTCTTGTCGTACTTCACGACGCGGTTGTTGCAATAACCGTCGGAGACGAAGATGTTCCCCTGCGGATCCCACCCGACGTCAGTGGGCCGGCAGAAGATGTACTTCTGCGACGGCTGGTTCGGTCCGGCCGGAAACACGACGGGACCATCGACCGCCGGCGGGCGACGGCCCAGCACCATCAGCACTTTTCCGTCGGGACTGAACTTGGTGACGAGATTGGTTCCCTCGTCCACCGTCCAGATGTTGTCGTCCTTGTCGACGCGCACCGAGTGCGCGAACTCGAAGCCGTAGTAGCCCTTGCCGATCTCTTTGAGGAACGTGCCGTTGCGATCGAACTCGAACAACCGCGTCGTATCGCGGCGGTGATAGACGAAGATGTGACCTTTCGAATTCGTGGCGACCGCCACCGATTCGCCCAGCGTTTCACCAGCGGGAAGCTTCAGGAAGTTGGGCACCGATGTAAACGGGATCTCCGACACACCGGTGATCGTCGCTTTCTGCTGCGCCGCGGCGGATGCGGCGACGAGCAGCAGGACACCCATCGTGCACACAAGGAATCTGTTGTTCATGAGGGACCTCTCGGCCGCCCCACAGTGTAGGCCAATGAAAGAAAAAGCGCGCGATCCTCATGTATTGTTAAGGCCCCCTATGCGACAGTCGACGGCGTTCTTGCTTCTGAGCGTCCTGCTCGCGCCCTTGACAACGGCGGCGCAGACGATTCCGGGCGTCAACACCCCATTCGGTGGTCTGGCGCGGACGCTCGCCGGCGTCGACATCATCAAGGCTCAAATCGCCGACCTCAGACGCGAGCTGTCGCGCTGCGAGGGTCCAGGCGCGAGCAAGACCGGCGCCTGCGCCTCTCGGGCATTGCTTCAGGCCAAGCTGAATTACCTGCTGGCCGTGAGCACGGCGCTCGGCGACCCCGACACCGCGGGAGCTCCGCCCGTACCGCTCAGCAAACCGCCCGACACGTCGTCGAACTATACCGACGTCGAAAACTATCTACGCCAGGAGATCGGCAAAGAGGGACCGGACGTCATCTACATCCTCTCGGAGAACCGCGCAAAGTGGTGGGTCATCCAACACTGCAAGGCGATGAAAGACCTCCGCCGTCTCATCCCGCTGATGACCGACGAAGACCGAAAGGCACACTTCGGTCCTGCCGCCGACGCGACGACGAAGGCCGACGTCACAGCGTGCATCAACGAGTACAACGCGAAAGACATCAGCGCCAACCGGAAGACTGCGCTCGAATACTGCATCCCCTCGACCACCGAGCCAGATGGACGACGCACCTTGTTCAGTCTCTGCATGCACAGGCACGACATGCTGACGGCGATGTGCAAGCAAGAGCTCGAGCTGGAGGTGGCATGGGCGAAACGCAAGGACCCCCAGGGACAGCACGCGCCGCAGATGTGCCCGCTCGATCGCATTCTGATCAGCCCACGCGAAACGCAGGCGATTCTGACGGCCCCTCCGATCCGCGCGATGGCCGAACTTCCGGCAAAGTTCTTCGCTCCGCCCGACGTCGTCATCCCCCTCAGGCCGGCGCTTCCGATCCCGGTGGGGACTGTGATCGAGCTCAGGCTGCAGGGTTCATGGGACGGTTCCAAGATTGAAAACGTGGCGAACAACGCCTCCATCATCCCGGCGATGCTCGACGAAGCGCTCGTGGTGGACGGGAAAACAGTCCTCGGGGCGCATTCGGGCGCCCACCTCAAAGGCCGCATCATCGGGCCCGGCGCGCGCCCCGCCACCGTGCAAATCGGCTTTACGACCGACGAGATCAATATCGACGCTCCCGACTGTCGCGTGTGCGGCAAGTACGCGGACTTGAAGACCAACGAGCTCGTGTTCACGGTGCCATATCAATCGAACGCGCAAAATCCAGGTACTCCCCTCGATCTGAGACTCCGCTTCACTGTCGGAGGCACAGGATCGGTCGAGGCCCCGTCACGGCAAACGCCACCGCAACCGGGAGGCCGGCCCGTCCCCCCTCAACCGCCGCCTGTGCCGCCAACGACCGTGCCGCCACCGACGACGGCTCCAACGCCGCAACAACAAGCCGAGGACGCGCGCAAGCGAGCGGAACGCATCCAGGCGTGCGTGCAGCAAGCCATACGCGACAACCCCACTGGTGGGCTCGCGCTGAGCCAGGCCATCGCGGCCTGCTCAAAGTAGCGGCGGGTCTTTAGACGCGCCGATAAGGTGACGGCATCAATGATGAAACGAATGTTCGGCCTTCTCGCGATCGCATGGCTGCTGCACCCGACGCCTGCATTCGCGCAGAACGAGGCACTGCGCGGCAAGATGGCGATGTCGGTCTACGTGAGCATCTACGGCGATCGCGAGATCGATCCCGCCGCATTCCGGCTCTCGCTCGAGCAGCAGCTGCACGACATGGGGATCACCGTGCTGCCGCACGCCGATCCACCGAACTTCCCGGTCCTCAATCTGACCATCAACGTCGGCAACGGGATCGTGCGCACGACGACTACATACACCGACGGGAGCGCGACGACCTTCGACCATCCGATCAGCGCTTACTCGAGCAGACTCGAACTGCGCCAGCTTGCACCGGGAAGGACTGCAGCGATGAAGCCGATCCAGGACGTCGCGATCTGGAGCAAGGAGACCGAGGAACAGACAGTCTCCTCCATCGCCGCATGGAAGATCCCCGGCGAAGCGCTCGACCTCGCGATCGGTTTCGTGAACGCGTGGCAGAGTGTCAACGGCAGCAGCCATCCTCCGACAGCGGATAAGCCGATGCCCCTGCCCAATCCCACTGTGCCCTCTCCGCCATCATCGGAGGGTGGGCAGTCCCTCTACTCGGATGCCAGCTGCAAGACCGCCGCGGGCGGCGGCTGCGTGAACACGATCTACCAGGGAGTGACCGACAGCTTCAACGCGGTGCCGAACGCGCAGGAGGAGATGGTCAGGAAACAGCTCGCCGATCTGCAGCAGCGCGGGCAGAAGGTGATCGCGTGCACCTACGGCCCGATCAACACGCAGGCGAAGACCGGGTACGTGACCTTCAACTACTGGTATCAGTCGGCGCCGTCTGACATCTTGAAGATACTGACATCAGCGATGCCGCATCCGTTCATGCCACTCGGTCGCGTCGCAGTGAGCGCCTGCCCGGCAACGAAAGCGCTCGCCAACGTCGTCTACGCCAGCCGCTTCAACTGAGGTGAGCTCGCGGTCGTAACGGTTATCGGCCCGGCCGCGACACGATCCAGTGAATCGCGTCGAGAAGCGCCGCGTCGAATGCGGCCTTGCCCCCGGAAAACCGGTGATTCTTGGCCTCGATGGCGTAAAACCGCCGCTGCGGCGTGTCGGGTCCGAATCGCCGCTGCGCGCTCGCCGCAGGAAAGTAGTTGTCCCTCGTAGCCTGGATGACCGCGCACGGCAGGGGCGCCACCTGCGCAATCCTGGCGTAGGTGTCGAACGGCCAGTGTCGCGTCGCCGACGGGTGTCCATCGTCTGACTCATCATCGTCGTCGGTGATGGTGAGATCTTCTCCTTCGCCGAGGCCGATGGCGACGACCCCGAGCACATGATCCTGTTCTTTGGGCTCAGACGCGACCAGTACCGAGAATGCGGCACCGCGAGACCAGCCGGTCAACACGACGCGGCTGCGGTCATCGAGTCCGAGCGCGATGCGCGCCTGCGCGGCGATATCCTCGTACTCCGCGGCCAGCTGCGCCGCGCTGACCAACGTGGCTCCGCGCGGCCGTTCGATCTTCAGAAACGCGCGCGAACTGAAGCCGACGACTGGATAGCCGGCGTCGGCGATCCGTCGAAACATATCGACCGCCGCGCCAAACCACCCGCCATCGCCGCTCGCGTACAGCACTGCCATGCCGGGCGCGGCCGGCATGCGTGGTCGCGACACGTGTAATTCGAGCGGTTTGCCGTGAAGGCTGACGCTCGTGGTGAACGTACGGCCTGCGGGCGTTTCAGCTGTCCGGCGCAGTGGAAGCAGTGAACATGCGGTCGGCAGCAGGGCCAGAACGGCGATCGCCGCCGTTCGCTTCAGCGTCGTGACGATGTCCAGATCAGGCTCTCTGAAAGTACCCTACGTCGCTCGTTCCGAAATCACAAGGTCTCCGTGTGACCTTTGGGTTTATGCTCCCTGCGACAGGAGTCGCGCGATGAGGATGTGGAAGGCGGTCGCGGCAGCGGTGTTTGGTGTTGCGCTTGCGTTGGAGGGAGCGGACATCTCGATGGCGGCTCAACAACCGGATGTGTACGGTCGCGTGGAACACGGTTACGCGACCTCGGAAGGCGGGGTGAAGATTCACTATGCTTGGCTCGGTCCCAAGCAATCAGCGGGTACGCCGCTCGTCATCTTGATCCACGGCTTCCCCGATTTCTGGTACAGCTGGCGCGATCAGATGGCGGCACTCTCCGATCGCTTCCAGATGGTGGCGATCGATCAGCGCGGCTACAACTTGAGCGATAAGCCGAAGGGCGTCGAGAGCTACGACATGCGCCTGCTCGTCGGAGATGTCGCGGCGGTGATCCGCCATCTCGGACGCGATAAAGCCACGATCGTCGGCCACGACTGGGGCGGCGCGGTGGCGTGGCAATTCGCGATGGCGCTGCCGCAGATGACCGAGAACCTCGTCGTCCTCAACTTGCCCCACCCCGCCGGTCTGCTGCGCGAGCTGCGATCGAACAAGGAGCAGATTGCCAATAGCGAGTATGCGAGAAACTTTCAAACCAAGTCCGCCAGCGATCCGACCGTGTTCTTCGGCATGCCGATGACGGCCGACACGCTCTCGTCATGGGTGCGCGATCCCGCCGCGCGCAAACACTACGTCGAGGCGTTTCAGCGTTCCGACTTCGAGGCGATGCTGAATTACTACAAGCGCAACTACCCGCGCACCGGCGCCGATGCGCCCGCTGTGCCGCCGATGCCCAAGGTGAAGATGCCGGTGCTGATGTTTCATGGCCTCGCAGATACGGCCCTGAACTCGGACGGCCTGTCGGGCACGTGGAACTGGTTGGAGAAGGACCTCACGCTCGTCACCGTCCCGGGCGCCGGACATTTCGTTCAGCAAGATGCGTCGGATATGGTCACCTCGACGATGCGCTGGTGGTTGTCCGCGCGGTACGTACGATGAAGTAGTATCGTGAGTTCGGGCGGGCCGCGTCTGCCGCGGAACCTCATCCTCGCCCGTTACAGAACAAGTGGACGACCGTACCGCTCCCGCTCAGGACATGGCTGCCGCGTCACTCGCGGCAAGCGAGCGCCGTCTCGTCGCGCAAAGCGAGGCGCTCACCGAGCTGACGACTCGCTACACGAACCCCGACGAGCACTTCGAGGATCGTCTACGGAGCATCCTGCCGATCGCCGCTCACGCGTTGGACGTCGAGCGGCTCAGCATGTGGGAGTTCGACAGCGCGCACGATTGGATCCGCTGCGTGGGCCTCTACCATCGAAGTTCGGGGCAGTACGAGTCCGGCACGATCCTTCAGCGTCGCGACGCTCGCGCCTACTTCGACGCCGTCGAAAGCGAGCGGGTGATTGCCGCTGCCGACGCGCTGGTCGACCCGTGCACGTGCGAGTTCCGCGACGGTTATCTGGTGCCGCACAACATCGGCGCCATGCTCGACGTGCCGCTGCGCCACGACAATCGCACTATCGGTGTGCTGTGCGCCGAACACGTCGGTGGCGCGCGGCCGTGGACGCTCGACGAGCAGAACTTCGGCATCTCCGTCGGTAATCTCGTCGTCATCGCCATCGTCGAAGATCAGCGCCGTACCGCCCTGGCGCGCATGGCCGAAAGCGACGCGCGCGCGCACACGATCATCGACACCGCGCACGACGCCTACATCGGCATCGATTCGCAGGGACGCATCGTCACCTGGAACGCGCAGGCCGAAGCCACGCTGGGATGGACGCGCGACGAGGCAATCGGTCGAGCGCTGGTCGACACGATCATCCCGGCCACCTTCCGCGACGCGCACATCAGCGGCATGCGCCGCTTCCATCAGACCGGCGTGGCGCCCGTCGTCAATCAGCGGGTGGAGCTGCGGGCCTTGCATCGATCGGGACGCGAGGTACCCATCGAGCTCACCGTCACCTCGCCGATGGACACCGAGCGCGGGTTCTTCTTCGGCGCGTTCCTGCGCGACATCTCCAGCCGCCTCGAACGAGATGCCGAGCTTCGGCGCGCGAAGGACGCCGCCGAGGCGGCGACACGGGCGAAGAGCGAGTTCCTCACCAACATGAGCCACGAGCTGCGCACCCCGCTCAACGGCGTGCTCGGCTACGCGCAGCTGCTGCGGCGCGATCGAAGCTTCGCCGGCCCGCAGCGCGAGGCGCTCGACGCGATTGCCGCGTGCGGCTCGCAGCTGCTCGATCTGATCAACGACATCCTCGACCTCTCCAAGATCGAAGCCGGCCGGCTCGAGCTCGAGGACGAAGTCACGGACCTCACCAGACTGGTCTCCGATCTGAGGCCTGTGGTCGCGGAGAGCGCGGCAACGAAGGGCCTTCGACTGATGACGTCGATCGGGAGCGATGTCCCGAGACCGGTGGTGCTCGATGGCCGACGCGTGCGTCAGGTGCTGCTCAATCTGCTTGGCAACGCCGTCAAGTTCACCGCGACCGGCGAGGTGCGGCTGACCATCGAACGCGATGGCGAGCGGCTGCGGTTCGCGGTCAGCGACACCGGTCCGGGCATCGAGCCCGAGTCGCTCACGGAGATCTTCTCCGCCTTCTCACAGACCAAGACCGGCGCGGCCGCCGGCGGCACCGGCCTCGGCCTCGCGATCTGCGATCGGCTGATCAAGAGAATGGGCGGCGAGCTTCGCGTCGACAGCGCGCTCGGCGAGGGTTCACGTTTCTGGTTCGTGCTACCGCTCGTCGAGGCCGGCCAGGGCGCGCGGTCCGATCATGAGAGCGACGATCCGCTGCCCGGGCTCGATGCGCGACTGGCGCCGGGACAATCGATCACGGCGATGGTCGTGGACGATAGCACCGCGAATCGGCACATCCTGGCCAGTCTGCTCGAAAGCGCCGGCGTTCGCGTCATCACCGCCGCGGGCGGTCGCGAAGCGGTCGAGCGGGCCCGAGTCGATCGCCCGCAGATCATTTTCATGGATCTCAAGATGGAGGGGCTGGACGGCTTCGAGGCGACGCGGCGCATCGCCCGCGATCCCATCACCGCCGCAATCCCCGTGGTCGCCGTCACCGCGAGCGCCCTGGGCAACAGCAGCCAGCGCGCGCGAGAAGCGGGCTGCGTCGACTATCTGTCGAAGCCGGTCCGCGTCGAGCTGCTGTTCGCGATGCTGCAGCATCACCTCGGGGCGCGGTTCGTCAGCGATCACGCGCCCACCGCATCGCGCCAGCCTGACGCCGACGCGTTCGTGCGCCGGGCCGAAGTCGGGAGTCGGCTTCGTGGAGCACTCGCCCTCGGCGATGTCGGCGACATGCAGGATCTCGCGCGCCATCTGCTCGAGGGATCCGCCGCCGAGGCCGCTATCGGTGAGCGCATTCAGCGGCTGGTCGCGCACTTCGATTTCGACGGCCTGCGGGCGCTGGTCGATTCGCTGGAATCGTGAGCGTGGCTTTTCAGCTGTTGCTCGTCGACGACAATCCGACGAATCTGCAAGTGCTCTATCAAACCCTCGACGGGCATGGCTATCGCCTGCTCGCGGCCCGGAGCGGTAAGGACGCGATCGCGATTGCCGAACGAGCCCAGCCCGATCTGATCCTGCTCGATGTCATGATGCCGGACATCGACGGATTCGAAACCTGCGCGCGGCTGAAAGCGGATCCGCAGACGCGCGACAGCGCCATCATCTTCTTGTCGGCTGTGAACGAGGCGCACGAGAAAGCGCGCGGACTCGATCTCGGCGCCGTCGACTTCATCAACAAGCCGTTCCAGGCCGAAGAGGTGTTGGCGCGAGTACGGACGCATCTCACGATGCGAGATTTGCAGCGTCAGCTCCGTCAGCGGAACGACGCGCTCGTGCACGAGCTGTCGGTGGCGCAGGAGCTGCTTCGCGATGCGCGCGACCGCACCGAGGGCGTGACGCTCGGCGACAGCGCTGCAGCGGTGCGCCTGCGACAGGACATCGAGGCAGCGGCCCAATCCGATGACACCTGGTTGATCAACGGGCCTCCAGGCAGCGATCACGAAGCGGTCGCCCGCGCGGTGCATCACCAGTCGTCGCGCTCGTCGCGCGCGATCATCTGCGTCAACTGCCTGTCGCTGACGCCGGACTCTGCGCGCGGATCGGACAAAAGGGAGCGACGCGGCGACATCTTCGACAAGATGGCGCTGGCAAACGGCGGCACGCTCTACATCGAGGGCATCGAGCATCTCTCACATGAGTGGCAGTTGATGCTTGCCGATCGCCTGCGCATGATCGACGACACGCGCCGGTCTGGCACGCGCAGCGAGACGGAGCCCGACATCCGCGTGATCGTGTCGACGACGCGTGATGTCGATGAAGCGGTGGCCGCCGGCCGTCTGATCGCCGAACTGCGACGCGCGCTCCCGAACACGCTCGATCTCGTGCCGCTGCGGGCGCGACTCGAGGACGTGCCGAGACTGGCGCCTTTCATCCTTCGGCGTCAGGCGGAACAGGCCGGCCGCACTGTGCCGATCCTCTCCGATGAATCACTACAACGACTGCAGAACCATCGGTGGCCTGGCAATCTTCGCGAGCTGCGCAACGTGCTCAGCCTCGCGTTGGCGGGCAGCAGCGGCCGCGTGCTCGAGATCGGCGAACAGGTCCTGGACAGCAGTCTGCGCGTCGGCAGCTACAACCTGATCGAGCGGCTCGGATCGGGCGGGATGGGCGACGTCTGGCTGGCGCGGCATCAACTGCTGGCACGGCCGGCGGCTATCAAGATCGTTCGCGAGCCCGAGATCGGCGGCGGCGACGAAGGTCACGTTCGTCGTCAGCGCTTTGCGCGCGAAGCGCAGGTCACCTCCGAGCTGCAGTCGCCGCACACCGTGCAACTGTACGACTTCGGCATCAGCGATGCGGGCAACTTCTACTACGTGATGGAGCGCCTCCGCGGCATGGATCTGCAGCGGATGGTCGAACGTCATGGCCCGGTGCCAGTGGAGCGAGCGGTGTTCATGCTCCGGCAAGCGTGCTTGTCTCTCTCCGAGGCGCACACGCTGGGGCTCGTGCACCGCGACGTCAAGCCGGCGAATCTCTTCGCGTGCCGTCTGGGACACGAATACGACTTCATCAAGGTCGTCGACTTCGGCGTTGTCTCGCGTCACTCGCGACCGGCGCAGTCGCAGATCACGACCGTCGGTACGGTCCTTGGCACTCCTGCGTATCTCGCCCCCGAGCTCGTGTCGGGCGGCCACAGTTTCGACGGCCGCGCAGATCTCTACGCGCTCGGCTGCGTCGCGTTCTGGCTGCTCACGGGACGACCACCGTTCGAGGGCGTCGATACGTTCTCGGTGTTGCTGCACCACGCCAACACGCCGCCGCCACCACCGTCATCGATGTCCGAGGAAATCATCCCGCCGGAGATGGATGCGATCGTGCTCGACTGCATGGCCAAAGACACGTCGCGACGGCCGGCCAACGCTGAGGCCCTGTCGGAGCGCCTCGCCCGGGTGCCCCTGCGTGCCGAGTGGACGGAAAAGCGAGCGCGGATGTGGTGGGAACTCCACGAGCCGGAATTGATCGACGCCTGAGCTCACGACGTGGGGCTTGTCCGCCTTCGCGTGCTGCGGCGGACGCGCCGTAGCCTCGGCGCAGGCGGGAGGCGGCATGCGTCTAATAATTTTCGCTGCGACAAGGAGTATGCTGAACCTCGCTCCATGACTGGGCGCGCGCGTTTCACCTGGTGTTTGTCCGGCACCGTTGCTGCGATTGCGATTGCGGCGACTGTTGCGCACGCGCAGATCTGGCGCGGCGGCTTCGGCGGCTACGCCGCGCCGAAGCATCCAACCGCCACCACGTTCGCGGGCGCGTTCAATCATTGCCGCCTCATGTTTGAGAGCGATCACCGCGAGAAGCGCGGCTGGAGCACCGACTATCCCGGCGCCGACATCAACTTCAGCGTTCGTCTCGGTGAGCTGACGAAGACGCGCATCACGCGAGACAGGACCGGTGATCCTGACTTCATCACGGTTCGCGCCACCGATCCCGCGCTCTTCCAGTGTCCGTACATCCTTGTTGAAGACGGCGGCTCCGCGCGCTTCTCCGACGATGAAGTGATCAAACTGCGCGAGTACCTGGAAAAAGGCGGCTTCATCTTCTCCTCCGACTACTGGGGCACACGTGCCGGCGAGCAGTGGGACGAAGAGATCGGTCGCGTGCTGCCGCCGGAGAAGTACCCGATCATCGAGCTCGGACCCGAGCATCCCATTTGGCAATCGCTCTTCGTCGTCAAGGAAGTACGGCAGATGGCGTCGATCCAGTACTGGCTGCGAAGCGGCGGCGGCATCTCCGAGCGCGGCGAGGACAGCTCGGTCGTCGAGGTCAAAGGCATCGCCGATCCGCAGGGACGGCTGATGGTGGTGATGATTCACAACAGCGACATCCCCGACGGCTGGGAGCGCGAGGCCGCCGATCCGCAGTACTTTTACAGGTTCTCGCCCGACGCCTACTCGGTCGGCATCGACGTCGTCATTTACGCGCTCACCCACTAAGGGCGCGTCGACGCCGGTGACGTGCAGCCTTTTGACGTGCGGGCATCGACCTGAATAACATCCCGTCGATGAACCGCCTGCTCATAGCGGCCGCGCTGCTGGCCGCAGCGCCGTCGGCAACCCCTGCGATCGCGCAGGACATCGCGATTACCAACGCGCGCATCATCGTCGGCACCGGTCAGGTGATCGACTCGGGCACCATCATCGTCCGCGGCGGCAAGATCGTCTCGGTGGCGCCCGGCACTGCACCGACGCAGGGACTTCGCACCCTCGATGCCAAGGGCATGAGCGCGATGCCCGGCTTCATCGACGGCCACAAGCACGTGAACACGTTCGAGGCGCCGCAGATGCGATCGCTGATCGAGGCCGGCTACACCACCGTCCTCGCCGGCGGTGGACCAGCCGAAGCCAACCTCGCGCTGCGCGATCGGGTCGAGAAGGGCGAGTGGGTCGGCCCGCGCATCATCGCTTCGGGGCAGATCAATCTGCGGCAGACGCCAGCCGAAGCCCGCGCTGCAGTTCAAGCGCTCGCGGCGAAAGGGATCAAGCACACCGGCGAGATCGGACTGACGCCCGAGCCCGCGCCGCCGCAAGCCGAGGTCGAAGTGCTCAAGGCGATCGTCGACGAAGCGAAGAAAGCGGGCATCCAGGTCAACGTGCACGCGGTGAGTAGTCCCGCGATGGTGGCAGCCATCGACGCCGGCGTCACGCGGCTGGTGCACCTTCCGAACAAGGACTTCACGACCTTCGACCAGGCGGCGCGTGTGGCGCAGACCGGCTCGATCGTCGCAGGTCTGATCGCGTTCGGCGCGCCCAACGTCGACACGTTATCGGCAGCGCCAGCGGCGGTGCAATGGCCGAAGGACAACAAGGCGCGGTTCCGCGACGGCAAGGATTGGCCCGAGGCCATCGCCGGTGCAAATCGTGACCCGAAAGGCCGCGCAACGGGGACCGAGGCGGGCTATACGATCGTCAATGCCCGCCGTATCTGGGACGCCGACGCGAATGGTCAGACGATCTCGTACTCGACCGATCAGAACGCCGCCGACCTCGTGGTGCTGGAGCACGAGCTCAAGTCGTATAGCATCGTGTTCTCGATGGCCGACATCCACCGCATCATCGGACCAAATGCGGCACGCTACGTCGGCATGGCGGATCAGATCGGGACGCTCGAGGCAGGTAAGCTCGCCGACATCATCTTGATTGACGGCAACCCGACGCTGAACATCTACGAGATGTTGAAGACCAAGGTCGTCTTGAAGGAAGGCAAGGTTGTCGTCGACAAGCGTTAGGCGGGCCGCGTTCGTTGTCGTGCTCGCGCTGGTCGTGCACGCATCGAGCGCATCAGCGCAAGGCACGAGCACGCTGCCTTCTGAGATTCCGATCTTCCCGCTGCCCGAGGTCGTTCTATTCCCCGACACCACTCGCCCGCTGCTGATCTACGAACCGCGCTACCGAGAGATGGTAGCCGACGCGCTCGCCGGGAGCAAAATCATCGGGATGGTGCTGCTGCGACCGGGATTCGAGAAGGACTATGAGGGGCGTCCGCCGATCTACGGCATCGGATGCGCCGGGATCATCGACGACTACAAGAAGCTGCCGGATGGGCGCTATGCCATTCTGCTCCGCGGCTTGAGCACGTTTCGAATCATCAGCGAGGATCAACGCAAGCCGTATCGGTTGGCGAAGATCGAGAGCACTCCCGAACAGCTCAAGGACGAAGATCGAGGCGCGCTCAGCACCGTGCGCGAGCGCATCGCGAAGCTGCTCTATACCGTGCTGCCGCTCGGCACCGAGCCGCCCGACCCCGGGCTCGACGATGCGGAATTCGTGAACGTCGTGGCGCAGGCGCTGAAGATGCCGGAAGAGGCGAGGCAGGATCTGCTGGAGCGCGCTGGCGTGCTCGCACGTGCGCGAGCGCTCGCGGCGAGGCTGGAACGGTAGCTAACGCCGCGCCACATCCGCCTGCGACGCCGCGACGTCGTAGATGATCCAGTTGCTGCCAAGCTTGCGCAGGGTGAACACGAAGTCCTGATAACCAGTGCGCGGCGTCGGGCTGCCGATCCGGCGGACGTATTCGATCGTGCCGCGACAGCGCGTCGTCGCCTTGGCGTCGTCGATGGAAATGGAGCAATTCTGCAGCTCCAGATCCTGCGACTTGAGCGTGGAATAGGCCCGCGCCAGCGCACGCCGATCGACCGAGGGCCACACCGCGGCAGTGGCCTCCACGTCCATCGATTCATATGCCTGTTTGTACTCGTTCACGGTGTGGAGCACGGCTTGCCGGTCGACGGCCGCTGCCGAGAGGACCTCGCGCGCGATCGGCGGCGCCGCGACGGGAGGCGGCGCAACGATAGCCGCCGCTGGCGCAGATCCTGTCAAGGCAAGCGCAGGCCTCTCTGCGATGTTCACTGGCGAGAGATCGACAGCCGGCAGTGTCGTTTCAGGTGCTTTCGCAATCGAGGGCGCGGCCGGGACGCGATTGACCTGGGGTGCCGCGATCGGGCGGCTCGGCCGAGGCCTTTCCGCGGCTGGCACTGAAGACGCAGGCACTGAAGGCACTGCGGGCGCCGCAGCGCGTGCCGTCAGCGACGGCACGGGCAACGCCGGCGCGGGTGCCGCGGGCACGCTGCGCGATTGCTTGGGAGCGCGTGGGCTCACTGAAGGCGTCGCGACTGGTGGTGCCGACGCGACCGCAGGCGCCTGCGGTCTCGGAACAGATGGTCGCACATCGAAGCTGCGAAGCACGCTCCACGCGATCACAGTGCCGAGTGCGAATGCACCGACGAACCCGGCCACATATCGAAGCGCATTCGATCGGAGCACCAGCGAGCGCAATCGCTGCAGCTCGACGTGCGCGAGCGCTGACCCGCTCGGCTCGGCGTCGTTGGCTTCAGCGATGGCTTCCGAATCGTTCGTGAAGCGAGGGCGACTGCCGGCCGACACCGCATCGACAAGTACGTCGATCTCGTTCTGCGCTGGCGGCGGCACCGCGCGTACCTCGAGGCCGTGAAACATCCCATCGGGCGACTCGCTATCAGCAAACGGGGCGTGATGCTGCCGTTCTGTCTGACGTTCGTCCTCGGATGGGAACTGACTCTGGTCCTCTGATGGGAAATCGAGAAACGCGTCGTCGTGTGGAGGTGTCATCCGTTCGCCTCTGTGCATCTGTTGATCTATGTCAACGCGAGGCGCGACGCAATACACGAAGTAGCCGATGGCATGATGACGAGCAGACAAAGTCTGCCGGACGCCGACTTTTCGACGCGCGGAGTGCGCCCGCTCGGCGGCGAGGTCTATCAAACCGCCGCGACCAAGCCCCTATATGTTTCAGCGGTCCGAGGACCGTCGAGATCTGTGGATGGGCCGTCGAACTCACGTGTTGACCTCAACCGATCTTGCCGTGACGATGCGACAAGCCCTCGACGCGTCGGAGTCGGCGAGCGTGACCGAAACGTTACACGGCGGCAAACGGCGGATCCTCGTCTCGGCCGAGCCGTTGAGTGTGCCGCGCGGCAAACGGCCCAAACCTGCGGAGACATTGCTCGCCGTTTCGGAGGCTGTCGGATCGAACCTGGGTCTCGCCGAAGTGCTGCAGGCGACTACTCGCGAACTGGCGCGCGCGGTTGGCGCGGATATCGGCAGCGTCTGGCGACTGGAACCGCGCGAGCGCACGTTGAGCCACGTGGCCGGCTATCGGATTCCCAAAGAGATTCGCGCGGAACAGACGTCCTCGTTGGCGTTCGCGCAGCTGCTGACTGCGGCGCAGCGACGATCGAGCGCGCCGGTCTGCTCGAGCGACAGCGCAGCCGATCCTCGCTTCCACCATCCATTTCTCGAGCTCGTGCGTCATCGCTCGATTCTCATCCAGCCATTTCGAGTTGCTGGTCAGTTCGCCGGTGTGTTCGTGTTGGTGTGGACACGCACGCGGCATCGATTCACCGCGATCGAGCGGCGACTGGTCGAAGCGATCGCCCAACAGGCCGGGGTGGCGATCGAGAACGCCGAGCTGCTGGTTTCGCTGCGCGGCTTCAACGACGAGCTCGAACAGCGGGTGGCCGATCGTACGGCGCAGCTCGAGCTCGCGACCGACCAACTGCGATCGTCGCGCGAAGAGCTGCGTGCGTTGTCGCTCCACCTTCAGCAGATTCGCGAGCACGAGCGCAGTCGGATCTCGCGGGAAATCCACGACGAGCTTGGGCAGTCGCTTACCGCGCTCAAGATGGATCTTGCCGCCGTTGGTTCAGTGCCTGCAGCCGTCGATACAGCGGCGATGACCCGCGCGCTGGCGACCGTCGATCACATGCTCGCGAGCGTCAGACGCATTGCCACCGAGCTGCGTCCGCAGATTCTCGACGATCTCGGTCTGATCGCGGCGCTCGAATGGCAGATGGACGATTTCGCATCGCGGACCGGCATCGCCTGTCGCTTGCGCTCGCGTGGAGAGATCGGCGCCGTCGATGCGGAGCGATCGACCGCGCTCTTCCGCATGTTCCAGGAGACGCTCACCAACATCGCCCGCCACGCCGGCGCCAGTCGCGCCGACGCCCAATTGCTGGTGAGCAGACGGTCCGTACAACTCGAGGTGCGCGACAACGGGTGCGGCGTCGGCGGTTCTTCGTCATCGCGTGCTGGACTCGGGCTACTCGGCATGCGTGAGCGCGCGTCCGCCTTCGGCGGCGGTGTCGCGATCGAGAGTGGGCCGCGCGGCGGTACTCGGGTTCGCATTCACATTCCACTGGCGCGTGTGCAGCGCGCCGATGGCAACGGGATCGACCATGTTGGACATCATCGTGTGCGACGACCATCCAGTCGTGCGTCAAGGGCTGGCGCGGATCATTCAAAACGGTCTCGAGGTCGCGCAGATTAGAGAAGCCGACAGCGGCGCCATGCTGCTCGCACTCCTGCGACACCAGTCGAGCGACGTGGTGCTGCTCGACGTGACGCTGCCGGGCAGGAGTGGGCTCGATGTGCTGCGGCAAGTGAAGCACGAGCGGCCGCGGATGCCGGTCCTCGTGCTGAGCGTGCATCCTGCCGAACAGTATGCGCTGCGCGCGCTGCGCGCTGGCGCGGCCGGATACCTCACGAAGGATCTTGCTGCCGACGAACTCGTCAACGCCGTGCGGCTGGTCGTCCGAGGTGAGCGATATCTGACACCCGCGGTCGCGCGGCAACTCGCCGACGCACTCGACAAGCCGAGCGCGAAGCCTCACGACGAATTGTCCGATCGCGAGCTGCAAGTGCTGAGTCTCCTCGGCGCCGGCAAGCGGATGCGGCAGGTCGCCGAGGAGTTGTGTCTGAGCTACAACACCATCAGCACCTATCGATCGCGGATTCTCACCAAACTCAGCCTGAACACCAGCACACAGCTCGTTCGTTATGCGCTGCGGCACGGTCTCGCCGACTGAGGTACGCACGATGTCACGAAAACTGCGACAGATGTTTCGTGGACTCCGCGACACCACGATCACGGCGGTCCCGATGGGCGCCTCGACCAACGTTGCCTATAGTCGACTTCCTCAATCATCCGCAGGGCGATCGTCGTCCCGATCGACAGACGAGCCAGCACCTGCGACGGAGGTCACGATGAAGGTACAAACCGATGTGAAGGCAGGCGGCGGATTGCTCGGCATCACGGCGATCGTCATTGTCGACATCAACGTGAATCTGTTCGGCGGCTGCTGCAACAAGCGCTGTTAGCGGCGCTCGTGCAGATCGCCCGGCAACTCGAGGGGAGCCGGGCCGGGCGTGAAGGAGCGGCCGCACTTCACGCCCTGTTTCCTTCGTAGTGGGTGACCATGACACGCGATGTGTCCCCGTCGTTTGCTCGAACCGTACGCGCGCTCGACGCCGATGGCATGAGCCCGACACTGCTCGCCGTGCTGCTGGTTGCGGTGCTCGGCGGCGTCTGGAGCACGTGGCTCGTCGTGGCGCGTGTGCCGGTCTATCAACTCAGCGAAGCCGCCCGGCTCGAAGTCGAGCGTGTACATCCAATCGCATCGCCGGTTGTCGGACGCGTGTTGGCGACAACGCTGACGCTCGGTCGCGAGGTGAAAGCCGGCGACGTGCTGCTCGAAATCGAGGCCGATCGCGAGAAGCTCGAAACCGCAGAAGAGCGCGCGAGACTGTCGACCGTGACCGGTGAACTGACCGCGCTCGAACGCGAGATCGGCGCGGAGGAGGACGCACTCGACCAGACGCGCCACGGCGCGAAGGCCGCACTCGAAGAAGCGGCGCAGCGACTGGCCGCCGCCGAAGCGACCGCGCATCAGGCGGACGAGAACCTGCGGCGCACGGTGCTGTTGGAGAGTCAGGGGCTCGTGTCCGCAGCCGACGCGCAGAAAGCCCGCGGCGACGCGCAGGCGCGCCGCGCCGAGGTTGGCGCCGCGCGCGCCGGCATCGAGAAGCTGCGCGCGGAACAGAGCGCCGACGAGCGCGGCCGGCGCGGGCGTGTCGCCAGCCTGCTTCGCGAGCGCGTCTCGCTGACCGGACAGCAGACGGCGACGACGTCGACCGTGGCGCAGCGGGAACGCGAGGCCGAGTTGCGCCGAGTGCGCGCACCAGTCGCAGGACGTCTCGGCGAAGTGAACCCGGTACAAGTGGGCGCCATCGTGCGCGAGGGTGAGCTCCTCGCGTCGATCGTCCCCGACGGTCAGGTGCGCGCAGTCGCCGATTTCGCCGCTCCCTCGCTCGGCCGTCTTCATGCCCGGCAGCGCGCCCGTCTCCGCCTCGACGGCTTTCCGTGGACGCAATACGGCTATGTCGATGCAACAGTGACGCGCGTCGCGAGTGAGACGCGCGAGCAGCGCGTCCGCGTTGAACTGACGGTGCAACGGCAGTCGAATTCGCAGATTCCCCTTCGGCACGGCATGCCCGGAGTGGTCGAAGTGGAGGTCGAGCGAGTCGCGCCCTTCGCCCTGCTCGTCCGATCGCTCGGTCACACGCTTTCCGGCACACCAGTCACTGGCGGCGGTGGGCGCGCCGCCGCCGACTCGGGAACGCCGTGAGGTCGGCGGCCGCGCACAAGGGTGTTCGCGTCTTCGCACCGGAGGTCGTGCAGACGTCGGCGATGGACTGCGGTCCAGCCGCACTGGCGTGCCTCCTCAGGGGCTTCGGCATTCCGGCAAGTTATCCACGCTTACAGGAAGCCTGCAGCACCGACGTCGACGGCACATCGATCAATACGCTCGAGCAACTCGCGAGCGCGCTCGGCCTCGAGGTCGAGCAGATCATGCTTCCAGTCGATCACGTGCTCCTGCCCTCCGCTCGTGCGCTGCCTGCCCTGCTGGTCGTGCGCCGCGACAACTTGCCGCACTTCCTGGTCGCGTGGCGCCGGCACGGCCCGCTCGTGCAGCTGATGGATCCTGCGAACGGACGACGATGGCTGCGTCGCGACGCGTTGCGTCATGAACTGTATGTCCATCAGCAGCGGGTACCGGCCGAGGCGTGGCGGGAGTGGGCAGGCTCGCAGGAATTCCTCAACGGCATCCGCCAACGGGCGATGGCCATCGGCATGACGCCACAGGTCTGCGATCGTCTGCTGCGCAACGCGACCGACGATCCTGGGTGGTTGTCGCTCGCCGTGCTCGACGGCTCGGTCCGCATCGTCCACGAGTTGGTGCACGCGCACGGTCTCCGACGCGGCGGAGACGCGTCCGCGGTGATCGAGCGCATCACGACGCGAGTGGCTGATGGCGCCAATCCCGGCGCACTCGTCCCACCCTCGTACTGGTCGGTTCTACCTGATAGTGGCGACATGTTGATCTTGCGCGGCGCCGTGCTGCTGCGTGCTCGCGGCCGCCGCGTTCCGCACGTCGCGATGCCGCATGGATCTGATTCTGCGTCGACGCAGCCGGGGTCCTCCGACACAGTCGCACACGTACTGACCGAGACCCCGACGCGACCGCTTGCCGAAGCCTGGCGTCTCCTGCGTGGCGATGGCGTGACCGCCCCGATCGTTCTTGCCGTCGCGATCGGCATCGCCGCGGCCGGCAGCTTGATCGAGATCATGCTGCTGCGCGGTGCCCTGGAGTTGGGCAACGTGTTAGTGCTGCGCGAGTACCGTCTGGTGACGGTCGGTCTCGTGCTCGCGGTGCTCGCCGCGCTTCTGGTTCTCGATCTCGCGACCGCGGCCGGTGTGTTTCGACTTGGCCGGCGGCTGGAAATGCGGCTGCGATCGGCGCTGTTGATGAAGCTGCCACGGCTTGGCGATCAGTACTTCCGCGGCCGTCTCGTATCCGACCTCGCGCATCGCGCCCACAGCATCGATGCGCTGCGAATGCTGCCCGACCTCGGCTCGCGTTTTTTGCGAACGTCGTTCCAGCTGCTGCTCACCGCAATCGCGCTCGCCTGGCTCGATCCCCGCACGACGTGGCTCGCCGCACTGTCGGCCGTCGGCGCGTTTGTCATTCCGCTCGGAGCCCATCGGCTTCTCGCCGAGCGCGAGCTTCGCCAACGAAGTCACGCCGCCGCGCTCAGTCGTCATTACCTCGACAGCCTGCTTGGTCTGACGGCGGCACGCACGCATGCCGCAGAACGACCGCTTCGTCAGCGGCACGAAGCGCTGCTCGTCGAATGGGGGCGATCGAGCGTGCATCTGCTTCGCGGCGGCGTCGTCATCGAAGGAGTGCAACTGCTCGTCGGATCGATGCTTGCCGTGTGGCTGGTGCTTGCGTTCGTCAGCGGTGGTACGCAGCCGGGAAGCACGCTGCTCTTCGTCTACTGGGCGTTGAATCTTCCGGTTCTCGGACGCGATCTCGCCGCCATCGTTCGGCAATTCCCCGCGTATCGCAATATCCTCGCGCGCATCGTCGAGCCGTTGTCAGCAACGGAGGAAGCTCCTGACGCCGTCGCAGTGGCCGCGAGCGACGGTGAGCGTCCAGGAGTAGGCATCGAGTTCGACCATGTCAACGTACGCGCCGCGGGACACGAGATTCTCACTGATGTTGCGCTGACGATCGCTCCCGGCGAACACGTGGCGATCGTGGGCCGTTCGGGTGCGGGCAAGTCGACGCTCGCAGGCCTGCTCCTCGGATGGCATAAGGCGGCCGGCGGCGCGGTGACGATCGATGGCCAGCCACTCGAGGGCGAGCATCTCCACCGTCTCCGCCGCCACACGGCGTGGGTCGATCCGTCCGTTCACTTGTGGAACCGCTCGATGTTCGACAACTTGCGCTACGGCGATTCCAGCCGGTTGACGACCGGCGTCGGGTCTGTCATCGAGATGGCGGAGTTGACCGATGTGCTCGAGAAGATGCCCGCCGGATTGCAGTCGCCCCTCGGCGAAGGCGGCGGCCTGACCTCCGGCGGCGAGGGGCAGCGAGTGCGTTTCGGCCGCGCTCTGTTTCGCGATCCCGTTCGATTGGCGATTCTCGATGAGCCGTTCCGCGGTCTGGATCGAGAGACGCGCCATCAGCTGCTCGCCCGGTCGCGCGAGGTGTGGCGCGACGCGACGATGATCTGCGTGACGCACGACATCGAAGAGACACGTTCGTTCGAGCGAGTGATCGTGCTCGATTCGGGACGAGTGGTCGCCGATGGCGCGCCGTCGTCGCTGAGCAGTCGACCCGATTCGCCGTATTCCACGCTACTCGCAGCCGAGCGTGCAGTGGACAGCGCGCTCTGGTCGCCGGGGCACTGGCGTCGCTGGCGCATGTCCGATGGCGCCATCGCCGAGGAGCCCCAATCTCAGGTGCACGCGGAATGGACCCAACAACACTCACGTGGCCAGTGACGCGGCTGGCCGATGCCGTCGAGCAGCTTGCGCGCGAGAGCGGGCTCGCCACCGCTGCGTCCGCGACTCGTCAAGCAGCCGCTTTGAATCGGGCCGCGACACGAGAAGGCCTGGACGGCCGCGTGGAGCGCCTGTCGCGCTCGCTCGATTTCGAGGTGGAGTCCGCTGACGTCTCGTACGCCGACGTCGAACGCACGCTCGGGCACGCGGCCCCGGCGCTCTTCAAGATTGCCGGCAGCCACGAGGATTGCTTCATCGCGGTGATCGGATCGTCGTCACGAACGGTGACGCTGCTGACACCCGACGGCGGATCGCGTCGAGTAGCGACGCACACCGTCGCCGCCTGGTTGCGCCATCACCTCGAGTCGCCCGTGATCGAGCAATGGGATCGCTTTCTGGACGATGCCGATGTCCCCGCGCGCAGCCGTGCGGCTGCTCGCGGCGCATTGCTCGACGGGCAATTACACGATCAACCGGCGACGCGCTGTTGGATGCTGCGACCGGCCTCGGCAGCGCCTTTCTGGCAACACATGCGCTATGCGCGTCTCCACCGCCGTCTGCTGATGTTTCTGGTCGCTTACGGGGGAACCGCGTTGGCCTCAGCCGGTTCGTGGTGGCTCATCGGAGGCGCGGCGATCGAAGGACGCTTCGATCCCGGCACGCTGCTCGCCTGGAGCTTCCTGCTCCTCAGCGTCGTACCGCTCGGCCTCTTCGCGATGTGGTCGCAGGGCATATTCATGGTCGGCGTCAGCGGCATTCTGAAGCTGCGGCTGCTCGCCGGGGCATTGAAGCTCGATCCAGACGAGACGCGCCACGAAGGGATCGGCCAGCACCTCGCCCGGGTCATCGAATCCGAATCGCTCGAGGCGCTCGTGGTGACTGGCGGCTTCTATGCGCTGACCGGCGTTTTCGATCTTCTGCTCACAATCTCAGTACTCATCGCCACCGGTCGGTTGCTGCAGTTCTCGCTCCTGATGCTGATCGTTGTCAGTCTCGTCACTGGCGGCATCGTCTACCTGCGAAGGCGCACGCGTTGGACCGAAACTCGCCTGCGACTGACTCACGAGTTCGTCGAGCAGATGAACGGGCACCGCACGCGACTGGTTCAGGAACAAGGTGCGCGTCATGAGTCCGAAGATGAAGCCCTGGAACGTTTCCTCGCCCTGTCACAACGCATGGATCGCACCGCGGTCGTCATCGCGAGCATCCCGCGCACCTGGATGCTCCTTGGATTCGCCGCGATCGCCACCGACTTCGTCAACGCCGACGCGACGGCATCGATGCTGGCCGTCGCGCTGGGCGCCACGCTGCTCGCGCATGGGGCGCTGGGCAAGTTGACGACGAGCTTGTCGATCTTGGCCGATGCGATCATCAGCGGGACACAAGTGAGTCCGCTGCTCCAAGCGTTGCGACGTCCCGAGTCGCTCGGCCACGTCGAGGTCGCCGCCGAACCGATCGCGCGCACTCGCGGATCAGGGACCGGTGCGTTGATCCACGCTCAGGACCTGTCGTTTCAATTCCGCGATCGCGCCGACGCGGTGCTGCACGGGTGCAGTTTCCGCATCGCATCCGGCGATCGCATTCACCTCACAGGCACATCGGGATCAGGCAAGTCTACGCTCGTCTCGTTGCTCACTGGCGTGCGGGTGCCGACATCCGGGCTACTGCTGCTCGACGGACTCGACCGCTCCACGCTCGGCTCTCGTCTGTGGCGACGCCGCGTCGCAGGTGCGCCGCAGTTTCACGAGAACCACATCTTCAACGAGAGCCTCGCCTTCAATCTTCTGATGGGCCGACGATGGCCGCCGACCGATGACGATCTGCACTGGGCCGAGATCGTCTGCCGCGGTCTGGGCCTCGGTCCACTTATCGATCGGATGCCGGGCCGATTATTTCAACTCGTGGGAGAGACAGGCTGGCAGCTCTCGCATGGCGAGCGAAGTCGCGTGTACATGGCACGAGCGCTCTTGCAAGGCGCCGACCTCGTCGTCCTCGACGAGAGTTTCGCTGAGCTCGATCCCGACAACCTGCAACGGTGTCTGCCGGAGGCGGCCGATCTGTCGAAAAGCATGATCGTCGTGGCTCATGGATAGCTGGCACGATGCGTGCTCTCCGATCGGTCGTGGCCGATTCGCGTCAGCAGCTCGTCATTGACGTTCGTCCGCGAACCCTCTTCAAAGTTGCAGCCGCGCTTGCGCTCTTGTGGGGCCTCTGGCACCTCGTCGGGATCATCCTGCTGCTCGTCGTCGCAGTGATCCTGGCCGTCGCACTGGACGGTCCGGTCTCGTGGCTCGAGGGCAGACACCTCTCACGCACGGCCGCCTCGATGGTGGTGAGCGGCGCCATTCTCGTCGCTGTCGTGGTGTTTCTCTGGCTGACCTGGTCGTCGCTGACCAGTCAATGGCAGTACTTGACGTTTCAACTCGCGGCGGTCGCGGATGATCTGGGACGGCGCGTGCCGCAATGGATCTTTCCGAGTCTGAAGAACAGAGACTGGGCGTCGGCACTGGAGCCATACGCATTGGGGATAGGCCAATCGATCGTCGCCGCGCTCCTGCTCATCGTGCTCGGGTTCTTCGTCACCATCTACCTGCTCATCGACGGCCGGCGGACGCTGGCATGGATCGTCGCGTTCTTCCCGCGCGAGTCCCGAGAAAAGGTCGCGCGCACGCTCGCCGAATCACGAGACGTGATCGTGGCTTACGCGCGAGGCAATGTGCTGACGTCGATCTTCGCCGCCGCGTGGGTGCTGATCTGGATGATGGTCCTTCACGTACCGGCCGCGCTGCTGTTGGCGCTGATTGCGGGCCTCGCCGATTTCGTTCCGGTGCTCGGCTTCGTGGCGTCGGCGATCCCGGCTCTGGCATTGGCGCTCACCGTGTCGCCGCGAACCGCGTTGATCACGCTCGCGCTGTGGGTGATCTATCACGCGATTGAGAACTACTTCGTGGCGCCGTGGGCGTACGGCCGGCGACTGAAGCTCTCAGACCTCGCGGTGATTCTCGCGTTCGTGGTCGGCGCCGAGCTTGCCGGCGTGATCGGCGCGCTGATCGCGCTGCCGATCGCCGCGTTGTATCCGACGATCGAGCGCATCTGGCTCCGCGAGCAGCTCCCGCAAGAGACCGTGCGCGAACATCGCGCGCTCAGCCGCGGCGGATCTTCGACGCCTCGAACGTGATCTGGATGCGATACACCGCGTTGGTGCGGAACTTGATTTCACCCGTCTTGAGATTGACACGCTCGGGGATCTGCTGAATGGTCTTGTCCACAGCGGCGTGGTAACCGCGCTCCGAGAAGATGTCGATCAGCATCGGGATCGCGAGCGGCTCGTTGAAGATCGGATCTTCTGAATTCACGGTCGCCCGGCCAGACAGCGCGTGGCGCTGAATGATGGGCATGAACTTCGTGCTCACCAGCTCGACGATCTGCATGAGCAGCTGCGTGTGCTCGAACTCGTAGCTGTCGAGCCGCCTGACCAACTCCTGCCGACCGTGCACGACGAGCTCCTCGGCGAGCGGCAGCGCGCGCACGCGCGCGAACGTCCGCGGGTCGAGCTCGAGGGAGCTCTGATACTTCAGCTCCTTCAGAATGTTCGCTTGCACCTCGGCGATGGGGCCTTCGGCGTTCACGAAGTGGTAGTGATACAGCTGCCGCAGCGACGTCAGCGCATTCCAGGTCTGCTCCTTGAACACCTGGTAGCGCCGCCGCACGAGCTCTTCGGACAGATCCGTCGCGCGCAGCTCGATCGGCGTGCCGTCGCCGGTCTCGGCCACTTTGCGGTTGTGTTCGGCGATCTCGCGTCCGCGTCCCAGCTGCCGCGCGATGCTCGTGCTCTCGCTGACGAACAGCACCATGGCGTGAATCGTCGGCCGGCGAAAGTGAATCGCGAGCGGTGTGCTTGCGAACTGATCGTGCAGCGCACTGATCTGGTCCACGAGCAGCTTCAGACATTCCACCTGCACCGGGGTCCGCGGAAACCCGTCGAGCACGACGCCGTCGCGATACGTCACGTCGAGCAGGGTGCGCAGCAAGACCGACAGCACTTCTTTGTCGCCCACCATGCCGCCCTGCGCCTTGATCTTCTCCATCTCCGGGGTCGTCAGCAGCTCGCTCATCACGATCGGCGGACACGTGAGGCCGCGGGCTTCACAGATGAACTGCGTCTGCGTGCCCTTGCCGGAGCCGGGAGCGCCGCCAAGCAAGATGATCTCTTTCGGAAAGCGAAGATTCTCGCGTCCGACCTCCTCTTCAAGCGCGTCCCACGTCGGCGTGAAGATGACGCGCGCATCCTTGACTTCGAGATCGACGAGCTTTGGTGCGGCCTGTTCGGTGGCTGGTGAAGACATGTGGACACAGTATCGGATGAACTCCGCAAATGCAGAATGCCGATTGGAGATTGCAGATTCTGGGGTGAATCGCCGGATCAGGGCTGCACGGCCGCGAAATCGATGAACCCCTTGGCCGGGTCGACGTGAACCAGTCGCACTCGCAGGCGGTCACCCACCTGCCATCTGGTCGCTGACCCGCTTCCTTCTAGCCGGCCTTCGACAACCGGGTGACGGAGCCGCACCCAGATGCCCTTGGCTGACGCACCCGTCACCACCGCATCGAACCGCTCGCCGATTCGATGCTCGAGCACGAGCGCCGCGGCGGCTTTTCGCACCAGGCGCTCCACGCGGTTCGCGGCATCTTCGCGCTCCATGCAGCGCGCGGCAATCGCCGTGAGCGCGTCGTCGCTGTATGGCGCGCGCCGACCGGCAACTGCCGCCTTCACGAGACGCTGTGTGACCAGATCCGCGAAGCGCCGGTTCGGCGCGGTCGCATGCGTGTAATCGTCAACCGCCAGACCGAAGTGATCCGGCGTCGGCTCGTTCGGTGCCTCGACGACGTACTCGCCGCGGCCGAGAAGCTTCACCACGGTGAGCGACAGCTCGGGGAATCGATCGGGATCGTTCTCTCGCTGTTTCAAGAGCCAGGCTTCGAGTGCAGGCGCATCCGGCGACGGCGGCAGCGTCGTCCCCGTGTCGGCGGCAAGCGTCACTAAGCGCGGCCACCGTTCGGGGATGCGCACGACGCGTCGAAGCGAGGAGAAGCCGCGCGACTCGAGAAACTTCGCTGTGCACGTGTTGACCGCAATCATGAAGTCTTCGATCAACTCGGATGCGCGAGTGCGCTGAATGACGGCCACGTCGCGGACGGCGTCGCCGTCGAACACGGGTCGTCCTTCGATGGTGTCGAGCGTGAGCGCTCCGCGTCGATGCCGCGACGCCTTCAACGCACGCGCGATGGCGTCCTGCTGACGCAGGTTCTCGGCCAGTCCGGCGACAGCAGTAAGTGCAGGAGGTGCGGCCCCCTGTCCTTCGAGCCACGCCCCGACAGACGGATACGCGAGCTTGGCTTGGTTTCGTACCATCGCCAGGTACACCTGCGACTCGCGGACCGAGCCATCTGCCTCGATCGTCATGTCGACGACCACGGCGGGCCGATCCACGTCTGGCCCCAGCGACGTCAGATCGGTCGACAGCCGCTCGGGCAGCATCGCGAAGATCTCGGCGGCGGTGTAGACCGAGGTCGTGTTGGTCTGCGCGTGGCGATCGACGGGGGAATCACACGCCACCATCCCGTCGACGTCGGCGACGGCGACGAGGATGGCCGTCCGGCCGTTTCGGGTCTCGGCCACCGAGAGCTGATCGAGATCGCGTGAGTCGTCGTTGTCGATGGAGCACCACGGCAGCTGGCGGAGGTCGCGATGCTCCCCCGCCGCTGGCGCGTCTGCGATGTGCTGCGTCTGCGCGACGGCGGCGGGTGGATAGTCAGGCTCGAACCCGCGCTCGAGCATCGCCTGCCGTGCGATCGCTCGAAGCGTCGCGCGCGGATTCTCCATCAGCTCTGTACGATATCAACGCTGATGCAAATCGTCGATGACCTGGGTTACGCCGTTGGTTTCCTTGGCCAGCGACATCGCGCGATCGTGCTCGACCTTCGATTCGACGACGCCACTCAACGTCACGGTCGTGCCGTGTGTCGTGACGTTGATATCGCGCGCCTTGACTAGATCGTCGAGCGCCATCTTCGCCTTGATCTTCCCCGAGAGCGCGGCCTCGTTGACCGTCTCCTGCACTCTCGACGCGGCGACGGCGGCTTTTCCACCGATCTCGGCGCCAGCTTCACGTGCGCGGGCCACAGTCTCCGACGTATCGGCGCGTTGCGGCACCGTTCGTGTCCGCTGACCAGCGAGGTAACCCAGCAATAGCGCGCTGAGGACGATCACCACGACAGCGACGAGTAGGAAGCGAATGATCGACATCTCATCCTCCGCTTCCGCTCCATTCAATCCTGCTGCCAGAGCATGGCTGTCGGGCGCCTCCACTCAGTGAGCAGCCCCCGCCGAAGCCCATCGGCGAGCCGTCGTCGGCGGCTACACGCCATCGCATTTCTCTCTCCTTGACATACTAGGAGAGAAGACATAGCCTCCTAGTGACACTAGGAGAGCGCATGGGCACGAACACCGAACTTCTCCAGGGCACGCTGGAACTCCTCATCCTCAAATCGATCGCGCTCGGCCCACTGCACGGGTACGGCGTGCTGCTGCGATTGCAGCAGCTCACCAGAGACACGCTGCAGATTCCACAGGGCTCGCTCTACCCTGCGCTCTATCGGCTCGAGCATCAGGGGCTGGTGACCTTCGAGTGGGGCGAATCCGAGAACAAGCGCCGCGCGAAGTACTACAAGCTCACCGCCGCCGGCCGCAAGCGGCTGCGCGAAGAAGCGGACTACTGGCAGCGGCTCTCGGGCGCCATCGGTCTCGTGCTTGCCGCAGAGTCCAGCGATCTCTGAGGACAACACGATGCAGAGGCTTGCTGCGATCAGATCGTTTTGCCGTGCCTGGTTCCTGCGCCGTCGCATGGAGCGCGAGATGGATGAAGAGATGCGCTTCCACCTCGAGGCTCGGATAGCCGACCTCGTGGCGCGAGGCCTGACGTGCGAGGACGCCGAGTATCAGGCGCGCAGCGAGTTTGGCGGCGTCCTGCGAGCAAAGGACGAGGGTCGCGATGCACGCGGCCTGCGATGGGTGGATGATCTCGGCGGCGATCTCCGGTATGCGCTTCGAGCGATCCGCCGGGCGCCGGTGTTCACCGCGGCGGCAGTAGCCTCGATCGCGCTGGGGATCGGGGCGAACACGGCGATTTTCGGTGTCCTCGATCTGCTGCTGCTCAGGCCGGTGCCGGTCAGTGCCCCGCACGAACTGGTCCACGTCACTACCGCTGGCGACCGCGGCGACGCCAATTCCGGATCGTCGAATGCGCCCTGGTTCCGCAAAGTCGCATCGCGGACGGATCTTTTTTCGGATGCGATGCTGGTCAAACACGACGTCCACAAGATCGGCATCGATGGTCGCGTCGAGCCGTTGACCAGCCAGCAGGTCACGACGAACTACTATCAACTGCTCGGCGTGCCGGCGCTGCTCGGACGGACCTTCGTACCCTCCGATCGCCCCGAAACCGGCGGTAGTCCGGTCGCCGTCATCAGCTACGACTTGTGGCAGCGTCGGTTTGCTGGCGCCACCAACGTCATCGGCGCGTCGCTCACGGTCGATCGCCAGCCGTACACGATCATTGGGGTTGCGCCTCGGGAGTTCAGCGGCCTCGTCGTGGGCTGGACGATGGACGTCACCACGCCCCTCGACACATCGAAGTACGACGACGCTCGCGGGTGGTCGACGATGCCGTTGATCGCACGGGTGAAACCGGGCGTCACACCGGCGCAGATCTCGGCGCAGCTGACGCCGGTCTTGTTGCGGATGTCAGAAGGTGTCACCGAGCGGTTCCGCAATCGTTACTTGAAGCGCGTCTCAGTCGAATCGGCGGCGCAGGGTCTCACCGATCTGCGTGCGGCGTTTTCGCGGCCGCTCCGCTTGCTCATGGGCGCGGTCGGCATCCTGCTGCTCATCGCCTGCGTCAACCTGGCCGGGCTACTCGTCGCGCTCAATACGGCACGGCAGCACGAGTTCGGCTTGCGCGCCGCGCTGGGTGCCCGGCCCGAGCGAATCATGCGTCAACTCTTTGCCGAAAGCGCGCTGTTGGCAGTGCTGGGCGCAGTGCCCGGTGTCATCCTCGGTATGGCCGGAGGTAATCGCCTTCTCGCCGTCCTGCCCAAGTTCTTCGGTCCGGTCGGCGTCACGGTCACCGCGGATTCGCGCGTGCTCGCCTTTGCGCTGGTGGCCACGGTTGCCACGACGCTTCTGTTCGGCGTCATTCCGGCATTTCAAGCGGCTCGCGTGAACGTGTCGCGCGAGGTCGTACGTACCAACGTGCCGGCAACTGCCACCCGCGTGCGCATCGGACGAGCGCTGGTCATCGCGCAATGCGCCCTGTCGGTCGTACTCGTCGCCGGTGCGACGCTCTTTCTGCGGACGCTGTTGAATCTGTCGAACGTCGACCCCGGCTTCGACGTAGGGCATGTGATCGCGGTGACGATCGATCCGGCAGGCACCGATTACGAGGGAGAGCGTCTGCGCGGGTTTCAACGCGAGATGATCGACGCACTCCGCGCGTTGCCTGGCGTCAATCACGCCAGCGTGACCACGTCATCGCCGTTCAGTGGGAATATCGACGGTCGTCGCCTGAGTGTTCCCGGCTTCGAGCCTCGCGATCTGGACGATGCCACCATCCAGACCAACCTGGTTGGCCCCGGCTACTTCGACACGTTGCGCCTGCCGATTCTTCGCGGCCGCGCCATCGATGCCCGCGATCGCCCCGGCACGCCCGCGGTGGCGGTGGTGAGCGAGAGCTTCGCGAACCGCTACTTCGGCGGTCTCGACGCTGCGATCGGCCGGCAGTTCGCGATCGGCCGCGCCCAGTCCGCCGTCACCCACGAGATCGTTGGCGTCGCGCGCGAGGCGCGCTATCAGACCCTTCGTGAGCCATCCGATCGCATCGTCTACGTGCCGGTGTTTCAAGCGCTCAATGTCAGGCCCGAATCATTCGAATTCGTGATCCAGACCGCTGGCGATCCCTCACGCGCGATTGCCCTGACGCGGAGTGCCCTTGAACGCCTGCGCCCGGACGCGCCCATCCTCGCGATCCAGACGATGACCGGCGTCATCAACGGTCGGCTGTTGAGCGAACGGCTTCTTGCGATCCTCGGCACGTTCTTCGCAGCCGTCGCCCTGATGCTCGCCGGCGTGGGCGTCTACGGATTGCTCGCCTACTTAGTGGCCCGACGCCTGCCGGAGTTCGGCGTTCGTGTAGCGCTTGGGGCGCGGCCCATCGAGATGATGGGGCTGACACTGCGAGAGAACGTGATGCTGGCGATGATCGGATGCGCGCTCGGAGTCGGGGCCGCATTTGCCGGGTTGCGCGTCCTCGATGGTCTGCTCTTCGGTTTGTCGCCGATGGATCTCGTGAACCTGGCGACGGCAGCGGGCATACTCACCGTCGTCTCGCTCGCCGCCGCCATCGTCCCGGCGCGCCGAGCCGCGTCGGTCGACCCGCTCGTCGCATTGCGCCAGGAGTAGCGGCTCGGCAACGCGCGGCTACGTGGACGGCGTCTGGGACTTCATCCAGCCGTTGATGATGTCGACCGGCAGCGGAAACACCACAGTGGTGTTTTTCTCCACGCCGATCTCGGTAAGCGTCTGCAGATGTCCTGGTCGAGGATGACCTGCAGCTTGGCATTGACCTTCTCGCGTGCCGCACTCCCATTCTTTGATGATGTAGAGCGAATTCCAGAACCAGATCAATCCGATCACGAACGCCACGAGCCATCCGAGCGCGAAGGTCTGAGCGAGATCCACGACCGTCTTCTTCCGACAGATTGTTATGCGGCTGGTTCGGTCGGCTCGACGTGAAGCGTCAAACCGGCAACCCGCACGATGCGGACACGCGCTCCTTGCGGAACCGGCGTCGACGAGGCGGCACGCCAGAGTTCGCCGTGCACCGACACCATTCCACGCCCGCCTTCGATGGCCTCTGTGATCGTTCCCAGATCGCCGATCCAGTTGTCGACTCCCGCAAGCGGCGTCCAGCTTCGCGACCGCAACACGAGGCGCATCAAGATGATCGCAATCGCCGCAAACGGGAGCGTGATGCCCAACGCAACGCCGACACTCACGCCCGCGCCGGTGATCGGCGACCGCACCAGGAGGAGCGCGCCAAGCAGCATGGCAATGACGCCGCCGGCGCCGAGAACGCCGTGGCTCGTGTACTTGGCCTCGAGCACGAACAGCGCCAGCGCCAGCGCAATCAAGACCACGCCGGTGAGGTTGATCGGCAGGATGTGCATGGCGAACAACGCCAAGACCATCGCGATGCTTCCGATCACGCCGGGTGCAATCATGCCGGGATGCGTGAACTCGACGTACAACCCGAGCACGCCGACGATCAGCAGGACGAAGAACATGTCGGGCTCGACGATGCGCGTCAGAAACCGTTGGCGGGTCGACATGGCGACGCTGATCACTTGCGATGGCTCGAGCGCCAGTCGTCTCGTCTGCCCGTTGAAGCGAGTGACCGCGCGGCCGTTGAGCATCGCGATAAGCGCTTCCCGCGAGCTCGCGATCACGTCGATCAACTTCCCATCGAGCGCTTCGCGTTCGGTGAAGGCTTTGGCGTCGGTGATGGCGGTAACGGCCAGGTCGACGTTGCGGCCTCGCATCCCTGCGTAGCTTCGCAGATAGGCCGTCGCGTCGTTGAGGATCTTGCTCTTGAGCGTCTCGTCGATCGTGATCGGATAGCCGCCCACCGCCATCAACGGCGATGCGGCACCGGTGTGGGTGCCCGGTGCCATCGCGGCGATATCGGCGGCAAGAAGAATAAAGAACCCGGCCGAGGCGCCGCGCGCGCCGCTTGGCGTCACATACACCGCGACCGGGACGGCGGACTCGAGGATGTGGCGAATGATGTCGCGCATCGCGGTGTCGAGACCGCCGGGCGTATCCATCGCGATCAGGATGAGCGCCGCTCCGTCACGGTTGGCCTGCTCGATCTGCTCGCCGAGGTATTCGGCGAGCACAGGATCGACTTCGCCGTCGATGCGGAGCTCGATGATGCGCGCGGCCGGAGTTTGCGCCGCGACCGATGGAATGAGTGCCGGCAATCCAGCGGACAGACTGGCCGCGAGTACCAATCTGACAGCGACAAGGGCTGCTCGGCTCACCGTAGGCCTCTCCCGCAGGTATGGAAAGACTATAATCCTGAGCCTGCGGATATACCTCGAACGAAATAGTCTGTGGCATCAACGGAGTACCCCCCGTGGCTAATCTGAGAGGGCCGTCGGCCCGCCTTCACGCAGGCGCCGCGTGGACGGTTGCGACGGTCCTGGCGTGTACGCTGGCCGTGCTGTCGTCGAACACGGTCGTCGGGCAGGAAGCCGACGGCCTCGACGTCGTCAAGGTCCGCAAGAACTTCTACATGATTGCCGGCGCCGGCGGAAACATCGGCGTCCAGATCGGCTCAGACGGGGTCGTGCTCGTCAACACGGGAACGACGCAATCGGCCGACAAGGTGCTGGCGGCGATCAAGAAGCTCACCGAGCTTCCAGTCCGCTACGTGATCAACACCGATGCCGGCGCGGATTTCGTCGGCGGCAACGAGAAGCTCGCGAAATCCGGATACACGATCTTCACGAACGCGCTCGGCAACGCTGGTTTCGCGTCGGCGATGACGAGCGGCGGCGCCGCCTCGATTCTCGCGCACGAAAGCGTGTTGAACCGCATGACCAAGGACGGCTACTCGAACGCGGCGGCGCCGTCCGAGGCATTCTTCGCCGCCCGCAAGCCGCTGCGGATGAACGACGAAGGCATCGAAGTGCTGTATCAGCCGGCGGCGCACAGCGACGCCGACAGCTTCGTCCTCTTCCGCGCATCCGACGTCGTCGTCACCGGCGACGTGATGGACATGACGCGGTTTCCGGTCATCGACCTCGCGCACGGCGGCACGATTCAGGGAGAGATCGACGCGCTGAACAAGTTGATCGAGCTCACGATCGCGCCCACACCGTTCATCTACAAGGACGTCGGCACCTACGTCGTTCCGGGACACGGCCGTCTTGCCGAGCAGATGGAAGTGGTCGACTACCGCGACATGGTGGTGACGATGCGCGATCGAATCGCGGATCTGATGATGCAGAAGAAGACGCTCGAGCAGATCAAGGCCGCGCGCCCCGCGCTGCCCTACGAAACGCGCTACGGGTCGAAGACGGGATCGTGGACCACCGACGCGTTCATCGAGGCGGTCTACAAAAGTCTGAACGCGGGAAAGAAGTAGATGAACGTGCAACGTCTCGTGCTGCTCACCGTGGTCGTGAGCGTGCTGGTTGCTCGGATCGATGTGATCGCACAGCGTGGACGCGGCGCGGGTCCTGCACCCGGGCGCACCGCGCAGGCAGCGGCGCCGATCGATCTCACCGGCTACTGGGTATCGGTCGTCACCGAGGACTGGCGCTATCGCATGGTCACACCGACGAAAGGCGACTACCAGGGCGTGCCGATGACACCGGCAGCAGTCGCCATCGCGGATGCGTGGGACCCGGCAAAGGAAGAAGCGTCAGGCGATCAGTGCAAGTCCTACGGCGCACCCGCCATTCTGCGAGTGCCGGGACGTCTCCACATCACATGGCAGGACGACCAGACGCTGAAGATGGACACCGACGCTGGTCAGCAGACGCGGGTGTTTCACTTCGGCGATTGGAAAGCGCCAGATGAAGCGCACACGATCCAGGGCAACTCGGCGGCGGTGTGGGAAGGGGGCGGCCGCGGTGCGACCGACGGCGACATGAAGGTCATCACCACCAACCTCAGGGCCGGCTTCCTGCGCAAGAACGGCGTGCCCTACAGCGAGAACACCAGCCTCACGGAGTACTTCGAGCTGGTCACCGAGCCGAGCGGATCGCCACTGCTCGTGGTGACGATCGTCACGACCGATCCGACCTACTTGCGACAGCCGTTCGTCATCACGTCTCAGTTCAAGAAGGAAGCGAACGAGGCGAAATGGAAGCCGACTCCGTGTTCGGCGAGATGGTGACCGTACGTAGTGTCCGGCTTTCCGCCTTCGCTCGCGTAAAGCTCCGGCGGACCCGCCGTAGCCTTGGCGTAGGCGGGCACCCGGACCAAGGAACAACATGAAGCGAATCATTCTCGCGATCGCACTAATCGCCGCCTGCAGCATTCCGGCACGGGCCGAGATCGATCTGTCGGGATCGTGGGCCGCCATCAATCACGAAGACGCGATGGAGCGCGGCGCCGGCCCGAACCCGGACGACTGGGCGGGACTCCCCTTCAACGAATCCGGTCGCGCGAAGGCGTTGAGCTTCTCGCAGTCCGTCATCTCGATGCCCGAGCGTATTTGCTGGTTCCAGACGCAGTGGCACATCGCTGCCGGCCCCTTCAGCCTCCGCATGTGGGCGGTCCCCGATCCAATCACCGGCAGGGTGCAGGCCTGGATGGTCGGCGCGTGGGAAACGCGCGCGCCGATGACGATCTGGATGGATGGACGTCCGCGTCCGTCGAAGAACGCGCCGCACGATCA
>Ga0075423_10000291_pt1 | contig 38582 bp, 31 predicted proteins | sample SoiMethybrSBSTD2_FD_80114 | JGI IMG/M metagenome (GOLD analysis project Ga0075423, IMG submission 80114) | Bulk soil microbial communities from a Populus tree surrounding site in Tennessee, USA - Soil MetaG P. TD hybrid SBSTD2 | ecosystem: Environmental > Terrestrial > Soil > Tree plantation...
GGCCGCCCGGTCAGGTCCAGGTAGCGCAGCGTCTCGGCGTCGATCGGGAAGATCGCGCAGGTCGACCCGAACTCGGGCGACATGTTGCCGATCGTCGCCCTGTCCGCCAGCCCCAGCGTCGCCAGCCCCGGCCCGAAGAACTCGACGAACTTGCTGACCACGCCGCGCTCCCGCAGCATCTCGGTCACGGTCAGCACCAGGTCGGTCGCGGTCGCCCCCTCCGGCAGCTCGCCGCCCAGCTTGAAGCCGATCACCTGCGGCAGCAGCATCGAGATCGGCTGCCCCAGCATCGCCGCCTCCGCCTCGATCCCGCCGACCCCCCAGCCCAGCACCCCGAGCCCGTTGACCATCGTCGTGTGGGAGTCGGTGCCGACCAGCGTGTCGGGGTAGGCCTGCAAGCCGCCCTCGCGCTCGCGGCTGTAGACGACCTGGGCGATGTGCTCCAGGTTCACCTGGTGGCAGATGCCGGTCGCGGGCGGCACGACCCTGAAGTTGTCGAATGCCGCCCGCCCCCACTTGAGGAAGGAGTAGCGCTCGCGGTTGCGCTCGAACTCGCGCTCGGCGTTGACCGCGAAGGCGCGCGCGTTGCCGAAGGCGTCGACCTGCACTGAGTGGTCGATCACCAGATCGACGTCGACCAGCGGGTTGATCGCCGCCGGGTCGCCGTCGATCTCCTCCATCGCGTCGCGCATCGCCGCCAGGTCGACCACCGCCGGCACCCCGGTGAAGTCCTGCATTAGCACCCGCGCCGGCTGGAAGGGAATCTCGGCGCTGGGCTCCGCCGCCGGGTCCCAGCCGGCGATCGCATCCACGTCGGCGGCGGTGACGCCGCGCCCATCCTCCAGCCGCAGCACGTTCTCCAACAGCACCTTGATCGAGTAGGGCAACCGCGCCACGTCGAATCGATCCGCCAGCGCACTCAATCGGAAAATCTCGTAGGAACTCCCCCCCACCTCAAGGGTCGACCGGGCGCCAAAGGAGTCGGAACTACTCATAGCTCCATCCTAGAAGGCGGGTGGGGTGCCCCTCGACCGGGCGGATACGCAAAATGCCGGTCTCATTAGACCGGCATTTGTCCGGGCAAGGGGTGCCCCACCCGCCTTCCCCTAGCGCTTATCTTCGGAGTGGCCCTCGGCGAGGGCCTGCGCGGCCTTCTGGCCCGCCGCCCCGCCAGCCGTCTTCACGGCGATGCCGGGGCTGGCCAGCCCGAAGTGGGCGAGAAAACGTTGCTGGGGGGGCGCCACCACGACCTCGACCTTGTCGCCTTCGATCGCCCGCACCGTGCCGCGCCCGACCTCCTCCGGAGTCGAAGTGCCCAGCCCGGCCGGGGGGCGGCCGCCGGCGTCGGCGAACATCCCGGCGTCGCGGATAAAGCCGGGGGAGACGAGCGAGACTCCGATGCCCCGCGGGCCGAGGTCGGCGCGCAGGCCCAGCGCGAAGCCGCGCAGGCCGAACTTGGTCGCGTTGTAGATGCAGGACTGCGGGCTCGGGGCCTTGCCCGAAAGCGAAGCGACGAAGACCAGGTGGCCGGAACCGCGCTCGATCATCGCCGGATAGAGCGCTTGCGCCATCAGCATCGGCGCCTCCAGGTTGACGCGCAGGGCGCGCTGCACCTGCTCTGGGGAGAAGTCGGCCAGCAGGCCGGCGCCCGGTAGCCCCGCATTGGCGACGAGGACATCGACATCCCCCGCATCGGCGGCCAGCTTCTCCGCGGCGCCTGGCTCCGCCAGATCGATTGGGAGCACTCGGTGTTCCTCCCCGGGAAGCTCTGCCGCCAGGGCCTCCAGCGCCTCAGCCTTGCGCGCGCTAAGCGCCAGCTTGGCGCCCCGCCCGGCCATCGCCTGGGCGATCGCCCGGCCGAGACCTCCGGTAGCCCCGGTCAGAAGCGCTGTGCGGCCGGCAAGTTCCATCTCACGACGCAAGCTACCAATCGGGCAGCCGACAGGGATTGGGCGATGCGACCCAGCCGGCAGGAGATCGGGGACCTTGTGCGAAGGCCCACAAAATGTTTGTTTTCTGTGAGCATCCGGCCGGCGGATCGTCTACACTGCCGCCCGTCCGGAAAACCGAAACGCCGAATCCCGTGCGCATGGAGGCGCCGCGGGAGCGGGGGAACCACGTTTTCGGGGCTAACTCACCTCATTCAGGTGGGGGCGCAGGCTCCTTTCGCGCCAGCCCGACAGCTAACCCCGTAGGCCGACGAGGGAGATCGGTTTGCACACGCATAGGCAGAAACTCAAGGCAGGGCTAGCTGCAGCTGGGGCGGTAGCGGCTATCGCCCTCACGGCGCCGGCCGGCGCGTCCGCGGTCCCGAGCGGCTGCGGTGGTGGCGGCCTCACACCCGCCGAAGCAGACATCTGCACCCCCACGGCGCAGGCTCGCCTGCTTCCCAACGGCATGGTGATCCCGCCCGCGTCCGCCCCGGCCCGCGTCAAGGCCGTGATCGCCGCGGCCAATCGCATTCGCAGCAAGCCCTACATCTGGGGCGGCGGCCACGGTCGCTGGTGGGACCGCGGCTACGACTGCTCGGGCTCGGTCAGCTACGCGCTGCACGGCGGCGGCTTCATCGACAGCCCCCTGCCCTCCGGCCCGATGGCCCGCAGCTGGGGCGCTCCCGGCGAGGGCCGCTGGATCACCGTCTACGCCAACGGCGGCCACGCCTACGCGGTGATCGCCGGCCTCCGCTGGGACACCTCGGGCAACACCGACGGCAAAACCGGCCCGCGCTGGCACACCGACCTGCGCACCAACGCCGGCTTCGTCCCCCGCCACCCGCTCGGCTACTAGGCGCACGCGCACTTACGGGCTACTCCACTTTGGCCAACCGGCCCAGGTGGGTTTGGCCTTGATTTCCTGAACCGCTCGGATAACTTTTATATGTAACTGCTCCACCACCCGATATCCGCTTGGACAACCTCACCAAGCGTTATGGCGAGGTAGAGGCGGTTGCGGGAATTAACCTGGAGATCCAGCAGGGGGAGTTCTTCACGCTGCTGGGGCCATCGGGCTCCGGCAAGACGACCACGCTGCGGATGATCGCCGGCTTCGAAGAGCCCACCGCGGGGCGGATCGAGCTGGCCGGCGAGGACGTGGGCGGCGTGCCGCCCTACGAGCGCGCCGTCAACACCGTCTTCCAGGACTACGCCCTCTTCCCCCACATGAGCGTGGGGCAGAACGTCGAATACGGGCTGCGTGTCTCCGGCACCTCCAAGGCGGAGCGCGCCAAGCGCCGCGACGAGGCCCTGGAGATGGTCCGCCTGCCCGGCTACGCCGACCGCAGGCCGAGCGAGCTGTCCGGCGGGCAGCGCCAGCGGGTCGCCCTCGCCCGGGCGATCGTCAACCGCCCCAAGGTCCTGCTGCTCGACGAGCCGCTCGGCGCCCTGGATCTGAAGCTGCGCGAGCAGATGCAGGTTGAGCTGAAGACGATCCAGGGAGAGGTCGGCATCACCTTCGTCTACGTCACCCACGACCAGGACGAGGCGCTCACGATGAGCGACCGCATCGCCGTCTTCAACGACGGCCGCGTCGAGCAGGTCAGCGTGCCGGTGGAGCTATACGAGCGCCCCGGCAACGAGTTCGTCGCCGGCTTCGTCGGCGTCTCCAACCTGCTGGAGCGCGACGGCGAGCGCTTCACCATCCGCCCCGAGAAGGTCCAGCTGGTCGACCCGACCGCCACGCCCAACGGCCTGCGCACCGAGCACGGCCGCATCGCCGACGTCGCCTACGCGGGAATGCTCACCCGCTACACGGTCGCCCTGGACGCCGGCGGAGAACTTCAGCTTGTACGTCAAAACGTGGAGGGAACGTCGCTCGACGCTGCCTCTGAGCGGGGGAAGGAGGTACTGGTGGGCTGGCGCCCGGAGCACACGGTCGTCGTCCCTGGGAAGTCAACTACAGAGGAGGAAGTACCGTGAGCACACACGCACACCCCGCGCGGACGGCATGGCTCGTCATCGGTGGCCTAGTCGCCTTCATGCTGCTGCTAGCCGGCTGTGGCGGTGGCGACGACAACACGACCAGCGCCGAGTTGCAGAGAGTCGGCAAGGGAGAGGGTCAAGTCGACCTGATCTCCTGGTCGGGCTACGTCGAGCCGCAGTGGACGAAACCGTTCGAGAGACAGACGGGCTGCAAGGTCAACAACAAGGTGGCCGGCACCTCCGACGAGATGATCCAGCTGATGCGCAGCGGTCAGTACGACGGCGTGTCGGCGTCGGGCAACGCATCGGCGCGGCTGGTCGACGGCGGTGACGTCGACCCGGTCAACGTCGACCTGGTTCCCAACTACAGAACCATCTTCGAAGACCTGAAGGATCAGCCCTACAACACCTTCGACGGCACCCACTACGGCATCCCGCACGGCCGCGGGGCGAACCTGCTGATGTGGAACACCAACGACGTCACGCCCAACCCGACCTCATGGGACGTGATTCTCGATCCCAGAAAAGCAGCCAAGTACCAGGGCAAGATCAGCGCCTACGACGACCCGATCTACATCGCGGACGCGGCCGTCTACCTGAAGGCGCACCAGCCCGACCTCGGGATCGACAACCCATATGAGTTGAACCAGGAGCAGTTCGACGCGGCCGTCAACCTGCTGAAGGAGCAGCGGCCCAACGTCGGCGAGTACTGGTCGGTTGCCGCCAAGCAGATCTCCGCCTTCGCCAACGGCGACGACCAGATCGGCACCACGTGGCAGTACCAGTACTTCACGCTGAAGGACTCCGGCGAGCCGGTGGCGGCGAGCCCCGCCAGCCAAGGGTTCCTGCCCTCCGAGGGCGCGACCGGGTGGTCGGACACCTGGATGATCAGCTCCCAGGCCCAGCATCCCAACTGCATGTACAAGTGGATGAACTGGATCGTCTCCCCGACTGAGAACGCTCAGGTGGCGGAGTTCTTCGGCGAGGCCCCGGCGCAGAGCCTGGCGTGCGACCAGACCGCGGACAGAAACTTCTGCGCGAAATACCACGCAGGCAACCCCGGGTTCTGGAGACGCGTCTACTACTGGGAGACCCCGGTCGGCGATTGCGGCGGGTCCGACTGCAAGGACTACAACGACTGGGTCCAGGCCTGGACCGAGATCAAGGGGTGAGCCGCCGGCTAGCCGGCCTTTTCCATGGGCGTCCCCACCTTCAGGTGGGGACGCTCCTGGCGGGCCCGGTCGGCTGGCTGGTAATCGGCTACCTCGGCTCGCTCCTGGTCCTGCTGATCGCCGCCTTCTGGACGGTCGACCCGCTCAGCGGCGAGGTGATCCGCGGCCTCAGCCTCGACAACTTCAAGACCCTCTTCCAGGAGCCCGTCTACCGCGACATCGCCGGCCGCACGGTGGCGATCGCCGCCCTGGTCACCCTCACCGACGCGATCCTCGCCTTCCCGATCGCCTTCTACATGGCCAAGGTGGCGAGCCGCCGCGGCAAGGCGCTGCTGGTCGTCGCCGTGCTGCTCCCCCTCTGGTCCAGCTACCTGGTGAAGGTCTACTCGTGGCGGACGATGCTCTCCACTGACGGCATCATCAACTGGGCGCTGGAGCCGCTCGGGCTACACGGCCCTGGCTACGGCAACACCGCGGTCTGGCTTGTGATGAGCTACCTCTGGCTCCCCTACATGGTGCTGCCGATCTACGCCGGGCTGGAGCGCATCCCCAACTCGCTGATCAGCGCCTCCGAAGACCTCGGCGCGCCGCCCTTCACCACCTTCCGCCGGGTGATCCTGCCGCTCGTCTTCCCGGCGGTGGTCGCCGGCTCGATCTTCACCTTCTCCCTAACCCTGGGCGACTACATCACCCCCCAGCTCGTCTCCAACAACCAGTTCATCGGCAACGTCGTCTTCAACAACATCACCAATGACCTGCCCTTCGCCTCGGCGCTGGCGCTGGTCCCGATCGTCGTCATGGTCGCCTACCTGCTGGTCGCCCGCCGGCTGGGCGCCTTCGAGCACATATAGGGAGGGAACGGTGAGGCTCTCTAGGCAATCGGCGGTGCTCCTCCGGGTGGCGGTCGGCGTCGGCTTCGCCTTCATCTACATCCCGCTGGTGGTGCTCGTCATCTACGCCTTCAACTCCAGCTCCATTCTCGAGTGGCCGCCCCCCGGGCTGACCGTCGACTGGTTCCCGAAGGCGATCGATGACCAGGCGGCGCGCGACGCCTTCGTCACCTCGCTGAAAGCGGGGTTCGCGGCTACCGCGATCGCCCTCCTGCTCGGCACCCTGGCCTCGCTCGCCGTCTCCCGCCACCGCTTCTTCGGCCGCGAGACGATCTCCTTCCTGGTGGTGCTGCCCATCGCCCTGCCGGGGATCGTCACCGGTGTCGCCCTCAGCAACACTTTCACCCAGGTGCTGGGAATCCCGCTCAGCCTCTTCACGGTGATCGTCGGCCACGCCACCTTCTGCATCGTCGTCGTCTACAACAACGTGGTGGCGCGGCTGCGGCGCGTTTCGACCTCCTTCGAGGAGGCCTCAGCCGACCTCGGCGCCGACCCCTGGCAGACCTTCCGCCTCGTCACCCTGCCGAGCATGCAGACCGCGCTGGTCGCCGGCGGCCTGCTCGCCTTCGCCCTCTCCTTCGACGAGATCATCGTCACCACGTTCACGATCGGCGCCGGGCAGCAGACCCTGCCGATCTGGATCTTCTCCAACCTTTTCCGCCCCGACCAGCTGCCGATAGTCAACGTCGTCGCGGTGATCGTGATCCTGATTTCGATCGTCCCCGTCTACCTGGCCCACCGCCTCACCCGCGAGGAGGGCGCCCCCGCTGGAGCGCGCGGCGCGGCCCGCGGCGCCGGCGTCGAGACCGAAGCGACAGCCGTGCCCTAGCCCGTTCCGCTGTTCCTTTGCTGCGTTATATGGGGCGAGGAACAGCGGAACGGAGGGGAGGCCTAGTACGGGATGGCGGAGGCGGCGACCGCGGCCACCTTCCACTCGCCGTCCTCCTTGGCCATCGGCATGAGCATGAAGTAGTCGGTGTTATGGGCGCCCTGGAAGAGGAGGGAACCCCTGTCGCCGTCGACCCGCAAGCTGGCGACGTCGGCCTCGGTGCTCAATCGTCTGGTCGACTCGGGCGTTCCAGCAGAGAGAGCAGCAAGGAGCTCGGGGCAGCCCGCATCCTTCAGCTGCGGGGAGTTGCCGGCGAACCGCCGGAGCCCCACGGCGGCACCGCTCGCCATGTAGGAGCAGGCGTCCCGCCAGGCGCCCGCGGCGCTGGCGTCGAGGTAGCCGTGCAGGGCGGCGGCTGCCTGCTGCAGCTCGGAGGAGCTTGCCTCGCTACCGGAGGTCTGGATGCTGTTGTCGCCGCCGGGTCTATGGAACTGACCGGCGCCGCCGAAGGAGTCGCTGTGCGATGGAGGGGTGAAGCTGGCACTGGTGTCGCCGGCCGCGGGGTTGGGAGCGCCGCTTCTTGCAGAGTTGGAGCCACCCTCTCCGGAGGCCGTCTTGGACTTCGACGAGGAGGACTTGCCGGACTTGGCGGGAGAGGAGGGCTCCGAAGCGATCGTCGAAGATTGGTTTGAACCGGATGAGGGAGAGGTCGCGGGATTTGACGCCGAGGTCTCGGCAGAGCCAGAGTCGTCGTCCCCGCCGCAGGCAGCCAGGCCGGCCGCCAGCAAGGCGGCAACGACCAGGGCGATCAGTTGCTTGCGGACCCCTCTCACCCGCGCCGCATTCTAGGCAATCCGCGCCGGTAGACTTCCCTCAGCTTGGGAACGTGGTCTTCGTGGACTCGCCAGCCGCATGCGCGAGTAGCTCAATTGGTAGAGCATCGGCCTTCTAAGCCGACGGTTGCGGGTTCGAGCCCCGTCTCGCGTGCTCACTTCCGAGTCGGGGGATTCGCACTTGCCTAACGACAGAGACGCGCCGCGAGGTTCCCGCAATCTCCTCGACAGTGTCGAGGCGACGCTGCGTGCCGTCGACGCCGAGAGGTTCCGCGTCGTTCCCGTCCTCAGACAGGGGGACGCTGCCGATGCCGCCGCCATCGCACTCCGCCCCGACCTCGCCGCGCGCGCGCTCGAGGCGCTGCGCGCCGACCCGGCGATCGCCTCGGTCGAGCAGGACGGGCAGCGCTTCGAGCTGCTCTTCGCCGACGAGCGCGTCGCGGCGACCGGCGCGGCCCTGGAGGCGGCGGGCGGCGCGGGCAATGGAGACTCGTGGGGCGCCACAGCGGCGGCCGCCGGCCTGGAAACCGGCGACCTGCGCGCCGGGATGCGCGCGATCGTCGACTTCTGCGACCCGAACGCGACCAAGGCGCTGCACGTCGGCCACCTGCGAAACATTGCCCTTGGCGAGGCCGCGGCGAGCGCGCTCGCCGCGGCGGGGGCAAGCGTCGTGCGCGAGAGCCACATCGGCGACGCCGGCCGCTCGATGGGCGAGGCGATGGCGGGCTACCGGCGCTACGCCGAGCCGAGCACACCGCAAGAGGCCGGCCTCAAGAGCGACCACTTCGTCGGCGAGCTGTACGCCCGCTACGTGCGCGAGGAGGGAACGGCTGCCGACGTCGCCGAAGAGGACGCGCCGGTCGCCCACGACCTCGACGAGCGCAAGGACCTCGCGCAGGAGCTGCTGAGCGGCGTCGAGCAAGGCGACCCGGAGGCGACCGAGCTGTGGCGGCGGGTGCGCGGCTGGGCGGTCGCGGGGCAGGACGAGACGTTGGCGCGGCTCGGCGTCCACTTCGACTGCGTCCTCTACGACTCCGACCGCACCGCGGCGACCGCCGAGGTCGCGCGGCTCGGCATCGAGCGGGGCGTCTTCATAAGAGAGGAGCGAGGCACGGTCGCCTACCGCACCGGCCACTCCGAGTACCCGGTGATGCCGCTGACCCGCGCCGACGGCTTCCCCACCCACCACCTGCGGGTCGTCGCGATGTGGCGCGACATGATGATCGAGGAGGAGGGAACGGAGCTGATCCACCTCTCCGGCGACGAGTGGGAGGCCCACGTCCACCACGTCGAGGAGCTGCTGGGCAAGCTCGAGCCCGGGCGGCGCGTCCTCCCCTCCCGCCACATCCTGCACGGCATGGTCGTCGCCGCGGACGAGAGTGGTGAGCTCAGCTCATCGAAGGGAACCGCGCAGCTGATCGACACGCTGCTCGACGAGCTGGCGGCGCGGCCGGAGGTGAAGACGGTGGCGCGCGAGGATCGGCCGGGGGTCGGCGCCGACGACCTGGTCGCGATCGCGGTGCTCGGCTTCTGCCTGGATAAGCCGGTCGCAAAGGGCCTCACCCTGCCCCCCGCGGAGGAGTTGATCGACCCCGAGGCCAACACCGGCTGGAAGATCGCGCTCGCCTGGGCGAAGGCCTGGGACCCGGCCAACGACGGCTCCCCCGACCCGGCCCCCGAAGACTCCGACTACCGTCACATCGTGCTCCAATCCCAACTTCACCGCCGCAACCTCGCGGTCGCGCTAGACGGCGATCTCGACCTCTTGAAGTACGTCCGCTACGTCCGCCACCTCAGCGACTGGTACCTCGAGCGCGAGGGCGCAGACCCCCGCATTGGCCGGGTGATGCGCGCGATCCTCGCCTCCGGGCTCGGCACCCTGGGCCTCCTGCGGGAGAGGTCGGGAGTGTGGGAACCGGGCTCGGGGGAGCGCGCCGCCGGAGGCGGCGCGCTCCCCCCAACCGCCGAGCACGTCCTCAACGAGGTCGACACCTACGGCCCCGCCTTCATGCGCGTTGCGGCGGCGCTCGGCAGCTACGACACGACCGCCGAGGACGCCGCGGCGACGATCGAGCTGCTGGGCCTTAGACCGGGGACGAAGGTCGTCGACGCCGGCTGTGGCTTCGGGCGCTTCTGCGCGGCGCTGCAGGAACTGGGAATGGAGACGACCGGCATCGACATCTCGCCCGCGGTGCTCGCCGAGGCGGAGAAGCGGGCGCCCGGCCCGCGCTACCTCCTGCACGACCTCACGCAACCGCTGCCGGACGGCCTCGGCCCCTTCGACGTGCTCGTCAACGTCTACTCGTCATTCGGCTACGGCGCGACCGAAGTGGAGGACCTCGCGATGCTGCGCGTCTTCCATGGGCTGCTGAAACCGGGCGGCCGGATCGTCATGCAGCTGTCGGACCTGGAGCGCTCCCGCTTCCGGCTGAGAACCGACGAGGGCGTCGTCGTGCGCGAGACGAACGGGGTGATCGAGACCCTCGACGTCGACTTCTCGACCGGCAGACTGCACGTTAGATACGAGCTGGGCGACGACGTCGTCCACTCGCGCATCCGCATGTACGAGCGCGAGGATCTCGAGCGAATGCTCGCCGAGGTCAGCTTCACCGACATCCGTTCCTACGGCGACTTCAACGGCGCCCCGAAGCGCCCAGAGGACCGACTCGTGCTGGTGGCGCGCGCATGAGCGCCGCGGTCATCGTCGACGCCTACTCGACAGGCGCCAGACTGACGTCGCGCTTCAAGGTCGCCGGGCTTGACGTCGTGCACGTGCAGAGCGCCCCGAAGCCCCCCGACTTCTACATCCGCGCGCTGCGCGCCGACGACTTCGTCGAGAACGTCGTCCACGAGGGCGACCTGAAGGCGACCGCGACGCGCGTCGCCGCGCACAACCCCGCCTTCGTCGTCGTCGGCTCGGAACCCGGCGTACTGCTCTCCGACGCGCTCAGCGAGCGGCTCGGGCTGCCCTCCAACGGCACAGCGCTGAGCGCCGCCCGCCGCGACAAGCACGAGATGATGGCCGCGCTGCGGCGCGCCGGCCTGCGCGCAGTAGAGGAAATGAAGACGGGCGACCCCGAGGAAGCGGTCGCCTGGGCGGAACGGCGCGGCGACTGGCCGGTCGTCGTCAAGCCGCTCGACAGCGCCGGCACCGACGGCCTCGCCCTCTGCGAGAGCCCCGAGACGATCCGCGCCGTCTTCGCCGCGAACCTCGGCCGCCCCAACGCCCTGCACGGCGCCAACGAGCAGCTCCTCGTCCAGGAGATGCTGTGCGGCACGCAGCTCTTTTGCGACTCGGTCACCTGGGAGGGGACGCACCACGTCTCCGAGGTGTGGCGCGACACCAAGCGCCGCATCGAGGGCAACCTCGCCTACGACTTCGAAGAGCTGCTTGAGGCGCGCGGCGAGCAGCAGGATCAGGTCGTCCCCTACGTCCACGCCGTTCTCGACGCGCTCGGCATCCGCTTCGGCCCGGCCCACACCGAGGTGATGCTGACCGTCGACGGCCCGGTGCTGGTCGAGTGCGGCGCCCGCCTGCACGGCTCGATCCGCGACGACGTGATCGACCGCTGCACGCCGAGCCACGTCACCGTCACGGTCGACGCCTACCTCGACCCCCCCTCGGTCGCCCGCCGCGCCGCCCGCCCCTACGAGCTGAGAGCCGCCTCGCGCTGCGTGATGCTCATCTCCCACCAGGCCGGCCGCGTCGTTTCCGACGCCGGGATGCGCGCCGTCGAAGCGCTCCCCTCCTTCGCCGGCTCGATCGCGATGGCCCAGCCCGGCGACGAGATTGTTCCCACCGTCGACCTCTTCTCCTGCCCGGGGATGATCTACCTCGTCGACCCCGACCGCGAGGTGCTGCGCCGCGACTACGAGCGCCTGCGCGAGCTGGAGGAGACGGTGGGGCTCTTCGAGGTCGAGCCCCCGGTCACCGCCTAGCGCGCGCCGCCTACAGGTAAGCCAGCGAGGTAGGCACAGCCCCCGACCCGTCGCGCAGCGCGCGCAGGGTGGGAGCGATCGGACTCGCCTCGTGCCAGGCAAAACGGTCGAGCATCGCCTGGGTCGGCGCGGGCTCCTGAGCCGAGACGACGTCCCGCTCCAGCGCCCCGCAAAGCTGATGAATCCCCTCCACCACGCGCGGCGTCTCCCAGGCGATCACGCCGTCTTCCCTCACCTCGATAAAGCCGTTCGCCGCCAGGAAGCTCAACTCTATGCAGGAGGCGCCGGTGTCGCTCCAGTTCCAGGGCCCGCGGCGCAGGTAGTGAAGGGACTCCGCCATGTAGAGGGCGATCATCTCGTCGGCCGTCGTCCCCGCCAGCTCCAACCAGGTCGGGGTGACCGCCATCGCCGTGCCGTACGCGTTGGCGATCGCCTCCTGCAGGGAGTAGAAGGGCTCGTGGCCGACGTCCTTGGGGCCGACCTTGCCCGCCGCGGGGGTGGTGACCGCGTGGGCGATGTCGTGGCCGCGCATCCAGGCGATCAGCAGATCGGCGACGTCGGTTCCCTCCCCGATCGTGGGCCCATCAAGCAGCGCCTCGCCGAGCGGCTTCGAGATGCGCTCGTAGCGCAGGGCATAGGCGTTGCGGAAGAGGATCGTCTTGTTGGGATTGCCGTGGCCCGCTCCCTCGTCCTCCGGCAGGAAGTAGGCGAAGTGCTTGGGGAAGGCGTTCGACTCGCCGCCCATCGCGATCAGGTCGGTGATCTGCATGGCGAAGATCGAGCCGAGCGTCACCTGCGGAGTGCCGGCCTTGGCGTTCACCTCCCTCAGCACCTCGGCCGAGGTGGCGTCCAGAGCCGCGATCAGCTCGTCTCCCCCTCGGTGGGCGGTGCAGGCGATGACCGAGTGCAGGGGGGCGTGGGTCTTGTTGCGAAAGGTGCAGAGGGGGCCGGCGAGGACGGTGAGGGGCTGGGGGTCGCCCAGGGCCGCTTCGGTGTGGGCGATCTCCTGGTCGTGGCGCAGCTCCGTGAGGGCGCGGGCGCGGGCGCGGATGATCTCCGCCTGCTCCTCGGAGACCGCATCCGAGTCGGCGATCTCCTCCATCAGCCGCGCGGAGGCGGCGGCGAGGGAGAGGGCCTCCGCGTGGTCCGTGAAGGAGCCGTCGATGGCCTGCAGGGCGCGCAGCGAGTCGCCGAGGGCAGCCAGGCGGTGCAGCTGCGGGAGCAACGCTTCGACGTTCCCCGGAAGCTCCGGCTCCAGCTCGACCGAGGTGATCGCGTGCAGATCGCGCTCGGGCCAGATCAGCGGCGCCGGGGCCGCCGTCCCTGCGATTGTGGCGGCTTCGGGCATGGCTGGCGGGAATTGTCCCTAATTCGGGACAAGAAAGCTAGTCGGATAAAGCGTTCGCAAGGAGGGAAACGTTGTACTCGTGGAGTCTCTGCTGCGCGCCAGTGCGGCGGGTGGGTGGGAGTGCCGCGGCGGCGCCGTCGCGCTGGAGCGCCTCCAGGTAGGCACGGTCCTCGCGCAGGATCGCCGCGGCGCCCGCCGAGTCGAGCGGCTCGCCGTGGCCGGGGACTATCGCTTCAGCTTGTCCGATGAGCGGATCGAGCCGGGCCAGTGTCGCGAGGTAGCCGTCGAGAGAACTGCTCGGGGACAGCTCGGGGATCGCGCCCGGCGAGAGGTAGTCGCCGCAGACCAGGCTGCGGGCCCAGGGGATCCACACTGCCGTTCCGTCGGAGGTGTGGCCGTCGGCCGGGTGCAGCTCCAGCTCGCGCTCGCCGAGAGCCCATCCGCTGGGCACAGGCAACGCTTCCACACCCTCCAGCGACAGCGGGCCCGGGCGCTCGATCAGGTACTCCTCATCGAAGTCGCGCAGTTCGCCCTGGGCGGTGCCGGGCTCGACGGCAAGTCGCGCAGCGGTCGTCTCGCCGCAGCCGATCGGCGCCTCAGGAAAGGCGTAGCGCCCAAGTAGGTGATCCCAGTCGGCGTGCGTCGCGAACAGCCCCGTGACCGCGAACCCGACCCGTTCCAACTCTCCCGGCAGCGCCTCCAACTCTCCCGGCAGGATCGGCGAGTCGATCAACAGCGCCTCCTCACCGACCCGCACCGCCGTGCACGTCGTCTTCCAAATCGCCCCGACGGCGACAACGACATCCTCGTGAACAGCGATCGCGCGCATCGATGCGGAGTCCATGTGGCTAGCGTAGAGCCCGAGGAGGAATCAGAGGATAAGCGCCTTAGAGGCGTTCCACAGAGGCCAGAAAATCCGCTGGCGAGAGGATTGGTCCTTGACCGGCAAGGTCGAGGAGGTGTCTGTCACCGGAAATGAGAGTGGCGTTTTCGCTGTGGCGAGGGCGATCAGGTAGTCGTCATCGGGATCGGCTGAGCGCAGCACTGGCGGTCTCTCGGGATCGGCAGCGAGGACGCTCATCCGGCGCAGTAGCTTGATGTAGTCGCTGACTTCACCAAGGCCCACGTAGGGGCGGAAGCGTGAGCAGGCTCTTGTGGCGTGTGGGTCCCAGAGGTGACGAAAGTGGATTTCTTGCCGTACGAAACGGCTACCCGCCACGAAGCAGCGGGGTTCAGCGGCGGCGAGAGCGGCGGGGTGGCTTGCCCGACGGCTTGCGGACTTCGCGCTTCAGGGTGCGCTCGGTGGCCCTTTCGGTCGCTTCGCTCATGGTGATCTGGAAGACGGCTAGCAGGGCGTCGGAGGCGAGGGGGCGGAGGCGCTCCAGGGCTTCGCGGACCTTGGGCCAGTCCTCTTCAGGGCGGCCGGCCTGGTCGAAGGGCTCCCAGATCTCCTTGACGAAGAGGTCGACGAAGGCGCGGGCGACGCCCTCGGAGTGGCGGCGCAGCTTGTCGACGGTGGCGAGGGCGACCTCGGCGCTAACTCCGAGTTCGGAGAGCTCGCGGCCGGCGCGCTGCAGGCGGGGGCTGATCACCTCGAAGCGGCCGTCGGGGAGGGGGCGAAGGATGCCAAGCTGTTCGGCACGCTTGGCGAGGGCGGGGTCGGGATCGTCGCCGGTTCCCCAGATGCCGGCGAGCTCGGCGGCGTCGACGATCTCGGGCTGCTCGTCCTCGAAGGGGGCACGCAGGGCGCGGGTGAAGTCGAGAACCTCGGTGCTGGAGTCGCCAACGCCCTCGAGCAGGCGGCGGATCGCCTCCAGGTTGAGGCCGTCGGCCTGCATCTCGCGGATCAGCTCTATGCGAGCAATGTGCGCGTCGCCGTAGTAGCCGGTGCGGCCGCGAACCTGCGGCGGCGGGAGCAGGCCGCGCGACTGGTGCGCGCGGATGTTGCGGACCGTCATGCCGGTCCGTTGGGCCAGTTCGTCGATCGTCATCCGGTCGCCCGAGGAGCGCGCGGCGGCAGCCGCGCGCTCCGGCGCCGGGGTCGCGGTGCGGTCTGAAGCCATGAGCTCAATGGTACATAGGTTTATGTGACATCGATTTGTGATACATTGATCCATGCAATGGAGTTTGTGCTCGCCTCCCTCTCGCAGATCCTCCCCATCGCCGCGACGGCTGCCCCCTCCTCTCCCCCAGCCGGTGGCGCGGCGCTCGATCAGATCCTGATCGCCAACGTGATGGCCGCCGTGGCGAGCGGGCTGCTCGCCTGGCTGGTGCTGGGACACCGCAGCGGGCGGCTCCCCTATCTGGGGCGCGCCGCCGCCCAAGCGGAGCGGCTCAGCGGGCTGCCCGGGTGGGCCGCCCTTCCCTCAGCGATCTCCGCAATCTCCCTCTTCGTCGCCCTGCTCGGCATGTACTGGGACATCGCCCTGCACATCGACGTCGGCCGCGACGAGGGGCCGCTGGCCAATCCCGCCCACTACCTCATCCTCGTCGGCCTGTTCGGCATCTTCTGCGCCGGGTTCGTCGCGATGGCGCTGCCGCTGGAGCGGCCGGGTCCGACCGCGGTGCGCGTCGCGCCGGGCTGGTACGCGCCGCTCGGCGGGGTGCTGGTGACCGCGTGCGCGTTCTTCTCCCTGCTCGGCTTCCCGCTGGACGACGTCTGGCACCGGCTGTTCGGCCAAGACGTGACGCTGTGGGGGCCGACGCACCTGATGCTGATCGGCGGCGCCTCGATGACGCTGATCGGGATGGCGGTGCTGCTGGTGGAGGGAATGCGGGCCCGGGGCGGCGGGGCCACTCAACAGCGGGTGGTCGTGCGGATGCGGCGCGTGGGGCTGATGGGCGGGCTGCTGATCGGGCTGAGCGCCTTCCAGGCGGAGTTCGACTTCGGCGTGCCGCAGTTCCAGATGATCTTCCACCCGATGCTGCTGGCACTGTCGGCGGGGGTGGCGCTGGTGTGTGGGCGACTGTGGATTGGGCGCGGCGGGGCGCTGGGGACGGTGGCCTTCTTCCTGGTGGTGCGGGGGGCGATGAGTGTGCTGGTCGGGCCGGTGTTCGGCGAGACGACTCCGCACCTGCCGCTGTACCTGGCGGAGGCGGCGTGTGTGGAAGTGGCGGCGCTGTGGCTGGCGCGGCGGCCGCTGGGGTTGAGTGTGGTGTCGGGGGTGCTGATTGGGACTGTGGGATTTGCGGCCGAGTACGGGTTCTCCCAGCTTGGGATGCCGATTCCCTGGACCGAGGCGCTGCTGCCCGGCGGGGTTGTACTGGCGACGATTGCGGGAGTGGCGGGCGGCCTGATCGGGGCGATGATGGCGGGAGCGTTGCGGGCGGCGCTGCCGGGTCGAGCGCTGGCAAGGGCAGTTTCCGCCGTGGCGCTGGCGGCGACGATGGCGCTGGTCGCGAACGGGTTGGTGACGACCGCGCCGGACGGCGTGCGGGCGAGTGTTGTCTTGAGGGATGTAAGTTTTGGGAACGGAGGTAGCGGTTCCCACAATGATGTTGGGAACGGAGCAGGCGGGCGCGAAGTCGCGGCCACGATCCGGATGCAGCCGCCGGATGCGGCGCGCAACGAGCACTGGCTGACGGCGACCGCCTGGCAGGGTGGCGGCCTCGTGGTCGACAACTTGAAGCGGGTCGGCGAGGGCGTCTACCGAACGACGCAACCGATCCCCGTATATGGAGACTGGAAGTCGATGGTGCGGCTACAGGTTGGGCGCACGATTGCCGCGGTGCCGATCTACCTGCCGGCCGACCCGGCGATCCCGGCCCCCGCAGTCCCCGCCCCTGTCCGCTTCGACCGCGCCTTCCAGACCGACAAGCAGATCCTGCAGCGGGAGACCAAGCAGGGCGTCCCAACCTGGCTAAGGACCGTCGCCCCCCTAGTAGTAATGCTCATAGCCCTAACCCTGATCGCCACTCTAGCCATCGGCCTGGCCCGGCTGGGCCGCGCCACGGATGTAGAAACAGCCGCCGGAGGGACAACCGCCGGGCCGCTCACCTTCGCGGCTGCGCCGAATCCGGCTTGCGCTGTTCCTTTGCTGCAAATAACGCAGCAAAGGAACAGCGGAGCGTGTTAGCGCCGCTTCTTCCCGCAGCTGGCCTTCACCGCCGGCCGGAAGTCGTGGATTCTCCCGTCCTTCCCACCAGGTCGATCTGGATCGGCTGGGTATCTGGGCCCCTAAGGGATGCGACAAGGTCTGGGAGCAAGTTGCTCGAGGACTTCAGGTAACAACGAGCACGGACCGCGCGCCTCACCTCACGAGGGCCTGGCCTCGTCCCTCGCGCCCCCAGAACGCCACCCGCCCAGTGACCGATGAGGCAATACGCAGTGCTTACACCCACTTCATTACTTCAATACCGCTCAAACACCTCCACCTTCCATTCATTCCCTCACACCAACTTCCTCACCTACTCAATCCATCATGTGCCCTAGGTGGGTCAGCCGCTTTTGGCGGGCGAAAAGGGGCAGCGCTATGCAAAGTGGCTGCGGACCCTGGATTCATAGGCTCGTTCGCAGCTCGGGTCTATGGTTTGGCCGCTATGGTCAAAACGCCCTGGGGGAATGCCGGTGAGCTGCGGCAAAAGATGCTGCCTCCAGGAAGGGGGACGCCGCGCGAAGTGGTGGAGCGCAGCCAGCGGGAACGGCTGTTCGCGGCGATGGTGGCGACAGTGGCCAACAAGGGCTACGAGGCGACCCGGGTGGCGGACCTGCTGGAGCTGTCCGGGGTGTCCCGCAGCGCCTTCTACGAGCATTTCGCCGACAAGCAGGCCTGCTTCCTGGCCGCGGTGAAGGCCTTGATGGGGCCGACGCTGGAGACGATCGCCCGCGGCGATGAGCAGCCGCTTGGGACGGAGCGAGCCCGGAAGGCATTCGACGCCTTCATCAAGATGATTGTCGATCAGCCGGCAGCGGCGCGGATGTGCCTTGTCGAGATATACGCGGCGGGGCCGGAGGCGGTTGAGGCTGTCGACCGCACAATGGACGTCTTCGGGAAGTTCACGGAGCAGACGCTGGCGCAGATGCCCGGGCGAGATGGGATGCCACGGGAGATCGTGCGAGGGATAATCGGCGGGCTGCGGAAGACAATCCACACGCGGCTGTACCGGGGGGAAGAGGCGGAGCTGACGGAGCTGGCGCCGCAGATGTGGGAATGGGGACTGTCATACCTGCCGCCGCCGGCGCGGTTGCGCAAGCCGCGGCGGCGGGCGGAGAATGGCGGGCCGAGGCCGCAGGGATACGACCAGGCGGAGCGGCTCCTGCGGGCGGTGGCCGCGACCGTGGCGGAGTTGGGGTATCCGGCAACGACGGTGGGTGAGATCGCGGCGCGGGCCCAGATGTCGCTGTCGACCTTCTACGCGCACTTCGACAGCAAGGAAGAGGCGATGCTCGCGGCGGTGGACAGTGGGTCAGCGCAGATGCTGGCGACGACTCTGCCGGCCTTTCGGCGAGGGCACGACTGGCCGCATGCTGTGCGCTCGGCGTTTGGGGCAATGTTCGCCTTTGGGGCGGCGGAGCCGGAGTTCACGCAGCTGGGAACGGTGGAGGTGTACGCGGCAGGGAAGCGGGCGCTGGAGCAACGCGATCGGGTGATGGAGGGGCTGGAGGCGCTGCTGGCACCGGGGTACGAGCGCTTCCCAGGCGCGCCACCGATAGCGGCGGAGGCGATAGGCGGGGCGATCTACTCGCTGATCTACGACCAGGTGAAGGCGAGAGGGCCGGAGAGCCTGCCGCAGATAGCGCCATTGGCGACATACATGACGTTGGCCCCGTTCGTAGGTGCGCACGAAGCTTGCCTGGTGGCGAACAGCGACGGCCGCGGCCACTGAGGGTCGGCCGTCTCAGCCGTTGAGGCCGGGAACGGGGTGGCCGTGCTTGCGGACGGCGCAGGCCATGGGGGCGGGATCGATGGGGTCCATGAGGACGCGGCCGGTGGGCCTTCTGCCGCGGCCGCACTGGAGAACCTTGTCGCGGACGCCGTCGCGGGCGTCGATTACGTCGCCGCCGCCGCGGCCGTAGAAGCGGTCGGCGCCGGGCTGGCCGAGGATGCTGTTGGCGCTGCCGTTGCCGATCAGGACATCGTTGTCGAAGGAGCCTTCGATGTCTTCGTTGGAGCGGGCGAGCTGGACGCGGTCGCAACCGCGGATCTCGTCGACGAAGGCGATGCCCTGGGCTAGGGAGACGATGAGCAGGCCGGGGTGGGCGTCGGTCTCGGCGAAGGAAGCGTCGTCGCGGCCGGGGCCGCCGACGATGTGCCCGCCGGCGCAGCCGCCGCCCGCGGCGAGCAGGTCGCCGTGCTTGCCGCCGTAGAGGGAGGTGGGGCCGGGAAGGCCGCCGACCAGGCCGTCGGCGCCGGCCTCGCCGTAGAGGCGGTCGGCGCCGGTGCCGGACTCGATCAGGTCGTCCTCGGGGCCGCCGCGGATGACGTCGTTGCCGGGGCCGCCGGAGATGCGGACGCTCTCGACGCCAGTGAGGGAGCCCTCGACGCGGAGGCGGTCAGCGCCGGGGCCGAGGTCGGCGATGATCCAGCGGGCGGGGCCGTTTGCGGGGCAGAGGGCTTGGGTGGAGGCGGGGTTGGGGGACTTGACGCCGGGCTTGGGGTTGGGGGACTTGCCGGAGGCGCGGGGTGCGGGGGTGCTGGAGATACGGGGGGCGGGTGTGTAAGGGGGGAGTGTGGGCGGGGTTGATGGCGCGAGCGATGCGGGCCCGGCGGGGCGGGCGCAGCCGGGGCCGAGGGCGATGCCCTTGATGGCGGTGACCCCGTAGGTAGCGGAGGGCTCGTCGAAGGCGACGGTGAAGAGGTCGCGGCCGGCGCCGCCGACGATCGCGAGGCCGCCGCCCCCGCCGGGGGTGCTGTCCAGCTCAATGTAGGCGGAGCCCTTGGGGGGGCGCTCGCGGCCGCAGGAGACGCGGACCGGGCCGCCCTTGCAGCCGTCCTTGCCCTGGTCGCCGTCGAGCGTGTTGCGACCCTTGCCGCCGAAGATACGGTCGTCGCCGGGGCCGCCGTGGATGGCGTTGTCGCGGGGGTCGCCGCTGAGGATGTCGCGGAAGGCGGAGCCTTCGACGTCTTCGAAGCGAAAGAGCTTGTCGTGGCCGTCGCCGCGGGCGCGGTGGGCGGCGAGGTTGACGCGAACGCCGGCGCCCTGGGTGCTGGCGACGTCGGTGGCGAAGGAGGCGATGTCGCCGCCGCCCGAGCCGCCGTCCATGCGGTCCCAGCCGTAGTCGCCGTGGACGAGGTCGTGGTTGCCGCCACCGCCGTTGAGGATGTCTATGCCGAGGCTGCCGGCGACCTCGTCGGCGTCGCCGGGGCCGCCGAAGAGATGATCGTCCCCGAGGTCGCCGACGACCATGTCGGCCTCCCCCGCCCCACCGTCGGCCGTGTCGTTCCCGCGCCCACCGTGGATCAGGTCGGCGCCCGGACCACCGCAGAGCAGATCGTTGCCGAGGCTGCCAACGACGATGTCGTCTCCAAGGCCGCCCCAGATCACATCCCGCCCAGGCGTCCCCCGCAACACATCCGCCCCATCCGTTCCCAGAATCTTCGCCCGCCGCCCATGACAGCGCGGCACATCATCAGCCGCGGGCGCAGCCGTGAGCGGCACAATCCCCACCCCCAAGAGCACAGCAACAACAGCTATCCCCCTGGCAGCCCCTTTCACCGGCCAATCGTACTTTGGGCGTCACAGAGAATTTTCAGAATCGGCACGACCTGCGCGCCACGTGCGCGTCTTGGCCGCGTAGCGTCGGTGGCGATGGCATCGCAGTCGCGAACACCAATGGTATGATCCCGAGTATGAAGGAACGGATCACGATCTCGGTGGAGCCGGAGACACTTGCGGCTGCGCGCGCCGAAGTGGAAGCCGGCAGGGCTCCCAGCGTTTCGGCGGCGATCGAGAAGGCATTGGAGAAGCAGAGGAAGAGGCAGGCGATTCTCGAGTCGATCGCCATGCATGAAGAGATTTACGGACCCGCCACCGAGGAAGAAAAAGAATGGGCGCGCAGAGCATTGAACAGGGCATATCCCAAGATCTCGTCCTAGACGCAGGAGCGCTGATCGCCTACGAGCGCGGCAACCGTGCAGTGCGGGAGACCATCCACGATGCGGTCGTCGACCATTTCACTGAAATCACCGTTCCGGCCGGGGTGTTAGCCCAGGTATGGCGGGGAGGGCCGCGGTCGGCGCTGTTGGCGCGGTTGCTGGACGGATTCGACATCGACTCGTTGGACGGGCCGCGCGCCAAGGAGGTGGGGTTGCGCCTGGGCACGCGCGACGCGGCCGACGTCATCGACGCCCACATCGTCTGCTGCGCGATCGAACGAAGGGCGGACATCATCACCTCCGACCCCGACGACCTGGCGGCCCTCGTCGACACCGACGAGCCTATCTCCCTGATCGCGGTCTGAGGCGCGTCAGTCCAGATTGATCATCACATGCTTTATCTCGGTGTAGTCCTCTAAGGAGTAGACGGAGAGGTCCTTGCCGTAGCCGGACTGCTTGTAGCCGCCGTGGGGCATCTCGGAGGCGAGGGGGATGTGGTCGTTGATCCAGACGCAGCCGAATCTGAGCGCGTTGGCGACGCGGATGGCACGGCCGACGTCGCGGGTCCAGACCGAGGAGGCGAGGCCGTAGCGGGTGCCGTTCGCCCACTCGATCGCCTTCTCCTCGTCCGAGAACGGCTGCACGGTTATCACCGGGCCGAAGATCTCGTCCTGGATCATCTCGTCCCCCTGCTCCAGCCCGGCGACGACCGCCGGCTCAAGGAAGTAGCCGGGAAGGTTGGGCTCCGACCCACCGGTGACGACCTCGGCGTTGCCGGGCTTGCGCTCCAGGAACCCCTCCACCCGTTCGCGCTGGCGCTGTGAGTTGAGCGGGCCCAGGGTGGTGTCCTTCGACATCGTGTCGCCGAGGACCAGGTCCTTGGCCTGCCCGACCAGCCCGTTGACGACGTCGTCGTAGACGCCGGTGGAGGCGAGCACGCGGGTCGCCGCCGTGCAGTCCTGGCCGGCGTTGTAGTAGCCGGTGCCGGCGATCGTCTCCAGCGCCGTCTCCATCTCGACGTCGTCGAAGACGACGACCGGGGCCTTGCCGCCCAGCTCGAGGTGGACGCGCTTCAGCGTGTCGGCCGCCGCCTTGGCGATCCACTTGCCGGTCGGGGGCGAGCCGGTGAGGCAGACCATCTCGACATCGGGATGGGTGACCAGCTCGGATCCGGCCGGCTCGCCGTGGCCGCCGATCACGTTGAGGACGCCCGGCGGCAGCAGGTCGGCGCACCACTCGGCGAACTTCAGGGTGGTGAGCGGGGTCGACTCGGCTGGCTTCAGCACGACCGTGTTGCCCGCCCCCAGCGCCGGGCTGAACTTCCAGATCCCCATCATCAGCGGGTAGTTCCAGGGGGTGATCTGGCCGACGACGCCGACCGGCTCGCGGCGGATGAAGGAGGTGTGGGCCTCCATGTACTCGCCGGCGGCGCGGCCTTCCAGGCAGCGGGCCGCCCCCGCGAAGAAGCGCAGCTGGTCGGCCATCACCGGCACCTCGTCCTCGATCACGGCGCCGCGCGGCTTGCCGGCGTCCATCGATTCGAGGTCGGCGATCTCATCGCCGCGCTCCTCGACGAGGTCGGCGAGGCGCAGCAGCGCCCGGGCGCGCTCGCCCGGCGGCGTCGCCGCCCAACCGTCGAAGGCCGCCTTAGCGGCCTCCACCGCGCGGTCGACGTCGGCCTTGGTCGAGAGCGGCGCCTCGGCGATCGCCTCCCCAGTGGCGGGGTTCACAACATCCTCGGTTCCCCCCTCCACCGGGTCGACCGCCTTGCCGCCGATGAAGTTCTTCAGCTTGGTCTTTGTCGCCGTGGCCATACTTCACCTCACCTCCGCTTTGCGGTTTTCAAGCTCTGTTCCCTCAAGTCTCAACGCCTCCTCGACCGGCACGTAGCTCGCCCCCACTCCCTCCGCGACCGCCGGGTGGGTGACGGCGCCGTTCGCCACGTTCACCCCCAGCCGCAGGCCGGGGTCACGGCGGATCGCGCCGGAGACGCCGTCGTCGGCGAGGGCGGTCGCGTAGGGCAGGGTCGCGTTGGTCAGCGCGCGGGTCGACGTGATCGATACCGCGCCGGGCATGTTGGCGACGCAGTAGTGGATGATCCCGTCGACCTCGAAGGTCGGGTCCTTGTGGGTGGTGGGGCGCGAGGTCTCGAAGCAGCCGCCCTGGTCGATCGCCACGTCGAGCAGCACCGCGCCCGGCTTCATCAGGGCCAGCTGCTCGCGACGGACGACGAAGGGGGCGCGGGCGCCGTGGACGAGCACGGCGCCGATCACCAGGTCGGCGCTGGGCAGCATCTCTTCGATAGCCAGGGTGGTCGAGTAGACAGTCGAGCAACGGCCGCCGAAGGCCATCTCCAGCTCGCGCAACCGGTCGATCGACTTGTCGAAGACGAAGACGTCGGCCTCCATGCCGATCGCGATGAAGGCGGCGTTCATGCCGACCGCGCCGCCGCCGATCACCATCACGTTGGCGGCGGCGACGCCGGGGACGCCGCCGAGCAGGATGCCGCGCCCACCGAGCGGCTTCTCCAGCATGAAGGCGCCGGCCTGGGTGGCGAGCTTGCCGGCGATCTCGCTCATCGGGGCCAGCAGCGGCAGTCGGCCATGGGAGTCCTCGACGGTCTCATAGGCGATGCAGGTGGCGCCGGAGCCGCAGAGGCCGCGGGTCTGCTCGGGGTCGGGAGCGAGGTGGAGGAAGGTGAAGAGAAGCTGACCGGGGCGGAGCATCTCGATCTCCACCGGCTGGGGCTCCTTGACCTTGAGGATCATCTCGGCCTCGGCGAAGACGGTCGCCGCGTCGGGGAGGAGGCGGGCGCCCTGCGCCTCGTACGCCTCGTCGGAGATCGCGCTGCCCTCCCCCGCCCAGGTCTCGATCAGCACCTCGTGGCCGTGCTCGGTCATCTCGCGGACGCCGGCGGGGGTGATCGCGACGCGGTACTCGTCGGGCTTGATCTCCTTGGGGACGCCGACCTTCATGTCCCAACCAACTCCCTGGCGCGCAGCGCCAGCCAGAACTCGATCCGGTCGTGGGCGCGGGAGAGGTCGCGCCCGGTCAGCTCCTCGACCTTGCGCATCCGGTAGCGCAGCGTGTGGCGGTGGCAGTAGACCTCCCGGGCGGCGCGCTCCCACTGCCCGTTCTGCTCGATGAAGGCCTCCAGCGAGCGGAGCAGCTCGCCGCCGTACTCATCGTCGCCTTCTTCGATTGGCCCCAGGACGCTGTCGCAGTAGAGGCGCAGCGCCTCGTCGTCGGAGAGGGAAAGGAGCAGGGTGAAGGCGCCAAGGTCCCGCCAGGAGGCGACCTCGGGGGCGCGGCCGTTGCCGAAGGCGGTGGCCTCGAGGGCGCAGCGCGCCTCGTGGAAGGAGTGGCGCAGGTCCTCGGGCGGGGCGGGGCGGCTGGCGGCGGCGCGGACCGCGCCGCGCTCGGCGACGAGCGCCTTACGGGCGTCAGCGGCGACGTCCACCGGGTCGCGGTCGGCGGCGTCGACGACGGCGCAGAGCAACTCGCGCCCGGCGACGCTGTGGGGGGCGACGACGGCCGGGCAGGCGTCGGCGGCGAGGGCGCGCTCCAGCGCCGGCTCGGCGGCGCTCGGGTCGTCGAGGGCGAAGACGAGGACGGCGGCCTCCTCGCCGATCCCAAACGGCTCCAGCCGGCGGCGCAGCTCGGAGGGGTCGAGGCGACCGCCCAGCGCGCCGGCCAGTACGTCGCCGGCGAGGCGGCGCTCGGTTTCCCGCGCGACGCGGCGGCGCATCAGCTCAAGGGCGACGACGGCGACCGCCTGCTGGAGGATCAGCCGCTCGAAGTCCCCCAGCCCGCCGGAGTCGCGGACGATGACGACCCAGGCGGCGGGCGGCCCTCCCCCGGGCGAGATGACAGGATGGGCGAGGGCGCGGCCGGCGACCGAAGGGTGTCCAGGAACGAAGGGGTGGCCGTCGCTGGAGTGGGAGACGGCCTCTCTGCGGATCGCGCCGGCGGCGTCGGCGGACAGCTCGCGGCGGAAGCCGCGCCCGGCGATCCGCTCCCCCCGGCTGTCGAGGACCGCGACGGTGCCGCCGACCGCGGAGGAGATCGTCGCGGTTATCTCTTCCAGCCCACGCTCCTCGAGGACCAGCCGCTCCAGCCGCCGCTGCACGGCGATCCCCCGCTGCAGCACCTCGTACTGCTCGTTGACGAGGCGCGCGAACGCCTTCTCGGTGATCGCGATGAACGGCGTCGAGTAGGGAACCTCGAAGACGGGGAAGTCGCGCTTGCGCGCCTCCTCGAGCAGGGCTTTGGGCAGCTTGCGATGGCTGAAGCCAGTGCCGAAGCCGAGCCCGGCGAGGTTGCGGTCGATGAGCAGGCGGATGTAGTTGCGCTGCTTGGCGGCGGTGTCGAGCGGGATGCCGGTGGTCAGCATCAACTCGCCGCCGGAGAGCCAGGGGGTCGGGTCCTCCAGCTCGGAGATGTGGACCCAGCGGACGGGAGCTTCGGCGGCGCTCGCCCCCGCCTCCAGTTTGAGGTCAAGCTCGTCGAGAAGGCTCTGGACGGTGAGCATCGGCCGCGCCTACTTGTGGACCCGCTCCCAGGCCCGGGAGAGCACGTCGTGCAGGACGTCGTGGATCTCCTCGAACTGCGGGGTGTCGGCGATCAGCGGCGGGGCGAGCTGGACGACGGGGTCGCCGCGATCGTCCGCCCGGCAGATCAGCCCGCTCCTGTAGAGCTCGCCGGAGAGGAAGCCGCGCAACAGGTCCTCCGACTCCTTGTCGGTGAAGCCCTCCTTGGTCTCCTTGTCCTTGACCAGCTCAATCGCCTGGAAGTAGCCGGCGCCGCGCACATCGCCGACGATCGGCAGCTCGTGCAGGGTCTCCAGCATCGCCCGGAACTCGCCCTCCTTGGCGAGCACGTGGCCGCAGAGGTCCTCGCGCTCGAAGACGTCGAGGTTGGCCATCGCGATCGCCGAGGCGAGCGGATGGCCGGCGAAAGTGAAGCCGTGGGCGAAGGACTCGTCGCCGTGCATGAAGGGCTCGGCGACGCGGTCAGAGGCAATCATCGCGCCCATCGGCGCGTAGGCGGAGGTGAGCGCCTTGGCGAGGGTGATGATGTCGGGGACGTAGCCGAAGCGGTCGCAGCCGAACCAGTGGCCGAGGCGGCCCCAGGCGCAGATCACCTCGTCGGAGATCATCAGCACGTCGTGGCGGTCGCAGATCTCGCGGACGCGCTGGAAGTAGCCGTCGGGGGGAACGAAGCAGCCGCCGGCGTTCTGGACCGGCTCGAGGATGACCGCGGCGACCGTCTCCGGGCCCTCGAACTCGATCCTCTCCTCAATCGCATCCGCCGCCCAGAGCGGGTGGCGGTCGGCGGGCCAGCGGTAGATGTTGGTGTTGGGGACGTGGCAGCCGCCGGGCGCGAGCGGCTCGAACTGGGCCCGCAGCTCGGCGATGCCGGTGGCGGAGAGAGCGCCCAGCGTGGTGCCGTGGTAGGCGATCTCCCGCGCGATGACCTTGATCTTCTGGCCTTTGCCGCGCATCCGGTGGTAGTTGCGGGCCAGCTTCAGCGCCGACTCGACCGCCTCCGAACCGCCGGAGGTGAAGAAGACGCGGTTGAGGTCGCCGGGTGCGAGGGAGGCGATCCGCGTCGCCAACTCGATCGCCCGCGGGTGCGCGTAGCTCCAGAGGACGTAGAAGTCGAGTTCCTTGACCTGGCGCGCTGCCGCTTCGCCTAGCTCGGTGCGACCGTGGCCGGCATTGACACAGAAGAGGCCGGCGAGACCGTCGAGGTAGCGGTTGCCGTGCTCGTCCCAGACGTAGCAGCCCTCTCCTCTGACGATGATCGGGATCTCGTGATCGGCGTCGTAGGCCCCCATCCGCGAGAAGTGCATCCACAGGTGCCGCTTGGCCAGCTTCTGGAGGCCGGCTTCGGCTTCCGCGGCGGTTTGCGGGCCCGTTGCGGTCTGCGGCGCGGTGGCCATTTAGCACTCCTCTCCTACTACGACGTTATGGATAACGCTACGCTCGGAGAAGCCAGTATGCAAGTGGTCATTGGGTCAAGTCCTGAGGCTTCACTTGTACAAGATGTATAGACCTTGCTTGTACCTTTGGGACATTTGCCACTTGCGCCGCTCTGCGTGCGGGCGTAACGTCGCCACCATGGAGAGCGCTTCGATCCCGGTACCGGGCCCGGCGGAAGGGGGTGGCGCCCGAGAAGGCGACAAGGGGCTGAAGGCCGGGGCGCTCGGGTACCTATCCAACCTGGTGATCGGCGTCGCCTCCACGGCGCCCGGCTACAGCCTCGCCGCGACCCTCGGCTTCGTCGTCGCGGTCGCGGGGATGGGCTTTCACGCTCCCGCGGTGCTGATCGTCTCCTTCATCCCGATGCTGCTGATCGCCGCCGCCTACAACTACATGAACAAGGCCGACCCGGACTGCGGGACCAGCTTCACCTGGGTGACGCGGGCGATGGGCCCGCACCTCGGCTGGCTGACCGGGTGGGCGATCGTCGTCGCCGACATCGTCGTGATGGCGACCCTCGCCTACATCGCCGGCGTCTACACCTTCCTGCTGTTCGGCCTGGACGCCGCGGCCGGCAACCTGCTCGACGTGAGCATCCTGGCGGCGCTCTGGATCGCCGTGATGACCTGGATCTGCTACCGGGGCATCGAGCTTTCGGCCCGCACCCAGTACTTCCTGCTGGCGGCGGAGATCTTCACCCTGGCGCTGTTCGCGGTGGTGGCGCTGTTCAAGGTCTACGTGTCGGGCGCGCCGGCCACCTCGGTGCACGTCGGGCTCGACTGGTTCAACCCGTTCAACATCCCGGGCGGGGCGACGGCGCTGATCGACGGCGTGCTGCTGGGGGTCTTCATCTACTGGGGCTGGGACAGCGGCGTCGTCGTCAACGAAGAGTCCAGGGACAGCGCCAACGGGCCGGGGAAGGCAGCGGTGATGAGCACCGTCCTGCTGGTGCTGATCTACGTGGTGGTCGCCGTCGCCGCCCAGGCGTACGCCGGCCCCCAGTACCTGATCGACAACGCCGACGACGTGCTGAGCGCGCTGGGCGGGCAGGTGTTCGGCTCACCGCTGGACAAGCTGCTGATCATCGCGGTGCTGACCTCGGCCTCGGCCTCGACCCAGACGACGATCCTGCCGACGGCGCGGACGACGCTCTCGATGGCGCGCTTCAGATCGGCCCCGAAGAAGCTGGGAGACATCCATCCCCGCTACCTGACGCCCGCCACCTCAACCCTCCTGATGGGCGCCGTCTCGCTGATCTGGACGCTGTTCATCATCAACATCAGCACCAACGTGCTGGCCGACTCGATCACGGGGCTCGGCTTCCAGATCGCCTTCTACTACGGGCTGACCGGGTTCGCCTGCACGATCTACTACCGCAAGGAGATCTTCAAGAGCCTGAAGAACTTCGTGATGGTCGGAGTGGCGCCGCTGCTGGGCGGGCTGATGCTGACCGGCATCTTCATCAAGGCGTTCAGCGACTACAACACGACCAGCACCGAGGTGAACTACACCGGCGGCGTGTTCGGGATCGGCACCCCGGTGGCGATCGGCGTCGGCCTGCTCCTGCTCGGCGTGGTGGTGATGATCTTCGCCCAGTTCGCCTATCCGAAGTTCTTCAAGCGCAAGCCGGAGGTGGCCGACCCGGGAATCCTCGAGGGAACCGTGGTCGGCGAAGCCTCGGTGATGAAAGAACCTGCTTAGAAGCGCGCTTCGGGTCGTGCCCGCTTCCTAGGGGGAGTACCTTCTAAGTAGGGAGGCTCCATGGCGTCCATGAGGAGGACGAGTGGAGAAGGAAATCCCGAGCGTTGAACTGCAAGGCGTTACCAAGCGCTTTAACGATCTGATCGCCGTCGAGGATTTGGACCTCGACCTCGCCGGCGGGGAGTTCTTCACGCTGCTGGGGCCGAGCGGCTGCGGCAAGACGACGACGCTGCGGATGGTCGCCGGCTTCGAGCGGCCGAGCGCGGGGACGATCCGGATCGAGGGCGCCGACGTGGCGGCGCTGCCTCCCCACCGCCGCCCCACCAACACGGTCTTCCAGAGCTACGCGCTGTTCCCCCATCTGAGCATCGTCGACAACGTCGCCTTCGGGCTGAAGCGCAAGAGAGTCCCCAAGGAGGAGGTGCGGCGGCGAGTAGCCGCCGAGCTTGAGCGGGTGGGCTTGACCCGGGAGGCTAATCGGCGCCCGGCGCAGCTCTCCGGCGGCCAGCAGCAGCGGGTGGCGCTGGCGCGGGCGCTCGTCAACTATCCCAAGGTGCTGCTGCTCGACGAGCCGCTCGGCGCGCTGGACCTGAAGCTGCGCAAGGGCCTGCAGGTCCAGCTGAAGCAGATTCAGCGGGACGTCGGCATCACCTTCGTGTACGTCACCCACGACCAGGAGGAGGCGTTGACGATGAGCGACCGGATCGCGGTGATGAACCGCGGCCGGGTCGAGCAGGTCGGCGGCCCCGAAGAGGTCTACGAGCACCCCGCCACGACCTTCGTCGCCGGGTTCATCGGCGTCTCCAACCTGATTCCCGCCAGAGTGGAGGGGGCGGGAACGGTGAAGCTCGAGAACGGGCCGGCGGTGCAGATGAGGGTGAACGGGTTCGCCTCCGGGGAGCGCTGCTACGCGGTGGTGCGGCCGGAGAAGCTGACGATCTCCGCCAACGGCGCCGGGCCGGAGAACGGCGAGATGCCGGGGCTGGAGGGAACGGTGGAGAGCACGCTGTACCTGGGGACCGCGACCCAGGTGACGGTGGCGCTGGACGGGGACGTGCGGATGACCGTGCTCGTCCCCAACGCGGATGAGGAGGCGCGGCGGCGATTGCCCGTGGGCGGGGAGCGGGTGCGACTTAGCTGGGACCCAGAGAACACGCACGTGGTGCGCGAATCGAGCATCGAGAGGTGAGAAGGATGAGAGGGAGAAGGATTGCGAGAGAGAGGACCGGTCTGCTGGCGGTAGTCGTAGCGGCGCTGGCGCTGGCGCTGGGACTGATGTCCTGCGGCGGCGACAGCGGCATAGAGAGCGGCGGCAACGGCGGCGCGACGGAAACCGCGAAGAGCGGCCCGGTGAGAGGCGAGCTGACGGTTTCCAACTGGCCGCTCTACATCGACACCGGCCCGAACGGGACCGTGGCCGATTTCGAGAAGGCGACCGGCGTCTCGGTCAAGTACATCGAAGACGTCAATGACAACGTCGAGTTCTTCGGCAAGCTGCGGCCGCAGCTGGCGTCGGGCTCCTCGGGCGGGCGCAGCATGATCGTCCTCACCGACTGGATGGCGGGCAAAGTGCACAGCCTCGGCTACGTGCAGAACCTCGACAAGAGCGCCCTGCCGAACGTCGAGAAGAACCTGCGCGACGACCTGCGCCATCCGGCGATCGACCCCAACCGCGACTACTCGGTGCCGTGGCAGACCGGGATGACCGGGATCATCGTGCGCAGAGACCTGGCGCCGGACATCCGCTCGGTCAACGACCTCTTCGACCCGAGATACGCGGGCAAGGTCACCTTCCTCACCGAGATGCGCGACACCGTGCCGCTGGTGATGAAGGCCGACGGGGTCAATCCGGACAATGCGACAGAGCAGGACTGGATGGATGCGATCGACAAATTGAAGGGCGCGGTCGACTCCAGCCAGATCCGCCGCTTCACCGGCAACGACTACGCGCGCGACCTGACCAAAGGCGACGTCGTGGCGTCGATCGGCTGGTCGGGCGACGCGGTGCAGTTGCAGGCCGACAACCCCAACATCGAGTGGCGGATGCCGACCCAGGGCTGCATCCTCTGGTCGGACAACATGGAGATCCCAGTGGGCGCGCCGAACACGGCCGCGGCGCTGGCCTTCATGAACTACGTCTACAACCCCGAGGTGCAGGCGAACATCGCCGCCTACGTCAACTACGTGACTCCGGTGAAGGGGGTGCAGCCGATCCTCGCCAAGCGCGACCCGGCGCTGGCGAAGAACCAGCTGATCTTCCCGACCGCGCAGTTCACGAAGAACTGCTCGACGCAGCCGAACCTGACCGGCGACGAGGAGACGCGGGTGACGGAGGCGTTCGAGTCGTTGCTGACGGGATGAGAAAGGGAGTAATGGTGGCGGACCTGACGGAGAGTCCCTGACCGTGAGCGTCCGCCGCCGCCTTATCCCCTACTTCCTGCTCGGACCGGGGATCCTCTGGCTGGTCCTCTTCTTCGTCGTCCCGATGTACTTCATGGGGAGGCTCTCGCTGGAGACGGGGTCGATCGTCACCGGCTTCGAGTTCACCTGGGATTGGGGGAACTTCAGCGACGCGTTGAGCACGTTCGACACGCAGTTCCTGCGCTCGTTCTACTACGCGGGGGCGGCGACGATCCTCTCGCTGCTGATCGGCTACCCGCTGGCCTACGCGATCGCCTTCCGGGCCGGGAAGTGGCGCAACGCGCTGCTGTTCGCGGTGATCGCGCCGTTCTTCACCACCTACCTAATCCGGACGATCGCCTGGCAGTCGATCTTCGACGACCAGAGCCCGGCGGTCGAGGTGCTGAAGTTCCTGCAGATCGTGCCGCAGGACGGGCGGGTGCTGGCGACCTCGGGGGCGGTGATCGCCGGCCTCACCTACAACTTCCTGCCCTTCATGATCCTGCCGCTGTACGCGAGCCTGGAGCGGATCGACGAGGGGCTGATCGAGGCGGCGAAGGACCTCTACGCGTCCTCGCGGGAGGCGTTCCTGCGGGTGACGCTGCCGCTGAGTGCGCCGGGGATCGTCGCGGGCGTGCTGCTGACCTTCATCCCCGCGGTGGGCGACTACGTCAACGCGCAGTTCCTTGGCGGGCCGCAGCAGTTCATGATCGGCAACGTCATCCAGTTCCGCTACCTGCAGCTGAACGACTACCCGGTGGCGGCGGCGCTCTCCTTCATCCTGATGGCGATCATTCTCGTCGCGGTGCTGGCCTACATCCGCTTCGCCGGGTCGGAGGCGCTGATGGGCGAAGAGGCTGAGGAGGCGAAGGCCTGATGGAGGCGCACGCCGAGACCCTGGGGGCGGGCGGCGGCGAGTCGGCGGCGCGGCGCGCCTGGCGCTGGGTGCGGGAGCACGGGATCGTCATCTACGCGGGGCTGGCGATCGCCTACATGTTGCTGCCGATCGCGATCATCGCGCTGTTCTCCCTCAACGACCCAGCGGGCAGGTTCAACCTGGTCTGGAACGGGTTCTCGCTGGACGCCTGGGCGCACCCCTTCGCGATCCGGGAGCTGACCGACGCGCTGAAGACCAGCCTCAGACTGGCGGCGCTCTCGACGCTGATCTCGACCGCGATCGGGACGCTGATGGCGATCGCGCTGGTGCGGCACGAGTTCCGCGGCCGGCGCGCGACGAACGTGCTGATCGTGGTCCCGCTGGCGACGCCGGAGGTGGTGATCGGCGCCGCGCTGCTCTCGATGTTCCTGCTCTACGGGGTGTCGCCGGGCTTCACGACGCTGCTGATCGCCCACGTGATGTTCTCGATCAGCTTCGTCGTGGTGGTGGTGCGCTCGCGGCTGATCGGCTTCGACCGCAGCCTGGAGGAGGCGGCGCGCGACCTGGGGGCGACGTCGCTCGCCACCTTCCGCTACGTGACGCTGCCGCTGATCATGCCCGGGGTGATCGGCGCCGCGCTGCTCGCCTTCGCGCTCTCGATCGACGACTTCGTAATCTCCAACTTCAACTCGGGGACGACGGTGACCTTCCCGCTGTACGTGTTCGGCGCCAACCAGCGGGGGATCCCGGTGCAGGTGAACGTGATCGCGACGATGCTGTTCGCGGTTACGGTGCTGGCGATGATCTTCACGGTGTGGCAGCAGCGGCGGGCCGAGCGAATGGCGGCGGTGCGGCCCGAGCAGGAGGGGGAGGCTGAGGGAACGGCGCTCGCCCCCGCGCCGGCCGGAGGAAGGGCGTGATGGCGACGCGCGAAGCGGTGGCGGCGCCGGTGCTGGCGAACTACGTCGGCGGCGAGTGGGTGGCGGCCGGCGGGGCGGAGACGCTGGCCGACGTCGACCCGGCGACGGGAGAGACGGCGGCGCGGGTGCCGCTCTCGGGGGCGGCGGAGGTGCGCGCCGCGGTCGAGGCCGCGCGGGCCGCGCAGCCCGGCTGGCGCGAGGTGCCGCCGCAGCGGCGGGCGCGGGCGGTGCTGCGATTGCGGGAGGAGCTGCTGCGCCGGCGCGAGGAGCTGGTCGCCCTGGTCACCGCCGATATGGGCAAGACGCTGGCCGACGCGGACGGCGAGGTCGGGCGGGGGATCGAGTCGGTGGAGTCGGCGGCGGCGATCCCGCATCTGCTGAAGGGCGAGACGCTGGAGGGGGTGGCCGCCGGGGTCGACGTCGAGCTGGTGCGCCAGCCGGTCGGGGTGGTGGCGGCGATCACGCCGTTCAACTTCCCGGCGATGATCCCGCTCTGGTTTCTGCCCTACGCAATCGCCTGCGGCAACTCGTTCGTGCTGAAGCCGTCGGAGCACGATCCGCGGCCGGCGGCACTGATCGTCGAGATGGTCGACGCGGTCGGAGAGATTCCGCCGGGGGTGGTGAACCTGGTGCACGGCGGGCGCGAGGCGGTTACCGCGCTGCTGGACGACCCAAGGGTGGACGCGATCTCCTTCGTCGGGCGGGCGGAGACGGCGCGCTTCGTCGCCGAGCGCGCCGCGGCGACTGGGAAGCGGGTGCAGGCGCTGGGCGGCGCCAAGAACGCGCTGGTGGTGATGCCCGACGCCGACCTCGCGGGGGCGGCGTCGGCGATCATGAGCTCGGCCTTCGGGGCGGCGGGGCAGCGCTGCCTGGCGGGGTCGGTGTGCGTGGTGGTCGGCGACGAGGCGCGGGGGGCGGAGGTGCGAGAGGCGCTGGTTACCGCGGCGAGCGAGCTGAACGTCGGCTTGGGCGCCGACCCGACCACTGACGTTTGCCCGATGGTCTCGGCAGAGGCGCGCGAGAAGATCGCCGCGGCGATCGGCCGAGCCCAGGACGATGGTGGTGAGCTGGCGCTCGACGGACGACGCGACAGCGGGCCGGCCGGGACGCTGCTGGGCCCGACGATCGTCGTCGCCGGGGACCCGGAGTCCGAGGTCGCCCGCGACGAGCTGTTCGGGCCGCTGCTGACCCTGGTCGAGGTCGGCGACCTCGACGCGGCGCTGGAGTTTCTAAACGGCTCGCGCTACGGCAACGCCGGGGCGATCTTCACCCAATCCGGCGAAGCCGCGCGCCGCTACCGCTACGGCGCCGAGGCCGGCATGCTCGGCGTCAACATCGGCATCCCCGCCCCAGTCGCCTGGTTCCCCTTCGCCGGCTGGAAGGACTCTTGCGACGGCGATCTTCACGCGAACGGAACCGACGCGGTGGACTTCTACACTCGCAAAAAGGTGGTCACCACTCGCTGGTAATCGTTCCGCTGTTCCTTATGTCCGCATAGCGACCAAAAGGAACAGCGGAAGGAGAGTTTTGGCTAGCCGCCGCCCCCCGCAACCGGGGGTGCCGTCGGATCCGCGCCGTCCTCGCCCGGGTTCTCGCGCGCGATGTAGTCCTCGGCCAGCAGCAGGTTGTCCCTCGACCGTTCGACGACGTTGAGAATGTCGTTCATCAGCGCGACCTCTTCGACCTGCTCCTTCACGAACCACTGCATGAACTGCTCGGCCCGGTAGTCCTTTCTCTCCCGCGCCAGCTCAAACAGCGCGTAGATCTCCTCGCCAACCCGCCTCTCCTGTTTCAGGGCCATCTTCACCGGAGCCACCCCGTCGTCGTAGCTCGTCTGCTGCGACTTGATGTCGGGGATGTGCACCTCCTCGTCGACGTCGAGCAGGTACTGGATCATCATCATCGCGTGCTCGCGCTCCTCCAGCGCCTGCCGGTAGAAGAAGTGCGCCAGCCGCGGCAGCGTCTCGGCGTCGTAGTAGACGGCCGCTCCTACGTACTGCTGCGAGGCGGCGAACTCGTTGGCGATCTGCTCGTTCAGCGCGTCGGCGAAACTCTTCTCGGCCAATTCGGGACTCCTTGCTCGGCGGGGCAGGTTCGCCCAACGTAGCCGAAATCCCGAATTCGGCCGGCCGAAGTGAGCGTTAGGCCACCCAACGAAATCCGACGCTGTCGATCGCCGGATTCAGTGGGCTGGAGGGAAGGCCGGGCTTGGTCGCCTGCTCGGGGTCGTTGTAACCGGACGGCGCGACGTCGTTGGGCGTGTCCGGGTGGAAGACCGAGGCCAGGTACTGGATCTGGCCGCGCCCCTGCCCCAGCTCCGTCTGCCCGCCTCCGTAAGCGCCGATGTCCCGCTCGGCGCAGTAGTCGTAGGTCTCGCAGAGGTCCCGCAGCCCGCCGATTCGCGATGGCTTGATGTTCACCATCCGCGGTTCCCACGGCATCGCCTCGATGTCGGCAATCGAGTGGATTGGCGCGTCCCAGGTGACCCGCTCCGCCACCGGGTCGAGGATCGGTTTCGTCTCCTCGTTCACGTCGGGGTCCTCCAGCCAGGCGTCCGGAAAGTCCTCGATCAGCTTCGCGTACAGAACCGGATCGGTCTCAACGTCGACCGGCGTGCCTTTGTAGAAGCCCTTCAGGTCGAGCGAGTCGACCGCGCCGGTCTCCATCAGCGCCGCGATCAGCTCGTCGGTCCAGTCGTTGGTCGGGTCCAGCTTGAAGCGAAGCGTCGGGTAGACCGCGAGGCGGGTGAGCAGCGGCTCTATCGAGGAGGGCTGTTCGCCGTCGAGGGGGGACAGCCGCATCGAGCAGACGAAGTTGACCGGCTGCGGCTCGCGTCCCAGCGCCGCGGCGAGACTCGTGCCAGCCTGGCGCAACGCCAGATCGAGCGCCGCCGACTCGAACGCCCAGCGGCGATAGCGGCGTGAGAACTCGCGCTGCGGCTCGGACGGGAAGGTGTCGACCTGCCCCATGAAGTCGCAGAACTCCCCCAACGTGGCGTGCCCGGTCAGGTCGAGCGCCGGCCCGGCGTCCTGCAGCGCGATGTGATCCAGCGCGTCGTAGGTGACGTCCTCGCCCTGTCCCTCCTCGCCGGCTCCGTGCAGGTGAATGACCGTAGTGAGCCGCTCGAACCCCGGCGCCTGGTACTCCAGCCCCTCTAGCTCATACCCCTCGATCGTCAGCGGCAGGTCGGCGATCCGTTCAAAAGTTCCCACGAGCGCACCCTAACGGCATGCCACACTCGAATTGCGCCATGAAGCACACGGCACACGGGTACTGGTTGGAGGAGGCGGGAGACTTCGAGCCGGCGCCGTCGCTGCAGGGTGAGCGCCACGCCGATGTCGTCGTGGTCGGCGGAGGTTTCACCGGGATGTGGACGGCCTGGCACCTGAAGGCGCTTGAGCCCGATGCCCGCATCGTCCTCCTGGAGGCGGACCGGTGCGGCTACGGGCCCACCGGCCGCAACGGCGGCTTCTGCAACGTGATGTGGTTCTCGCTGCCCAACATGCGGGAGCGCTGGGGCGACGCCGCGGCCCTTGCCGTCGCCCGCGCCGCCGAGAACGCGGTGGCGGGAATCGGCGCCTTCTGCGAGGAGCAGGGAGTCGACGCCTGGTTCCATCGGGCCGGCTACCTCCAGGTCTCCACCGCGCCCGCCCACGATGGCGCCTGGACAAGGGCGCTCGCCGCCTGTCGTGAGCTGGGCGTGCTCGACGCGATTCGCCCGCTCACCCCCGAGCAGGTCGCCGCCCGCTGCGCTTCGCCGACCTTCCGCGGCGGCGCCTTCTACCCCAGCGCCGCCACCGTGCAGCCGGCCCGCCTCGCCTTTGGCCTGCGCGAGCGACTGCGGGCGAGTGGGGTGGAGGTGTACGAAGGCTCCCCGGTTAGGAGCCTCGCCGACGGTCCCGGCGGGGTCGAGACCCGCACCCCCGCCGGCGCCGTCCGCGCCGGCGGCGCCGTGCTGGCGATCGGCCCCGCCGCCAAGGCCCCGGGCGCGCCGCTGCGCAACGCCCTCACCGTCACCTCGTCCCATATCGTCCTCACCGAGCCCGTCCCGAACGTGATCGAGGAAACGGGCTGGACCGGCGGCGAGTGCATCACCGACAGCCGCATGCTGCTCGACTACTTCCGCACCACGCCCGACGACCGCATCCTCTTCGGCTGGGGGGGCGGGCCGATCGTGATGGGCGCGCGGCTGGACGGCCGCGTCGATGTCGACCCCGAGACAATCGACCACGTCGTCGCCCACCTCCACCACTTCTTTCCCGCCCTCCGTGGCCGCCGCCTCACTCACGCCTGGGGCGGACCGATCGACGCTTCGCCGACCCACCTGCCGATCGTCGTGCCGCTGCGCGGCGGCCGCTCCTTCCTCGCCGCCGGCTACACGGGCAACGGCGTCGGCCCCTCCCACATGGTGGGAAGGACACTCGCCTCTCTCGCCCTGGATCGCCGCGACGAACCCTCCCGTCTCGCCTTCGTCGACCCCTCCCCGCGCCGCGTCCCCCCCGAGCCCTTCCACTGGCTGGGCGGCGAAACGATCCGACGCGCCCTGATGCGCAAGGAAGAAGCCGAGCTCGCGGGTCGCTGCCCCCGCCCGATCGACGCCGCAGTCGCGTCCATCCCAAGATTGATCGGCTTCCACATCGGCCGCTGAACCGGAGGGTTAGCCCAACCAACCGGCGTGTTTGCGCATCCGGGTCAAGCGGCGGTATTCGGCGATGTCTTCCCGCAAGGTTGCCGGGGCGGGAGCGGGTAGGAAGCGCGCCGGGAGGGGAGCTTCGGTTACGCCGGCGCCGTTTGAGGTGACGCGGTAGGCGCGGGCGCCGCGGCGGGCAGTGACGGCCGAGGGCGGCCCAGCTCCCTCCCAGAGTAAGCCGGCGTAGTCGTCGAGGCCATAGCCACCCGGCATGCCGCCGCCGACCGCGTCGAGATAGGCGGCGCGGCGCTCGGGCTCGTTGTTGTAGTGGACGCAGAGGCTGCCGCCGAGCAGGCCCATGCCGGCGGCGGCAAGCGGCTTTCCAGAGGATTTGGTGATCCCGGCCTCGAACCAGCACATCGCCCCCGCGCTTTGGCCGGCGAGCACAATCCCCTGCCGCCAAGCGAGGCTGAGAATGGCGCCGATCTCGTGCGCCTCCCAGACGGCGAGCAGGTTGAGGAGGCTGCCGCCTCCGACGTAGACGAGGTCCTGTTGGAGTAGGTGATCGTGCAGCGCCATCGGTCTCCGGCCGAGGCGGAACAGGGAGAGGTCGGATGGCTCGCAGGCGCGCTCGCCGAAGGCGGCGTAGAAGCGGCCGATCTGCTCTGAGGTGTCGCCGCTGGCGGTAGGTAGGAGGCAGATTTGCGGCCGCCGCCCGCCAGCCCGCTCGGTCGCCAGCTTTAAGAGCAGCTCGCAGACGGCGCGGTCGGGCGGGCGAGAGGTGAAGTCGTGCCCGCCGAGGGCGAGGATGCGGGAGATCGTCACGCCGCAACCGCGGTGGAAACCGCCTCCGGGAGGGACGGGACCGGCGCGATGCTGGCGCCGCCCAGGTAGTGGGTGGCGATCTGCATCTCCACCACCCTGTCCCCCACCGCGTCGAGCCGGTAGCCGCGGGCGCTCTGCCGGGAGGCGACGATGCGGCGCAGCTCGGCGCCGACGAAGTGCAGCGCGGCGCCGTCCTCGGCGGCGTAGCCGGGACGCATCCCGGCGCGGAGGAAGTCGCCGTAGGCGCGGCGGCGGCTGGACCCGGGCTCGTAGTGGACGCA
>Ga0075423_10000292_pt1 | contig 38560 bp, 45 predicted proteins | sample SoiMethybrSBSTD2_FD_80114 | JGI IMG/M metagenome (GOLD analysis project Ga0075423, IMG submission 80114) | Bulk soil microbial communities from a Populus tree surrounding site in Tennessee, USA - Soil MetaG P. TD hybrid SBSTD2 | ecosystem: Environmental > Terrestrial > Soil > Tree plantation...
CACTGATGTTCGCGGAGTTCGTCAACATCACCACCATGCCGAACGACCTGAAGAGCTTCGTCTCGCGCTTCGAGGTCAACCCGATCATGGTGGTGGCGATGATCATGGTGATCTACGTGATCCTCGGCACCGCGATGGAGGAGCTCTCCATGATCCTGCTCACGGTGCCCCTGTTCTTCCCGCTGATCGTGCACCTGGGCCTCGACCCGGTGTGGTTCGGCATCCTCATCGTGGTGGTAGTGGAGATCGGCCTCATCAGCCCGCCCGTGGGCATGAACCTGTTCGTCCTCAACACGCTGCTGCCGCAGGTGCAGACCCGGACCATCTTCCGCGGCGTGATGCCGTTCGTCGCCGTGGACTGCCTGCGCCTCGCGATCCTGGTCGCCTTTCCGATCATCTCGACGTTCTTGCCGAGCTTCATGAAGTGACCGAGAGCCGCGCCAGCGCCTTCGCCCTGCTCGCGGCCGCCAACCTGTTCTGGGCCGGCAACTGGGTCCTCGGCAGGGCGCTGCGCGACGCGTTCGACCCGATCTCGCTCAACTTCTACCGCTGGCTGGTCGCGCTGGTCGCGCTCGCGCCGTTCGCCCTGCCCGGCCTCGCGGCGAAGCGCGAGCTGATCCGCCGGCACGCGGGCCTGCTCGCCCTGCTGGCGCTGCTCGGCGTCTCGGTGTTCCAGAGCCTGGTCTATCTCGGCCTGGAATCCACCACCGCGGTGAACGCGGTGCTCATCAACTGCTCGGCGCCGCTCTTCATCCTGCTGTGCGCCTGGGCGCTCGAGGGCGAGCGCCCGAAGCCGCACCAGCTCGCCGGCATCGCGATCTCGGTCGCCGGAATCCTGGTCATCCTTTCGCGCGGCGAGGCGGCGGCGCTCGCCACGCTCGAGCTGCATGCGGGCGACGCCTGGATCCTGCTCGCGATCGCGATCTGGGGCGTCTATTCGGTGCTGCTCAAGCGCCGCCCGTCCGGGCTCGGCGGCGTGCATTTCCTCTTCGTGCTGTCGGTGGCCGGAATGCTCCTGCTGCTGCCGGCGTTCGCGCTGCAGGCGCTGCGCGCGCCGCCGCGGCTGCCGGGCGCGGCCGAGGCGGCCGGCGTCATCTACATGGGGCTCGCCGCGTCGGTGGGCGCATTCCTCTTCTGGAACCGCGCGGTGGTGGTCGTCGGCGCGAACGCCGCGGGCTTCACGCTCTACCTCCTGCCCACCTTCGCCACGCTGCTCGCCATCGCCTTCCTCGGCGAGACGTTCGCCGCCTTCCACGCGGTCGGAATCGTCACCATCCTCGTCGGGGTCATCCTGGGGACGCGCCGGTGACCGCGCCGAGGTGCGCCGACCCGACCTGCGCCGCGTACTTCGCCAGCACGCCCGACACCGGCGCCCGTTTGGGCGCTCTGGCTTTGCGCTTGCCGAGCTCGGAAGAAGGAACTTTCAGCTCCAGAATCCTTTTCGCGGCGTCGATGCGGATGCGGTCGCCGTTGCGCACCCGCGCCAGCGGCCCGCCCACCGCGGCTTCCGGCGAGACGTAGCCGACCATCATGCCGCGCGTCGCGCCGGAGAAGCGGCCGTCGGTGAGGAGCGCCACCTTCTCGCCCATTCCCTGGCCGTAGAGCAGCGCGGTCACGCCCAGCATCTCGCGCATCCCAGGCCCGCCCTTCGGGCCCTCGTACCGGATCACCAGCACTTCGCCTTCCCTGTAGGCGCGCTGCTTCACCACTTCGGCACACGCCTCCTCCGAATCGAATACGCGCGCCGGGCCTTCGAACACGAGCGAGCTCAGCCCCGCGACCTTGATCAGCGCGCCGTCCGGCGCGAGGTTTCCCTTCAGAACCACGAGTCCTCCAGTGGGCGAAATTGGAATTTTTCGTACCACCTCGCCATCGGGGCCGGTATGGCCCTCGAGGGACTCCTTCAAGGTTCCTCCGGACAGCGTGAGGCACTCCCCGTGGAGGGCACCGTGCGTCAGCAGCGCCTTGAGCACGGTATTGACGCCGCCCACCGCATGCAGGTCCTTCGCCAGGAACCGTCCGCCCGGTTGCATGTCGGCGAGGAGCGGCGTGCGCTTCGCCACGCGCGCGAAATCATCGAGCGTGAAGCGGATCCCTGCCTCGTGCGCGATCGCGGGAATGTGCAGGGCGGCGTTGGTGGAGCCGCCGGTGGCGGCGACGGCGGCGCAGGCGTTTTCCAGGCTCTTCTTCGTGACGAGCTCGCGCGGCCGCGGTCCGTCATTTCTTAATATGCGCATGACCGCTCTGCCCGCTTCCTGGGCCAGGTCTTTGCGCTGTTCGGAAACCGCAGGCAGCGTGGCGCTGCCTGGAAGGGCGAGACCGAGCGTCTCGGCGACCATGGCCATCGTGTTGGCGGTGAATTGGCCGGGGCAGGAGCCGAGCGTCGGGATGCAGATCTCTTCCAGCTCGGCGAGCTCGGCCGGCTCCATCCGCCCGCCCATCACCGCGCCCACCGCCTCGTAGGTGTCGAGCACGGTGACGTCGCGGCCCTTCCAGCGGCCGGGAAGCGCGGCGCCGCCATAGACGAAGACCGCGGGGAGGTCGAGGCGCGTCATCGCCATCATCATCCCCGGCAGCGTCTTGTCGCAGCCGGCGAAGGTGACGAGCGCATCGTAGGCGTGGCCGCGGGCCACGGCCTCGACGCCGTCCGCGATGAGCTCGCGCGACACGAGCGAGTAGCGCATGCCGCCGTGATTCATCGACATCGAGTCGGCCACCGACACCGAGGCGAAATCGAACGCCACGCCGCCCGCCTCGCGCACCGCGGCGCAGGCTGCGCGCGCGAATTCCCCCAGCAGCGCATTGCACGGCGTGACACGCCCGTCGGTGGAAGCGACGCCGACGAACGGCTTGGCAAGGTCATCCGCTGACAGTCCGAGCGCGCGCAGGAACGCGCGATGCGGCGCGCGATCGAGGCCTTCCACCGTGACCCTGGACGGCAGTCTTGACGGCAGCTTTCGAGTATTCTTCACCGGGGAGAACATATCGCAAACAGGAGGAGCGATGCTTCGAGTCATGCTTCGCGCAGTTCTGGCCGTTATCTTGTTGTGTTGCGGCGCCGCCGCGTGGTCCCAGCCCTATCCGTCGAAGCCGGTGCGCCTGGTCGTGCCGTACGCGGTCGGCGGGTCGGCCGACGTCTACGGCCGCGTCCTCGCGGCGAAGCTCTCGGAAGATCTGGGCCATCCCGTGGTCGTGGAAAACCGTCCCGGCGGCGGCGCGGTCGTCGGGACCGACGCCGTCGCGAAGTCGCCGCCCGACGGCTACACGGTCCTCATGATGTCGAACACGCACGCGGTGAACGAGACGCTCATGCCGAAGAAGCCCTACGAGCTCATGCGCGACCTCGCCCCGGTGACCGGCGTGAATTACCAGGACCTGCTGCTCGTGGTCCACCCATCGGTCCCCGCGAAAAACGTGAAAGAGCTCATCGCGCTCGCGAAGAAGAGCCCGGGCAAGCTGAACTACGCTTCCTCGGGGCCGGGCACGCCCTACCACATGGCGGGCGAGCTCTTCAAATACATGGCGGGCGTCGACATCGTGCACATTCCGCACAAGGGCAGCGACCAGGCCCGCACCGCGGTGCTCGGCCACCAGGTCGACATGATGTTCGACGCGATCAGCACCATCATCGGCCAGGTGCACGCCGGGAAATTGAGGGCGATCGCCACCACCGGCAAGAAACGCTCGACGGTCACGCCCGACGTTCCGACCGTGGCCGAATCCGGCGTGCCCGGCTACGAGGCGCCGATCTGGCTCGGGCTGATGGTGCCGGCCGCGACGCCGAAACCGGTCATCGAAAAGCTGAACGCCGAGGTCGCGAAGGTCTTGCAGTCTCCTGACATCAAGGACAACTGGGCCAAGCAGGGCGCGCAGCCGATGCCGATGAAGCCCGACGAGTTCGGCCGTTTCCTGCGCGCCGACATCGAGAAGTGGGGCAAGCTCGTCAAGGCGACCGGGATGCAGATCGAATAAAGGCCCGGGCAAGTGAGCGGCGGCTGGCTGATCGTCTTCGTCGGCGCATTCGTCGCAGGTTTGATCGGGCTGTTCCTCTACGGCTGGCTGCGGCGCAAGGAGAAGCCGCCGCCCGGCGTGAAACCGCTCAAGGACGACGACGACTGGTAGCAATCCGGATATCATCCAAGGCTCCAAGAGGGTTTCCGGCAGCAAAAAACACTGGTCAACTGGCGCTCCCTGCTCGTCGTCGTGTTCGCCGCCGCGTGGCTGGCGACGCTGGCGGCGCGCCCCCTCTACAAGACCGACGAAGCCCGCTACGGCGAGATCTCGCGCGAGATGGCGCAAAGCGGCGACTGGGTCACGCCGCGCCTGAACGGCATCAAGTACTTCGAAAAGCCGCCGCTGCAGTACTGGGCGGGCGCAGCCGCCCTCAAGGTGTTCGGCGTGCACGACTGGGCAGCGCGCCTCTGGACCGGGCTCCTGGCGCTCGCCGGAGTCGCGCTCGCTTTCATTGCCGGCCGCAGGCTCTTCGGCGCGCCCGCGGGCCCCGCGGCGGCGGCGATCCTGGCCGGCTGTCCGCTCTTCATCGCCTTCGGCCAGTTCAACACGCTCGACATGGGGGTGAGCGTGTTCCTCGCGGCCGCGGTATTTGCCTTCGCCATCGGCCAGAGCCCGGGTGCCGGGTCCATAGGAGGCGCACTCGTGCGCCGGCGTCGGCGCTGGATGCTCGCGGGATGGGCCGCCTGTGCCCTCGCCGTGCTGAGCAAGGGGCTGATCGGCATCGTGCTGCCGGCCGCGACTGTGGCGCTATACATGCTCCTCCGCCGCGACTGGGCTCTGCTGCGCCGGCTCGAGCTCGCGCGGGGCATACCGCTGTTCCTCGCCATCACTGTGCCGTGGTTCGTGGTCGTCTCGATGCGCAATCCGGAATTTGCCCGCTTCTTTTTCGTGCAGGAGCACTTTCAACGCTTCACCACCACGATGCATCACCGCGAGCATCCTGCCTGGTACTTCGTGCCGATCCTCCTCGCGGGGATGCTCCCGTTCGTCTTCGTGGTCCTTCCCGCGTGGCTGGCAGCGCTGCGCCGCCCCGAGCCTGGTTTCTCGCCCACCCTTTTCCTGGGGTTGTGGGCGCTGCTCGTGTTCCTGTTCTTTTCGGCCTCCGGCTCCAAGCTGCCGGGCTACATCCTGCCGATGTTTCCGGTGCTGGCGGTGCTGGCCGGCGCGTACCTGGCGCGCGCCGCCCGCCAGCGTGTGCTCGCCGCTCAATCCATCGTGGTCGCGCTCGGCGGGCTCGCACTGGCGATCGCCGCGCCTTACCTGTCGCGCGCCGGCGCCGACCAGCTCGACCGGTTCGCCGGCGCCTACGCGGCCGTGCTCATCTTTGCGGGGCTCGCCATGGCGGCCGGCGGGGCATTAGGCGCTGTGCTCGTCCTGCGCGGCAGAACCCTGGCTTGCGTGGCCGCCCTCGCCCTCTGCACGCTGACCGCGTCGCTGGCCGCGATCGCCGGGCACCGCGACTACGCGCCGCTTTTCAGCGCATCGAGTACGATCGCCGCGATGAACCCGCAACCTTCCGCGCAGACGCCGTTCTTCGCGGTCGAGAGCTATGATCACAGCGTGCCCTGGTCCCTGCGGCGCGCCGTCACCATGGTCGGGTATCGCGACGAGTTCGGCGAGGCGGTTTACTGGGAGCCGGGCAAATACATCCGCGAGGACGCCGGCTTCGCCCGCGCCTGGACCGAGGCGCGCGATGCCTACGCGCTCTTCGCGCTGCGCGATTTCGACCGGCTGCGGGCTGCGCTCGCTGTGCCGATGGAGGTGGTCGCGCAAGGCCCGCGCTACGTCATCGTGAGGAAGCCATGAGCGCGGCAAGCTTTGGGCTGGTGCTCTTCGGCGTGCTGCTGAATGCGGCGGCCCAGCTGCTGCTCAAGGCCGGCACCAACGCCATGCCGCTCGGGCCGCGCCTCGCGCTCGAGCCGCACATCCTCGGCGGCCTCGCCTGCTACGCGGTCAGCGTGGTCGTCTGGGTCGTGGCGCTTTCCCGCGTCCCGGTAAGCATTGCCTACCCGATGCTCTCGATCGGCTACATCGTCAACGCCGTCGCGGCCTGGTACCTGTTCGGAGAAGCGCTTTCCACCATGAAGCTTGCGGGGATCGGCGTCATCGTCGCCGGCGTTTTTATTGTCGCGCGCTCTTAACCGAGCTTTTTCCACACCATGGACTTCCTGCCGTTCACTAAGCCGGATATCGACGAGGCGACGATCGCCGGCGTCGGCGAGGTGCTGCGCTCGGGCTGGATCACCTCCGGGCCGCAGGTGAAGGCGTTCGAAGCGGCGCTGTCGGGGCTCCTCGGCGGGCGCACGGTGCGCTGCTTCAGCTCCGGCACCGCCACGCTGGAAGTCGGCCTGCGGCTCGCCGACGTCGGCGCCGGCGACGAAGTCCTCACCACGCCGCTCTCCTGGGTGGCGACGGCCAATGTGGCGCTCGAGGTCGGCGCACGACCGGTTTTCGTGGATGTGGATCCGCGCACGCGCAACCTCGACCTCGACCTGGCGGAAAAGGCGATCACGAAGAAAACCAAGGCGATCATCCCGGTGGACTTGGCGGGCCTGCCCGTCGACCGCGATCGCCTTTATGCCATCGCCGGCAAGCATGGCGTGCGCGTGGTCGAGGACGCGGCGCAGGCGTTCGGTGCGAGCTGGAGGGGCCGCGCCGTCGGCAGCTTCGGCGATTTCGTGTCCTTCAGCTTCCACGCCAACAAGAACCTCACCACCGCCGAGGGCGGCGCGCTGGTGCTGCCCGATGCGTCGCTCGCCGCACGCTGCGAGCAGTGGCGGCTGCAGGGCGTGATCCGCTCCGGCGAGGACGGCATGGAGGTCGAGGTGCCCGGCGGCAAGTTCAACATGACCGACGTCGCCGCGCGCATCGGCCTCGGGCAGCTGCCCCATCTAAGCAGATTCACGGAAAGAAGAAAAACCCTGGTCAGGCGCTACTTCGCGCGCTGGGACCGCTCGCTCGGCTGCGGACTGCCGCCGGAAGACTTCGAGAACTCGAACTGGCACATGTTCCAGATCGTGCTGCCCGAAAAGGTCGAGCGCGCCGGCTTCATGGCGCGCCTGCGCGCTGCAGGAATCGGCACGGGGGTGCATTATCCGGCCATGCACCTCTTCAGGCTCTACCGGGGGCTCGGCTGGCGGCCCGGGCAGTTCCCGCACGCCGAGCGCATCGGCGCCTCGATCGTCACCTTGCCGCTCTTCCCGGCGATGCGAGACCAGGACGTCGACCGGGTGTGCGAGACGGCGCGGACGGCCCTGGCATGAATGCGCCGACGATTTCCGTCGTGATCCCCATCTACAACGAAGCAGCCGGTCTCGCCGCGCTTTTCGGCCGGCTCTATCCGGCGCTCGACGCGCTCGGCGAGCGCTGCGAGCTGATCCTCGTCGACGACGGCAGCCGCGACCAGTCGGCGCGGCTCCTGGCCGAGCAGTTCCGCCGCCGCCCGGACGTGACGCGCGTGATCCTGCTCGCGACCAACTTCGGCCAGCACATGGCGATCCGCGCCGGCTTCGACCGCGCGCGCGGCGAGCTGGTCGTGACGCTCGACGCCGACCTGCAGAACCCGCCGGAGGAGATCGCGAAGCTGGTGGCGAAGTGGCGCGAGGGCTACGACTACGTCGGCTCGTACCGCAAGGACCGCAACGACACCTGGTTCCGCCGCGCCGCGTCGCGTCTGAACAACCGCATCCGCGAGCGCATCACCGACATCCGCATGACCGACCAGGGCTGCATGCTGCGCGCCTACGGCCGCAACGTGGTCGACGCCATCGTGCAATCGCCGGAAGCGAGCACCTTCATTCCGGCCCTCGCCTACCTCTACGCGAGGAACCCGGTCGAGATCGAGGTCGCCCACGAGGCGCGCGCGGCCGGCACCACTAAGTATTCGCTGTTCCGCCTGCTCGAGCTCAACTTCGACCTCGTCACCGGCTTTTCGGTGGCGCCGCTGCGCTTCTTCTCCATGCTCGGCATGCTGGTGGCGTTGGTGTCGCTCGCGCTCTACATCGTCGTCATGGCGCTGCGGCTCGCCCGCGGCTACCCGTTCCTCGAGGTGATCTGGGACCGCGATATCCTGCAGTTCATCCTGATCGGCATGGTGCTGTTCGGCCTCGGCCTGGTCGGCGAGTACGTCGGCCGCATCCACGAGCAGGTGCGTGGGCGGCCGCGCTACCTCGTCCACGCCGTGCTCGAAAGCCCCGGCCTCTCCGAATCGTGGCAGCCGCAACGGCCGTCGTCTTCGGCTACGGGGACATAGGACTCCGCGGGCTGGCGGCGCTGCTCGAGGCCGGCCTCGAGGTGCCGCTCGTCGTCACGCACCGCGACGACCCTAACGAAAACCGCTGGTACGGAAGTCTTTTCGACTATTCCCGTGAGCGCGGTCTTGCAGTCCTCGCTGATCCCGCCTTGGCTCTTCTCGAAGAAAAGATTTCTCGGATAAAACCGGATCTGATCTTCTCGTTCTACTACCGCCGCATGCTGCCGATGTCGCTGCTCGGGCACGCGCGGCTCGGCGCGTTCAACATGCACGGCTCGCTGCTGCCCAAGTTCCGCGGCCGCGCGCCGCTCAACTGGGCGATTCTGAAGGGCGAAACCGAGACCGGCGTCACGCTGCACGAGATGGTGGCGAAGCCGGACGCCGGCCGCATCGTCGACCGGCAGGCGGTGCCGATCGGGCCCGACGAGAACGCGGTCGAGGTCTTCCGCAAGATGACCGACGCGACGGAAGCGGTTCTTCGCCGTTCAATCGGGGATCTCCTTTCGGGAAAAGCAAAGCTGACCCCGCAAGATCTCGCCGCCGGCAGCTACTACGGCGCTCGCAAGCCCGAGGACGGGCGCATCGACTGGGCGCAGGGCGCACGCGAGATCCACAACCTGGTGCGGGCGGTCGCGCCACCCTTTCCCGGGGCGTTCGCCGACGGCCTGAGGGTTCTCAAGACGGCGCTCACTGATAAGACTCATTCTCTAGAGAAGCTCGGTCCCTATCGGGAGAACGGAGAGTGGTTCGCGGCCTGCGGCGATGGTAAAGTCCTGCGCCTCCTCGAAGTACAACAAACATGAAGCGCATTCTGCCGTTATGAAGCGAATCCTAATTCTCGGCGTCAACGGCTTCATCGGCCATCACCTCTCGAAGCGCATCCTCGCGACCACCGACTGGGAGGTCTACGGGATGGACATGCAGAGCGAGCGCATCGCGGAGATCGCCGGCGAGAAGCGCTTCCATTTCTTCGAGGGCGACATCACCATCAACAAGGAGTGGATCGAGTACCACGTGCGCAAGTGCGACACCGTGCTGCCGCTGGTGGCGATCGCGACCCCCGCCACCTACGTGAAGGATCCGCTGCGGGTGTTCGAGCTCGACTTCGAGGCCAACCTGCCGATCGTGCGCGCCTGCGTGCACCACGGGAAGCGCCTGGTGTTCCCCTCGACCTCCGAGGTCTACGGCATGTCGGGCGACCGCGAGTTCGACCCCGAGCGCTCGCCGCTCGTGTACGGTCCGATCCACAAGCAGCGCTGGATCTACGCCTGCTCGAAGCAGCTGATGGACCGGGTGATCTGGGCCTACGGCGACAAGGTCGGGCTCGACTTCACCCTCTTCCGGCCGTTCAACTGGATCGGCGCCGGGCTGGACTCGCTCGGCACCGCGAAGGAGGGCAGCTCGCGCGTCGTGACCCAGTTCCTCGGCCACATCGCCCGCGGCGAGCCGATCCAGCTGGTCGACGGCGGCCGGCAGAAGCGCGCCTTCACCTACATCGACGACGGCATCGCCGCCCTCATGAAGATCATCGCGAACCCGGGCGGGATCGCCTCGCGCAAGATCTACAACATCGGCAACCCGCGCAACAACTTCTCGGTGCGCGAGCTGGCCGAGATGATGGTGAAGCTCGCGTTGGAGTTCCCGGAATACCGCGGCACGGCCCGCAAGGTGCGCATCAAGCGCACCACGGCCGAGCGCTACTACGGGCGCGGCTACCAGGACGTGCAGAACCGGGTGCCGGGCATCGCCAACACGCGGCGCGAGCTGCGCTGGGAGCCGCGCGTCGCCATGCGCGACGCGCTGCGGTTCATCTTCGAGGCCTATCGCGGCCAGATCGCAGACGCCCGCCGCTTGGTAGGATAAATGCGGGGATGAAGCTCGCGCTGAAGGTCGACGTCGATACCTTCCGCGGCACGCGCGAAGGGGTGCCCCGCCTTGCCCGGCTGCTCGAGCGCCGCGGCGCCGGGGCGAGCTTCTTCTTCAGCCTCGGTCCCGACCACACCGGGCGCGCCATGAAGCGGATTTTCAGAAGGAATTTTTTCGGGAAAGTCAGGCGCACCTCGGTGGTGCGCCACTACGGCCTGCGCACGCTCCTCTACGGCACGCTGCTGCCGGGCCCGGACATCGGAGCGCGCTGCGCCGGCGAGATGCGCGCGGTGCGCGCGGCGGGGTTCGAGGTCGGCGTGCACTGCTGGGATCACGTGCGCTGGCAGGACTTCGTCGCCGCGCGCGACGCGGCCTGGACCGAGCGCGAAATGGCGCTCGCCGAGGAGCGCTTCGGGTCGATCTTCGGCGCGCGGCCGGAGAGCTGGGCCGCGGCCGGCTGGCAGACCAATCGCCACGCCGCCGCCTGGCAGGAGCGCGCGCAGCTCGGCTACGCCTCCGATACCCGCGGCTTCTCGCCTTTTGTTCCGCTATGGAACGGCGAGGCGGTGGGCTGCGTGCAGATTCCGACCACGCTGCCGACGCTCGACGAGCTGATCGGCCGCGAGGGAGATCCGGTCGCGAGCCTGCTTGCCGCCACGGCGTCCGGGGCGACACATGTCTTCACCGCGCACGCCGAGCTCGAGGGCGGTGAGCTCGCGAGCCTGCTCGAGGCGTTGCTCGGCGGCTGGCGCGCGCAAGGCTACGAGATCGTCAGCCTCGCCGCGCTGCACCGGGCGCTCGCCGGCAAAGTGCTGCCGCGGCATGAGGTGGTATACGGCGAGGTGCCCGGCCGCTCCGGCACGCTCGCAGTCCAAGGGACCGAAAGCCGGCGGCCGGTCAGTCGGTCATGATGTTCGGGAAGATCATCCCGAACGAGACGATGCAGACGGCGAGCTTGATGATGAACACGGTCTTCTGACCGGTCGACATCTGCTTGAACGTCTGCTTTTCTTTCGCGCCCCCGCGCCCCTGCAAAGACTGCTTTGGATCGCTCATAGCAGAACTCCTTTTTTAGGCGCAGTCAGTCTATCCGGCTGTCCGCAGGGGTGCCTGTCGGCGGCCTGACTACGTCAAATTCCACGAATCGATGACCCGGAGAGCGTCGCAGCGTCGTGCAACATGCTGCACATGGAAAACATGGAGATTCCGGCCGACAACTGCCCCGTCGCGCCGCCCTCGCAGGTCACGGTCTATACCCGCGTCCTGCACCGCGCCTGCCAGATCGCCGGCGGCGTGGAGTCCCTCGCCACGCGCCTGCGCGTCCCGGTGGCCACGCTCTATCGCTGGCTCGACGGCGAGGCCGAGCCGCCGACGCCGGTATTCCTGAAAGCGGTGGACATCGTGATGCCGGCGTGGAGCGCCGACGATGAGCTGCTCGCCCGGGCGCTGCGCGCGGCCCGGCCGAAGAAGCCCCTGACCTGACCTACTTGTAAAGGAGGTAGGGCTCGCGCTCGGCGAGCCATGCTTCTTCCTGCGGCCGCACCAGCGCGTCGAGGTCGCCCGGCGCGGCGGCCGCGTCGTCGACCCACTTCCGCAGGCGCTCGCCGCCGTTGATGACGTCGATGGCGAGGCGCTTCTCGTATTCGTAAGGGAAGTCGCGCCAAAGCGCGTAGCCTGGGCTGAGCGCGCGCAGCGCCTTGAAGGCGAGTGCCACAAGACGCCAGGGAAGAAACGCGCCGTGGTCGTAGCCCGGCCCTTCGACGTGGATCTGCACGCCTGCGCATAGCTTCCCCGCGTGCTTCTGGAAGGTCGGCTCGAACCAGCATGGACGAAGCCGGCAACCCTGCAGCCAGCGCGGCGCGAGCACACCCATGCGCGCGACCAGCGCCGCCGGGTCGAGGTCGGGAGCGCCGAAGAGCTCCAGCGGTCGCGTGGTCCCTCGACCTTCGGAGAGCGTCGTGCCCTCGAGCATGACCGTTCCGGGGTAGCAGCGCGCCATCCACAGGCTCGGTGCGTTCGGGCTCGGGTTGACCCAGTCGCGCTCGCCCAGGGGCCAGCCGAAGCCCGGCGCGGCGCCGGGCTGCCATCCGTGCATGGCGATGACCTCGCATTCGGCGTCCAGGCGGCCGCGGGCGACGAACCAGCGGGCGAGCTCGCCGAGCGTCATGCCGTGGCGCATCGGCAGCGGCCCCGCGCCGACGAAGCTCTCCCAGCCGGCTTCGAGGAGGTTGCCCTCGATCGGTCGTCCAGCCGGATTGGGCCGGTCGAGCACCCAGACTTCCTTGCGATGCTTCGCCGCCGCCTCGAGGACGTACGCGAGCGTCGTGACGAACGTGTAGACCCGGCAGCCGAGGTCCTGGAGATCGACCAGCAGGACGTCGAAGGACTGCATCATGGCGTCGGTCGGCCGCCGCACCTCGCCATACAGGCTGAACACGGGAATTCCGTGCACCGGATCGGTGAAGTCGCGCGATTCGATCATGTTGTCCTGCTTGTCGCCGCGCAGGCCGTGCTGGGGCCCGAACGCCGCCGCGAGCGGTAGTCCGCACGCGAAGAGCGCGTCCATCGAATGCGCCAGGCTTTTCGTGACCGAGGCCGGGTGCGCGAGGAGCGCGAGGCGCCGGCCCCTGAGGCGCTTTTGCAGCGCACGCTCCTCGAGCAGGCGGTCGACGCCGAATTTCAATCGAGCTCCAGCGCAAAGCCGTCCGGGTGATGGAAATCCGGGCGCGCCGCCGGATGGCGCAGCGCCCAGTACGAGAGGGTCCCGTCCTGCTCCTCGATCACCGCGCACAGAGCCACACGCAGCGACGCCCGCTCGACCGCGACGGTGGCAGAGAGCTCGAGTCCCGCGGCGTCCGTACGCACGGCGATGCCCGGGTCCGGGACGGCGAGCGGCCCGCCTTCGCGATAGCGCTCGAACGCGTACGCCGCCCATTCGCCCGAGGGCGAGAAGTTGAACTCCCGGTAGGCCGATGCCGCGGCGGGCGCGACGAACGCCTCGCAGCAAAGATGCTGCCAGAGCCGCTCGCCGGGCGCCGGCGCGCGCGGCGGCGGAATTTTCAGCCGCTCGAGATCACCCTCGATGCGATAGCGCAGCGCGAGCATGCCCCTGGGCGTCCTCGCCGCGGCCGCGCGCACACCTCGCACGGCGGCGCCGGGCGCCTGCGGATGAGGCACGAGGGCGATCACGCCCGCGGCAGGTGCGCCATCACGGTCGCGCGCAACGCCGCCTGGGCCGCCTCCGGGCCGTCGCGGGCCTCGAGCTCGTACATGTCGAGGAAGGCGAGCACGCCGAGCGCCTCGAGGGCGAGCTCGATGCCGCGGCGCGCCCCGGCGGAGACCGGGCTGCGCGCTACCCGGCAGCACACGACCGGCAGGCGCTTGGCGCGCGGCAGCGCGTTGAGCACGCCGAGGAAATCGAACATGCGCGAGTCGTCGAAGCGCACGTTGCACAGCACCAGCTCGACGCCCCCTTCGACCTCTTTCAGCGCCTCGGCGACCGAGTACGCGGCGGCGAGCTCGAACTCCCCGCCGAGCACCGCGCGCGCCGTGTCCACCGCATCCTGGGTGCCGGCGACGAGCACGCGGCGCACGGGAAGGCTTCAGCTGCCGGCGCGGTAGGCCTTGCCGCGCTTCTTGCCGCGGGAAATGGCGCCCTTGCGCGACGCCGAGCCGTAATTGTTGCTGTTGTCGCGCATCTCCTTCGCCCGCAGGCGCTGCGCCTTTTCAGCCTCGCTCTCGCCCGCGAGCGCCGAGCCGTATTTTCGTTTCATTCCGAATGCTCCGCAACCCTGTTCGTCGAGGAGCAATGGTACTCGAAAGCCGAATTCGCGCCGCCGGTGCGGGCGCCGATCGCGGCGAGAATTTCTTCACGCTTTTCTTGCAATTCGCCGTTGCGCACGGCATCATCGTCCGGCAAGCCAAGCTCGACACAAGAAGCTCACGCAAGAAAAGAAGCGGACAAGAAAAAGGGGACGCAGAACCTCTCGCAAGAATGAAGACCACCCTGGTGCTCAACCCGAAGGGCGGCGCGGGCAAGACGACCGTCGCCACCAACCTGGCCAGCTGCTTCGCGGCGGCCGACATACCGACCACGCTCATGGACTACGACCCGCAGGGGTCGAGCATGAACTGGCTGCGGCTGCGGCCGGCGCACGCCGCGCGCATCCATCGCGCGAACGGCGCGCCCGAGCGGCGCGACCGGCTGCGCAGCTTCGAGAGCTACGTGCCGGGCGACACCGAGCGCCTGGTGATCGACGCCCCCGCCGGTGCCTCGGGCATGCTGCTCCAGGAGATGCTCGAGCGGGCGCACTGCCTCCTCGTGCCGGTAGTGCCCTCGGCGATCGACCTGCACGCGACCGCCAATTTCCTGCGCGAGCTCTCGGGCTGGGGCCGGGTGCGCTCCGGAGCCGTGCCGGTGGCGGTGGTGGCGAACAAGGTGCGCCGGTCCATGCCCGCTTACTGGCCGCTCGAGCAGTTCCTGCAGGCGGCCAATCTGAAGCTCCTCGCCCGGCTCATCGATTCCGACGTCTACCTGCGCGCGGCCGAGTCGGGGCTGGGCATCTTCGAGCTCGACGCGAATCTCGCGCTGTCGGAGCGAAAGCAGTTCACCCCGATCGTCGAATGGGTCGAGGACCGTCGCTCGCCCCCGCTGGCGGCCGACGCCGCGGTATACCCCCTCCCGAGGAGCCGCTCCGCCTAGTCGAGGTAAGACTAGCCGGGCCGCGGCGCGGTCAGCGCGCGCCGGATCTCGCGCAGCTTCGCCTTTACGCGGGCCTCGTTTTCCGGCCCCATGCGGACCATGATCTTCTGGCCGGCCGAGAGGCCCTCGAGCTCGGGGTCGGCGAACTGGTAGAGCACCTTGGGCCGGACCAGCTTGACCGGCCCGGTCGGGACCGGTGCCTCCAGCATGTCGTCGATCGCCGCCAGGAGGCGATCGTGGAAGCGCGCCTTCGGGAAGCCGAGGTCGGCGTAGGCGCGCTGGAAGAGCGGATACGCTTCGGCGTAGCGCTGCGCCAGCGCGCGCGCGTCGAGCGCCTCGAACACGTGGACATAACCGGAGTAGCGCTGCGCGTTCGCGGCAGACAGGACCATCTCGTCGCCCTCGCCCGAGGCGCCGAAAGCCCCGGGCACCGCCGCGAGCGGCATCACGCGCCGGGGTGCGGTCTCACGCGGCAAATTGTCGACCGTCGCCACGATGCGGCGCACGAGCTGCGAAGGGTAGACCATGGCCTCGAAGGCCTTGCGCCCCACCAGGCCGCTCACCGTGTCGCGCATCATGGCGTCGCTCTGCTCGATGCTCGGCAGCGGCTTCGCCGGCTCGGCCGACGGCGCCTGCGCCTGCGGCACCTCGGGCTTCGCTTCCTCGGCCGGCGCCGCCGGCTGCGTCGCGGGCGGGGTGGAAGCGACCGGCGTCAACCCCGGCAAGTCGCGCTTCGACCAGAAGTAATACATCGCCGCAATGACGGCGAGCGCGAGCAAGATAAAGAAGACCCACCACACGTAGCCGGTACGGGATTCGCGGATATAAGGCCGCTCGTCGCGGCTCGACCATTGCTCCATCGGCTCAGCCTCCTGCGTCGATCTGGAATGCCGTCCTCACGATACGCCGGCGGCGCCTTTCCTTCCACCTCCGGTGTTTTCCCTCAGCAGCGACGCCAGAGCATCCGCGGGCATCGCCTTGCCGAGCAGGTCGCCTTGCAGCTCCTCGCAGCCGAACCGGGCGAGCCACGCCGCCTGCTCCTCGGTTTCCACGCCTTCGGCGACCGCGCGCATCCCGAGCGCGTGGGCGAGGTAGATCACCGCCTCGGCGATCGCCACGTCCTCCCGATCGGCCGGGATGCCGGCGACGAACGCGCGGTCGATCTTGAGCGCGTCGAACGGAAACATCTTCAGGTACGAAAGCGACGAATAGCCGATGCCGAAATCGTCGAGCGAAAGCCGCAGGCGCAGGCCCTTCAGCTCCTCCAGCGTCTGCGCCGCCTGCGCCGGATTCGCCATCACCAGGGTTTCGGTCACCTCGAGCTCGAGCGCCTCGGGCGCGAGCCCCGAGGAGCGCAGCGCCCGCGCCACGTCCTCGACCAGCGTCTTCTCGGCGAACTGGCGCGCCGACAGGTTGACGCTCACGCGCAAGTCGAAGCCCTGCTCCTTCCACTGCCGGGCACGCGCGCAGGCCGCGCTCAGCACCCATTCGCCGATCGGGACGATGAGGCCGGTTTCCTCGGCGAGCGGGATGAACTCTCCCGGCGTCATGAGCCCGCCGTCGGGGTGGCGCCAGCGCAGCAGCGCCTCGACGCCGGTGACGCGGCCGCCGCGCGCCTCGATGCGCGGCTGGTAGTAGAGGACGAGCTCGTCGCGCGCCAGCGCGCGCCGCAGGTCCGCCTCGAGGGCGAAGCGCCGCTCCATCTCCTCGTTCATCGTGGCGGCGAAGAAGCGATAGCTGCCGCGCGCCTGCTGCTTCGCCCGGACCATGGCCATGTCGGCGTGCTTCACCAGGCTCGTGGCGTCGATGCCGTCGGCCGGATAAAGGCTGATGCCGATGCTCGCCGACGCGGCGAACTCGCGGCCCTCGAATCCGAACGGTTCCTTGAGCCGGTCCAGGAGCTTCTGCACCACCGCGGTGATGTCCTGGGGCTTGTCCATGCCCTCGAGCATCACGACGAATTCGTCGCCGCCGATGCGCGCCACCGTGTCGCTCTGGCGCAGGGATTCCTTGATGCGCCGGGCGCAGTCCTGGAGGAAGCGGTCGCCTGCGGCGTGGCCGATGCTGTCGTTCAGCAGCTTGAAGCGGTCGAGATCGACGAACACGACCGCGAGCGGGCCGCGATCGCGCCGGGCGCGCTTCAGCGCGGTCTCGAGCTGGTGGTGGAACTCGAGCCGGTTGGGCAGGCCGGTGAGCGCGTCGTGCGCCGCGACGAACTTGAGCGCCTCCTCGGCGAGCGTGCGCTGGTGGTGCTGCCCGAGCTGCGCGCCGATCGAGGAGAGGAGGTCGGCCACCGCGCCGTCGATGCGCGTCGGCGTCTCGCTGAAGAGCTCGATCACGCCCAGGACACTGTTCGCTGCGACGATCGGAAAGGCAACCGCGCTGTGCAGTGCGACCCGTTCGCCGCCGCTCCCGACGGCGTACAGCGGCTGCCGGTCCGCCTGAAGCGCGGAGAGCACCAGCTCGCGCTTCTGCAGCGCGGCCCGCGCAAGCTGGCTGCCGGAGGCCTGCAGTCGCATGTGGACCCGCTCGCTGCGGTCGATCTTGTCGGCGCACCAGACGCGCTCGCAGCGCACCGACTGCGCGCCGTCCGCGAGCCACTGCACCGCGCACACCATGTTGAGCTGCGTGCACAGGACTTTCAGCAGCGACGGCAGCACGCTGTCGTCTTCCCGCCCCGTCGCCAGGATCCGCGTGACCTGGTGCTCGGTCTGCAGGGTGGACTCGGCGCGCTTGCGCTCGGTGATGTCCATCGTGGTCCCGCGCCACACGCCGCCTTCGCCGAGCGGCTCGTCGAGCTTCGCCTTGGTGAGCGCCCAGCGCTCGGTGCCGTCGTGCAGCCGCAGCCGGTGCTCGAGCTCCAGTACCGAGCCCGGATCGGAGGAGAGGCGCAGCATGTCGCGCACCTTCTGCCGGTCGGCCGGATGCACCGCCGCCAGAAGGTCGTCCAGCGCCACCTGGGTGCCGCGCTGCACGCCGAGCATCCGGTAGAGCTCGTCGGACCAGATCATGTGGCGCTTCTGTCCCGAGATCTCCCAGCTTCCCAAGCGCGCCATGCGCTGCGCCTCGGCGAGCCGCGCTTCCTGCACGTGCAAGTCTCGATTGATCCCCCGGGCGAGCGTCAGCGCGCGGTAGCGCGACGACATGATCAGGAAAAGGATCGCGGCGAGCAGCAAGCTGCTCAGGACGCCGCCGACGAGCACGACCAGGGGCAGCTGCAGGTCGTAGTCCGACACGAGCCCGCTCTCCGGAGCACGCAGCTGAAGCTCCCAAAGGCGCCCTGCCATCTCGAGCTCGCGGCGGGCGGCGTACACGCGCCCCTGGGCGCCCGCCGCGTCGGCGCCGTTGTCGAAAAGCAGCATCTTCTGCTCGGGCCGCTTGCCGTCGGCGCGCTCGACGTCGAGCACCGCGAGCTGGATGTGGTGCAGGTTGTGCGCCTCGAGCACGCCGCGCATCAGCTCAGCGACGCGGAACCCGGCGCCGACCGATCCGATGTAGGCTGCGCGCCGCTCCTCCAGCGTGTCGGTCGGATACCCGGGCCGATAGACGGCGATGCGGATCGCCAGGTTGTCCACGCCGTCCTCGAACCGGATGATCCGTCCCGAAGACACGAGCCTGCCGCTGTCGCGGCCCTGCTCGAGCGCATCGGGCTTGAACGGCGGCGCGCCGATGTCGAGCCCGAAGGAGCGCTCGTTGCCGTCGAACGGCGCGACGTGGGTAATCACGTAATAGGCCGGCCGCGCCTGCGGCGGCCGGATCGTGAAGCCCTCGGCCCACGGTGCGCCGGTCCGGTCGGCGCGGACCTGCGCGAGCAGCGCCGCTCGCTCGCTGTCCGTGACATACGCCGCGTAGTTCAGGATGCGCAGCGCGGGATAGCGCCTGGGGAGCTCGAGGTTGGCGACGAAGCGGCGGAACTGCTGCTGCGTGACCTGCGCCGAGGTCTGGAACAGCGCCCGCACCGCGTACAGGGCGTCGGTGTAAGCCTGGATGCGCACGGCAAGCGCGTTTTTCGCCTGGTCGGCCTGCAACTCCAGCTGGTCGGCCGCGCTTTGCCGGACGCTCGTCAGGAGGAACCGGCTGAGGCTCGCCGTGAGCGCCACGCCCAGCGCGAGGACGGCGAGCGGAATCCAGACGCGGCCGAAGAGCGAAGGCTTGAGCGCCGGGTCCGGGTCGAGCGCGGTGCGCGAGAAATCCAGCCCTTGTTCCCCTGGCGTTCATTCTAATGTTTGCGGTGGCCGCGTGTGACACGGAGTTTTCGCCGAATGAATCCAAGGAGGCATTGCCGCGCCGGGCCCGCTCGCGGACCATGGCCGGATGAACTTCTGGTTTCAGGTGAGGACGCGCGCAGCCGCGCTGCTCGGCCTCGCCGTCGCGCTCGCCGGGCTCGCGCTCGTGCTGCAGCTCGCCGCGCTGCTCTTCTGGCAGTACGGGATCGCGCTGCAGAAAGCCTCGTGGCCGAAGCTGCCGCTCGGGCTGCTGTTCACGGATCACGCCAAGCTCGCGTCGACGGCGCTCGCGCCCTATCTCGAGTACCTCCCGCGCCTCGAATGGAGCTGGCTCGCCAACCGCGCCGACACCTCCGCGACGCACGTCGTGGCGGCGTGGCTCGTCGACAAGGTGCACATCGGCCTCGTGCCCGCGCTGCTCGGCGTGCCGCTCCTGCTCGGCGGCGGCAAGTTCGTTCTGGGGCAGATGCGCGCGCTCTCGGGCGCGCGGCGCTATCGCGCCGACCGCCTGCGGCGCCTCGACCAATACCGCCGGGAGACCGAGCGGCTGGAGCCCGCGTTCGACGAGCGCCCCGAGGCGCGTCTTGAGCAGGTCAGCGCTCGCGCGGAGGCGCGCAATGACCGCGTCGTCGCATTCCGCAAGGAGCCCTTCATCGGCGCCGACGAGGTGCCGGCAGACCGCGGCGTCGAGCTGCCGGTCGCGGAAATGGGTGTCGAGCTGCCGCAGGCCACCGCGTTCAAGTCCCAGAAGTACTACTAAGATCGAAAAGTAATTCGGTTATGCGATCGCTCGCGACCGTATAAAACGGCATTCGACCCCCCGGTGTTCCGCACAGCGGGACGCGCGAGCTTATCGTTCTGTCCTTTCGCAAAATCGCGCGCGCGGGTCTCGCACGCGCGGCGGAAATTCGTTGCAGTGTTCGCCCCAAGCTCGCAGATCGACTCGCGTTTCTTTTGTTGCGCGCGAATCGCGCTTCGGCTTGCGCGCACACCGCGTGCGCAGGCGCTGGATTGGACAGACCGATAAGCGATGTAAAAGTTGCGCGGTTGACACTCTTTGCGCGCCGGTGCCTAAATGTTTTCGGTGCGACAAATCGACGCAGTAGCGCGCATCGATAAATATCCGGAACGCGCGCAAAAAGTTTAGGGCGTACCGGAAGCAGCAAAAAGGGGAGGGACAACAATGGGCGACCTGGGTCGCGAGCTTGCGCTCGCGCTTGCCTCGGACACGCTGTGGACGGCGCTCCTGGTCGGGGCGCCGGTGCTCATCCTGAGCATGCTGGTGGGGCTCGCGATCAGCGTGCTCCAGGTGGTCACGCAGATCCAGGAATCGTCGCTGTCGTTCGTCCCCAAGATCGCCGCCGCGCTGCTCGCGCTGGTCGCTTTCGGCCCCTGGATGCTGAGCGTCGTGGTGCAGTTCGCCGCGCGGCTCATCGGCAATATCCCGCTGTACTTCTGAGCCGCCATGCGCATCTCGACCGACATCGCGTGGCTGCTCACCACGGCGCTGGTCGCGCTGCGCCTGGGCGTCGCGCTGCTGGTCACCCCGCTCCTCGCCTTCGGCGGCGTTCCGGCGCGGTTTCGCGCCATCCTGGTGCTCTCGCTCGCGGCGCTGCTCGTCTCCGCCACCGGTGCGCGCCCGGCAGGCGAGGTTCACGACGTCGCCGCCTTCGCCGGCATGGCCGCTTCCGAGACCGTGCTCGGCGCCCTGCTCGCCTTCGGCGTGCTCGCCGCGTTCGCGGCGTTCCAGCTCGCCGGGCGCCTGCTCGACCTGCAGCTCGGCTTCGGCGTGGCGACGCTCATCGACCCGGCGACGCGCGGCCATGCGCCGCTGCTCGGCACGCTGCTCTGGATGGCGGCGGTGGCGCTGTTCTTCGGCACCGACGGCCACCACGCGCTGCTGCGCGCGTTCGCCCTGTCGCTGCAGAGTGCGCCGCCCGGCCGGCCGCTGGGCGAGCTCGAGCTCGTCCCGCTCCTCGCCCAGTTCGGCCTCATGTTCAGCTTCGCGCTCGCGATCGCAGCCCCGGTCGTGATCGTGCTGCTGCTCGTCGACACGGTGGTGGCGGTGATGGCCCGCACGATGCCGCAGATGAACATCTTCTTTATCAGCCTGCCGCTGAAGATCCTGGTCGGCCTGCTCGTGCTCGCGTTGTCGGTGACGCACGTCGGGCCGATCGCGCGGCGCTGCTTCGAGTCGATCTTCGCGATGTGGGAGAGCGTGCTCACGCGCTAGGACCCGCCATGGCCGAACAGGAAAAAGACCGCACCGAGCCCGCGACGCCGTTCAAGCTGGAGGAGGCGCGCCGGCGCGGCCAGGTGGCGAAGAGCCTGGACTTCATCTCGCTCGTCATGCTGGCGGCGCTGCTCGCCGCCCTGTACGCCTGGTCCGAGCGCCTGGCGGCGGCGGGCGCGCGCCTCGCTGCAGGCGCGCTCGAGCGGGCCGCGGTGGTCTCGTTCAGCGGCCCGGACGCGGCCGCCTGGCTCGGCCAGCTCACCACCGCGACGCTCTCGATGCTGGCGCCCTTCCTCGCCGTAGCGGTGCTTGCGGCGCTCGTCGCCAACCTGGTGCAGACGGGGCCGGTGTTCAGCGCCTTTCCGCTCAAGCCCGACTTCAACCGCATCAACCCGGCGACCGGGTTCAAGCGCGTGTTCTCGCTCAAGACCCTGGTGGAGGCCGGCAAGACGCTCGTCAAGCTCGCCGTCTTCGCCGGCGTCGCCTGGCTCGCGCTCGCCGCGGAGCTGCCGAGGCTCCTCACCAGCGTGGAGGTCCAGCCCAGGGCCTACTTCGGGCTGCTCATGGGAGAGATCACGGGGCTCATGTTCAAGCTGCTGCTCGTCCTCCTGCTGCTCGCGCTGGCCGACCTCGCCTACAGCCGCTGGGACTACGGCCGGACGATGCGCATGAGCCGGCGCGAGATGAAGGAAGAGGTGAAGCGCCGCGAAGGCGATCCGCACGTGAGGGCGCGCATCCGCGAGCTGCAGCGCGAGGCGGCGAAGCGCGCCAAGTCCGTGAAGCGCCTGCCGGAGGCCGACGTCCTCATCACCAACCCGACGCACTTCGCCGTCGCCCTCGCCTACGACCGCGGCAGGATGCGTGCGCCGAGCGTGATCGCGAAGGGCGCGGGCGAGCTCGCGCTCGAGCTGCGCGCGCGCGCCGCGCGCCTGGGGCTGCCGATCATGGAAGACCGGCCGCTCGCGCGGCGCCTGTTCGCGGAGGTCGAGGTCGACCAGCCGATCGGCGAGGCGCTGTTCGAGCCCGTGGCGCGCGTCTACGCCTCGCTTTACCAGAAAAAACAATCCTCTTCCGCGCGGGTGGAGGTCAGGACATGAGGACATGATCGGCGCGCTGCGCAAGGTGTTCGGCGCGCAAAGCGACCTCGCGCTGGTCGTCGGGCTGGTGCTGATCCTGCTGGTGCTGTTCACGCCGATCCCGCCCTGGCTGCTCGACCTGATGCTGGTGGCGAACCTGTCGTTCGCGCTGCTGCTCCTGCTGCTCACGGTCTACATGGAGAAGCCGCTCGGCTTCTCCACCTTCCCGTCGCTCCTCCTCATCGCGACGCTGTTCCGCCTCGGGCTCAACGTCTCGGCGACGCGCCTCATCCTGTCCGAGGCCTTCGCGGGCGAGGTCATCTCGGCGATCGGATCCCACGTCGTGGCCGGCAACTACGTGGTCGGCCTGATCGTGTTCCTGATCCTGATCGTGGTGCAGTACGTGGTGGTGACCAACGGCGCGCAGCGCGTGGCCGAAGTGTCGGCGCGCTTCACGCTGGACAGCATGCCCGGCAAGCAGATGGCGATCGACGCGGACCTCAACATGGGCCTCATCGACCAGGCCGAGGCGCGCGAGCGGCGCCGCACCATCGAGCGCGAGGCGAACTTCTACGGCGCGATGGACGGCGCCAGCCGCTTCGTCAAGGGCGACGCCATCGCCGGCATCATCATCATCCTCATCAACGTGGTCGGCGGCCTCGCGATCGGCATCGCGCAGCGCGGCATGAGCTGGGGCGAGGCGCTGCAGACCTACACGCTGCTCACCGTCGGCGACGGCATCGTGACGCAGGTGCCGGCGCTGGTGATCGCCACCGGCACCGGCATCATCGTCACGCGCGCGGCCACCGACGCGCGCCTCGCCGCCGAGGTCGCGACCCAGATGCTGTCGCAGCCGCGCGCCGTCCTGCTGGTGATGCTGGCCCTCGTCGGGCTCGCGTTCCTGCCCGGCATGCCGGTGCTCGCGGTGATGGCGTTTGCCTTCGTCGCGGGCACGATCTATCTCGCCGCGCGGCGCCGCGAGCGCGGCGCCGCCGCGGAGGAAAAAGCCAAGGCCGGCGCCGCCGAGGGCGAGTCGGCCGACCTCTACGGCATGCTGAGCGTCGAGCCGATCGAGCTCGCGGTCGGCCAGAGCCTGATCCCGCTGGTCGGCGCCGGCGGCGGCTTCACCGAGCGCGTGGTCGCGTTCCGCAAGCAGTTCGCGCTCGACATGGGCGCGGTGTTCCCGCGCGTGCGCGTCAAGGACGAGAAGAAGCTCGGCCCGAGCCGCTACGAGGTGCGCATCTTCGGCACCAAGGTCGCCGACGGCGACGTGATCGCCGACCGCAGCCTCGCCATCAATCCGGGCGGCAGCCGCGAGCGCCTCGATGGCCTCGAGGGCCGCGACCCGACCTACGGGCTGCCGGCGTTCTGGATTCTCGACCCGGTCAAGGCGCGCGCGCGAGAGGCGGGCTACACGGTGGTCGATCCGCTCACGGTGCTGGTCACCCACTTTACCGAGGTCGTCAAGCAGCAGGCGCCCAACCTGCTCACGCGCGCCGAGACCGAGCGCCTGATCGCCCGCGTGCGCGAGCAGCAGCCGGCGCTGGTGCAGGACCTGGTGCCGAAGGTGCTCTCGCTCGGCGAGGTGCAGAAGGTGCTGCAGAACCTGCTGCGCGAGAAGGTGCCGATCCGCAACATGGAGGCGATCCTCGAGGTGCTCGCCGACCACGGCGCGAAGGTGAAGGAGCCCGACGCGCTCACCGAGCTCGCGCGCGAGCGCCTCGGCGGCACCATCTGCCAGACGCTCGCCAGTCCCGCGGGCGAGCTCTACGTGCTCACGCTCGACCCGGCGATCGAGCAGCAGATGCTCGCCTCCATCCGCTCGGTGGACGAGCGCGCCGCGCTCGCGATCGAGCCGCGCCTCGCCGAGCAGCTCCTGCGCCGGCTCGCCGCCGAAGCCGAGCGCATGCTCTCGAGCGACCTGGTGCCGGTGGTCCTGTGCGCGCCGGCGCTGCGCCGCCACGTGCGCCGCTTCACCGAGCGGCTGATGCCGCAGCTCTCGGTGCTCTCGCTCGCCGAGGTGCCGAGCACGCTCAGCCTCAAATCTTTCGCCATGGTGGGAACATGAGCGTCGCCCCGACCGATCTCGCGGCAGCCCTGCACGTCGAGCTGCCCTCAGCGCTCAGCCTCGGACAGATCGTCAAGGCGCGCGTCCTCAAGCACTACGAAGGCGGCCGCTACCTGGTCTCGCTCGAAGGCCGCGAGCGCGTCGTCGACTCGAGCGTGCCGCTCACCACCGGCGAGCTCGTGCGCGGGCGCGTCATCGCGGTCGGCGACCGGCTCGAGCTGCAGCCTGTGCCAGAGCCTTTATCCAGTGCGCAGGAACCTGAGGAGTCGCCGCCGAGCGATCCGCTTGCGGCAAGCTTCGCGCAGGTCGGCCTCCAGCTCGACGACGCGGCGCGCGCCGTCGTGGCGCGCGCGCTCAAGGGCGCGTCGGACCCGCAGGCCACGCTGCTCGCCGCCATGACGCTCGCGAAGCTGGGCCTGCCGCAGCAACCCGAGCTGATCGACGCGGTGCAGGCGCTGCTGCGCCGCCGTCCTTCCTCCAGCCCTGCCGCCGAGGTGGCGAAAGACGCGTTGCCGGTGACGCCGGGCCCGCAGCTGGTCGCGCAGCTTCAGGACGTGCTGCGCACGACGCTCGCTCCGGCCCACCCGGGACAAGGCGCGGCTGCCGCCGTTCCGACGCAGGTCGCTGCCGGCAGCGCGGAAGGAGAGAACTTCCAGCAGGGAAGCAACGGCGCAGACTCAGGCTCCGGGCAACAGCCCGGGCAAAGGGTCATGAATACCCAGACCGGAGGCGCAGTGGCGCACCGCGTCGGCACGCTCCCGCTCATGGTGGGCGGCCGGCTGATCGAGGTCGACGTGGCGCTGTTCGAGCAGGACGCGCGCCAGTCGCGCCAGGGCGAGCCGCGCGCGCGCCACGTGGTGTTCGTGCTCGACAGCGCCGCGCTCGGCGGCGTCGAGGTCTCGGCCCGGCTGGTGGACGCGCGGCTGCGGCTGCGCTTCGCCGCCGAGCGCGACTCGACGCTCGAGCTCCTCGCCGGCCGGCGCGAGGAGCTCTCGCGCCAGCTCGCCGAGCTCGGCTGGAGCGTCGACGAGATCGCCTACGAGCCGCGCCAGGGCGGGCACAACGCCGCGTACCGCGCGGTCGCCGATTACGTCGTGAACCAGGGGTCGCTGGACCGAAAAATCTGAGGAGGAGCCGCGAGTCACATGGCGGAACTGAAGAAGGTGATCGGACTGAAGTACGACCCGGGCGAAGGCGTGCCGCAGGTCGTAGTGAAGGGCGCCGGCGCCGCCGCGGAGGAGCTGCTGCGCCAGCGCGACGCGCTCGGCGGCCCGCCGCTGGTGCACGACAGCGCGCTCGCCGGCGAGCTCTATCGCCTGCCGATGGACGCGCCGATCGGGCCCGAGCTCTATGCGCTGGTCGCGGCGCTGCTCGCGCACGTCTTTTCCCTGGAGCACGCAACGCAAGGAGCCCGGCCATGGACCCTATGAGCATCACGGCGACCAGCCTGCTGAACGACATCGACCGGCTGGGAACGCTGAGCCACAACCTCGCCAACGCCACCACGCCCGGGTTCCGCCGCGACGTCGCGGTTTCGCGCGGCTTCGACGCGCGCCTGAGCTCGGAGCTCGACCGCACGCAGGGTGCGATGCGTTACAGCGCGAACGCGCTCGACGTCGCGCTCGAGAGCGACGGCTTCCTCGTGCTGCAGTCGGCGGCGGGCCCGGTGCTCACGCGCCACGGCGCCCTGCAGCTCGACCCCTCGGGGCGCCTGGTCGGCCCAAACGGCGGCGCGGTCCTCGGCACCTCGGGCGAGATCGTCCTGTCGCAGCCCGAGCCGCGCATCGACCAGACGGGCAACGTCTGGGACGGCGACAAGCTCGCCGGGCAGATCCGCATCGTGCGCGCGCCGGCCGACGGCTCGATGGTCTCGCTCGGCAACGGGATGTACGCCTGCGACTCGGGCGCGCTGCAGGACATCGAGACCCCGCGCCTGCGCCAGGGCTACGTCGAGGGCTCGAACGTCGTGCCGATGCGCGAGATGGTGCGCCTGATCGAGACCATGCGGCACTTCGAGGCCGGGCAGCGGGTGGTGCGCAGTCACGACGAGATGCTGGAACGCGCGCTCGGCGTGCTGGGCGAGCCCTGAGACTCAGAAACGACAACGCAAGGAGGACATACATGATCGACTCGCTCTACATCGGCGCCACCGGGATGAACGCGCAGCAGCAGAACATCGACACCGTCGCGAACAACCTCGCCAACGTGAACACGTCGGGCTTCAAGCGCAGCCGCGCCGAGTTCGCCGACCTCGTCTACCGCAGCGTCGATGCTGCGGGAGTCGCGCGCGCCGCGCCCGGCCGCCTCGGCATGGGCGCCGCCGTGTCCTCGAACGCCAAGATGTTCGGCGCCGGCGAGATCAAGAAGACCGGCGAGACCTACGACCTCGCGGTGAGCGGCGCCGGGTTCTTCGAGCTGGTGCAAGGCGACGGCAGCCTCGCCTATACGCGAAACGGCTCGTTCCGCCTCGACAAGGAAGGCTTCCTCGCGAGCGCCGACGGCTCGCGCCTGAGCAGCCAGGTGCAGATCCCGCCGGATGCGGGCGAGGTGCGCATCGCTGCCGACGGCGGGGTATTCGCGAAGCTGCCCAGCGAGGCCGCGGAGACGCAGCTCGGGAAAATCGAGCTCGCAGCCTTCGCCAACCCGGCCGGGCTCAACTCGCTCGGCGACAACCTCTTCGGCGCCACCGACCAGTCGGGCACGGCGAACCTCGGCACCGCGGGCGACGGCGGCCGCGGGCAGATCCAGCAGGGCTTCCTCGAAGGCTCGAACGTCAAGCTGATCGACGAGCTGCTCGGGCTCATCCTCGCGCAGCGCGCCTACGAGCTCAACGCGAAGGTGGTGCAGGCTTCCGACGAGCTCCTCGGCATGGCGAACAACCTGCACCGATGAGCCGCCTGGGCGCCCTGGTCGCGATGCTCGGCTGCTGCGCGGTCGCGAGCCCGTGCGCTTTTTCGGGCGACGGCGATGCGCTGGTCAACGCGCTGCGCAGCCGCTTTCCCGAGGTGGCGCGCTTCGAAGTCACGCCCTTGTCGCGCCCGGTTTCGCCGGCCGCCGAGCTCGAAATTCCCGGAGATATCGGCCTTGAAAAGCGAGTGCAAACCTGGGTGACGACGATCGGCCGGGACGGCAGAGCGCACCGCACGGCGCGGTGGTGGTCGCTCAAGGCGTTCGCGCCCGTGATGGTCGCGCGGCGCGCGCTGCGGGCGGGCGATCCGGTGCGGCCCGCCGACATCGCCGCCGAGGAGCGCGACATCGCCGGAAGCGGCGGCGCGCTGCTCGACGCCGACCCCGGGCTCGCCGACGCACGCTGGCGCGCGACGCGCTTCGTGCAGGCGGGCGCGCCGCTGCGCCGCGCCGACCTCGAGCCGGCGCCCGAGGTGCTGCGCGGCCAGCAGGTGCGCGTGAACCTCGTGAGCGGGCTCTTCACCATCGAGACCACCGCCATCGCGCGCGACGAAGGCCGGCTCGGCGCGGTGATCGCCGTCACGCGGCCAGGCGAGCCGCAGCCCTATTTCGCCGAAGTCACCGGAGAACGCGAAGTCCTCGTCAGGGGAAAACCATGAGACCCAGCCGCTTTCACCGCAACTGCCTTCGCTTCGTCATCCTGAGCTCGATCGGCACGGCCGCGCTCGGCGATTCGCTGCTCGAGCGCGACACCTACCGCCCTCTGGTCGCCGACCAGCGCGCCATCCGCGTCGGCGACAACCTCACCGTGCTGATCACCGAGAGCGCGGTCGCCACGACCACGGCCGCGACTACCACCAACAAGGAGGGCAGCGTCTCGGGCTCGGCGAGCGCCACGCGCAACAAGGACAACGTTCCCTACGCGCGCTCGTTCGCCGGCTCGCTCGAGCTGAACGAGGAATTCAAGGGCGGCGGCCGGATCGAGCGCACCGGCAAGCTGCTGGCGCGGCTCACGGTGATGGTCGAGGCGGTCGAGCCCGGCGGCATGCTCGTGGTGCGCGGCGAGCAGGACATCTACGTGAACGAGGAGCGCCAGCACATCGCCCTCGCCGGGCGCGTGCGGCCGCAGGACATCGGCACCGACAACACCGTCATCTCGACGCGCCTGTCGCAGGCGAAGATCGAGATGAGCGGCCAGGGCCTGCTCGCCGAGAAGCAGAAGCCGGGCATCCTCACGCGCTTCCTCTCCTGGCTGAAGATCCTGTGAGGCGCGCTCGGGGAGCGATCCTGGCGCTGGTTCTGGGCGCGGCGGCCGCTGCGGCGGCGGCGCAGGAGCTCGGCGTGCGCATCAAGGAGCTCGGCCGCATCGACGGCGTGCGCGAGAACATGATCTCGGGCTACGGCATCGTCAGCGGCCTCGCCGGCACCGGCGACTCCACGCGCAGCCAGGCGACCCTGCAGTCGGTCGCCAACGCGCTGCGCGAGTTCGGGCTGAACGTCACGCCGCAGCAACTTTCCAGCCGTAACGTGGCGGCGGTGATGGTCACGGCGACGCTGCCGGCGTTCGCGCGCTCGGGCGACCGCGTCGACGTCATCGTCGCCTCGATGGGCGACGCGCGCAGCCTCACCGGCGGCGCGCTCCTGATGACGCCGCTCTACGGCCCCGACCGGCGCATCTACGCTCTGGCGCAGGGCGCGGTCTCGGTCGGCGGCTACAAGTTCGAGCTCAACCAGAACATGGTGCAGAAAAACCATCCCACCACCGGCATCGTTCCCGAGGGCGCGATGGTGGAAGCGGCGCTCAGCTCGACCGTGCTCGCCGAGGACGGCACGCTGCGCCTCGCCCTCTTCGACCCCGACTACACCACCGCGAGCCGCATCGCCGCGGCGGTGAGCGAAAAGCTCTCCACCCCGGCCTCCGCCATGGACGCCGGCCGCGTCGCCATCCAGGTGCCCGCCGCCGACCAGGCGCGCCTGGTCGATTTCGTGGCGCGCCTCGAGAGCCTCACGGTGCAGCCCGACCTGCGCGCGCGCGTGGTCATCAACGAGCGCACCGGCACGGTGGTGTCGGGCGGCGGCGTGCGCCTGTCGAGCGTCTCGGTGGCGCACGGCGACCTCAAGGTCAACATCACCACCGACTTCCTGGTCTCGCAGCCCACCATCTTCGGCGGCATCGACAGCAACGTGCGGGTGGGCCGCGGCGTGCGCACCGCGATCGTGCCGCAGACGCGCATCGAGGCGAACGAGTCGGGCATGAACAGCGTGACCATGCCCGACGGCGCCACCGTCTCGGACCTGGTCGCGGCGCTGAAGCAGGTGCGCAGCACCACGCGCGAGACCATCGCGATCCTGCAGAGCATCAAGCGTGCAGGAGCTCTACATGCGGAACTGGTTATTCAATAAAAAGGAAACTCGATGAACATCAATCCAGTATCGATGCTTCCGCTCCAGGGGCCCGCCGACCCGGCGGCGCTCTCGAGCGATCCGGCGCGGCTCGCCAAAGAGTTCGACGCGATGGTGCTGCGCCTGCTCGTCGGCGACCTCGGCAAGTCGCTCGGCGGCGGGAGCGGGGGCGAGAGCGAGCTTCTCGGCGGAGTGCTGGTCGAGCAGCTCGCTGCCACGGTGGACCTGGGCTTCGGCGCGGCGATCGTGCGCGCCGCCACGGAAGGAGGACAGCCATGAACGAGATTTCGGGAATCCTGAGCGGCGCGACGAGCGATCTGGTGCTGCGCGCGCTCGACGCCGGCGCGGTGAGCCACGCCGTGCACGCCGCCAACATCGCCAACGCGTCGGTGGAAGGCTACCGGCCGCTGCGCGTCGAGTTCGAGGATCAGCTCGCCGCGGCGCGCAGCGCGCTCCTCGGCCGCGACGAGGCGGCGGCGCGAGGCGCCGCCGCCGGACTCGAGCCGCAGGTGGTGCCCGACGCCGACGCCAAGCCGGTGCAGCTCGACCGCGAGGTCGCGCTGATGATGGAGAACTCGGTGCGCTACCAGGCGCTTCTCAGCGCCCTCGGCAAGAACGGCGCGCTGCTCAGGCTCGCGATCCGCGAAGGGAGGAGCTGATGGACTTTGCCGCCGTATTCGATGTCAGCGCCGCCGGCATGGACTTCGAGCGCATGCGCCTCGAGGCCACCGCGGCGAACCTCGCCAACGCCCAGACCAGCGGCACTGCCTTCCAGCCGCTGCGCGCCATCGCGGCCTCCGCCCTGCCCGACTCGTTCGACCTGCGCCTCGCCGCGGCCCTGCCGCGGCCGCTCGGCGCCGCCATCGTGCCGGGCAACGCCGCGCCGCGCATGGTGCTCGATCCGGGCCACCCCGACGCCGACTCGCGCGGCTTCGTCGCCTACCCGGACGTGAGCCCGGTGTCGGAGATGGTGCGCCTGGTGGAGATCGGGCGCGCCTACGAGGCGAACGTGCGCGCGCTCGGCATGGCGCGCTCGATGGCCCTCAAGGCCCTCGAGATCGGGAACGAGCGATGAACGTCGCCCCGATCGATGCGTCGCTCGTCGCACCCGGGGCGGTGAGCGCATCTTCCGTTTCCGGGAACGCGAACGCCGACTTTTCCGCCTGGCTCGGCGAGCAGGTGCGCGTCACCAACCAGGACATCGTCTCGGCCGACGACGCAGTGCGGCGCCTGGCGGTCGGCGATCCCGTGAACCTCCACCAGGTGATGGTGCAGCTCGAGCGCGCGCGGCTTCAGCTCGAGCTCGTGGTCCAGGTGCGCAACAAGCTGGTCGACGCGTACCAGGACCTCCTGAAGATGCAGATCTGACCATGGCCCTCTCTCAAAACCTGCGTGCATTCTGGGACGAGCTCGACGCCCGCGGCCGCATCGGCGTCGCCGGCGGGCTCGTGCTGATCGTGGCGATCGTCGCCGCGTTCGCGTGGTGGACCTTGCAGCGCGACTACCAGGTGCTGTTCAAGGACATGGCGCCGCGCGACGCGGCGGCGGTGGTCGCCGAGCTGAAGCGCCTCAAGGTGCCTTATCGCCTGGACGCCGAAGGCACCAGCGTGCGCGTTCCGGCCGAAGCCGTGCACGAGACGCGCCTCGCGCTGATGGGCCGCGGCGTTCCGCTCTCGGGCGGGGTGGGCTTCGAGCTTTTCGACCACAACGACCTCTCGACCACCGAGTACGCGCAGAAGATCAACTACCAGCGCGCGCTCCAGGGCGAGCTCGCCCGCACCATCATGTCGATCGAGGGCGTGAAGCTCGCGCGCGTGCACCTCGTGCTCGCCGAAGCGAGCCTCTTCAAGCGCGACAAGAGCCGGCCGAAGGCCTCGGTGAGCCTGCTGCTGCAGCCCGGGACGAGCCTGGACGAGAGCCGGATCCTCGGCATCCAGCGCCTGGTCGCGGCGGCCGCGCCGGGCCTGGAGCCGCAGATGGTCACCGTGGTCGACCAGCGCGGCGTGACCCTCTCCGCCGCGGGCGAGACCGCGCCGGCCGCCGCCGGCGGGCAGTTGCACGTGAAGAAGGAAGTCGAGGAGTACCTCACGCGCAAGGTCGCCGAGGTGCTCGACCGCACGTTCGGCCCGGGACAGGCGATCGTCACCATCGACGTGGCGCTGAACTCGGACGAGATCCGCCTCACCAAGCAGGACGTGGTGCCGGCGCCGGGCGGCGAGCGCCAGCAGGCCGCCGGCGTGCTGGTGCACCGGCGCGAGGCGCTGCAGCGCCAGACGCGCTCGGCTCCCGCGCTGCGCGTGGCCGACGCCGAGGCCGCCGCCGCACGCGAGGACGGCCAGTACAACTCGACGGTGGAGACCAACTTCGAGGTGAGCCGGCGCGTCGAGCAGATCGTGACTTCGCCGGGGAGCATCCGCCGCGTAAGCGTCGGCATCGTGCTCCCGCGCAGCGTCGGCCGCGACGTCGCCGAGCAGATCGAGCGCCTCGTGACCATGGCTGCGGGCCTCGAGATCGAGCGCCGCGGCGACGCGATCGCGGTGCAGTCGCTCGACCAGGCGACGCCGGCGCAAGCGCCCGCAGCAGCCCCCGCTTCGTCCGGACAAGGCTGGCAGGCGGGGAGCGCGGATCGTCCGCATGCCGCGCCCGACTTGCCGCCCGGCGCGTGGCTCGCGGCCGCCGCCGCGCTCGGGCTCCTGCTCGGGCTCGCCGTCGCGCTGACGCTCAGGAAGAACCGCCGCGAGGTGGCGCTGGCCGAAATCAACCGCTCGCTGCGCGAGGTGCGCCCGTGACCCCCGCGCACGAGCAGGCGGCACGCCGACTCGCGGCGCTGAGCGGCGACGAGCGCGACTGGGTGCTTGCGCGCCTCGCGTCGGACGACGCGCTGCGCATCCGCGACCTGCTGGAGCCCCGGCCGGCGCCCGCGGCGCCGGAGCCGCCGCCGCCCGCGCCGGTCGTCGTCGACACGACGCCGCAATCGGTGCTCGAGCGCGCCGCCGCCGCCGACGTTTCGCTCCTGCTGCAGGCGGAGCCCGACTGGTTGATCGCGCTCATCCTGGCGCAGCGGCGCTGGTCCTGGGACCGCGAGCTGCTCGCGGACCTCCACCCCGCGCGGGTCGAAGAGCTGAGCGTGCTCGCCTGGCGCGCGGAAGGGGCGAAGCCGCGCGCCCGCGAGGCGGCGATCGAGCTCCTCGTGGCGAAGCTGCGCGAGCTCGCGCCCGAGCCTGCGCCAGCGGCCGCGCCGAGCGTGTTCGACGAGCTCGTCGGCAGGATGGCATGACGCGGATCATTCATTCCGCGAGGCTGAGGGAGCCGGTGCTCCTGCGCGTCCAGAGCCGCGCTGCGCCGCCGCCCGCGACCGATGCGCAAGTGAAGGCCGCGCCGGACGCGGCCCCGAGCGTCCCCGACATCTCGTACGCAGAATACGAGCAGCGCTTCGCGGCCGAGCTGCAGGCGCTGCGCGACGAGGCGCGCGAGCGCGGACGGCAGGAAGGCCGCGAGGCCGGCCTCGCCAAGGCCGCGGCGGAGCACGCGGCCCAGCTCAAGGCGCTCGCGGCCCTGGTTCGCGGCGCGCGCAGCCGGCTGGACGAAGGCATCGGCGAGCTCTCCGAGATCGGCGCCGAGGTCGTCTACGAGGCCGTGTGCAAGCTTCTCGGGCAGGCGTTCGCGAGCCGCGAGGGCGTCGTCGCCGCGGTGCGCGAAGTCGTGCGCGGCGCGCGCGAGCGCAGCCGCCTCACCGTGCGCGTGAGCCCGGCCGACTACGCGACGATCCGCGCGCACCTCGACACGGTGCTCGAAGGGCTCGAGGCGGGAGCGGCGGAGGTCGTGGCCGACGAGCGCGTCGAGCTGGGCGGGTGCCTCCTCGAAACGCCCTCGGGAAGCCTCGACGGCCGGCTCGAAGTGCAGCTTGCCAACCTGCGGCTCGCGCTTCTTGCGGCTCATTCGGAAGCGAAGCCTGGCCCCGGCACCGAAGGGACTTCGAAGTGATGCGCTACCTCCACGCCGTTCGTGACGCGGAGCTGAAGCGGCGGCTGGGAAGCGTCACCGAATACCACGGCCTGGTGGTGGAGTCGGCGGGCCCGGACGTGTTCGTCGGCGAGCTGTGCGAAGTGCATTCGCGCGCCCCGGAACGCTCGGTGGCCGCCGAGGTGATCGGCATCCGCAACGGCCGCGTGCTGCTGATGCCCTACGAGGAGCTGCGCGGCGTGACCTACGGTGCCGAAGTCGTCGCCACCGGCCGGTCGGCGCGCGCCGCGGTCGGCGCGGGGCTGCTCGGGCGCGTGGTCGACGCCTTCGGCGCGCCGCTCGACAACGGGCCGCCGCTCGCGCTCGCGGCCGCGCAGCCGCTCTACCCGAGCCCCATCAACCCGCTCGCGCGCACCCGCATCGACCGCGTGCTCGAGACCGGGGTGCGCGTCATCGACACGCTGCTCACGCTCGGGCGCGGACAGCGCGTCGCGGTGATCTCGGGGAGCGGCGTGGGCAAGAGCACCCTCCTCGGCATGATCGCGCGCAACATGGACGCCGACGTGAACGTCATCGCGCTGGTGGGCGAGCGCGGCCGCGAGGTGCGCCATTTCATCGAGGACAGCCTCGGCGCGCATGGCCTCGAGCGCTCGGTGGTGGTGGTCGCCACTTCCGACCAGCCGGCGCTGGTGCGCCGGCGCGCCGCGTTCGCCGCCACCGCGATCGCCGAGAGCTTCCGCGCCGCGGGCAAGCACGTCGTGCTGATGATGGACTCGGTGACGCGCTTCGCCGCCGCGCAGCGCGAGATCGGCCTCGCCATCGGCGAGCCGCCCACCGCGCGCGGCTACACGCCCATGGTGTTCGCCTCGCTGCCGCGCCTCCTCGAGCGCGGCGGCGCCGCCGAAGGCGGCTCGATCACCGCGTTCTACACGGTGCTGGTCGAGGCCGACGACATCGACGACCCGGTGTCGGACTCGGTGCGCGCGATCGTCGACGGCCACATCGCGCTCGACCGCGGCATCGCGAGCCGCGGCCGCTACCCGGCCATCGACCTCGCCCACAGCGTGAGCCGGCTGCTGACCGATCTCGCCTCGAAGGAGGAGCAGGCGCTCGTGCGCCGCGTGCTGAAGCTCCTCAGCGTGCACGCCGCCTCGCGCGAGCTGGTCGAGGTCGGCGCCTACCGCGCGGGCTCGAACCCGGAGCTCGACACGGCGCTGAAGCTGCTTCCGGCGCTGGAGGAATTCCTGTCGCAGGACGCCGGCACGCGCACCTCGCGCGCCGACGCGCTGCGCCAGCTCCGCGCCGTGCTCGGCGCGAGGAACGCCTGATGCGTCCCGGCGCCCGTTTCCGCTACGCGCTCGAGACGCTGCTCAAGCAGCGCCGCTCGGAGCAGGACGCCTCCGCGGCGCGCGAGCGCAGCGCCCGGGGCGTGCTCGAAGGGCACGTGGAGGACACGCGCCGCGCCCAGGACGCGCTCGCCGGCATCGAGGGCGCGCTGCGCAAGGCGCGCCTCGCCGGCGCGCCGATCGACGCGCGCCAGTACGAGGCGGCGGCGCTGTACCTCGTGCGCATGCGCGAGGCGCTGCGCATCAAGGCGCGCCAGACCGAGAAGGCGCAGGAGCTCCACGAGCAGACGCGCGAGCAGCTTTTGCGCTCGGTGCAGTCGGTGCGCGCGCTCGAGCGGCACCGCGACAACCGCCGCCGCGAGCACCAGCGCGAGCGCGCGAGCCTCGCCGAGCAGAAACAGGACGAATTGTGGCTAACCGGAAGGAGATCGACATGGCGATAGACAGCATCGGCGCGGCCTCGCTGACCGCGAGCACGCCGCAGAACGCGGCAGTCGGGCAGGACGACTTCCTGAAGATCCTGCTGACGCAGCTCAGGTTCCAGGACCCGCTCAAGCCCATGGACAACCAGGAGTTCATCGCGCAGCTGGCGCAGTTCTCGTCGCTCGAGTTCACGCGGCAGAACGGCGAGAGCATCAACGCGCTGCTCACCATCCAGTCGGCGAGCCAGTCGCTCACGCTGATGGGCCGCACCGTGCAGGTCGCGACCGAGAACGGCGGCCAGGAGGTCGGCGCCGTGACCGCGATCCGCTTCGACAACGGCAACCCGCTCCTCACCATCCGCACCGCGGCGGGCGCGTTCCTCACCGATGTGCGCCTGTCGCAGGTTTCGCTCGTCAACAACTCGGCCGCCTCCACGGCGGACCCCACGCCGCCCGCCGCCACGCCGCCGGCGACGCCCGGGAGCTAGCCGATGTTCTCGACCATCTATACGGCGCTCTCGGGGATGCTCGGCTTCTCGAAGGGCCTGGACGTCATCAGCAACAACATCGCCAACCTCAACACGCCGGGGTTCAAGAGCTCCGAGCTCGAGTTCCGCGACCTCTTCTACCGCTACACCCAGGGCGGCGGCAGCGACCAGGAGGGCGAGCGCTCGCAGATCGGGGCCGGCCTCGACACCAAGGGCACCCGCACCGCGTTCCGCGAGGGCGAAATGCAGGACAGCGGCAACCCGCTCGACATCGCGATCGACGGCAACGGCTTCCTGGTGCTGCAGCCCGCCAACGGCGTCGAGCTCTACGGCCGCGGCGGCGCGCAGGTATACACGCGCGCCGGCCAGCTCGAGTTCGGCACCGACGGCATCCTGGTCGACCGCAGCACCGGCTTTCGCGTGATGGGCTACGAAGGCGGGGCGCTGCGCGAGATCTCGCTCAACGGCCTGCGCACCAGCGCACCGGTGGCGACCAGCCTGATCCGCGTCACCGGCAACCTCTCGCCCGGCAGCGCGAGCGCGGACCTCACCAACGTGGCCGTGATCGACGCCAACGGCAACTCGCGCACGCTCGCGTTCAAGTTCACCCGCGACAGCGCCGACGCCACGCACTGGTTCGTCGAGGTGCGCGACGAGAACTCGCAGCTCCTCGGCACCGGCGAGATCCGCTTCCAGCCGAACGGCTCGCCGGCGCAGGACGCGAGCAAGTTCAGCTTCTCGCTCGCCGCGGGCGGCGCGCCGATCACGGTCGACATCGGCGATCCGGGAACCTTCTCCGGGTTGACCAACTTCTCCGGCCCGTCGCAGAGCAACCTGCAGGTGCTGAGCCAGGACGGCACCGCCGCGGGATCGCTCACCAACGCGACCTTCGACGAAAGCGGCACGCTGCGTCTCACTTATTCGAACGGCAAGACCGTGTCGGGACCCTCGCTCGCGCTCGCCTGGTTCGACGACCTCCAGGGGCTGCGCCTCTCCGGCGGCAGCGTGTTCGTGAACGACGGCAACCAGGCGCCGACCGTAGGCACGGCGCACGCCGGCATCATGGGCCGCATCGCCGCCGGCAAGGTCGAGCTCTCGAACGTCGAGCTGACCGAGCAGTTCACCGATCTCATCATCCTGCAGCGCGGCTACCAGGCGAGCTCGCAGGTCACCTCGGTGGCGAACGAGATGATCCAGCAGCTGATCGAGATGCAGGCGAAGCGCTGACGATGAGCCCGAGACCGTACCTCCTTCTCGGCCAGAGCGACCACCGCGCGCTCGCCGAGCGCGTCGATGCCGCGCTCGCCGCCTGGCAGCGCGAATGGCTCGCCGACGGCGCGCCCGATCCGGTGTTCTCGCTGGAGGCCGCGCCGCGGGCCGAGCGCTGGCTCGCCGCGGGAAGCGACGGCGCCACGCATTTGCAGCTCGGCTGCGAGCGCGGCTGGCTCGCGCGGCTCGGCGCCCTGGCGGTGGGCGAGCCTCCGATGGACGCTGCGGCACGCTCGCCGGCGTCCGGGCCGCTTGCCACGAGCGTCGGCGAAGCGATGCTCGAAGCGCTCGCACGGCGCCTCCTTGGAACCGCGCCGGCAGCTTCGGCGGCCGCGCTGCGCTGGGATGGCGAAGGCGTGCCGCCGGCTTGGCTCGAGCCCGGCGCCGGCGCGGCGATCTACAGCCTCGCGCCCGCGCTTCCGCTCCTCCTCGCGCTGTCGCCGGCCCTGGTCGCCGCCTGGCTGCCCAAGGCCGCGCGCCGCGTGCGCGAGCCGCTCGCGGCGCTGCCGCGGGCGGTGGAGGGCTGCCCGGTGGAGCTGCAGGCCGTGGTCGGGGAAGCCGAGCTCGAGCTCGGCGAGCTGGCGCGGCTCGCCCCGGGCGACGTGATCGTGCTCGGGCGCAGGCTCGACGAGCCGCTCGCGCTGCAGCTCGGCGCCGAGCCGGTGGCGCAGGTGCAGCTCGGGACGATGGGCGAGGGCAGAGCGGTGCAGGTCGTGCAGTCACACAACTAGAACGGAAGGACGAACCATGTCGGCAGAAAGCATCAAGGCAGTGCACGAGATCCGCCTGACCGAGCTCGGCCAGGCCGGAGAGGGGAGGAAAGTCCTCGAGGCGAACCTCGACCTGATCCGCGGCGTGAAGGTGCGCCTCACGGCGAGCGTCGGCCGCTGCGAGCTCACGGTGAAGGAGCTGTTCGAGCTGCGGGAGAACGCGGTGCTCACGCTCGACGGCGGCACGCGCGAGACGGTCGACGTGCTGCTCGACGGCAAGGTGGTGGCGCGCGGCACGCTGGTCGCAGCGGGGGACAGCTTTGGCGTGCAGGTCACCGAAGTCCTCGCGCGCTAGGCGCGCTCTCGCCGCCGTTGTTTTCGCAGCCGCTCTGGCCCCCGCGGGCTTCGCGGCCGCGCAGCAGCCGTCGGCGAAGGAACCGATCCCGTTCCGGCGCGAGGCCGACGTGGACTCGGGCACCGCGCTGCGAGTCGCGCTCGCGCTCGGCCTGGTGATCGCGCTCGGCGTCGGCGGCGTCTACGCGCTGAAGCGCTTCCTCCCCGGCTCGCTCGGCGGCGCCGCCGGGACGACGACCGGGCGGATCAACGTGCTCGAGG
>Ga0075423_10000293_pt1 | contig 38519 bp, 57 predicted proteins | sample SoiMethybrSBSTD2_FD_80114 | JGI IMG/M metagenome (GOLD analysis project Ga0075423, IMG submission 80114) | Bulk soil microbial communities from a Populus tree surrounding site in Tennessee, USA - Soil MetaG P. TD hybrid SBSTD2 | ecosystem: Environmental > Terrestrial > Soil > Tree plantation...
CGAGCATCGCGGCATGATTGTCTTGAGAGACGTTCCCGGCTTCACCGGAATCATGATCCACACCGGAGTGACCGACGATGACACGGAAGGGTGCATACTGGTGGGAGATGGGGCGCATGTCGGCGGGACGTTGAGCGAATCGACGATTTGCTATCGCAGGATTTACGGTCAGATTTCCAACGCAATCCTGGCTGGCGAACCTGTCGAAATCGAGGTGAAAGATGGCGCTTAAGTTTGGTCAGCGGCTCAAGCAGATCATCGGTACTGTGGCGCCGGTTCTTGGAACTACGCTCGGCGGTCCGCTCGGCGGGATGGCCGGCAAGCTACTCCAGACCTCTCTTGGTGTGGATACGGACGAAGCAGCACTCGAAGCCCTGCAAACCCCCGAAGGTTTAGCAAAGCTGAAAGAGGCTGAAGCCAACCTTCAGATCAGGGCCAAGGAGCTCGACATTGACCTTGAGGCGATCCACGAGAAGGGATTGGCGGATGCTAGAGCCCACGGGATTGCGCAAAGAGCTACCGGCGACAACACGACCCGCAACCTCGCCTACGTCATGGTGGGCGCTTTCATCGCTGTAGCTACCGGGGTGCTCATGGGCTACGCCAAGGTGGAGAGCGCTCTAGCCGGGACCATTGTCGGTTACATGGTCGGAGAGGCTAAGCAGGTGATCGCGTACTACTTCGGATCGAGTTCTGGCAGCAAGCAGAAAACCGACTTACTGACTGGTAAGCAGTAACGTGTGGACGCTGGCCTAGACGCGAAGTGGATTGCGATTATCGTCACGGTGACGTTAGCGATCATTGGCGGTCTAGTCGCTCACATTCTCCACGATGCGAAGGCGCACGAGCGAATTGCGACGGTCGAGAGCAAGGTGGGCATGCTTGAGAAAGAGCAAGAGCGCACCCGTGACGGACTTCACAAGCTCCGGGACGATCTACCCCAGAAAGTGAAGGATTTGGTGGCATGGTTTACTAAAAGCGGCTAGTAGAATGATTCTCATGGCGGTAGTATCTAGGCATGAGTGACACTGGCGACGATGACCACCTGAGCATGATTGCTCGTGCGAATCGTCCCGCTACCAAAGCCTCTCAACAGACCAACGAGCAACGAGTAGACCTAGCGGTTCCGGTAGACAATCGGGGAACTGCGCTGACCAACGGAATGTTGGTTGTGATGGGGGTCTGCATTCTCACTGCCGCAATCGCGGCCGGGTTCGCGATCAACGCAAGCTGGTCTGCCTCGATCGCGGAGCGAGAGTCGCGTCTAGCGCAAGAAGATTTGATGTTGCTCCGGGCTGCTGTAAAAGCGCACGGAATCAACGCAGAGTCATCCCACGACCACGAGGACGAATAGTGAGCCACGACATTATCATTTGCGGCACTGGCGGCAGCCCGGTCACGGACAAAACGATTACTGTCTATGACGCTCCGCTGTCGGTTGCGCTCAAGAGTTCGCCGCATGAGCTAGCTGCGCAAGCGGTAGCGACCGGGAAGCTAACCCAAGAGCAGGCCGATACGCGTGTGGCGCATCTGGTCGGAATGATCGAACACGACTGGAACAGGTGGGGCGATTACGTCGAGAATCACTTGCATCTGCCATACGAACGCCATACGCCCCACTCTCAGTAAATCGAGAAACAAGTCTGGACTAATAGTCCATTCAGCGCACCGAAAACAACTACAAAGGCGCTTAACATGGGAATCATGTGGCACTCAAAGACTCTCTCAAGGAACATCCGGTGATTAGCTCCATCGCCGCAATCATGGTGCTCCTATCGGCTGGGAACGCCACGACTGTCATCCAGACGTTTCGCTTCGTCGATAGCGTCGCTACTAAAGAGTACGTAGCGGCTTACGTAGCTCAGACAGTGGATACCAGGGTGAAAGGGGTGGAGGGCAAGATCGACGTTCTAGGGACCGACCTAGGGCGTGTGAGAGCCTTTACAGAGGTAGTCCCTGAACTACGAAACCTCCTGACCCTCAAGTGTATGGGTAGTTCCGGACTTGACTCGACCATTGCAAGACTTAAGCGCGAGTACCGAGCTCTAGCCAGTGAAGATTACCAAGAGCCTCCGTGTGAGAGGTTGTTGGCGGGTAGATAGGCGAGAGTCGTTCGTAGGCGTATCTAAATCAGTGGCAGCTTTTTGACGGTAATCGCTGCCGAACCCCGCCTGTCTTTCTAGTCGACGCTTCGGCGACAGGGACCGTAACTCAAAGCGGGTCTCACTCAGTCTCAGTGCTTTGACCGACCAGGATCGCGAGTCTCAATTTCGGCCACAACTCGATGCGTCTCCGCGTCACGCCGTTTGTCGTGCTCGTCGCAGGCAAAGATGCCAGGCTGCCCCTTGGCGTTCTGCCGAAACGTCGAGTGCCCGTCTCGAGGGTGCTTGCCGCAGACGTGACAGCCGAACCTATCCATGTTCGATCGCGTCGATGATGGCCTGTACGTCCGTCCCGGTGGCGCCAGCATATCCGCGGCCGCGCGTTCGTTCGATGTCCCATTCCTTGATTGCCTGCCAGATGCGCTCGAACAGCGGGTGCTGGGCGTTGACTGGCTGAACCGGCTCGTCTGTGTATTGCTCGGCCGGCACTTTAGATACGCGATTCTCTACGACTGGCGCGTGGCCGATGAGCGCACCCTTGATCGCGTCGGCAAACGTGACGGCGCCGTGATAGCGAGTCGCCTGCTCGCACAGAGAAGCGACCGCGCCTAATCTGGACTGGCGACTCGCGATTTCCTCGGTGAGCGCCGCGACCGTATCCGCGTATCTCTTGTTGGCCGCTTCCAGCCGCTTCTCGCTCTCGCCTAGACGGAGCAGCGCCGCATCTAACTGCTGAAGCAGGAAGCCGCGATCCTCGTGCGTGTTCCACCACGCGATGTTGCCGATGTTCGGACGCGCAGCCGCGTGCATCTTGCGAACCTGTTCAAGTCGCTCCTCGTTGGTCATTTCGGCTGCTCCGGTTCGATCCCGTTGAGTATCTCGGCGGCCATTACCTCTGGGCTGTCGTAGTGGTGCGCCTTGCCGCATGTTTTTCGCACGCCATCGAGCAGCCGATCGAAATGGTCTAGCTTGGACTGAAGGTTTTTGATGCACGTCTGATAGGCGTGCGCCTCGTATCCGTCCTCATCTTCCTCGAGGGACAGTGGTTCGCCGCAGTATTTGCATGCTTTCATCGTTCCGAGCCCCCGGTCTGCATTTCGTGCAACTCAATATCGGCTCGGCGGCGTGAGTCTTTCCACTCGTCGACCTCAGTAGAGCCGAGCGGCTGAGTGAACCGCATCAGCGCCGTGATCTGCCGCTCAAGTTGTCGGATTCTGTTGACGAGGTGCTGTTCGATTTGGGTCATGGGTCAGGGTTTCCGGTCGTCACGGGAGTTTGCCGCAGTCGGGGCACGGCACCTCGTCGTGCGCGTCATGCGCTAGCTTGTTGTCGCACGGCTCGTCATCTCCATCGTCGTAGGCGTATTCATCGTCGCAGTCCTCGTCGGCGCACTCAGGGCACGAGCAGCCGCGGCAGTACTCAAGGCCGTGCTTGTGGCATCGGTACATCCACTCGATGTCGTAACCACCGCAGTCCGCGCACTTCGATTCAAAGGTCATGTGGGTCCAGTAGAGGGCGGTTTTGCACCCGGATCGCGACCGTACCATCGCTCGCGCGCTTGCACCGCTCGGTCAAACGCAGCGAGGCAGGAGGCGAGGTAGTCGGCGAGGATGAAGTCGGGCGTGTTGCTGCCGTTCTCGGCGCTCACACGATTTACAGCCCGCTCGATCTCATGCCGCAGCCCCTTGGCGACGACCTCGCCGGCCGGCGTGATCTCTACGGCCGGACCATCCGGCGCGGCGAGAATCTTCTCCAGTTCCGCGATCGTCGGCCGTGCTCTGTCGTTCATGTTCTGCCTCCCGAGGACTCGGCCACTTCAGAATCGACAAAGCAGCCGCAGCCGCCGACATCGAAGGCGTCAATCTGCGCGCCGGCCTCGATTCGCTCGCGGAGCGCGCGTAGCGTGATGTTCTTCGGCGGCCGTGTCGCCCAATCTCTCACAACGGTAATGTCGCCGCGGCCAAGGTACTCTCGGATTTCCTGCTCCTTGGCTTCGTGGTAAGCGTAGCGCTCCGGCATCGTGCGCAGCAGGTTGGCGAAATGCCCGATGCCGGCCTTGATGCAGAAGCCGCCGCAGTTGTTGTGCGAGAAGCCCATCTCGTAGAGCCTGGGAGGCGCTATCCCTTCGCGCTTGAGCCACGCGAGCATGTCTGCCTTCGAGAGGTAGGGCGGGTCGCACATCGGCGCGGAGTACACCCACGGCGCCCTACGCTCCGCTAGGCGGTCAATCCGATGCTTCTCGGTCCAGTCGATGCCGACGTAAACGCGCGTGTCCTCGGGCGTGCAGTTGTCGTCGAACCACTTGTCCGCGATGTTGCGCTTGAGCACTCTCGAGCATGGATCGTTGCGGCTGTTACCGAGGAACCGCACGTCGAAGAACACCTCCCAGGGCGTCCGCCCCTCGACCAGCCGCACGAGCTGCCCGCCGACGTTCTTTGATGCCTGATCGAGGAAGCGGTAAAGGTCTTCGTCCTCCATCTTCGTGTCGGCGAATAGCAGCGTGAGATCGGCGGTTCCGTGGCGCTCCGCGACGCGCTTCGCCGCGGCCCACGAGCCGACGCCACCCGAGAACATGACGACGTGTTTCAAGTGCCGCTGCCTTCCCGAGACTGAAAACGCGGAGCGTGCTCGCTGCATGTGCTGCGGTACTTGCCGCCAGGCACCGGAGTCCCGCACGACACCGAGGCGAGGCAGCCAGGCTCGTCGCAGATCGGCCCGAGCGCATCGTGAATCCATCCTTCCTTCTTGAACGCGCGCTGGATTCGGTCTGACACGTCTGGGTACGAGCCGGAGCAGTACCAATCCATGTAGCCGCCGCGTTCGATGACGTCGGCGATCATCCCGCCAGCCGCCCTGAAGCTGTAGGACACCGCGAAGTGCTTCTCGGGGTGATACCAGTCGACATTCGCGAGCGCACACCACAGCTCGACACACACGCCGTCATGCGCCTTCATCTCGTCGCCGAGCGTTCGCTTTATCATCGCCTCGAAGGCGTCGAATGCGTCGTCTGATTCGCTCACGAGTCCCTCCGAGACAGGCGCAATTCGCGGTTTTCCGCGCGCAGCCGCACGATCTCGGCGTGCGCTCGGTCCATCACTCGCCAGAAGCCTTCGTGCCACCGCTTCGGCATCTCGGTGCCGGCCGACATCATTCGAAGCGTCGTGATGTGGAACAGCACGTCGTTCGGCTGCTCGTCTGGGTTGAGATCGTGGCTCATGGCGCGTTCTCCGAAAAGGCGTGAGCTTTAGCGACGGCCGCGCGCAGAATCATCGTCGCGCAGTTCTTGCCGCCGCACTCGCACCACGGTAGGTCGTCGCGGGCGAGCACCGTATCGCAGGCTTTCAGCAGCGACCTGAGCGCCTTTTGGTAGCGGGGCCGGGACTCGAACCCGGAAGCCGGGGACCGCAGCGATGCCACTCGCCGCTTATTACCCGGCAGGCTTGGCGGCCTGCATTTACCGATTCTGCTACCCCGCGATTTCAAAAGCGTTCCCCTACCTTCGACCCTGGGCTTGCGGATCGCGCAGTCGCTTCGGTGTCGGCAACCAGCGGCGCGCGATCTTCTTGTACCAAGCGATTTGGCCAGGAGGCGCACACGCTTCTTCCCACGTTGCCCAGCACAGTTGCTTGTAGATCCATTCGTACATGGTGTTACCTCGGCGCTTCGATTTGCTGTCCACAACACCGACACCTCGCCACCCCTGAGTTGTAGTAGGGCTTGGAGTGACCGTAGAGATAGCACCAAAATCGCTTCATTTTTGCACCTTGCAGCTCGAACACTCGCACGGCAGCATCTTGCCGTCGCGTACCCTGACGATTCGTCCGCACCCGATATAGAACAGCGGGAAACGATCGGGCGGCGGCCTGCCCTTTCTGCGGTTCCCCGCTTCTATCGCTCGACGGTGAGGGCTGCTCATGGTAGCCACCACGGCACCGCGCACAGCAGCGCGATCACGAGCAGGGCGCGGGCGTACTGCCAAACGGTGAAGCGCGTCATCGCAACTTCTCCTGCAACGCGTCGAGCTCGGCCAAGAACGCGCGCGCCTCTGCTTCCATGGCGGCGATGATCGTTGTGTCGCGGTGGATTCTGCGCACCCACAACTGCAAGCCCATCGGCAGGCGCGCGTCGTAGTAGGCGAGGTCACACCACGCCCTGGTCGGACAGCACGCGAGCTGCCACATGCACTGCGCGAGATACCTGTCGTCGGCGTCCTCGCGCTTGTTCGCATAGGTGTAGCCGTGCTCTTTGGCCAGGCGCAGTTCGAGCAGCGTGGAGGTTTTCGGCGCCTTGACTTCGAGCAGACCGACATCGCCGATGGCGCGGTCCGGGGAGGCGCCGGCGTTAGCGATGGTCGGGTGCTCGACGAATCCTATCGGTGTGGCCGCGACATCGTAGGCGAACTCGTACGCGGCCACAGCGTTGGGCTCGGCCTCGATGCCTTCGAGCATTTCGCGGCTGAGAAAATGTGGCGCCGAGATCCCGGTGAGGCGCTCCGACAGCAGCTCGATCAGGTAGTCGTGCCGTGCTTTGGCCCAGCCGCCGCCCTTGAGCTTGGCGACCGCGTCGGCGAAGCGCGAGGCGGTGAGCTTGCCGGCGCGGACCTCGAACCACTCGGCCGAGCCTTGCTCTACGAGCTGCGCGCTCACTTTCGCTTGCCCTCGATCTGCTTGACGATCGCCTCGTAGTGTTTCGTCTGGATTTGCGTGAGGCTGTCGACGCGCCACGCCTTGAGCGCTCGGTCGCGCAGCTCGCCGATCACGCCGACCTCGTCCATCAACGCCTCAAGATCCGCAACCTGCGCGTCGGTGATCGTGGCGCCGCGCGCGCCGTTGCCGTCGTTGTCATCGCCGATCGCCACGTTGAAGATGCCCATGAGCAGGTAGCGCATTCCGTAGCGCTGCGCGGAGCCAGACGCATGGGTCAGCGTCATCACGTCGCCGCCCTTCGCGCCCTTGCCGTCGGCCGGCATGTCGCGGTGGTACATGCGCGTGTGCCCGCCGCGGTGCGTGACGTAGCACAGCACGCGCACGTGCCCAGGCTTGTCGGTGACGCCTTCGCCGAAGCTCAGCGCGAAACCGTGCTTGATGTAGATCGGGCGCAGCACGGCGTCGAGCTTGCCGTACGTGGCGTAGCGGCTGTGCGTTTGCGGGTTCGTGGCATCGGCCGAGATGCGCGTCATTTCGGCCTGCGCCGCGTTCATCGCCACGTTGAAGTCGTCCTCGCCGCGCTTCGCCATCACGCGCTCTTGGATCGCGAGCAGCCGTTCGAGCTTGTCGGCCGAGACCTCAGGGTTCAGCGCGATGCGCTCGAGCATGGCGAGCATCCCTGGCTCGGCCTCGGGCACGAGGGACTTTTGCTGCGCTGTCACTTGGGCTGCTCCACCGCTTTGACGACGCGCGCGAACAGCGTCTCGTAGCGCTTCTGCTGCGCCTCCAGCGCCCGCGTGTACGGCTTGGCGCGTGCGAGTTTGAGCTCGGTGGCTGTCGCCTTGGCAGCGGCTTCGAGCGCGTTGCCGATGTCGAGCAATTCGTCGTTCGTGAAATCTGCGTGGGTCATGGCGTTTCCTTTGTGGTGGTGTTCTGCTGGGACAGCCGCTTTATTTCCTCGATCGCCGGCTTGAGTGCTTTCTCGATCATGTGACGAGCCATGCCAACAGACGCTCGTGTGATGAGGGTCCGCTTGAACGCTGTGTCGTAGTCGCCGGTGTAGGGCGGCGTCGGACTGCCTTCGAGTTCCGCGAATATGTCCAGTGGGTATGCTTCGCACCACGATTCCAAGCGGTGAAGCAGCTCCTCGGTGCGGGAGTCCTGAGAACAGGGATCACCAGCACGATTCGGCATAGTGCCAATCCTCGACAGCGCCGCAGCACCATCCATCGCTCGCGTTTTGGGTTTGCGGCATCGGAGCCTCTTCGAGCAAGAAGCGAGCAATCTGCTCCTTGGCGTCAGCGATGCCGGTTGCTTGGATGGTCACGTCCATCTTGAAGCGCACAGCTTTCAGTGCTCCGTCGTTTGAAGACGCGCTCATTTGGTCGCCCTCAGCACGACGCCAGGCTTTTTCTGCAACGCGCGCGAGGCACGCTTCGCCAGGTTGATGCTCTTGAACGTCTCGGACGAGTGCTCGACAGCCGGCTTCGTGACCTTGCCGTCCTTGTCCGTCACTTCGTCTTGCGGCAACGTGTGGATGACGTTGCGTCTGCGCTGGTGCGTAATCACTTTGAATCTCCGCTGGCAGAGGTCTCGTATTTGGCGAGCGCCGCCAATGCCTCCGCGATGCGGTGATTGGTGTTCAGCACTTCGCGCAGTTCTGGCGTCAAGTCGTCGCGTTCGCGGATAAGCTCGATCAGCCCGAGCACGGCGCTGCAACCATCCTTAAGCGCCTCGGCCGCATCGCGCGTACGCTGTAGTTCGTTCCAGGCGTATTGCTCGGCGCTCATCGTGTTTCCCCGGGGGAGGGCACGACAACAATTGCGTCGTCGGCCAGGTCGGGGCGCATCTGCCGCAGCGTCTCGATCGGGCTGGCCGTGCGCTCGCCCGATCCCTTGGCAACATCGCGCGTGGCGCCGTACGTCTCACGCAGCGACGCGGCAACGGCGTCCCAGTTGTTGCGGTCGGCCGTGACCTCGCTCGGTAGGTCAGGGTGCTGTGCGAGCACGGCGGCCTTGATGCGGTTCACGGTCGCCTCGCTGCCGAGTTCGTGCGTCCACACCGGATGCCCCATGAGCCACTCGCACGCCTCGTGAACCTTCGAGAACGGTTGCACGAGTAGCACGCCGCTCGTGATCGAGACGAGCACCGCCACGTCGAAAGCCCGCGAGTCTGCGCCAGACGGTTGCGTGCTCACTTGCTGCCTCCGTATTCCATGATGTGCGAGACGACCTTGCGTAGCCGCGGCTGCTCGAGATCCTTGCCGTAGAAATCCGCATCGCCGAGCGAAAGCCGCACCGGAGTGATCGCGTAGTCCGCCGGCTCCTCGCGCGATCCTGGGTACATGCGCACCTCGTTCGCCTCGACCTCGCCGAACACGTCCGCGCGCGAATCGCCGAGTGGGTCCTTGAAGAACATCGCGAAGCGGCGGGCGCTCACGGCTTCACCGCCAGCGCCGCGATCTCTTTCACCAACTGCGCGCCCGCTTCCAGCGCTTGGTCGCGCTCGGCCGTCACGCGCTCCAGCTCATTCGCAATTCGGTAGGCGTCGAGCTTGCCGAGAGTCATGCTTCCGGCCTTGAAGCGGCGGAACAGCCACTGAGCCGTCGTCTCGTGCGTCGCGCGTATCTCGGCCAGCATGTCAGGGACCGGCCGGTGAAAGATGGTCTCGGGGTTGACTGCCTCGCCTTCGACGAGTCGGGCAATCTGGGAGTCAGATGCGTGGTCCGGGGTATTCATTTTGCACGGCTCCTTGGTCGACGGGGCTTACTTTGGCGTATCTGACAAGGCTTGTCAAGGGCCGCAATGAGGTTTATATTCCGGCCATGAACGACCCACTCTCCATAATCCGCGAACGCCTCAAAACGCAAAACCAGCGCGAGCTGGCCGACGAGCTCGGAGTGTCCGAGGGCCACCTGTGCCATGTCATCAAGGGTCGACGGCGGCCCGGCGAGCGAATGCTCAAAGCACTCGGCCTCGAGCGCGTGACGGTCTACCTCGAAGTGAATCGCAGGGCGTAGCGATCGTGTCCCGCAACCGCTTTCACCTGGCAGGGGAAGCTCCATGCACATCGTCAAGAGACCGGCCTCGCAGGAATTCGAGGATGAATCCGAGCACGGTGTAGACCAGCGCGAGCTGCGCCGCAACGAGGAACTGCGTCGAGCACGCAAGGGCTTCGTGATCATTCTCAGCGCCGCGACCGTGGTCTATGGCGCGCTCGCGTGGTGGTTCCAGTGAAGCCGCTCAGGCGTCTCGCGCGCATCGTGCAGCTCGTCGTGAGCCCGTACCGCGAACTGCGCCGGCCGGTGTGTGACATCGACACCGACCTCGAACGCAGGCAGGAGATCGCGCGGCGAACTGCTGTCGTGCAGCGGCGCAACGTCGACCGAGCGCTGCTCATCGAGGACCAGCCCGATTACGGCGAGTCGGGGCTCGTCATGCGCAGGCCGATCGGATGAGCCACCTCGACGAGTACGAGCACCGCCGCGGCCCGGTGCGCCGGCGAAAATTCCGTGGAGGTGCCAAGCGCGGACCGAAGCAAAAACGCCCGCTGTCCTCGAAAGAGATACAGCTCGCGCTGCAGCTTCTCGGCGGCACCACCGCCAAGGACAAGGGCGAGCCGTTCAATGACGACATCGACCACATCGGGCGCAAGTAGCCGCCCCGTGGCGCTGTCGACCGACCAAGACGCCCGCATTGCCGCCGAATCCGAGCGGGCACTGCTCGGCGCGTTGCTGCTTGACAGCGCCAAAGCCTGGCCGCAGATCAAAGACGTCGTGTCGGAGTCCGACTTCGTGCGCGCCGATCACCGCACGATCTTCGGCGCCATCGCCTGGCTCATGGAGGACGGCGGCGTAGCGGACCCGGTGCTCGTCGTCGACCGCATGAGTGCGACCGGGCAGCTCGAGCCTGCGGGGGGCTCTGAGTACATCGCGCAGCTCTACGCGGATTGCCCCAGCGCCGTCAACGCCGCGGCCTACGCGCGCAACGTGCGCGCCGCGGCTGGGCGATCGAAGGTGGTGGAGATCTTCCCAGGCGCCACCGGCTTCTCGTCGGTCGAGGACGCTTTACGCTTTGCCCAGGAGCAAGTCGAGCGCCTACGCCGCGAGCAAGCCGCGCCCGACATACCGCTGTGGCCCTACCCGCTCAACCTTGAGGCGTTGCTCGCCACGGAGCCGCAGCGCCCGCCCATGCTCATCGAGGACTGGCTGCCGGCCGGCTACGCCACGATGATCGCGGGGCATGGTGGTGCCGGGAAGTCGTCGATCGCGCTACACCTGGCCGCCGCCATTGCCCAAGGCCGTGCGTGGTGTGGCCTATCCACAGCGGCGCGGCGTGTGGTGTACCTGTCGTGCGAGGATCGCGTCGATGTCTTGCACTGGCGGCTCGATCGCATCTGCCGGCGCGAAGGCTGGAATGCGGCGGCGCTTTCCGGGCTCATGGTCCGCGACCTCGTCGGCCACGAGGCAATTCTCTATCGCTCGTCGTTCGACGGCCTACAGCCGACCCGCGCCTACACCGAGCTCGCGCGCATCATGGCCGATGATCCGGGTGCGCTGCTCGTCGTCGACGGCGTGTCCGACACCTATGGCGGCAACGAGAACGATCGCGGCCAGGTCAAAACCTTCGTCAATGCCCTCGTGCGCTTGGTCAATCGAGACGGCGCGGTGATGCTCGTGCACCACGTCAACAAACAAGGCGCAAACGCCGCTGTTTCGGAGGGCTACTCGGGGTCCACTGGCTGGCATAACTCGGTGCGAGCGCGCTGGTATCTGCGCCCACAGCTCGAGACGGACGAGGATGGCAACTCGGTCCGTGCCGATGGCCAACTGCTGCTCGAGCTGCAGAAAACCAACCACGGCCGCACGGACCAGCAAATCGAAATGCGCTGGGATGACGATGCGCACATGTTCGTCGCCACTGCGGCCGCGACTCGCGTCGATGCCTCCCTGCAAGATACCGAGGAGCGCGCCGGGATCATGCGAGCACTGCGCGATGTCGTCGTCAGCGGTGGCTACGTGCCGACAGCGGCCCAGGGACCGAGGACCGCTTACCACGTTTTGATGGCGTCTCCAGACCTCCCCAAATCGCTCCAAAATCGGGCCGGAAAGCGCCGTTTTGCCCGACACCTCGAAGAATTGCGGCGAATAGGCTCTATCCGCGTCGACGTAATACGCCGCAAAGACCGTCATTTGATCGAGGTATTCGTGGCCGGAACTCAAGCAGTGGCGCCGTTTGCGGGCGATGCGGGCAATACATGATTCTGAATAGCACGCACATACCCCGCAAGGCACCCCGTTTACGGAATGCGGGCCTTGCGGGCCATTCCGCAGGGGGTTATAGGGGGATCGCGCGCGCGCACGCCTACCGTCATGCGAACGTCGGAAATTGGTCAAATGGGTAGCCCCACCTCCCGCACCCTGGCCGAGCTGCGCAAGCGGGGGTTCCCCCTGGTGGACGTCGTCGAGCGGTGGATTCCGGGCGCCAACATCCGCCGCGACCTGTTCGGCATCGTCGACGTGCTGGCCGTGGATGCGAACGGCTCAGTGACAGCGGTGCAGGCGACGAGCGGGGCGAACGTGTCGGCGCGCGTGGCCAAGATCGTCGCGAGCGATGCGCTGCACGTGCTTCGGCTCGCGGGATGGCGTATTCTCGTTTTCGGCTGGCGGAAAAATGCGAAGGGGCGGTACGTGCTGCGAGAGGTGGACCTGTCGTGAAGTCGAAGCGCATCGGCCTCGCGCCGTTCGGAATCCTGCTCGTCGCCGTTGCGTTGCTCGTCGCATGGGCGAGTCGCAGCGAAGCGCAACCGCTGCCGACTTGCGCGCCCGCGTCGACGGTGCAGCCGCAGCCGTGGAACGAGACGCGCGTCGCGTGGGTAGCGCCGACGACGTACGCAACCACGCCGCCGACGCCGTTGCCGGCCGGCGCCGTGCTGACGTACACCGTACTGCGGCGCACCGGCACGAGCGGCGCGTTCGTGGCGATCTGCCAAACGACCGCGACTGGGACCGCGCTGGCGAATCAGCCGATCGGGCAAAATTTCTACACCGCAACGGCGCGCATCACCGGCACCGATTCGGTTCAAGCAGCGCCGGCCAGCAAGGACATCGTCGAGCCGCCGCCGAGCCCGCCGACCAACATCACGGTCGCCTCGACGCGCATCGACCCCTACGAGTGGACGTGCCGCGACTCGAGCGGCGCTGTGCTGACCAATCACCGCAGCGCTGTTGAAGCGCAAACCGAGTGCACGAATCGCGCGGTCGCGGCGCTTGAGCGTGTGTTCGAGATTCGGCCGAGCGGCTATCGGATCGTTGCTCGAGCGCGGTGAATTTCTATGATCGCAGACGGCAGTGGGAGCGGCGGCAGTTGGAACTCGCGATTGCGAAGCACGGCGGCATCGGCAAGGCGGCGAAGGCTCTCGGCATTGATCGCACGCATTGCTACCTCAAGTGCCGCAAGCTCGGCATCGAAGTCGCCAAGCTCGACTCGTGGGCCGATCAGATTCGCCGCGTCGTGATGAGGTGCAGGACGCACGTCGAAGCCGCGAACGAGCTCGGAATGAGCTACGCCTATCTCGTGCGCCTGTGTCACCGCTTCGACTTGCCAGTGGGAGCGCCTAGAGTGCGACGCAAACATGCCGCGTAAGCTCGCCAACACCGACGCGCGCGCGTTCTGGTATCAGGGCAATAAACTGCATCTGCGCCGCGGTAAGGCGAATCCGGCGTTCGTGCAGCGCGTCGACGAGAAGGTCGGGCTCGGCGACTACATCCACATCGCCACCACGGGTGATGTCGAGGTGTACGAGATCCCGGCGCGTTCGGCGCTGCACAAACGCGAGCTCGGCTTGGGCGTGCTCACCGACAAGATGGTCGAGCAGCGCATCGTGCAGGCGGCGTGCGATCGTGACTTCGTGCTGTACCGCGACGCGGCCGAGGAGCTGGCGAAGCGCGCGCGGTTCACCGACAGCGGTGAGCCGATGGACGCTGGCACGGCGCTGTTTCAATTCCAGCAGACCATGCGCCACATCGAGCAGCGCATTCTCGCGCGTGGCGGCCCGAGCCCGGTCGAGATCCAGACGCGCATGCGCGACCTCGTGAAGCAGAAGCGCGCGCGCGTGGTCGTGCCGCCGCGTAAGCTCGCGGTTGCGCAGAGGGCGCGGCACTGATGAGCGGCGGCAGCAGAACATCGGCAACGGGCGCGAATCAGCGGTGGACGCCAGAGCTCGTGCGCCAGCGCATCAAGCTCACCAAGCTCGTCGAGCGCGTGCAGGCGTTTGCGTTCGGCGAGGCGGTGCCAGCCGCTCCGAACGTTCCGGTCGTCATGTCATCGGACCAAGTGCGCGCCGCTCTCGCGCTGATCGCAAAGGGGATCCCTGACCTGCGCCATGTCGAACATAGCGGAACTGTTACCCACGAGCATTTCGCAGTACAAGCCACTGCTCGATGGCTTGGCGAAACTCTCGCCGAAAGAGCAGTGGGCGCACCAACGGAACCTCGCGCGCACTGACCTGTACTTCCTGCTGCGCTACGTGCTCGGCCGCAAGGACGTCGAGCATCCGTGGCTATTCGATCGCGTGCGCATGGTGCAGCGTGAGCCCGACGGCTACCTCGATCTGTGGGCGCGCGCGCACTACAAGTCCACCGTCATCACCTTCGCCAAGACGATCCAGGACATTCTCGCCTCGCACGGGCAAGAGCCGCTGTGGAGTTACGAGCCCACGATCGCGATCTTCAGCCACACGCGCGGCATCGCGAAGGGATTTCTCGCGCAGATCAAAAACGAATTCGAGCGCAACGAGCTGCTCAAAGCGCTGTTTCCGGACGTGCTGTACGCGGAGCCTGAGCGCCAGGCGCAAACGTGGTCGCTCGACGCCGGCATCATCGTCAAGCGCAGCGGCAATCCGAAAGAGGCAACCGTGGAAGCGTGGGGCCTCGTCGACTCGCAGCCGACCTCGCGCCATTTCGACGTGATGATCTACGACGACGTCGTCGACAAGGACGCGGTGACGACGCCCGAGCAGATCGAGAAAACGACGGACGCGTTTCAGGTGTCGACGAACTTGGGCACGCCGCGGGCGAAGGTGCGCGGCATCGGCACGCGCTGGCACTTCGCCGACACGTATCGGCACATCATCCAGACCGGCACCCTCGCCCCGCGCATGTTCCCGGCGACGGCAGATGGAACGTTCGAGGGCGAGCCGGTGTTCTTCACGCGCGCCACGCTCGAGCGCTGGATACGCGACAATGGCGCGGTGAACGCGGCGGCGCAGCTCATGCAAAACCCGGCACTGGGCGCCACCGATTCGTTTGTGCGTGAGGATCTGCGCTTTTACGATGGCCGACTTGCGCCGGACTCGATGAACCGCTACTTGATCGTGGATCCAGCGAACGAGAAGAAGAAAACCAGCGACTACACCGCGGCCGTGGTGCTGGGGCTTGGCGGCGACCGCAACGTGTATCTGCTCGACATGGTGCGCGCGCGGCTCAAGCTCAAGGAACGGGCCGAGCTCGTGATCGCGATGCACCGCAAATGGGGCCGCCCGCGTGTGGGCTATGAGAAGTACGGCAAGGATGCGGACATCGAGTACATCGAGGAAGTGCAGGCGCAGCAAAACTACCGCTTCGACATCCAAGCGCTGCCCCGGCAAGGCGAGCCTAACCTGTCCAAGCACGACCGCATCACGCGCCTGATTCCGGTCGTGTCGGACCATCGGCTATACTTGCCGCGCAAGCTGTGGTACACGGACGTGGACCGCAAGCAGGTGAATCTGATCGAGGTGCTGATTGAGCAGGAGATGCTCGCGTGGCCGGTCCCGGTGCATGACGATGTGCTCGATGCGATCTCACGGATTTTCGACATGGAGATGATCTGGCCGCAGACGCAGCCGGCTACGCGCCAAGTCGCGCAACCTGGCGGCGCGTGGTCACCGCATTCGGTGTTTCGGTGAAGCCAAAGTATCTGTGGTCATGGTCTCTCGGAGCGTGGCTGCTGCTGCGACCGCTGCTCGTTCACTTCCCAGCGATTGTCGGCAGCGACTGCACGTGCGCACGTTGCGGTGGAGCTATAGGCCCAGGAGCCGCACCGGTCATTCACGAATGCCCTGGCGTGATGTTCGGGCCATGAACGAGTACGAGCAAACCCGCGCCGCGCGACGGGAGAAAGCCGGCAAGGAGCCGTTGCGCTCGCAGCGCTATCCCGCGCTCACCGCGGACGAACTGAAAGGCATCGACTACGCCGAGACCGCGCGCAAAGCTGCGGATGCAGCAGCACGAGCTTCGTGGACTCCGCACACCGTGTTCGGCCGATGACATGGGCGCGGCTCCGTCAACACGGCTTGCTCGACACCATCGACCGCTTCCCCGTCGAGTGGTGGCTCGTCTACTCCGAAGCGCACCGACCGTTTTGGTGGAACCGCTTTCTCGCTCCGGGCTTTCGGCACGTGAGCGCATACAAGCGCGACGGGCGCCTGTGGGTCGCGTTCATCCCGAGCGGCGAATTCCTCGACGTGCGCGTGATGCGTACCGATCACGAGCCGTGGCTCGACGATGCGCCGACAGCAGTGCAGCGCGTGACGATCATGCGCAGGGGCGGGGCGATCCGCTCGCGCTTCTACATCGGGCCGGTGAGCTGCGTCGAGCACGTGAAAGCGCTGCTCGGCTTTCGCGCGCCGTTCGTGCAGACTCCGCACCAGCTTTATCGCTACGTGAGGCGACTCCATGAGAACACCGAAGGCACCGGCACCCTCGCGCGAGCAAGAAGTGCTGCAGCAGCGCCAGACGACCGAACTCGCGCGCTTGGACGAGGAAGAGAATCGCCGTATCAAGGCTCTCACGCGAGCGCGGATTGGCGCCGGTAGCCTGCTCAGCGCACGGCGCAGCGTGCCGACCTCGAGCGCACCGGCGCGCGGCGGCGAGAAGGCGGGCACGGTTTCACAGCCGGGCGAGGTACTGCGCGGCTTCATTCGCACTCACGGCTGGAAACCCGGAGGTTGACCATGGCCAAAGACAAGCAAGACACAGCGCTCGCGATCCTGACCAAGCTCGTCGAGTTGCACGACATTGAGCAGCGCGTCGGCAAGGTCGGCCGGGACACCGGCTACGACGACGTGCGCAAGGTTCGCCGCGAGTCGGCCGGCGTGTGGCTCGCGGCTCGCGAACTCGTGCACGGGCCTGCGCAGACCGACGCAACGCCGCGCAACGAGGCCGAGGCCGCTCGCTGGCGCAAGCGCGCCGAAGCCGCCGCGAAGCAGCGCGGAGACAAGGTCGCCGCCGAGCCGAGCGCTGCGTAGCCGTGCCGATCGTCGCGAAACTTCCACCTGATCTGGAGGACGGCAAGGCGCTGATGAAACGGCGCGAGCGTGCCGCGCAGATCAAGGCGATGTGGCGCGACATCTACGAGGAGTGCTACCGCTACGCGATGCCGCAGCGCGAGACGTTCAACACGTACGCGCCAGGGCAGCGCAAGAACTTCGAGCTTTACGACTCCACCGCGCAGCAAGCGGTCGGCGTGGCGGCGAACAACGCGATGTCGCTGCTGTGTCCCGCGTGGAAGCATTGGGCGGCACTCGCACCAGGCTCTGACATTCCTGAGGACATCGCCGAGAGTCCCGAGTTGATCGACGGGCTGCAGGAAGCGACCGCGACGCTGTTTCACTACCTGAACCACAGCAACTTCTCCACCGTCGTGCCCGAGGTGTTTCTCGATCTGATGATCGGCACCGGGGCGCTGTGTGTGGACGAAGGCGACACGGACGACCCGCTCGTGTTCGATGCGGTGCCGCTGTCGCTGCTCGAGATCGAGGAAGGCCCGCGCGGCACGGTCGAGACGGTGTTCATGGAGCGCAAGCCGCTCGTGCGCAATCTTGAGCGCATGTACACCGGCATGACGACGAACGAGTGGCCGGAGTCGCTGAAGCGCCAATTGCGCGAGAAGCCAGAAGAGGAGGTGCAGATCATCCAGGGCTCGATCTTCAGCCCGAAGAATCGGCACAGCTACGGCGTCGTGCTGCACGGGGCAACGAAAAAGATTCTGTGGCGCTACGACTACGAGGACAGCCCTAACCCGGTGATCGTGGCGCGCTCGTCCGTCGTGTCGGGCGAGACGTACGGGCGCGGGCGCGTGATGGCGTGCTTGCCCGACATCAAGTCGCTCAACACGATGCAGGAGTACGTGTTGCGCCATGCCGCGCGCGTGGCCGCGCCGACCTACACCGGTCTCACCGACGCGGCGTTCAATCCGTTCACCGCCGTCATCGTGCCGAACACCATCATCCCGGTGGGCAGCAACGACACGAGCAACCCGAGCCTGCGACTGCTGGAAAGCGGCGCCGGGGATTTCGTCATCACCGAAGCCATCATGGAGAACCTGCGCGACTCGGTGCGCCGCACGCTGCTCGGTGAGCGCAACAAAGATGCGCGCGTGCACTCGGCCACCGAGGTCGCGATCGACGACCGCAACCGGTTGTGGGACATGGGCGCGGAGTTCGGCCGCATCCAAGCGGAGTTGCTGTCGCGGGTCGTCGCGCGCTCGGTGTGGATCTTGCAGAAGCAGGGCAAGATGCCGGCCATCAAGGTCGACGGCCGCGCGGTCACGCTCAAGTACGTGAGCCCGCTCGCCAAAGCGCAGGATCAAGAGGATTTGCTGGCGCTGGGGCACTCGCTCGAGCTCGCGCAGCTCGCGGCCACGATGGGCGGCGAAGCGGGCATGGCGGCGATGGCGCTCGGCTTCAAGCTGGAGAATTTGCCGGCGTGGCTCGCCAAGCGCACCGGGCTTGATGCCGATCTCGTGCGCAGCGAGACCGAGCGCAAGAAGCTCACGAGCGACATGGCCGCCGCTGCCGCGCCGCCGCAAGGCGCCCCGGTTGCCGCACCGCGTGAGCCGCTGCGGGCGGTCGCGTGAGCCATGATTTCGGCGAGACCGAGGAGCAACGGCGCGAGCGCGTGGCCGCGGCCGTCAGCTTCGCCGGTGGCTACGTGCCGCGCGATCCCCATGTGCTTGCGCGCCTGCACCACGCCGCGTTCGCTCCGCTGCCACCGACCGCTACGCACGCGCAGATGGCGTACGCGGAGGGCCAGCGCTACCTGATTTCACAGCTCATCCGCCAGTACCAACTGGCCACCACCGGGAGCCCCGATACACCATGGCCGCCAATCCTGTCGACGTCACCCCACCCGCCCAGCAGCCCGCCGCCCCAGCCGCGCCCGCACAAGCGCCAGCCCCGCAAGCGCCGGTAGCCACGGCGACGGAATGGTTCCTCGCCGAAGGTGTGAAGGGCACCGGCGAGCGGCCGGACTACTTCGAGCACAGCAAGTACAAGACGCTGGCCGACCAGGCGAAGGCGTATCCGGAGGCGCGCGCGAAGTTTCAGGAGCTCGAAGGCAAGGTGAAAGCCGCGGGCGAGGCGAAGGCGCCGCCGTCCGAGTACAAGCTGCCGGAGTTCACCGACGCGCTCGCGGGGCTCACGTGGAACAAAGAGGACCCGCTGCTCGGCAAGGCGTTCGAGGTCGCGAAGAAGCACAAGATCAGCCAGGAAGCGTTCGACGACTTCGCGAAAGAGATGGTCGGGCCGCTCATCATGCACTACGAGATGCTGGACCTCGAAGCAGAGAAAGCTGCGATGGGGCCGCGCGCGGACGAGCGCATGAAGTGGCTCGACGGCTGGGCGAAGCAGAACCTGAGCGACGAGCAGTACGGACTGGTGTCGGGTCTGCTCACCAAGTGGGCGCAGCCGCGCGAGACGTTCTCCGCGCTCGAGACGCTGCTCGCTGCGGCGACGAAACAGCAGAGCTTGCGCCCCGGCGACGACGTCACCACCGGCGCGGCTTCCGTGGTCGATTGGAACGCGAAGTGGTACGCCAAGAGCGACATGCCAGGCTACAAGCTCAAGATCGACGAGCCGGGTGCGCGCGAGCGTGCGCGTGCGGAGTTGGCCAAGATCGCGCCAGGCGATCACATCGAGGTCATCGGCAAACGTTGACAGCGCGACCGCGCGCGCCTAGATTCACTTCGCCCCGGACGGGATAACCGAACGAGCATGACGGCTCGTTTCAACGGAGGACGCCTTGGCCACTCGAACCCCAGCCATCACCTACGGCCCGAACGGCCAGAAGAACGCCGTGCTCGTCGTGTGGAGCGGAATGCTCAACGGCGATGATGGCGCACCGTTCGAGCACGCCGACTTCGGCGACAAGTCGATCCAGTTTCAAGGCACGGCCGGCGCCGGTCTGTCGGTGAACCTGGAGGGCAGCAACGACGGCACGAACTACGCCGTGCTGACCGATCCGCAGGGCAACGCGATCACCAAAACGGCGGTAGGCACGCTCGAGGTCGTGTCGGAGAACACGCGCTACACCCGCCCGCGCGTGACCGCAGGTGACGGCACCACGAACCTCACGATCAGCCTGTGGGCGAGGCGCAACCGATGAGCGACATGACGGTATCGCAAGCGGCTGCCGAGGCGTCGAAGTGGGGCAACCTGATTCGCGCTCTGAGCAAACTCGGCGAGGTCGCGGAGTATCTGCAGGCTCAGGAGGCGCTGAAGAACGAGCGGGTGAAGGCGCTCGAGACGCTGCAGTCGGAGATCGAGGCGCTGACAAAAAAGCGCGATGAGATCAACGCCGACAATGACGCCGAACTCAAAGCATTTCGCGAGCGCTTGGCCGGGATCAAGGCCGTCGAGGCCGACGAGCACAAGCGCGCGATGGACGCCGTCGACGCCGCCAAAGCTTCGCTCAAGACGCTCGCCGACGAAGCCGCGGCTGCGCTCGCAACTCGCACCTCGGCCTACGAGGATGTGAAGCGCGCGCACGCCGAGTTGGGCGCTGTGCAGGCGAAGATCGCGGAGCTGAAAGCGGACGCCGTGCGCAGGTTTGGGGGTTAGGCCATGTCCTCGATGACCAACGGTTTCGAGAACGCGCTCGCGCTTCTGCTGTTCAACAACACCGGCATCGCCAACATCGGGGACGCGACAGGACTCCCGGCCACTGCCGTCGCCGGCAGCACGCAGCTCGCGCTATCGACATCAGCGCTCACGGATGCCGACACGTTGCTCACGGCGACCGAAGTCGCGTACACCGGTTATGCTCGCCCCACTCAGGCGCGCAGCGGCGCAGGCTGGACGGTCTCAGGCGACACAGCGAGCAATGCGGCGCTCGTGCAGTTCGGCGAGATGAGTGCCGGCGGTCCCGATACCGTCGTGCATCTGGGGCTCGGCTTCATAGCCACCGGCGACGTGCTGCGGCTGCATCAGGACCTTGCCGCCGACCTCGTCATCAACAACGGCGTCAACCCGCAGTTTGCAATCGGCGCGCTCGATTGGGTGTTCGCATGAGCCAAACAGATATTGCGGCTGCCTACAGCAAGATCGCGCGCTCAACCGAGTGGCGCCTTGTGGTCGACACCAAGGTGTTCGACGACGAGCAGACTTCCATCATTCGCATTTTCAAGCACGCATCCGGGCAAATCGCCATCTATGCGGCGAGCAGCACGGACGGCAAGACGAGCAACAAAGCGCTGGCATCCGTGCTGCACAGCGTCGCGGAGGCCATCGCGCCAGTCGCCACCGAGGCCGGCTGCGTTTCGGCTGCGATCGAGGACGCGGTCGCGAAAGCCGCGCTGCTGCCGCCATGAGCTTCGAGCGCCCGATGCCGCGCACGCCTCTCAAGGTACATGTCGAAGGCGCGCACGTCGTGCTGACGATCGGCACGCGCGCCGTCAGCTTGCCGTACGCCACGGCCATCGACTTAGCGGTGCTGCTGCGCGGTCACGGCAAGATCGCGAAGGCCAACGCGGGCGATACGGTGACGCGCATCATCGGTTTCGCAAATCTCACCGACGGCGTGCTCGAGGATATGAAGGCGCAACGAAACCGCGACGGCACTGCTGGCTATACCTTGAGGTCACAACCATGACCATCCGCGTATTCTGTCGTGCTCCGGTCATCGTCGGCTACGACGGCTCGCCGGTCGACAACTTCCATATTGTCGTGCCGTACGACGTGGCGCAGAGCGACGGCGGCGAGAGCAATGGGCCGAAGAACTTTCAGGACGAGGCGCAAGTGCACATCCCCACCGGTGTCACGCTGATGAATGTCGCGAACGAGGTATTCGATGCTGTCGTCGCCAAGTGCGCCGAGAACAGCTTCGACGAGCCGGTCATCGGCGACGTGCTGTTCGGGCAGATGAACGACTTCATACCGCTCAAGCCGACCTTCTGACGATCGCCTCGTGATCGTCATATCGAAAGGCACCTCGCACAAGCTGCGCATCACCACCGATGCGGCCGGCGACATCGAGCAGCACCTAACGACCGTCGACAAGACTGGCACCGGCCCGTCGAGCTACAGCTACGCGGGTGCCGGCGAGCCGCTAGCGAGCATCACCTCGGCGACAACGCAGGACATTCTCGTCGGCATCGCGTCGCACGAGATCGCCGTGCGCCACTACTCGGCGTACAACAACCACGCGTCGCAGGCCGTCACCGTCACGATCTTCGAGGAAGATGGCACCGACACGGTGACACATGCGAAGGTCGTGCTCGCGGCTGGCGAGAAGCTGCTGCTCGATGCGTCAGGCGTGTGGAGCCACTACGACTCGAACCTCGGCGCCTACGTTGGCATCGGTCCGTTCGCGACGCAGGCCGAGATGGAAGCCGGCACCGTCTCCAACAAGGCGCTCTCGCCGCTCAGCGTGAACTGGCACCCAGGCGTCGCGAAGGCGTGGGCAAAGCACGTCGTATCGGCCGGCGTGCCGCAGATGACGACGAGCTGGAACGTCACGTCTGTGACGGACTCTGCTGCGTGCCGAGTAGCGCCGGTGATCGCGACCGACTTCTCGTCGGCGAACTACTGCATCGTCTACGGCTTCGAGTGCAACACGACGACGTACAGCGCGACGACGACAGCGCTGATTCAGACGGTGCGCAACGCGACGCCAGCCGCGGGTGGCTTTACCATGGATCTCGTCGAGATCGACATCGGCCAAACCACCGACCCGGCGTCGTGGTTCTGGGCTGCGTTCGGAGACCAGTGATGGAACGCGAGCATCAACTCGTCGCGATCACGATGACCGACGGCACGCTGTCCGTGATGGACTTCCTTACCGTGGGCCGTGGCAGCGTATTGCCGCGCGGCGCGCACTGGCTCGGCGAAGGCTGGTGGCAGCGCGAACCGACCAAAGGCGCTATCGAGCGCGATCTCGCTGCTGCGCATCCACAAGGTGGCTGGGCATCCTGGCGCCTCGCCGAGCCGCACGAATTCGATGGCATGTCCCGTGTGTATCGAGCGTCGTGGCGCGACGTTGGAAGGACTATCTATCACGACATGGCACACGCGCGTCAGATCCACTGCGAACGTCTGCGCGAATATCGCAAGCCGCGTTTCGTCGAGCTTGATGGCCAGTGGATGCGAGCGTTCGGTCGCGGCTCGGCCGACGAGATTGCGGCTATTGAGGCGCAGCGCCAGGCCCTTCGCGACGCGCCTGCCGATCCTCGTATCGACGCAGCTCAGACGGTCGAGGATCTGAAAGCTATCACGCTGGGCTAGGCGATGCCGAATCCAACGGTCGTTCGCCGCTACGGCTTCAGCTCGGCGCTCGGTAACGTCCTCAACACGTTCAACCGCTATCGGCTGCCGGCGCCACCGATCCCCGGTAATGCGCTGATCATCGTCGCGAACGTCGCGAGCGGTCGCACGCTCACGTTCAGCGACGACCGCGGCAACAGCTACACCGCAGTCGCGGCGGCCACGAGCGACGGCAACCAGAAGGGGCAGATATTCCGCTGCCCGAACATCCGCAACGCCCCGACCGAGATAAACCCCGAGCTCGATGGCGGCGGCGCTAGCTGGTTCGACTTCAAGGTGCTCGAGGTGGCGTTCCTCGATCGCGACGGGCGGCTCGACAGCACGCCGACCGGGGCGACCGGCACGAGCACGACGCCTGCGCCAGGCAGTCTCACGACGGCGGTCGCCAATTCGCTCGTGGTCAGCTTCGCGATCAACGACTCCGGCACGCAGACCGACTTCACGAAGGGCACTGGCGCGACGCTCGACCTCGTCGACACGTTCGAGGGCACGGCGGTCGAGCACAAGGTGCAGGCGAGCCCTGGCGCGGTGAATCTCGGATTTACGCTCGCGGCGTCGCGGACGTGGATCAACGTTCAGGCAGCGTTCCTCGCGGGCGACTCGGGTGGGCTGCCGCCGAGCGGTCCGCAGTGCGTCGCGATGTCTCACTACCGAATCCCGTCGACCGCCGACCCCGGGTCGGACACGATTCAGGTGCCGACGCAGAGCGGCACGCTGTTGGTCGGTCAATTCATCGGCGCGCGCGCCTGCACCGGCATCACGGACAACAAGAGCAACACCTGGTCGGCGACGAGCGCCAACGTCGGCGGTCTGCCGGCAGGCAACACGCGCAACTTCAAAGTCGTCACGCCGACGCTCGGTGAGGATACGCTGCTCACGCTGACCACGAGCGGGGCTGGCGCGTCGCCCGGCGATACGCTCGTGGTTACGGAGTGGACGGGGCTCGACGGCAACACGACCGTGAACGCGAACGCCACGGGGAGCGAGAACACGCTCGTGGAGTGGGACGCCGTCTCGATCACGCCCACGGCCCCCAACGGCGTGATCTTCCTCACGTGCGCTGAGCAGAGTCACACGGCGATCGGCTTCCTGAGCCCGGCCGGGGCCGTCTTCCTGAGCTGCACGAACAACCCGGAAGTGGTCGAGACGTCGCCGTGGCCCAACGACGAAAACAACACGTGGGGCGTGCACTTCAATCGCTCCGCGGCGCAGCAGACCTTTCGCATCGTCGCTACAGGTGGCGCGCCGCAGGCGTTCGCGGCGAGCGCCGACTGGTTCGCAGGCCCAGCTCCTGCTGAGCCGCAGCCGTTCACAGGGTCGTTCGGCCGTCGTCGCACGAGATACGCGGCATGAGCGCCGCGCAGTGGGATCAATTCGGGCTGAAGGCGCCGCTGACCGGCGTCTCGTTCCGCGCGGAGTCGTGGTGGGACCCGGATCTCGAGCATGTCGTCGCCACGAGCGCCAACGACATGGAGGCGACTGGCTCACTGGTCATTTCCGGTGTTGCAGATCTCGACGCGACAGGGACGCTCGCCGCGGTTGGCGCGCTCTCGATCACTGGCGCTGCGGATATTGAGGGCGCCGGCAACCTGTCGGCCGCTGGCTCGCTCGTCATCAACGGGCTGGCCGACCTTGATGCTGGCGGCAATCTACTGGCTGTCGGCACGGTCGTCATCACCGGCGCCGCAGCGCTGAACGCCATCGGCAACCTCGTCGCGGTTGGCTCCGTCGTCATTAGCGGCGCTGCCGATCTGACAAGTCCCGGGTCGAATGACATCGCCGCGGCGGGGTCGCTAGTCATCACCGGAGCCGCAGTCCTCACCGCCATCGGCAATATGAGTGCGGCCGGGACGCTATTCATCAACGGCGTTGCCGATCTCGTCGATGCCAATGCGCCGCCCGGCAGCGGCACGGCGGATGACTGGATCATTCGCGCTCGCCGTCGTATGCGTCGTTGACACGCTCGCGCAGTTTGTCCTACTCTCAGCGTGCCGAAAGCATAGGCACCTCGTAACTGAGCCCGATGCTGGAAGCCGGAATGGCGAGCGACGCACGCGCGCAAGTTCGGCCCCAGTTGGGAACCCGGACGAAAAACGATCGTTTTTCGTTACCCCTTTGAGGAGGGCTCAGCGTGTCCAAATTCCTTTCAAACGCGGCGAATACCGAATTCGACGCCGAGGTCAAGCACGCCTATCAAACGATGGGCAGCAAGCTGCGCAACGACGTCACATATCGCGGCGGTGTCGTCGGCAACACCTACACGTTTCGGCTGATGGGCAAGGGTCTCGCCAAGCAGCGGCCCGCGCCTTCCAGCGATGTCGTGCCGATGGATATCACGCACGGCGTGCCCACGGCGACGCTCACGAACTGGTACGCGCCGGAGTACACCGACATTTTCGACGCCGCGGCCGTGAACTTCGACGAGCAGCGCGAGCTTGCACAAACCATCGCCGGCGCCATCGGGCGGCGCGAGGATCAGCTCATCATCGACGCGATGGAGGACGGCACGCCGACTTCCACGGTCGACGAGGACGTCGGCGGCACCGACACGGGGCTCAATCCCGACAAGGTGCGCCGCGCCAAACGCGTGCTCGATGCGCTAGGAGTTCCCAGCACCGATCGCTTTTTCGCGCACACCGCCATCGGGCTCGAGTCCATGCTCGGCGAGACCGAGGTCACGAGCTCGGACTACAACAGCGTCAAGGCGCTGACGAACGGCGAGGTCGACTCGTGGCTCGGCTTCAAGTGGGTCATGATCGAGACGCGGTCCGAGGGCGGCCTGCCGATCGACGTCGCGCCCACGCCCGACGAAACGCACAACTTCGCATGGCACAAGGCGGCCATCGGACACGCGTGCGGCATCGACATCCGCCAGGAGACCAACTACATCCCGGAGAAGGTGTCGTGGTTGTCGAACGGCATCGTGAAGTGCGGCTCTGCCATCCGCGACGCGGACGGTTACGCCGAGATTCAGACGGTGGAGGTCTAGGCCCATGGCATACAATCGAGCACGACTTCAGCACGCGGGCGCCGGCTTCTGGAAGTACAAGACGGCCGATACCCACGCCACGGTCGACACGGCCGGCTACTTCAACGAGGACGGCTCTCCGCTGCGTCAGAACGACATCATCGACGTCGTCGTGGTGACGAACATCGACGCCTCGAACGAAGCGGTGTCCACGTACGGCCGGCACATCGTCAACTCGGTGGTGCGCGGCAACCCGGACGTGATCGACGTCAGCGACGTCACGGTCGGCACCGTGACGGATACCGACTGACCGAGGCCAGCCCCAGGAACCTGTGACGCTCGGGCCGGCCCACAAGGTCGGCCCTTTTTTTCAGGAGCAGACGAATGCGAGTCACCTCTACCACCAAAGATCCCAAGCGCTCGACCTGCGCACCGTCGCACTACATGGGCACAGCGGCGGCGGGCGCGGCCGGCACGATCACGCTGCAGAACTCCACCGACGTCACGAACGCGTTCCCCGTCGACAACCATGCCGACATCGTCGGCGCCGTGATCGTGATCGTGGCGGGCACCGGCGCGTTTCAGGCGAAGAATGTCTCGAGCTATGTCGCCGCCACGCGCGTCGCCACCATGGCTGCGAACTGGCCGACGACTCCGGACGCGACCAGCGTCTACCGCATCATGCACCCCACCGCCGCCATGCAGCTCCTCGTCGACAAGTCGCAGTTCATCGGCTTTGGCAAGGCAGGCGGGCTAGACCGGCTGGCGCACATCTTGGGCGAGAAGGCACGCGAGTCGTCGCTGATCTCGTGAGGGCCGCTTTGTGTTGAGCGCCAGGGCCAGATACAGGCGAAAAGGATCCTAGGTGGCACTGGAGACGCCTACCAAGATCGGGCTCATTTCAAACGCGCTGATTCTTTGCGGAGAGAATCCGGCGTCGTCGCTGACCGAAAACCGCTACGGCGTCACGGTTCTGGGGAACTTGTTCGAGCAGATCTACGAGAACGAGCTGTGCTCGAATCGCTGGCGCTTTGCGATGACCAAGGAAACGCTGGCGCAACTCGTCGACGCGCCGCTCAACGAATGGGCGCACGCCTACCAGCTACCGGCGACGATGCTGCTGCCGATCCATGTGTTCCCGCCCACGCCGTACGAGATTTACGCCGACCATCTCTACACCAACGCGAGCGCTGTTGACCTCGACTACTTGTTCAAGCCGGACATTTCGGAACTACCGGCCTACTTCGCGATGCTCATGCACTTCGCACTCGCGCGTGAGGCGATCAAGTCGCTGAGCGAGTCTGACTCCGGCGTTGAGGTGTTCGAGCGCAAATACGTGGCACAGCGCGCGCGTGCATTGTTTGCCGACTCGCAGGGCCGGCCGAACAAAGCCATCGTGCATTCACCGTTCACGAGCGGCGTCGGCCGCGTTCATACACAGGGGTAGCCAATGGCTTTCGACGGTTCACGCCTCATCCGCATCGGTCCGCGGCTGTGGTCGTACAAGACGGCGGACGCCATCGCGACAGTGCTTGCGGCCGGCTACTTCAACCAAAAGGGTTCGGCGCTGCGCCTCGGGGACGTGGTCGGCTGCCTCGTAGTGAGCAGCATCGACGGTGCGAGCGAGGCGGTGTCGGCGTTTCGCTGGCTGCTCGTGCAGAGCTTCACGGCCGGCAATCCAATCGTGCTAGACGCGGATGACACGCCGAGCGCGCTCACGCTGCCGCAGGGCATCGCAGCCGGGCAGAGCGCGACGGCTCCGGCGATTGCGGATGGTGCCACGATCACCACCGCCGACATCGAGACTGCGCGCGTGGCACCGGCAGCCGCACGCACCGGCGTCATCATGCAGGCCGGCACGCTGCCTGGGCAGTTCTGCACCGTGGTCAACGAAGCGGCGGCGGCCAACACCGTTACGATGGCCGCGGCCGGCACGAGCAACGTGTCGAACGGCACCTCGTGCGTGATCGCTGGCCTGACCTGCAAGATGTTTCGCTGGGACTCCGTCGCCGCGCGCTGGTTCCCGACGGCGTAGCCTCGTGTGGCCAAGGTCACCTACCTGCAATCGGCGTTCGTCTCGGGGGTTCTAGACCCACGCATTGCGGCGCGCACGGAGCTTCGCCAGTACTATCAAGGCATGTCGGTCGGCACGAACGTGGTGGTCGTGCCGCTCGGTGGCGTCAAGCGTCGCCCGGGACTTCGCTACGCGCTCACGCTGCCGGCGCGGATGGCGCGCGTATCCACAGGCATCACGCCGACAGCTCCCAATGGCGGCACCGCAGCGAACGCGAACGACGACGACCGCGCGACGAAGCTTCTCACCACGACCAACATCAGCACGACGAATCCGTACGTGATCGTGCACTACGATCTCGGCAGCGCGAAGTCGATTTACCTTGCCGAAGTGCGCGACCTGCTCGTCAACGCTGGCGATGCCGACAGCGAGGTCTCGATTCAATCGAGCATCGACAACGCCAACTGGTCTGCGGTGAATCCGGTCAACTTCGCGTTAGGGCAAGCTACGTTCGAGAAGGTCGACGCCGATCCTCGCAGCTACGTGCGCGGGTCGCTCCTATCGCCGACCGTGGCGCGCTATTGGCGCGTGGCGCGACAGAGCGGCGGCGCGCTGCCGGACCTTGGCACCGCCGACTTTCAACTGAGCGGCTTCAATCTCTACGAGGCCACCGGGCCGGTGTCGGAGGTCAAGCTCCTGGCATTCGAGCGAAGCGCGACCGACCTGTTCATGGTGGCGATGCTCAACCGCTTCGCTGTCGTGGCGAAGAACGGGGCGGTGTACGACGTCGCGCCGACCGACTACGCGAGTGCTGACGTGCCGGATCTTGACGCCGCGCAGAACCAGGACGCGATGGTCATCGTGCACGAGGATCACGCGCCGGTGCGGCTCGTGCGCGAGTCGGATTTCAACTGGCAGATTTACGAGACCGAGTTATTCGGCGTCCCGCAGTTCGACTACAACGATGCCGATTCGCCCACACCGGTGTCGGAGGTTCAGACCGTCACGTTCAGCGCGTTCACCGAGGGCGATACGTTCCAGCTCGAGCTCGAAGGCGCGCGCACCGGGCCGATTGCCTACCAGCCCACGAGCACCGCCACGACGGCTGAGAACATCCGCCGCGCTGTGCAGGCGCTGCACACGGTCGGATTCACCGGCGTCAGCGTCGCCTTCACGGCCGGCACCACGTACACCGTCACGTTCGCAGAAGCCTCGGCCGATGACTACGACCTGATGACCGGCACGACGCTGAGCGGTACCGGCACCGTGGTGGTTGTCGCAGGCGCGAACGGCACACCGCGCACCGAGGACGTGTGGAGCGATGAGCGTGGGTGGCCGACGACCGTCACGTTTCACGAGGGGCGTCTATGGTTCGGCGGCACGCGCTCGCTGCCGAACGCCTACTTCGGCTCGGTCGTGAATGACTTCTTCAACTTCTTCACCGGCGAAGGGCTCGACGACGACGCGGTGTTCGGCGTGCTCAACACGGCGCAACTGAACGCCATCACGGCGCTGAAGTCTGGGCGGTTCCTGCAGTTGTTCACGAGCGGCGGCGAGTTTCGCTTCACGGTTTCGCCGATCACGCCGGCCGACGCGCCGCGCAACCAAACCGAGTACGGCACGGCGCGCATTCGTCCGGTGTCAAGCGATGGCGCGACGATCTACGTGCAGCGCACGCGCAAGGTTATCCGCGACTTCCTCTACCGCTATGAGGAGGACGCGTACAGCTCGGTGCCGCTCTCGGTGCTCGCGCAGCATTTGCTCAACTCCATCACCGGCATCGCGGCGTGGCAGGGATCTGATAGCGACGACGCCAACTATGTGTTCATCGTGAACGGCGACGGCACGATTGCCGTGCTGAATACCCTGCGCTCGCAGGAGATCGCGGCGTTCACGCTGTGGACGACCGACGGCGAGTTCAAGGACGTAGGCGTCACCGGCGAGGATCGTTATTTCGCCGTGCTGCGGGAACTGAACAGCATCGACACGCTCACGCTGGAGCTCGCCGACGAGGACTATTACACCGACTGCGCCAAGGTGGCTGTCGCGACTGGCGGCAACTTCACGCACCTCGCCGGCGAGGACGTGCGCATCCGTGCCGATGGCTTCGTGCTCACGAGCGTCACGGTGAACGGCTCCGGCAACATCGTCATCGTCGACGACTACACGCCCGTCAGCACGATCGAGGCGGGTCTCAACTGGGTGCCGGTCGTGACGACGATGCCGCTTAGCTCCGACTTCGGCGGCTCCAATTTCCTGCGCAAAAAACGCGTCGTGAATATGCGCTGCTACGTGTATCAGTCGCTCGGCGTGCGCTACAACGGCAGGCCGCTGCCTGACCGATTCTTCGATCTCGACAACTTCGACGAAGCGCCGGAGCCATTCACCGGCGTACACTCGCTAGAGGAAACGTCGAACTGGGACGAGGGGCCGCTGACGCAAACCTTCGACCAAGTCGACCCGCTGCCGTTTCATCTGCTCGGCATCGACCTCCAAGTGGAGACCAGCTAAATGCAGTTTGCAGGTACGGCCGCGACGACCACGACTACGACCGCCGCCGCCACTGCGGGGCGAACCGCCATGGATTGGGCGCAATTCGGCGCGATCATCGGTGCCGGTGTGCTGCAAGCCTCCGCGCAGCGCAACCTCGGCAAGCTCCAGGAGCAGCGCTACAAGGAGCAGGCCGACCAAGAGCTGTCGGCGTCGCGTGATCGGGAGATAGAGCGCCGACGGCGCCTCATCTCCGCGCTCGCCTCGCAGAGCGCCGAGGGCGGGGTGCTGGCCGCAGCTCCAGGCGTGGGCTCGCGCGCGGCGATTGCGATGGCGGATGCGAAGCGGGCCGGCTACGAAGGGCTCGCCGACCGCGCCACCACCGGACGCCGCTCGCTGCTGCTGCGCCGGGCCGGCAAAGAGGCGCGCAAGCAAGGCAACGTGGCGGCGCTCGGCACCGTGCTCGGCACCGCTCGAGACGCGCTGGCCGCGTACCCCTGATGGCACGCCGCTACCAGCCCAGCCTCATCTCGCAGCCGGGAACCAGCGACGCGCAGGAGTCCACGGCGGCGCAGCTCGTCGGGGCGCTGTCGAGCTTCCGGCAGGAGATGACCGGCATGGCCGTCGCGCGCCAGTCGCGCCGCGGGGCCGCGCAGGGGCTGAAGGACACGCTGGCCGGCCAAGGCGGGCGCAAGCGCGGCATCCGCTCCATGACCGCGTACGGTGCCGCCTACAACACTGCGGCCGTGCAGGCCGATGTGGCGCTGCGCCAGATCGACATCGAGTCCTCGTACGAGCGCTTCGAGCTCGAGGCGAACGGCGACGAGGCGGCGTTCACGGCGCTATCGCAGGGCTACGCGAAGGGGCTGCTGCAAACGACCCCGCCCGATGTAGCGGACGACGTCGACCTGCTGATCCGCTCCCGCCATGCCGAAGGGGCCGGCCGGGTGCACGAGCAGTTCGTGCTGCGCGAGCGCGAGCGCCAGCGCACCGACATCCTGACAGGCCTCGACAGCATGGTCGAAAGCGCGGGCCGCAAGATGGCCATGCCGGGTGCCGAGACCGACGAGGCGCTGCTGGTCCTGCAAGACAACATCCAAACGGCGCTCGCGGCCGGTGAGTCCGAGGGCCTGTTTACGCCCGCTCAGGTGCGCCAGCTTCGCGGCGATTACGTCGAGCGGATCGCGACGGGCGTCTCAGAGGGCCAGGTGCGAAACGCCGTGGCGGGCATCATGGGTCGCTACGAGGCCGACGTGCTGGCCGGCGACCAAGCGCTAGCCGACCTGCCGAAGCTGGGCCTGGATGCCGAGACCGAGGTCAAGGTGCGCGAGCGCATCGAGGCACGGCTCAACCTGCTGCAAGCCGAGCGCAAACGCGCCCATGCAGTGGAGCTCGGCGCGCTGCATCAGGACATCGCCGACGGCACCCCCAGCGAGAATGCCGAGGACGAGGCGTTTCGGCTCTACCGCCAGTCGGCCATGGAGGTCGGCGGCTTCACCTCCATGTTGTCGCAGATCGAGGGCGCCCGGGTGAAAGGGGCCGAATCGGCCGCCGAGATCGAGTCTGCGGCACTCGCCTTCAACAACAGCACCCCACTCGACCCCAAGAACAGCGACGCCCGCAAGGCCATGGACGCGCTCTACAAGCAGCAGGTGGCCGGCGTTCCACGTGGAACACCCGAGTACCAAAACCTCGCGATTGAGATGGCGCGGCGCACCAACATCATCCCCACCGACGCCATTTCGTGGGCTCGGACCGTGGTCACGGCTGGCGATCCCGATTCGGCCGTGCAGGCGTCGAACTTCCTGCGCCGCATGGAGGACGCCAATCCGGCGTCGTTTCAGTATGTCGACGACGCGAAGCTGCTGGCGTTTACCGAGCAGGTCAATGCGGCCACGGCGGCCGGCACCCCGCCAGACTTGGCCGTTCAGGTGGCCCAGCGCAACACGTTCGAAGTCACTGAGGCCGAGCGCTCGGCGCTGAACACCACCTACCGGACGGCCAAGATAGCCGACGGCAACGCGGGCGAGCTCCAATCCTTCCTGGACGGTGACGATCGCTACGACCGCTCGCTGTTCCACGGCGCACCACAGGCGCCCATGGCGCTGCAAGCCGAGTTCGACGCTGCAGTAGAGCGCTACTACCCGTACAGCGGTGGCGATGCTGAGCGCGCGCGGGCACTGGCGTGGCGCGACACGCAGCGCGTATGGGGCTACACCACCGTGAACGGCGCGCCCGAGCTGATGAAGTACGCGCCCGAGGTCATGTTTCCGGGGCTGACGCCGGAGGTCATACGGTCGGACGTGGCAGCCTCCGTGCCCGCTTCGCCGGATGCCAGGCTCATCCCCATGGGCGAGACCGCGCGCACTGGCGGTCGCGTGTGGCATCTCGGCAAGGTCAACGAATACGGGGCGGTCGATGTGATCCTGGACGAGCACAACCGCCCGCAGCGCTATGAGCTGCCGATCTCGCAGGAGGCATTCGACGCCGTGCATACGCGGCTCGCGGCCGAGAAGGTCGCGGCAGCGCGCGTGGCATCACGTGAGCGACGGCTCAATCTGGAAGCCATGCGGCAAAGCGGCGGCGACCCGATCGCGTTCAACGAGATCCTGTCGAAGCTGCAGGCCGAAGAAGCGGTGAAGCAGCGCACCGGGCGGGGATTCTGATGCCGCTGCTCAAACCCACCGAGCGCTACGAGGAGCAACTACCGGCCACGGTGCCGCAGGCGGTGAGCAGCGGCGCACCATCGCCTGGAGCGCTCGACACGCTCGCAGCGTCGTTCCGGCAGGGCAACATCGTGAGCTCGCTCTACGAGGGCGTCGTCACTGGCCGCTTCTCGCGCCGTCCGCAAGCTCAGCCCGGCTACGATCCGCTCGGCGACATCGCTGGATTTGAGGACTATGCGCATAGATTTTTCGACAGCGAGTCGGCGCAGGAAACGGCCAACATCAAGCGGCGCATCGGCTTCGAACTCGCCGACAAGCAGGTGATCGCGCAGGCGGGCGGCTGGGGGCTTGCCTCGTCCATCGCGAGCGGCGTCGTGGACCCGGTGACGCTCGCGAGCATGGCGATTCCGGTAGCAGGAGCGACGACCAGGGGCGCCGCCATCATGCGCGCAGTGGGCACGCAGGTTGCGCTCGACACGGTGTCCGAGGCGCTGTTTCACGCCACGCAGGAGACGCGCACCGCTGAGCAGAGCGTCATCAACATTGGCGCCAGCGCGATCATGACCGGCATCGTCGGCGCGGCCATTGCGGGGCGCATCCCTCGCGGCGAGCTCGACAAGGCCATTCGCACCGTCAACGAGGAGTTGAACGAAGTGCCGGCCGAGGTGGGCTCGACCGTGGGCGCTGCAGCGCGCGGCGCGGGCACGACGCTTGCCGAGGAAGGCGTGTCTGGATGGGCGGCGCGCGCCATCACAAGCACCGTCGGCAAGGTCAGCCTACTGGGCCGGCTCATCACCTCGCCGTCGCGAGTTGCACGCCAGACCGCACAGGAGCTTGCCGAGGTGCCGTTCGCGCTGACGAAGAACGAGCGCGGAGTCGCCACACCGATCGCGGTGGAGTCGATGATAAAGCGCTACGACGCCACGATCGCGAGCTGGGCCACGCGTCTCGACAAGATTTACAACCAGTACCGCACGCGAGTCACCGCTGCGGGCGAGGCTGCGATCAACTTCCGCAACTTCAAGGCCGAAGTCTCTGCGGCGATGCGCCGGCTCGACGAGTCCGGCGTGCCGGAGATCGCGCAGGCTGCGAAGATCGGGCGCTCGGCCATCATCGAGCCGCTGAAGAAAGAGCTGCAGGCCGTCGGCTTGCTACCCGAGGAAGTCGTGACCGTCGGCGCCGACAGCTACCTGCCACGCCTATACGACGTGCAGAAGATCAAGGCGCAGCGCAGCGCGTGGGAGTCGACGTTGCGCGCCGCGCTCATGGGCCAGGGCGCCGAGCTCGCCGAGATCAACACGGCCATTCAGGAAATCACGGCCAACGTGCTCGGGACGCTCCGCGGCTTCGTGCACCTAGATCCGCATATCGTCGTGAAGGCCGGGCCGCTCAAGCAGCGCACGTTGACCGTGCCCGACCGAATCCTCGAGCCGTTCCTCGTGAATGACATTGAGCGCGTGATGACGCAGTACGTGCGAAGCGTGGCACCGCAGCTTGAGATGGCGCGCAAGTTCGGCGACGTCGACATGAAGCAGCAGCTACAGAACTTGGCCGACGAGTACGCGGTGTTGCAAACGCGCGCGACCAGCGACAAGACAAAGGCGGCGCTTGAAGCGCGCGCAAAGGCCGACTACGACGACTTGATCGAAGTCCGTGACCGGCTGCTAGGCAAGGCTGGTATCCCGGCGAATCCCGACTCAGCGCTCGTGCGCGGCGCTCGACTCGTGCGCCAGTACAACTACGTGCGACTCCTCGGTGGCCAAGCGCTGTCGAGCCTCGCCGACGTAGGGCGCATCATCACGCAGTACGGCATGACGCGCACCGCGAAAGGGCTGGGCGCGTTCGCCACGCAGATGTCGAGCTGGAAGGTCTCGCGCGAGTTCGCGAAACGCTTGGGCATCGGGCTTGATTGGACGCTCAACACCCGCGGCGCCACGCTCGCGGAGATCGGCGAGTTCGCCGAAACTTCGGCCGAGCAGTACGCACAGAAAGCCTCGGCTGCGTTCTCGCGCATCACCGGCATGGCGACGTGGAATAGTTCGATGAAGTTCCTCGCCACGGCGCTGCAGCAGGATCAGGTTCTCGACTGGGCAACGCGCGCCAGCATCAGCGCATCGCGTCAGACGCAGCTCGCGGCGCTCGGTATCGACGCGCCGATGCTCGCGCGCATCCGCAAGATGTACGAGGCGCACGGTGTCGACGAAGGGCTGCGACGAGCACGCACCGAACTGTGGAAGGACAAAGAGGCCGCGCTGACGTTCGAGGTGGCGATGCTCAAGGGCGCCGACACCGCAGTGCTGACGAAGGGCGTTGCCGACACGCCGAAGATAATGTCTACGGAACTGGCCAAGACGCTTCTACAGTTCAAGGGCTTCGGCATCGCAGCGGTGAATCGTCTCGTCGTGCCGATGGCGCAGGGGTTTGGCCGCGGCGATCTCGAGATGCTGAACGGACTGCAAGTCATGCTCGCGATGGGGCTGCTGCGCTATGCGACCAAGCAGTGGACGGCCGATCAGCCGATCGAGACCGATCCTAAAACAGTGATACGCGAGGCCATCGACGGCGCTGGCTTGTCGACGTTCCTGATGGAACCGTACGACGTGTTTGCCGGCATGACCGGGCTGCCGCGCGCGTCGCGCTTTACAGATCGCTCATGGATCGAGACCGCTGCTGGCCCAACGGCTGGTACTATCACTGACCTCGGGCGCACGATCGAGGACTTGGCGAAAGACGGCGTCTCGCAGCGCGACATTCACAAGCTGCGAAAGCTGATGCCTGGGCAGAATCTTTTTTACCTGCGCCGCGCGATCAACGCGATGGAAGAAGGCACCGGCGACGCACTGGGGGTGAGCGAGTGAGTATCGACAATGTGTTGGACCTGTCGCCGCGCCAGCAGTACACGGCGAGCGTTGGTCAGACGGTGTTCCCGTACCCTTTCGCGATCTTCGCAGATGCCGACCTGGTCGTGTACAAAGGCACGGTTCTGCAAGCGCTGAACACCGACTACACCGTCAGCGGCGCAACGGACGACAACGGCGGGAACGTCACGTTCGTCGTGCCGATGACTGGCGGCGAAGTTGTCACGATCTACCGCGACATTGCGATTGCTCGCACGACGGACTTTCAGCAGAACGGCCCGAACCTCTCGACGTCGATGAACGACGAGCTCGACCGCATCACGCTCGTACAGCAACAGCTAGAGAATCAGATTGGCAGGGCACTGCGAATTCCGCAAACGGCGGCGCCGTCAAACGCAAGCCTTGAGCTAACGCCGATCGCGAACTGGCTGAGCAAGTACGTATTCATCGGGCCAACTGGAGTTCCAGAGCCTGCTGCCGGCGTCAGCAACGTCACGCTCACGCAATCGGTTATTGGCGCGCTGCTGTTCCCCATCACCGCCGCCGAGATCTCCGCAGGCGTAACGCCGACGAATTTTCAGTATGAGCCTGGGAAGTTTCGCCGCTATGGCGTAACCGGTTCTGGCAATGAAGCGACCGCTATTCAAAACGCCTTGAACTGCGGCGAGAAAGTGATCGACGGCGAATGGATCGCTTGCACGTCGAATTCAGCGCTCACTGTTCCGGCCGGAGTCGAACTCAAGAACATCAACATTACAGCCGGTGCTGCCGGTATCAATCTGCTCCTGCTCAATACCGGCTGCAAAGTCTCTGGAAAGCTCACCGGAAAGGGAACGGTGAGCCAGGTAGAGCGCCTGATCTATCCGGCTGCTCAGGGAGTGACCGACGTAACGCTTGACGTTGAGGTATCGAACGCTACCTATGGTGTTCATCTTCAGCCGACTTCCGGGACTGCGGTTGCAGACCGCCCCAAGCGATGGAAGGGACGTATCTACGCTCACGACATTGTTGGGACGGCTGGCGTAGACGAAGGTTATGCGCTGCTCATGTCGCCCGCCGAGCAGTGCGATCTCATCCTCATTGCCAGAAACATCGCGCGCCACGCGCTCTATCTTTCGGCCGGCTCTCGCTACAACAAGGTAGTCGCGCATGTGGACGACTGCGACAACTACGCGGCGCAAATCTATTCGACTTCCGCTCAGGACGCGACCGAGCAGAACGAGGTCACGCTGTTCTGCCAGAATTTGGATGAGACTGTTGCTGGGCAGGGTGGGGCTGTAGCCATCGTGCAGAAAGCGCACCGGAACACGGTCCGCGTGTTTCATGACGGCGACGGCATGACGACCGAATCGGTGAGAGTAGAGGGCGCGAGCGGAGGTCCCTACCCGACCGGAAACAAAATCGTCAACGGCGCCATCACCGGCCAGTTTACCGGGACCGACGTTATCCGGATGCTGAACGCCGACGGCACGATTGTCAGTGGTAACACACTGCACGCTTACGCAACTTCCTGCGTCATCGGGATGAGACGCACGGGAACTAACGGAAGTTCTCACGGAGGGTTTGTCGAAGGGAATGAGATCGACGGTCAAGGGCAAAACGTCAAGGGCATCTATAACGAGATCAATTCCCAGGCGTCTTATGTCGGGCCTAACGAGATTTTCAACAACAGCTCAGGCGCTCGTGTAGATGATCAGACCAGCGGCAAACGAGAGGGATATTCTCGGAGCGCAAGAGTATCCGGAACTACCGCCTCGATCACCGCCGCATCGACCGGCGACACGTCTGCAACGCTGTCTAGGTCGATCGCGACAACTCGACGAAAAACCGTCGTCAATCTTACCGGCGCTTCCGTGAGCTACACCGCTCCGTCACAAGTGATTGGCACTCAGTCTCCGGCCGACGACACGCACGTTGGCTTTCGCATCTACAACGCCCACGGAGCAGACCAGACCTTTAATTATGATGCGTTCGTGGAGGGAGATTGAAACTACTTCTCTTCCGCTTCGCCTCTCTCGAAGACTCCACGCTGAGCGCGTTGTACGTAGACGGACAGTTTACTTGCTTCGGGCTTGAGGACGAGTTTCGCGAAGTGAAGGTCCCTGGCGAGACTAGAATCCCTGCCGGAACATACAAACTATCGCTCCAAACGGTTGGACGCCTTCACGAAAAATACTTAATGCGCTTTCCGGCCGAG
>Ga0075423_10000294_pt1 | contig 38481 bp, 29 predicted proteins | sample SoiMethybrSBSTD2_FD_80114 | JGI IMG/M metagenome (GOLD analysis project Ga0075423, IMG submission 80114) | Bulk soil microbial communities from a Populus tree surrounding site in Tennessee, USA - Soil MetaG P. TD hybrid SBSTD2 | ecosystem: Environmental > Terrestrial > Soil > Tree plantation...
GAGTCCCGTGTATTCGAGCGGAGCCAGCTGCGCGAACTTCACACGCAACGTGTAGGTGGCCGGTTTGAGGCTGGCGACCGTATAGCGCCCGTCGCCATTGCTCGTGGCCGTGCGCTCTTCACCGGTTCGCTCGTTCTTCACCGTGACCGTCGCGCCGGGGAGGATCGCCCCCGTCTGATCGAGCACGGTTCCGGAAAACCGCGCATCACCCTGCGCAAAGGCGAGTGAAGGCAGCGTCAACATCAGCGCCACCCCCAGGGCTACGCCGACCCGCATGCGTCCTTTCCACATCGTCATGTCGTTCACCGCTCCTTTTATCCAGCGCTCCGCTCTCCGAGGCCGGGGCTTGCTCTGCTTGGAAGACACCTCACGCTACTGAGGGGGTGTGATGTGTGGACGACGGCGGTGTTACGAGGGCGTTAAATTCGTTACAACGGGGGAATACGCCAGCGGCTCTGGAGGTCTATTCAAGACCTCCCGAGGCCCGCGTGATGGTCGAACCGCGGCACGGATGCGCGCGCGTTACGTCGTTGTTGCATCTGCTCGAGTGCGAGCGGCGTGAGTGTCCCGGTGATATATTCGCCAAGGCATATACGTTGTCCACTCGACGCAGCGATCTGATCACGTTGGAAGCGGCCTTCAAGGCGCTTGGAGACACCACGCGCCTCCGCATTGCTCATCTGCTCGAGGGCAGCGAGGTGTGCGTGTGCCACGTGCACGAGGCGCTGGGGCTGTCGCAGCCGAAGGTCTCGAGGCATCTCGCGTATCTGCGCCGAGCGGGGTTCGTGACGACGCGACGGGAAGGACGTTGGGTCTATTACAAGCTGTCGGCGGCGGCCACGAGTCCACTGGTGCAGCGCATTCTCGCGGCAACTGCCGAGACCCTCCATGAAATTGCCCCCTGCACGATCGACCGTCGTCGCCTCGCCGCGCGATGTGACCTTGTTCCGGTGCGTCGGAAGGTGCGCAGGCCGTGAGGTCCACTGCGATCAAAACAGCCCTCGTCGCCGAATTCGTCGGCACCGCACTTCTGCTTGCCGCCGTCGTTGGTTCCGGAATCATGGGCGAGCGGCTCTCGGGCGGCAACGTCGCGATCGCGCTGCTGGCGAACTCGATTGCGACCGGCGCTGTGCTCGTTGCGCTGATCCTGACCTTCGGATCGATCTCAGGCGCGCACTTCAATCCAGCGTTCTCTGTGGCCGCCGCATCGCAAAACGATGTGCCCTGGTCTTACGTGGGCGGCTACGTCGCGACACAAGTCCTCGGAGCACTCGTCGGCGTCGCGGTTGCGGATGTCATGTTTGGCGAACCCGTGTATGCCGCCTCGCAACACATGCGCGCGGGACTTTCTCAAGTGTTCAGTGAAAGCGTGGCGACGTTCGGGCTGCTGTCTGTGATCTGGGGCTGCTCGCGACGTCAGCCGCACGCAGTCGCGTTTGCCGTCGGCGCCTACATCGCCGGGGCTTATTGGTTCACGTCATCGACCTCGTTCGCGAATCCTGCCGTGACGTTGGCGCGAGCCTTCACCGACACGTTCGCCGGCATCCGCCTTGCCGATGTGCCGGGCTTCATCGCCGGGCAGGCCTGTGGGGCCGCCGCAGCGTCGATGCTGTGTCGTTGGCTCGCTCCCGCGCGCACCGCGTTGCCCCGATTGGAAGAGACCGAACGCGTCGGGTGATCGCGATCGATGCGTTGGAACTCGGAGGTTCTGTCATGACCAAACGTCGTTTCAATGTCTTGTTCCTGTGCACAGGCAATTCCGCACGCAGCATCATCGCCGAGGCCTTGTTGAACTATTGGGGGCGCGGGCGCTTCCAGGGATTCAGCGCGGGCAGTCATCCTAAGGGCGAGGTGCATCCGCTCGCGCTCGACGTCCTTCATCGCAACGGCATCCCGACGCACGATCCGCGCAGCAAGAGCTGGGACGAGTTCGCGACGCCGGACGCGCCGCGCCTCGACTTCGTCTTCACGGTGTGCGACCGCGCCGCCGAAGAAGTGTGTCCGATGTGGCCCGGGCAGCCGATGACGGCGCACTGGGGCATTCACGATCCGGCTGCTGCGGAAGGGACCGACGAGCAGAAGGCACGTGCGTTCAACACCGCCTTCCGCGAGTTGGACGCGCGGCTGAAGATCTTCACCAGCCTTCGACTGGAAGCACTCGATCGACTTTCATTGCAGCGCCAACTCGACGAGATCGGTCGCGTCGGCGATCGACAGGAAGTCGGGTGACGTACAAACCGCGTACGGGTCGGCGCTAGAAGACTGTGTAGGCCGGGCCTGTTTTCGAGGCCCGGCGTGACGCTGGCAGCGTGATCGTGAAGATCGCACCGCCGCTCGGAGCATTCTCCGCGCGTGCCTCGCCGCCATGCAGTTCGACGAGATGCTTGACGATCGCGAGGCCAAGACCCGTACCGCCCGGACGCGATCGTGATTTGTCGACGCGATAGAACCGCTCGAAGACACGCGCGAGATCCTCTGGGGGAATCCCCGGACCCGAATCGGCAACGGTGATGACGAAGGTGCCGCCATCGATCCCGGAGGTCACGCGGAGATCGGCGCCATCGGGCGAGTAGTTGACGGCGTTCTCCACGAGATTGCGGACGATGTCGTGGAGCTTGGCGGGGTCGCCGTCGACGTGGTTGGCCTCCTCGGGCACGGTGATCGTGACCTGCTGCTGCTTGGCCTCGATGGCCGGACCGAGATCGGCGATCACGCCGCTGAACAGCTGATGCACGTCGCAGCGCGTCATGTCGAGCACTTCCTGCTTCGCATCCAATCTCGCGAGGCGGAGCAGATCCTGGACCAGCCGCTCCATCCGCGTCGAGTGCCGCGCGATGATCTCGAGAAAGCGGCGCGTGTTGTCGACATCTCCCGGTTCATCGAGCAGCGCCTCGACGTAGCCGCGAATCGCCGTCAATGGGGTGCGCAGCTCGTGTGAAACATTGGCCACGAAGTCGCGGCGGATCTGATCCGCGCGCCGCAGGTCGGTAATGTCGTGCAGCACGAGCACGGCGCCGCCGGCACCCGGCGCGTGCACGGGAGCCGCGCGGGCGACGAATGTGCGCCCGGGATCGCGCGACAACGCCACCTCGTGACTGTCCACGGCATGGCCGCGCAGCGCCGCCGTGAGCTGCGCCGCGATGTCGGGATGGCGGATGACCTCGAGATACAAGCGGCCGGTGGCCGACGGTTCGACGCGCAGCATGGCTTGCGCCGCCTGGTTGACGAGCTGCATCCGTCCTTGCGCATCGACGACGAGCACGCCCTCCACCATGCCCGAGAGGATGGCTTCCATGCGCGCGCGATCGCGTGATAGTTCGTCGAGCCGACGTCCGAGCTCGTGCACCGAGTCGTCCATCACTCGCGCGACGAGCCCGAGCTCGTCTTCGCCGTAGTCGTACGTCGATCGACTGAGATCGCCGCTCGAGTAGCGCTCGGCCACGCCGGCGATCGCCTGGACACGACGGCCAAGCGGCGCCGAGAAGAACCACGACACCAGCAGCGCGAGCGGCAACGAGGCCGCCGCGGCGGCAAGCGCGGTGTTGCGGATGACCGCGAGCTGCGCGTCGATGTTGCTGAGCGGCAGCGAGACACGTACGTAGCGGACCACAGGATGCGATGTGCGCGTCGCCACGTAGAGCATGTCGGTGTTGACCGTCGTGCTGTGACGGCGGCTCGTGCCGATGGTGTTCGTGCCGGCGGCGACGATCTCCGGGCGCGTGGCGTGATTCTCGAGCGTCGCCAGCTCCTCGATCGATTGCGTCGAGTCGCCGACGACGCGGCCATCCTCGGCCACGAGCGTCACGCGGCTGGCCGTGAGCTGACCGAGGCGATCGGCTTCCGCATCGAGGGTAGTCACATCGCGGTCCGTGTTGGCGGCGAGTAGAGAGCCGATGAGGCGGGCTTCATCCGTGAGATGTCGCTCGATCGAGGCCTGCTGCCCGCGATCGACCTGCCAAGCCAGCAGCATGGCAAGAATGAACAGCGACACGACCGCCGCGGCAAACGAACCGATGAAGACGCGAGTGCGGAAGCTGGTTCTCACCCCTGCGATTCTTCCACCAGCTTGTAGCCAAACTGTTTCACAGTCACGAGGCCATCGACGAGCGCCGGCAGCTTCTCGCGCAGGCGGCGCACGTGCACGTCGACCGTTCGCGTGCCGCCCGTGTACTTGTAGCCCCACACATCGCCGAGCAGCAGATCGCGCGACAGCACGCGCCCGCGGTGCTCGAGCAGGTATTGCAGCAGCATGAACTCTTTTGCCGTGAGCTTGACGTCGCGCCCGCCGTCCTCGACGGTGTGCCGCGTCAGATCCATCACCAGGCTTCCGAAGACGAGCGTCGACCGGCCTGGCTCGGCGCGTTTCGATCGCCGCATCAAGGCGCGGACGCGGGCCACCAGTTCGTTGGGACTGAACGGCTTCGAGATGTAATCGTCGGCGCCGATCTCGAGGCCGATGATGCGATCGGTTTCTTCGGCGCGGGCCGTCACCATGATGATCGGCAGCGCGGCCGTGGTCGAATCAGCGCGCAGTGCGCGGCACACTTCGAGGCCGCTCATGCCGGGCAGCATCACGTCGAGGATAACAACGTCCACGGGCTGCTTTCGAATGTAGGTCAGCGCTTCGTCGCCCGCCGACGCGACGTGCGGCGCCCATCCGGCCTTATGCAGATAGCGGGCGATGAGATCGGCGATGTCGCGATCGTCTTCAGCGACGACGATGCGGATGACAGCCTCAGATGTCATTGACGGGGACGCGCCCCGCCCGCATTGTATCTGTCAGTGTCCGCCGGGCCTATAAACCAGGCCCGGCCTCCACCGTCGCGAAGCGCTGACAGACAGTGTAGGCCGGGCTTGTTCTGTAAGCCCGGCGTGATCTAGCGAATGCCAGATACCAGACGAATCAACGCGTACGACACCGCGCCGATTGCGCCGGCCGCAGGAATGGTCAGCAGCCACGCCCACACGATCTGTCCGGCGATGCCCCAGCGAACCGCGGACAATCGCTTCGTCGCCCCGACGCCGACGATTGCGCCGGTGATCGTGTGCGTCGTGGAAATACCGGTGCCCATCGCCGTGGCGGTGTAGATGGCGAGCGCGGCGCCTGTCTCCGCGGCGAAGCCGCCCATCGGCTGCAGCTTCGTGATCTTCGATCCCATCGTGTGAATGATGCGCCACCCGCCCGACAACGTGCCGAGCCCGATCGCGGTATAGGCGAGGATTTCCACCCAGAACGGAATCGGCAGCTTTCCAAGACCATCCTTCGCCAGGAATCCGCCCGTGAACAACGCGCCGGCGATGATGCCCATCGTCTTCTGCGCGTCGTTGGCGCCGTGCATCAGGCTGAAGCCGGCCGCTGACACCAGCTGCATCCGGCGGAAGAACGCATCCACCTTGCGCGGCGTACTGCTCCTGAAGACCCAATGGCTCAACGTCATCACCGTGAGACCGACGATGAGGCCAATCATCGGGGCGATCACGATGAAGATGAGGGTCTTGGTCCAGCCCGAAGGAATGATCGCAATCATGCCCGCCTTGGCGATCGCCGCGCCGGCGTATCCGCCGAAGAGCGCATGCGACGAGCTCGTCGGCAGGCCGTAGTACCAGGTGATCAGATCCCAGATGATGGCGCCCGCGAGGCCGGCAAAAATCACCGAGAAGGTCACCACGCTCAAATCGACCATGCCGGAGCCGACGGTTTGCGCCACGCCGGTTCCGAAGAGAAAGGCGGCGGCGAAGTTGAAGAAGGCAGCCCAGATCACCGCCTTGCCCGGCGACAGCACCCGCGTCGACACGACGGTGGCGATCGAGTTGGCGGCGTCGTGAAAGCCGTTGATGTAGTCGAAGATCAGCGCAACGGCGATCAGCGCCAGAACGGCGAGAAGTTGGAAGTCCATGTCGAGGGCGTCTCAGGCGATCGGCGCCCTCATCCGTGCTTGACCACGACGCCTTCGAGGAGGTTGCCCACGTCTTCGCATCGATCGGTGGCCGCCTCCAGAAAGTCGAGAATCTCCTTCCACTTGATCACGGCGATGGGGTCGTGCTCTTCGTCGAAGAGTGCGACGATCGCGTCTTGATGCACGCGATCGGCTTCGCGCTCCAGTTGATTGACTCGCGCGGCGAGCTCGAGGACGCCGCGCCGCTCCTCGAGCGCCTGCAGCGCTTCGGTGATGCGATCGGTCGAGTCGCAAATGATTTCGGCCAGCCGTCGCGCGCCGGTGCGGACGTGATTGATCTTGTAGAGACGCGACACCGCCGCTGCCGCATCGATGGCATCCATCACATCGTCGAGCGAGATGGCGAGGGCGTGGATGTCTTCACGATCGAGTGGGGTGACGAACGTACGGTTCAGCCGATCGATGATCGTCCGCGTGCGTCCGTCGCAGGAATGCTCGATGTCCTTGATGGCGTCGGCTTTGCTGAGATCGGGCGGATCGTCGCCGAGCATCTGCTTCAGGATGCGGGCGCCGGTGCGGATCTCCTCGGAGAGGCCGACGAAATCCTGGAAGAACCGCTCTTCTCTCGGAATCAGACTAAAGCGCGCCATGACACCTCGTACAAACGAGGCATCGTAGCAGATTTAACCAATCCGTTACATCGGCGTTGCTTCGATGAACGAACCAGCGAGACGAAGACGTTACTTCTTGCCGACCCAGGTGAAGTTGACGCCGCCACCACCCGGGGCTGCCGCGGGGGAGAGCGCGAATCGCGCATTGCCGTGTCCGAGCGTGACGGTGCGTCCCGACACCATACCGATGGCCGCACCAAACGCGACGTCGCTCAGGAAATGACGTTGCGTTTCGATGCGCGAGGCGGCGACGTACGTCGCAAGCGCGTACGCGGGAATGCCTGCCTTCCAACCGAAGTGGCGCTGAAGGACTGCGGCGGTCGCGAATGTTGTTGCCGAGTGACCCGATGGGAACGAGTAAGCCGTTCCATCCGGACGCGTGCGTCCCACCGAAAACTTGATCGCCTGGGTCACGGTCTGCGAGACGATCTGCGCGCTGATCAAGTCAGCACCAACAGCAGCGAGCTTGGGATGTCCAGTCGAGCGGCCGAGCGAATATGCGGCAAAGGCCGCCCCCATCTGGACCGTTGCGGCGCCGATCCAAACGCCCGGCTTGTAGAAACTGCTGTTCGATCCCGACATGCCGCTCGAGATTCGCTGGTCGGACGAGTGTCCGAGCGAAGAAGCCAAGCCACCCAACCCGAGGATTACGGCCGAATCCAGAGAGGGCAAACGCCTGAAATCTTCTTTGAACGTCTTGCTGAACACCTGACCCAAGCTCGGAACGAACGTGGACGACTGGGAGTCGGTCTGTGTCCGACCAAGCAGTTTCGACGCATCCTCCGAAGTCTTGACGTCGGATGTATCCAGACCAACCGGCTGAGGGGCAAGGACTTGTGCACTTGCGGGATGAGACGAGAGGGTCAGGGCGCAGACGAGCGAAGCGACGGCAATCGTAGGGGTGGCGCGGCGAGCCATCTCGATATCTCCCGGGTTAAAGGTCTGTCCTAGTAGTGCGCGCAGATCGTGGGGTGTTACGGCCTGTTTACCTTATGACGCCTGAAATGACAGTTCGGTCGACGCCGACGGTCTGCCATCCGTTATCGATGCGTCGAAAGGTGAAAGATACCGGAGCGTCCCAGGCAGAATGGTCGGGATGCGCAGTCCGTACCGCGACGCGGACGAACCGGGCACCTTCGAGAATGGCAGCCGGCGCGCTCGCCCGAGGCTCTGTTGCGCGCGTCTCCTCCTGACGACCCGCGGTCGATCCAGTTGCGTTATCGAATGCCGACCAGGTGAGGATGTATGACGCCTTGGGTGTGGCGACGCCCGCGGCAACCGCCGCATTCTCGAATGTCAGCATCCCGCTCGCATCGAGCTTCGCGTTGACCAGCGGGTTGATCGGCGTCAGCCACGATCGCAACACTTTGTCGCGCCGCTTGATCAGCGTCGCAGTGATGTGATCGGCCGCGCCGGGTTCGCTGTATTGCGCCTTGCCGACGATCGCGCGAATCGCCTCGTTGGAGAAGCGGCTCACCAACCGCGCCGCCCAGAACGCATCGTCGGCGCGCATGTTGTCGAAGGCAGGATTCGGATACTCGGGTCGCCACGCGATCGGATCGAAGAAGTCGCCTTCGAATCGGCCGACCGACTTGGCGCCTTCCCAGTAGTCGACGAGGATCCACGGACGCACGTAGAGGCCGAACGTGGCGAGTGTCTTCAACGCCGGCCTCCACTCGAGGATGTACTCGTTGCCGGCACGCGGCACCTGCGGCACAGTGCTGCCGCTGCCCATGATCGATCCGAAGTCGAACATGTAGTGGCGGATGTATTGCCGGCCCGCTTCGCCCTCGAGCATGTCGAGGCTGTTGAGACCGCGCGAATCGTCATGATTGAGCCAGGCGGCGAACACGCGGTTGCCGCGCAGCTCGCGGCGATGCTCGTGCGGATGGATGTCGTTAGGATCGTCGGGCCGCGTGCCGAAGTACTTGAAGTAGCCGAGCGGCTTTCCGTCGGCGAATCGGCTCAGCGTCGCGCGATACTTGCCATTCGGCAGCCGGGCACCCCGTTCGAGAAGGCGATCGATATCCTCGCGCATCATCTGCCGCTTGCGTCCGCGCATGTCGACGATGGTGGCGGTCGGCGCGATGGTGATCCGCGCCGGATCGACGTCGACGGCCCACCCCTGCACGACGTTGTAGCCGATCGCGTGATAGATGGCGGCGCCTATCACCTCGGCGCCGCTTGCCATCTCGGGATTCGCCGGTGGATCGAACTTGAGCTGATAGAGCCGGCCCGACGGATCGACGATCCGGTAGCCAGGCGTGATGCCGCTGCTCTTGCCCTCGACGATGGGCCAGGTGTCGAACGCGGGCGTCGGTCCCATGTTGGGTCCGCGAACGAGCTCCTCGATCGACAGATCGCGGCTGCCGATGCGATTGGTGAACCACGTCGAGTCGGCCACCTCGTCGATCGTGTTGACATTGACCGCGCGAATATCGCGTGTGTCGCCGGGCTTCAGGAAGCTGTTCTCCGCGAAGTCGTAGGCATTGCTGCCGCTGATCGCGATCGCCTTCCCTGCATCGAGTGCACGGTCATCGTCGGCCTGAATCGGATCGTCGGGAAAAAACGACGGACTCGCGCCGCGCCCTGCCATCGTGAGCGCACCCAACACGAGGGCGATCGCCAGCAGGTACCTAGAAGACATGACCAAACCGCATCACGAAGTGTTTTCCTTCGCGGCTGCCGAACGCGCCTTCGATGCGAAGAAAGATGCCATTGATGGTGCCGAAGCGGAAACCGATGCCGTAATCGGTCTCGAGATCGCGGAACGTCAGATCCTCTCGACGCGAGGCCACCTTGCCGGCGTCGTAGAACAGCGCGCCGTCGACGGCGGTGAAGATCTCCCAGCGGTACTCGGCTTGGAGCAGGAGCAGATTGCGATCCCGGAATCTGAAGCGGCGGAATCCACGCAGATCGTCTGGACCACCGAGCGTGCGTTGCAAGTAGAAGGGCACGTCGGCGCCCGCATCGGCATCCGACATCGAGACCAGGCCGTGCAGCGCCAGCACGCGCCGATCGCGGACGAGCGGCACGTACTGCTGCAGATCGATCTCGACGCGGTTGAAGGAGTAGCGCTGGTCATCGAGATCGGCGAACCGCTGAAACACGATGCCGTAGCGTCCGCCGCTGCGCGGGTTGCCGCGCGGTTCGCGGCTGTTGAAGTCGGCGCCGGTCTCGTACTTGAAGAACCGCGGTTGATCGAGCACGCCGGGCACGTGCCCGGGATCGAAGACGGTGAGGATGCCGTCAAGCTTGCTGGCGTTGATCGATGGTGAGAGCGAATCGATCCCGCCCGTGAACGTGACGTTGCGCGCCGGCCGGTACGCGCCGGTGACGCCGACGACAGTGTTGGTGATCCCGTAGGTGGCGAACACGTCGCGTGAAGACTGCGGCCCGATGGCGAAGAAATCTTCCTTGGGGAAGTCGTAGCGCTGGGCGTGGACCTCCGCGCTCGCCTGCCGCGACGCGAGCTCGGGAAACTGCAGGCGCGCATCGAGCATCCAGTACCTGGAGAATGACGCTGCGGCAAACGTGCTGAACGGCGCGCGTCCGCCGAACAGCCCTGCGTGTCGATATCCGGGGCCGAACGAGAAGCCGCTGCCGGTCGTGATATTGCCGATGCGCGGGTAAATGCCTTCGGCGGGATTGAGGATCCGCTCGAACAACCGCCCGCTCTCGAGGTCGAGCAGCGCGCGCTCGAATCGTCCGGGCTTTGGCGGGGTGAGCGCGCGCGACTTGTCTTCGCGCTCGCGGCGCAGCGACTCGGCTCGTGTTTCTGGTTCTTGGGCCGGCGCGTCGGAGAAGGGGGCGAATGCCATCGCCACCCAGGCGACGAAGACCAGCGCGCGGCGTCGCATCAGGCCGCTCGTTCCGTCGTCTCGGCGCCCACCATCTTGCGATGCTCGCGGGCGATGCCGACGGCCAGTACGATCCAGACCGCGACCAGCACGACGTTGACGATCGCGAATCCGCGAACGGTGAGCGCCATCTGCACGCCGATGAATACGACCACCGCTTGCAGCAGATCGCCAGTGCGGACGAAGAAGGCATCGATCGCCTGCTTGGCGTTGTACTTCTCCTCGCGGCTCGTGGGCAGGAAGAGCGCATGCCGCGTCGTGTTCTGGATCGAGTAGTCGGTGCCGTTCTCGAAGATCTTGGTCCACTGCACCACGGCCAGTATCGGCACCACGGCGATCGCCATGTACCCGAACGCGGCGATGGTGGGAAGGACGAACAACGCGCCGCGCACCCCCGCGTACTTGAAGATGCGCGAGATCACGAAGGCCTGAAGCAGGAATGCGAGGATGTTGACCGAGGTCTGTACGGTTCCTGACAACGTCGCGATCATCGCGCGTTGATCGAACCCCGGGCCCGCCGCGGCCGCGGCGTTCTTGGCGGTCTCGGTGATGAGCGAGTTCAGCATGAACCCGCCGAGCGTGTTCACCTGGTTGAACACCAGCACCATCATCGCGATCATGAAGAGATAGCGGCTGCGCAGCACGAGCCGGAAGCCATCGCTCTTCGGCAACGGTTGTTCGACCGCGGCCGCCTCCTGCGGTCTGTTACCGTGCTCGCGGCGGTGCACGACGATCGTCAACACCACCGGCACCAGCAATCCGGCGGCGGCGATCACCATCAGACGATAGGGGCCAATGCCGCCGAACAGCGCCGTGGCAAGGCCCGCGCCCATCGCGGCGCCGAGCGTCGCGCCGACGCCGACGAGCGGGAACAGACGCTTGCCGCGCTCGCTCGTGTACAGATCGTTGGCGAACGCCCAGAACTGCGCCACCGCCACCATGTTGAAGACACCAATCCAGATGTAGAACGCCACCCCGATGTGGAAGCCCGCCGACCCGAGTGCCCAGAAGATCAGCAGGTGCGACGCGAAGAACAAGGTGACGCCGCTGATCAGTCCGACGCGATTCACGCGAGACGCGAACGCGCTGTAAGCGGGCACGAAGAAGAGCAGCACGGCGGCCATGCCGGCCGATGCATAGCTGGCGGCGACCGCTCCCGACTCGCTCAGGATGAGCGCCTCGCGGACAATCTTCAGCACCTGATAGAAGGCGAGCAGGTAGAACGCATTGGCGGCGAGCAGCAACGCGCTCGTCCCTTCACCGGCGCGGACGTCGGTGAAGATGGAGAGGACGCGCTCGGGGATGCTTTTGTTTTGCGCTGCCGGGCTCATGGAAGACAGAGTGGCCACGTCCGCGATGCTACACCGAGACGGTCCCCGTTGTGGGCACTCGTGAGGTGCTGACCGCGAGCGGGCCGGTCAACTCGGGCAGGTGGGCTTTCCACCAGTGTTCGGCCTGTTCCTGCGACCACTCGTCGCGGCCCCGGCAGCTGCAGGCCATCTTGAAGAGCGCGCGCGCGTCGGGCGGACGGAGATTCGGGTCCTTCTGCAAGCACGCCATCACCAGATCGTCGAGCTCGCGCGGCACCGGCAGCTCGCTCCGCTCGGACGGGGGCGTTGGCTGCGCCTGGACGTGCTGGAGCAGCATCTTCATCGACGTGTCGGCCTGGAAGACGAGTTCGCCGGTCAGCAGGAAGTAGGCGACGCAGCCAAGCGCGTAGACATCGGCGCGGCGATCGACCTCGCCAGTACCGACGATGGCTTCCGGTGCCATGTACGCCGGCGTCCCGGTAGTGGTCTGCTCCATCGTCATCACCGACTCGCCGTCGCGAGTGCGGTCCTTGACCTTGACCAGACCGAAGTCGAGCACCTTGGCGAAGTCGTACTCGAGGCCCATACGGCACACGTAGATGTTGGCCGGCTTGATGTCGCGGTGCACCAGACCGCGGGCGTGTGCGTCGGCCAGCGAATGACAGACCTGACGAAGCAAATGGATGACGCGATTTGGCGGCAGCGGACCGAACTCGCGCACCAGCGACTCGAGATCGCGGCCGGCCAGCAGCTCCATCACGTAGTAGAACGTGCCTTCACTGGTGATGCCGAAGTCGAACACTTGAATCGTGTGCGGTGAGCTCAGCGCCGCGGTGGCCTGCGCCTCGCGCTCGAAGCGTCGCAGAATGACCTGCGCGTCGTTCGCGGTCTTGACGCCCAGGACCTCGGGCCGCACCAGCTTGATCGCGGCGTTGCGGGCGAGCAGACGATGCTCGGCGCGCCACACTTCACCCATGCCGCCACTGCCAAGCCGCTCGACCAGATGGTAACTGCCGAGCGCCTGGGCCTCGTGCAGCCTGCGGCCGAGACGCTGCTGCACCCGCGCCGGGACGACGGCAATGAACGCGCAAGCGAACGTGGGCCAGCAGATCACGAACACATACACAGGGTCCTGGACGCGTCCGCCGAAGAGGCCGGCCAGTGTGTAGGCGAGCGGATCGAGCGACGCCGCCACGAGCGAGGCAATGAGCAGACGGCGCGGACTGGTGGGCGCGATGATCGCGTAGATCAGAATGAGCAGCGCGATCCACGAGATGCGCAGCAGCTCAGTGCCGTCGGGCGGATACGCCCACGCGTTGAACACCGCGATGCCGATCGCATGAATCAGCATCATCGCCGGACCGGCGTTGTTCTTCTGCTCCGCGTCGGAGCTCGAGCGGCGCATGTAGTAGCACATCACGCCCGAGCCGATCGACCCGAACACCTCGATGAGCATCGCGCGCCAGTTGCGCTGATACCCGGTCCAGAGCGTCGGCAGGATGATCGTCTCGACGGCGAGCGCAAACGTCCACAGGACGAAGCCGACCGTGCTGAACACGACCAGCCGCCGCACCTGCTCCGACAGCATCTCCGTCGGCAGGCGCGTCGTTACCGGCCCGCTGTCGGTCTCCCGTGTGACCGGCGTCGCCGCCCGCGGCACGATCTTCTGATGTCTCATCGTTCTACGTGCGTGCGTCGACTCTTCGCCGCAGTTCCTCCAGATTCAGCATGATCGATTCGTTCGATCTCAACAGGTCGGCGAGGATCTCCTCGCGCGGCCGCGCGTCCTGCGTCGTGTGCGCGCCGATGCCGATGAACGGCGCCAGCCGCTGGCTGATGTCCTGCGGCAGCACGCCCTCGAGGTACTCGAGCGCCGTGCCGCGCAGCTTCGGGTCGTCGGTGTGCAGCCCGCGATAGGCGATCTGCAGCGGCGACGTCGGCAGGACGAGCGACAGCAGCGTGAACACGTGCGCCAGGCTCTGACCGGCGCGATCCTTCAAAAACTCGTCGACAAACGATCGGTCTTCGGTCGTCTCGACCGAGTCGAGCAGCCGATGGCTCTGCCACACCGGACGGCTGACGGCGACCTCGCGCCGCACGACGTCGAACACTCGCTCGCGATCGATGCGGATGCGGCTGTTCTTCTCGAGGATCGCCGCGAGCGAGCGCCCACACTGGAATCGTACCTCGAAGCGCAGATCTTCCAAGCCGAGCAGCAGGCCGTCCACCGCGCGCTGCGACACACACACCGAGAACGCCCGCGCCAGACGGCGTCGTACCGCAAACGGCTGATTCGGATCGAGCAGGGCATCGACGAGCTCGCCGACGCGCTCTTCCGCCACTTTTCTCAGCGCGCGAACGGCGTCTTCGGCGACGGGATCCCAGGCCAGCAGCGGAATGACGTGCGGGATCAGCGTGCCGGGCAGCCCTTCCTCATCGCGAAGCACTTTCAGAATGCGATCGCGATCTCTCGACTTCAGCGCGAGGATCTCCTGGACCTCGGGATCAGATATCGGCGGCCCCAGCGTCGTCGTCGCCGTGGTGCGGTCGCGCTCGCGCTCGTACGTGAGGCCGCTGACGAACGGCGTGGCCATGGTCTTGAGCACGACGGTTCGTGTGGTGATGTCTTCGATGTCGGAGAGATCGAGCTCGACGGCGCGATCGATCAAGCTGCGCTCGAGCGTGTGGATGTATCCGGCGCTCAGGCGGCGTGCGATATAGACCGCGGCTGCCGAGACGACGATCGAGACCAGCATGATCGCGCCATATTGCCGCGTCGCCGGCAGCAGAATCAGCAGCCGGATCAATCCGCCGCCGATGGCGTCGCCGAATCGGTCGAAGCCGACGTCGATGATCGATTTCGCCGCGCGCTTCTCGTCGGCAGGGACGGGCGTGTAGAAGATCTCGTAGCCGGTGCGGAACAGCGATCCACGGAACGTCGACTCGCCCGCGCGAGCGACGATCGCGCCCTCGAGGCCGGGGAAGATCATTCCTCCGATGCCGCCGACAACGAGTGCCAGGGACGGCGTGCTTGCGGTGATCGCCAGTCCCAGCTTCTCGAGCGCGAGCGTCCCGACAGACGACTGGACGACGAAGGCGAGCAGGCTGACTCCCGCGTAGTAGATCGCGAAGAAGCGCAGCAACGAGTCGCCGCTGCCGAACTGCTGCACCGCCTGCACCTTGAAGAGGTAATCGATCAATGCGGCGCCGATCGTGCCGAGGAGAACGAGTGCGGCGAGATTGCGCAGATACGGCGTCGACGCCAGCACCTTCAATCCCGATTGCGGTGACGTCGCGGCGAGCTCGGGCGCGGCGCGCATTGCCGCCGAGTGATCGGCGGAGTCGTTCACGACGGCGAGCTGTCTCGTCAGAACGGCGCAGAGCCCGTTCACGACCGCAAGAATTGGCAGCATGACCTCGACGCCGAACAGCGCTGCGACGCGCTCGGCCACGAGCGCTCCACCGAGGCCACTGAGTGTGCCCACCGCAGCGATGCGAGCGAAGTGCTGCTTTGCCGTGTGCGGATCGAAGCGCTCGCTCGCGATCAACCAGAACCCCGACCCGAGCATCGGACCGAGTCCCGAGATCTGCAGATAGAGCGCCTGCGCCGCGAACTTCGGCATCACAAAGGTGAGCCCCCACGACGCCAAGAGCAGCGCTGCGCTGACGCCGAACGCCGCTGGCACGAACGTGGCGGGCGACGTCTTCCTCAGTCCTCGCGAGCTCGCAAACACCAGAAGGATCGAGAACGCAGCGGTGGCCACCACGATCGCCGGAAGCGTGGTGACGTCGAGGTTGGCGAGATACAACGCGTCGCGCGTCGCTTTGCCCGCGATGAACTGCGCGCTCACTGCCCCCGAACAGACCATCGCCGTCGTGAGCGCAGATTCAGGACGGGACTCGGAGGAAGCCATGAAAACTGTTGTGTTTATAGGGATCTAAAGCCCTGATACGAGGGCGCGATCCCCAGGAAAGCCGTGCTGTTGCTCATCGTATCACCCCCATTCGACTCGCTGCCGCTCCCTCGGGGGCGCCAACGCGCCCGACTCGCTGTCGTTCCGCTCAGGGGCGCCAACGCGCCGCGTGCCGCCCGCGCCATGCGGCTTTTGTTCCATGGGGTCAGACCCCGGTGACGACACGACTCAAGGCCTTGAGTCGACGTGTCACCGGGGTCTGACCCCATCGGACCCGATTCGCGCTGTCCGGTGAACGCGCACTTTGCTTCGTTGTGGACAAACTGATTTGGCCCGGACAGCCGCGTCGCGCACGCAACTCGCGCATTTCGCTAGGCACGCGCGTCGAAACCCCGCTGCGCCGATCTGGCCCAGCCTTTGCCCTCCGCTGCCGCCATCGCGAGCTCGCTCGCGACCGCCCGCGAACGACACTTCCGGACGACGTGTCCGATTCGCCATCGAGAGAGAGGAGAACACCCGTGCGTGGAACGACTCCGATACCGAAGCTGATCGCGGCGCTGATCCTCGCGGCTGCGATCCCGCCGGCCGCTGGCGCCGGTCAAGCCACCGATCCACCCGAGACGCGCGCGTTGGCGCTCGCGGCCGAACGCGACGCCAAGAGCGCGACGGTCACGACGCCGAAGCGGACCTCGATCGAAGAGAAGCTGTATTGGTACGACAACCAGCACTTGCTCGACAAAGTGTTCGCCGGCTGGCACGGGCTGCACCTCGCAGGCGGCGATTTCCCCGCTGGCGCCGGCACCAAGTACGGCATCGGCTACGACACGGCGTCGCCCGACGCGGTCCATCCCAATCGCATCGACGTGAGCGCGCGCGCGGCGCGCAGCACGATGGGCTACACGCGTGTGTCGGGATCGGTGGCGGTGCGTCCCGTTCCGGCGCCGATCGAGATCAATGTCGGCGCACAGAAGTACGAGTTCCCGCAAGAGGACTTCTTCGGCTTTGGCGTGTCGAGCCGGCAATCGAATCGCACCGATTACCTGCTCAGGAGCACCGAGGTCGGCGCCGATCTGCGCTGGACGCCGCGTCGTCCGCTCGCGTTCACGGCCGGCGTGTGGAGGCTGCGTCCGGAAACGGGTGATGGCACCGACAGCCGATTCCCGTCCTCCGCTGATCTGTTCGATGCCGCAACGCTGCCGGGATATGGCGTCGACGCCGAGTTCGTGCGCACCGATGTGGGGGCCTCGATTGACCTGCGCGACAACCCGGCGCATCCGCACGCGGGCGGACGATACGGCGTTCGGTTTGCGTCGTATCAGCCGCAGGATTCGAGCGCGTTCGATTTCCGTCGCCTCGAGATCGATCTGCAGCACTACCTGCCGATCCCGAATCGCTATCGCACGCTCGCGTTCCGCGCGTCGGCGGTCTTCACCGATTCGAGCGCGGGCAACGAGGTGCCCTTTTATTACTTGCCGACGCTGGGCGGTGCGCAAGCGCTGCGCGGCTTCCGCGAATTCCGCTTCCGCGATCGCGACAGCGTCATCGTCTCGGCCGAATACCGCTGGGAGGCCTGGTGGATGCTCGACGGCGCGTTCTTCGTCGACGTCGGCGAAGTGGCCCCAAGCCGCCGCGACTTCACCCTCTCGAACGTCGAGACGTCCTATGGGGTTGGTTTCCGCCTGCACAGCAACAAAGCATTCGTCAGCAGACTCGATCTGGCATTCAGCCGCGAAGGCTTCATTCCACTTCTGAGGTTCGAACATGCGTTCTGACACTCGCGCGTTTCGCTCGGCACTGTCGATTGGTCTGGCGTGGGCATTGGCTGTTGCCGCCCTTGCGATCACTCAGAGCACATCGACACACGCACAGAAGGTTGAACGCAACAGCGGTCAGCCTGGTCCGCGGTTCTATCCCGACGATCCGGTGTGGGTCGATCCCGACACGCGGGACGTTGCCCCGGTCGCGGAGATGGATCTCTCCAAGAGCTACGAGTTCATCGTGCACACCTTCTCCGATCCGGCGAGATCGGAAGGGCCGGCCATGAACGTCAACAGCCTCGGCGAGGTTCCCGACTCGAGCTGGTTCACCAACCGCATCGGCGTGCGCGACATGAGCCTTGCCGAGATCGTGAGAGGACCCGGCACGGGTGAAGGCCCTGCACCTGGCCCTTGGCTCGTGACCGGGCGTCCCGACGCCGGCATCACGCCGAAGTTCACGATCAAGGACGCGCGCGGCGACACCTATATGATCAAGCTCGATCCGGCGCGATTCCCCGAGCTGCCCTCGTCGGTGGAAGTCATCTCGACGAAGATCTTCCACGCCCTCGGCTATTGGGTGCCCGAAGACACCATCGTGCACTTCTCGACGTCGCAGCTGCAGGTTGCCCCGGGTGCGCAGCTGCGCATCGCCTCGGGCGACAAGCGTCCGATCGAGATGGCCGACGTCGAGAAGTGGTTGCGGGATCAGCCGCGGGCGGCGGACGGAACAATCCGCGCGCTCGCGAGCCGATTCGTGCCCGGCAAAGTCGTGGGGCAGTTCCGCTTCACCGGCACGCGCTCCGACGATCCGAACGACATCTTTCCGCACGAACGTCGTCGCGAGCTGCGAGGCCTGCGCGTGTTCGCGGCGTGGCTCAACCACGACGATGCGCGATCGATTAACAGCATCGACACCTACATCACGGACGAGGGACGCCGACACGTGCGGCACTACCTGCAGGACTTCGGATCGAACCTGGGCAGCGGCAGCACGTCGGCGCAGCAGCCGCGCGGCGGCAACGAGTATCTGATCGAAGGGGCGCAGATCGGCAAGGGCCTCGCCGGCCTCGGCTTCTACACTCGCGACTGGACGCGTGTGAAGTACCCCGCGTCGCCGTCGCTCGGCAACGTCGAGGCCGATTTCTTCGAGCCGGCGAGGTGGAAGACCGAGTACCCCAATCCCGCGTTCATCCGGATGGATGCTGCCGATGCCTTCTGGGCGGCGAGCATCGTGTCGCGATTCTCCGACGACATGATCCGGGCGATCGTCGACACCGGCGCGCTCTCGGATTCCGAGTCGGCGAAGCAGCTCGGCGACATCATCATCAAGCGTCGCGACAAGGTGATCGCGTATTGGATGACCCGGACCAACCCGCTGGATCGCTTTCGCGTGACGACGGACACCGACGATCCGCGACTGCACTTCGAGAACGCCGCAGTACGGTTGCGTCTCGCTGATGCGCCAACGGACTACGAGGTCGCGTGGGCGGCATTCGACAACAACACCGGGACCAGCCGTGACCTCGCGCTCGTGCACACGCAGACGACTTCATCGTTGTTGATCCCGATGGACGCATTCGGGCCGGCCGATGCGTCTGGGGCACGCTATGCGGTGGCCACCATTCGCACGCAGCACGGTGCGTTCCCCGAATGGCAGTCGCCGATTCGCGTGACCCTGCGCGCGTCTCGTGGTAGCTTCGACGTCGCTGGAGTGGAGCGAATGGTGCCGCAACCGCTGGTGAAGGAGCGATGAGCGTTTCTCAACTCAGAGTGTGTGCGCTGGCGTGCGCGCTGCTGCTCTTGCAGCCGCACGCGATAGGGGCGCAGGCGCGAGCGGCGGCCGCCGCGGTGCCGCTCGCCAATCTCGATGGATCGATCGAAGCCCTCGTGCAAGCCGTCGATCCGACCGTCGTGCAAATCTTCACGACCGGTCTGACGCCAGCCGAAGGGATCGTTGCCGGTCAATCGGACCTGGTGACCACGCAGCGCGCCAGCGGATCGGGCGTCGTGGTCGACGCCGACGGCTACATCGTCACCAACGCGCATGTGGTGCGCGGTGCTTCGCGCATTCGCGTCGAGATTCCCGTGCAGCCTTCCGGACAATCACTGCTGACCCGACGCAGCCGCGTGGTCAACGCGAAGCTCGTTGGCCTGGACGACGAGACCGATCTCGCCGTGCTGAAGATCGAAGCCACGGGACTGCGGACGCTGCCGTTCGGCGACTCCGATGCACTCAAGGCGGGGCAGATGGTGCTCGCGTTCGGCAGTCCGCTCGGCCTTCACAACTCGGTCTCGCTCGGGATTGTCAGCGCGATTGCGCGACAGCTCGAGCCCGAGTCGCCGATGGTCTACGTGCAGACCGACGCCTCGATCAATCCCGGCAACAGCGGTGGCCCGTTGGTCGACAGCCAGGGCCGGCTGATCGGCGTGAACACCTTGATCCTGTCGGCGTCGGGCAGCAACAGCAATTCCGGTCTCGGCTTCGCCGCACCGAGCAACATCGTCCGCACCGTGTTCGATCAGATCAAGAAAAACGGCCGCGTACGACGGGGCGACATCGGCGTCCGCGCGCAGACGATTACGCCGGTGCTGGCGGCGGGCCTCGGCCTTAGCCGCGATCAGGGGGCAGTGCTGGCCGACATCGTTCCTGGAAGCGCCGCCGACAAGGCTGGTCTCATCGTCGGCGATCTCGTGCTGACGCTCGACGGCAAGCCGATCGAGAACGGCCGTCAGTTCCAGGTCAATCTCTATCGACGAGCTCTTGGCGACATCGTGCGACTGGAAGTCTTGCGCGAGGGGAAGACCGTCGCCGCGAGTGTGCTGGTGACCGAGCGTTTCGATCCGCTGTCGACCGCAGCCGCTGGCGCCGATCCACGCGAGAACGTCGTGCCGCGTCTCGGCATTCTCGGGTTGACGGTCGATGCCGATCTCGCGCGCGTCATCGGTCCGCTGCGCGCGCGATCGGGCGTGGTGATTGTGACCGCGAGCGACGGGGTGATCGAAACCGACGGCGAGAGCCTCGCACCCGGGGACGTCATCCACGCCGTCAACGGGCATTGGGTGTCCGATCTGCCCGCGCTTCGAAAAGCGATCGATGCGGTGAAGAAAGGCGATGCAGTGGTCTTGCAGGTCGAACGACGAGGCGCGTTACGTTATGTCGCCTTTGTCGTTGAATAGGTCACAGGAGAATCGTTTGAACTATGGAGAGGGTGATCATCATTGTTCCGTCTCAGGGCCATGACACCAACTCGTTCCTGGCCGTCGCCAAGACGCTCCGCGCGCGTGTCTATCATCACGCCACGATCGTCAAGACGACGGTCACCAAGACGACGAATCCGGGCGCCAACGGGGCGGCTTCGGTCACGTTGTCCAGGCTCGATGGCACGACGTTTTCGTGGGACGGTAGACCGCATCTCACTCGGGTTCTGACGATTAGCCATGGGTTCGTAGGCGCCGGCCAGAATCTCACGTACGGCGACACCAACTTTGGCGAAGGCGGTGGTAGTCAGCCGTGGGGAAGCATGGAGAACGACGGTTCTCTGTCAGCCGAAGGGCAGTCCTTCTGGACATCAGTGGGTCGCTCGATGCGTCCGAAGGGCAAGATCCTCATGCTTGGCTGTCTGATGGGGTTTGGCGAGTATGGGACGAGCGTCGCACGAGCATCGCGTAAGAGCGTCTATGCCTCGACCGACCTCTTTGCCGCCGGAGACACTGACGTGGCATTGAAGTACGTGCGTGCGATCGAGCACGGCAAGGTACTGAAACCCCTGAAACGATTTGATCCTTGAGGAAGAATCACAGACAGCGCTTGGCGCTGGGCTCGGGCCTGCTCGCGCTCGCTCTTGTATTCGGTCAGCCTTCTCTGGTGCTCGGACAAGCGTCGTCATCTTCGGAAGCATGCCGGCGGGACTATCCGATTCCGACACAATCGGTCAATTACGAACGGGCGTTCGCCTCTGAGACGCTGGCTCCGGATCGGTTGTCCGTCAATCAAAGAACTCTCAGGCTCGGAGCAACAGAAAAGCATCTCAACGCCGTCCTTGGCGTGACGTCGACTGTCGTCGAGGACTGGAAGCCACGCACGGCGCCGCAGCAATGCGAATACCTTCTGGAGCTGTTACGCGAACACCCCAATTCGATGCACCTGTATAAACTCAAAAAGCTGCAGTTGGCAATGATGTCAGGCATGTTCCGCATTTCTGAATGGCAGCTTTCAGGAATCGGAAGATTGCGCGTCTTCTTCCATAAGTCCGCGGCTGCGAACGCGGAAGCCTCGTATCTGTACTATCTGACGCTCTCTCCCATCTCGGCCGGTCAGGTTGCACGATCGCGAGGTCCTACCTACGTGCTCACTCGAGAGGGAATACCGATCGTCAAGTGGGACGTCAGCACGAACGTCATCTCAGTCACGACACAGAGTAGATAGCGCCGCGACCGAGACGAGACGGCGAGGCAGTCCAGATCCTCTCGTGTCGCGCCTATCTCTTCGCGTCGGTGAGTCCGTGACGCTTCAGCAGCGAATAGAACTGTCCTCGCGGCACGCCGAGCAACTTCGCCGCTTGCGACTTGTTGTTCTTCGCTTGCGCCATCGCCTTGTTCAGCAGATCGCGCTCCAACGTCTCGAGCTTCATACCAGCGGGAAGCAGCACGGCATCTCCCTCAGGCGCGGTCGCCGGGATCGCCGCCGGAACCGGCTTCGACTGACCGACGGCGATCGGCAGATGGTCACTCGTGATGAGCCCGCCTTCGGCGAGGATGACGGCGCGCTCGATCGCGTTGCGCAGCTCGCGGACGTTGCCGGGCCAGTGATAGGCGAGCAGCCGGTCCTTCGCGTCCTCCGACAATCCGCCCGCCGGCCGGCCGATGTTCTTCGCGAGATCGGACAGGAAATTCTCGACCAGCAGCAGGATGTCGTCGCGCCGATCGCGCAGCGGCGGCAGTGAGATCTCGAACACGCTGAGGCGATAGTAGAGATCCTCGCGGAACGCGCCTTTCTCCATCGCGAGCTTCGGATCGCGGTTGGTCGCCGCGATCACCCGGCAGTCGGCGGTCAGCGTCTTCGATCCGCCGAGGCGCTGGAACTCGCGCTCCTGGAGCACGCGCAGGAATTTCGCCTGCACCGTCGGCGACATCTCGCCGACTTCATCGAGGAACAGCACGCCGCCGGCGGCCTGCTCGATCTTGCCGGCGCGCGCGTTCATCGCCCCGGTGAAGGCGCCGCGCTCGTAGCCGAACAACTCCGATTCGAGGAGCTGCTCGGGCAGCGCCGCACAGTTGAGGGCGACGAACGGTCCGTTCTTCCGCGTCGATGCGCGGTGAATGAACCGCGCCACGACTTCCTTGCCCGTGCCCGATTCGCCGAGCAGCAACACCGTCGTTTCGGTCGCGGCCACCTGGGTCGCTTGCGTGAGCGCCTGCCGCCACGTGGGCGAGTCGCCGATCACGCGATGGAATCCCGATCGCGCGTTCAACTCCTCGGTGAGCGCGCGGACGCGATTCTCCAAACGCGAGGCGCGTGCCGACGCTTCATCGGCGCGCTTGGTCGCTTCGAGGCCCTTCTCGCGCATCAAACTGATGGCGAGGCGTGCGCCGATCCGCCGGCCGATCATGACATCGGCTTCCTTGTAGACGCCGGGCTGAAACGAGTAGAAGGCGACGCCCGCGGTCAGCTGTCCCTGGACGCGAATGGCGATGCGGAGCGAGGCTCGCAATCCCAGCGCCGCGAACGGGTGCGATTGCTCCAGCGGATCGGTCTGCATGTCGTCGACGATGTGGTACTCCCATTCCGTCGAGCGCAGGTGCGACGGAACGTCCATCGTCTCGGCCAGGGTGACGCCGGGCGGGGTCCGCACGATGTGGAACTTGAGCCGAGCGCCGTCGTTCACCACCACCGGGACGATCATCGCGTCGTAGGGCAGCACCTTCTGCGAAATGTCGGCGACGCGGTCCAGCACCGTCTTCAGATCGACGGTGTCGGTCACCGAAGCCAGCAGCGCGTCGAGCAGCCCGATGTTGGCCGTCTTGGCCCGCAGCTCTTCGCTCTTGCGCATCTCCTCGGCCAGCTGCTCGTGCGACAGGGCCAGCCCAATGTGATCGGTGATCCGCCTCGCCATCGGCACGTCGTCGCGCGAGAACCGGTTTGGCGTGCGCGAGAGGAAGTTCACCGATGCCACGAGCTGGCCGCCGCTGCGGATGGGCATAATGAGGATGGAACGCATCCCCTCTTTCATCGCCGGCGTGTTCGCGTACTTCGGATCGCTTCCGAGGTCGGGAATGAGCTCGACATCCCATGGATCGGTGAGCAGCCTCGGGAGGATCACCGGGATCTCCATGTGCACCGTGAGATGACTGAGATCGCCGGTGGCCGCATACATGTGAGCGAAACCGGGCTTGCTCGATCGGGTCAGAATCGTCATCGCGTCATGCGGCATGACGGTGTTCCCGATTTGCGAGATGCGATCGAAGACGCTGCGCACATCGAGGACACCGGCCACCGCATTGAGCAGGCCGTCGAGCGCATCGAGATTCGCTGCCCGCTCTTCGAGCGCGGCCGCGCGCCGGCTTTCGTCGGCGAGCCGATGATGCGACAGCGCGAGCGCGATGTGATCGGCGATTCGTTTGGCGATCAGCGCATCGTCGCGTTTGAACAGCCCCTTCTGCTTCGAATAGAACGTCAGCGCGCCGTACAGGCGTCCCTCCTCGAGCCGAATCGGCACGAACAGCACGGAGTGCATGCCGCCGACTGTTCCTGCGCTTTCGGCGTACAGCGCGTGCTCGGCGATGTCGTCCATCAAGCGGTAATCCCACGCCTCGGTGAGCAGCCGGCGATCTCTGATCGGCGTGTCGAAGGGACTGGCGCCGCGGCCGAGCCCCTGGCTCGCATACATCCGGATGTGCTCGCCATCGTTGATGACCTCGCCGATGGAGATGGCATCGTGCGGCAGCACCTGCTGCGCGATCTCCGCCACGCGATCGAACACCTGCCGGATGTCGAGCACGCCGGTCAGCGTCTTGAGCAGACCCTCGAGCATCTGCAGGTTGGCCGCGCGTTCCTGCAGCGCCGCCGTGCGGCGGCTCTCGTCGGCCAGGCGCTGATGCGAGATCACGAGCGCGATGTGATCGGCGATGCGCCGGCCGATGAGGCCGTCGGCCTCTGTGAACGCCGCCAGCGATCGAGAGAAGAAGACCAGCGCGCCGACCATCTGACCTTCGAGGCGGACGCAGACGCGCAGCATCGAGCGATATCCCAGGCGCGCGAACTGTTCGACCGGTGCCTCGCGCACCTGCTCGATGTCGTCGAAGATGTGTACGTCCCACGGCTCCATGAGCAGCCGTTTGACCGACTCATGAAGCGGTTGAATCCTCGGGATCGCGTCGGCCGGGAGCCCCGTGGTGGCGAAGCGGATGATGTGCTCGCGATCGTCGGTGACGATCGGCAGCCCCATCGCGTCATGCGGCAACACCCGCTTGGCGATTTCGGACACGCGCTCGAATGCCTCGCGGATGTCGAGCACGCCGGTCAACGCCGACAGCAGTCCATCGAGCACTTGCAGGTTGGCCGTGCGTTCGGCGAGCACCGTCGCGCGCTGGCTTGCTTCGGCCAAACGATGGTGTGACAACGCCATCGCCACGTGATCGGCGATGCGCCGCGCCACGAGCGCGTGACCGGCCTGGTAGTAGCCGGTCGTGAACATGCCGAAGTCGAGGAACCCGACGAGTTGCTGCTCGACACGAATCGCGACGCGCAAGAGCGACCGCACGCCGGTCGGCGCTAACCCCGTCACGCGAAGCTCCGGATCGTCGAGGATGTCGTCGACGATGATGTGATCCCATGGCTCCGCCAGCAGGCGACGGTGCATCGCCGTGAGCGGGAGCGGCCTCTCGGTGGGCTTGGCGCCCACCACTGCGTAGACGATCAAACTGTTGCGGTCCTTCGAGAACAGCGGCAGACCCAGCAGATCGTGCGGCAGCACTTTCTTGGCGATCGCGGAGACCCGCTCGAACACATCGCGGACGTCGAGCACTCCCGCCAGCGTGCTGAGCAGGCCGTCGAGCATCTCGAGATTCGTCTCCCGTTCCTGTAGCGCGGCGGCGCGGCGACTGGCTTCGGCCAACTGCTGGTGCGACATCGCGATCGCAACGTATTCGGCGATGCGCTGCGCAACGGCGATATCGCCGGCGACGTATTCGCCGATCGACCTCGAGGAGAAGTTCAGCGCCGCCACCACCGTCTTGTTCACACGCACAGGCACCCGCAGCGACGATCGCGCGCCGAAGTCGTTGTCGGGAGGCGGGGCATCGAACGGGTGATCGAGCAGGTTGTCGATCAAGTGATAGGTAAAGGTCTCGACCAGCACCGGCGCAAACTGCACCGGCATCGCTTCAGGGAACGTCCAGTCGGACGTCTGCGCGTAGAGCTGCACCTTGGTCCGGTCATCGTTGAACGTGCCGATCGACAGGAAGTCGTGCGCGAGCGTCTGGTTCGCGATCGACGAGACACGCTCGAAGATCTCGCGAATGTCGATGGCTTCCACGAGCGCGGGGAGCAGGGCTTCGAGCGCGGCGACGCGGCGAAGACGCGCGAGCTCTTCGCCCGGCGCTTCCGTCCTGTTCAGCAGTTGCCAGGCTTCTGCGCCAAGCCGACTGGCCTCGGCAATCAGGGCGTCGCTCGGGGTGCCTGAGGTGGACAGACCGACGATCAACACGGCCTGCGCTTCGGAGTCGGGCAACGCGACGACAATTGCCTCGCGCGCGCGGAAGGACTCGCGCGCGCGCTCCGGCATTCCGGTCATGAGCAATCGCGCTTCGACCAGCCGGTCGGGATGTGATTCGAGCTGCGACCCGCGGATGTGGCCGCTGCCCTGCCGCATCTGGAAAACATCCGAGACCTCGTCGGGCGCGACGCGATGGCCCGACGTGCCGGCGACATCGGCATGCGTCAGAACCACGGCATCCGGACCATCCGGATGCACGATGCACAGCGACACGACCGGCAGCCGCTTCGATGCCGCTTTGAACATCGACGTGAGGCCTTCACACAGCTCGTGGCCCGGCCGCGGAGCGGTGGGGTGATCGACCATCCTTGTCATGAAAGCCCCGAATTCTACAGCAGCGATATCAACTGGAATCGGACGATCGGAGTTGTCCGCATGCAGGCAACTGTCCGTGGCAGGGCAGCAACACAGCGTTCAGATCATGGCGCGCTGGATCGGCTAAGTCCCTTTACAACTGTGCATTTATAGGCGGTGCCACGCCTCTCGTCAACCCCTCGCGGAACCGGGCACGGCCGTCGCTAGAGGGCTCGGCGTGGAGTCGAGACATATGGCGCACCGAACACTGATGACCGCGATGACGGTTCTGGCAATGGCCCCCCTTGCTCACGCGCAACAGCCGCTGACCCTGGCCGACGCGACCGGCCGCGCATTGGCGAAGAACCATTCGGTTCGCATCGAACGTGAGCACGTGACGGCCGCCGACGCGCGCGCCCGCGGTGCGCTCGGTGCTTACGATGTGCAGCTGCACGTCGACGTCAACGCCCGCCATCATCGCGACCCGGTGAACTCGCTGTTCTCCGGTGCGCCCTCAGGCAGCGCGGCGCCTTCTCAGAACCGCTTCACATCGACGATGACGCTGTCGCAGCGGTTGCGGACCGGCGCGATGGCCTCGGCGTCGACGTCGGTGACGCGCGAAGCGACCGACGGACTCTTTTCTCCTTTCGCACCCGCCTATACGTCCTCCCTTGGCGTCGACCTGCAGCAGCCCTTGCTCAGGGATCGCGCCATCGATCCCGCCCGCACATCCCTCCAAGTGACGGCGCTCGACCGCAATCGGTCGAGCGCTCAGCTCACCCGGCAGGCGATGGACACGGTCGCGGAAGTGGAGAAGGCGTATTGGGGGCTCGTTGCGGCCCGCCGCGAGTTGAACGTGCGCCGCGGCAACATGACGCTCGCCGAACAGCAGCGCCTCGATACGCAAGTGCGGATCGAAGCGAAGACCGCCGCGGTGTCCGATCTCGCGCAGCCGACTGCGGAAGTCGAACGCCGTCGCGGCGAGTTGTTGCAGGCGCAGGAAGCGCTCGTGCGCGCGGAGCGCGCGCTCAAGCTGCTGATGATCGACAACCTCGAGGATCCGATCTGGGCGCAGGAGCTGATTCCCGCCGACGCGCCCGATGCGCCTGTCGTCCCGGTCGATGTGCCGCGGATGCTGGCCGATGCGCGACGCAATCGTCCCGAGCTCGCGGATCTGACCGCGCGCGGCTCGCAGGAAGACTTGCAGATCAAGCTCGCGCGCAATCAGCTGAAGCCGCGCATGGATCTCGTCGCCAGCTACACGATTCGCGGGCTTGCCGGCGATCTCGAGTCGTCCAGTCTGCCGTTCAATTTCCCGGTCTCGCTTCCAGCGTCACTCAACGGTGGGCTCGGCAACTCGTACAGCAACATGTTCGATCAGAAGTTCCCCGACTTCGTCGTCGGCGTGTCGTTCGACGTGCCGATCGGACGGCGCGAGACGCGCGCGCAGATCGCCGAAGCGGAATCGGATCGGCGCCGCGTGTCGACGGAGATGGCGGGCATGCACGATCGGATTGCGACCGAGGTGTTGAACGCGGCCACGGCGCTCGAGACCGCAGCCGGCCGCATTCAGGCCGCGCATGCAGGTCTCGTCGCTGCGCAGACGCAGCTCCGCGCAGAGCAGGATCGCTATCAGGCCGGCCTGAGCACCAACTTCTTCGTGCTGACGCGGCAGAACGACCTCGCCGCGGCGCAGCTCGTCGAGATCTCGGCGCTCACGGACTACCGCAAAGCGCAGACCGAGTTGGCGCTTGCCAGCGGCACGTTGTTGCTAGATCGAGGGATTCGGATCAACTGAGACAGTCCTTGGTCCTTTGTCCTTGGTTCTTTGTCCGTTCTTGGTCCCTGGTCCGTCCTCGGTCCCTGGTGCTCGGTCCGAGTGATGGCACCGGACGAAGGACCACGGACCAGGGACGGACTGAGGACCAGGGACGGACCAGGGACTAAGAACCAGGCACCAAGGACTGACAGTGAGGAGACCATGAGATCGAGATTCGCATTCGTACTTCCGCTCGCCATCGTCACCGCCGCATGCGGTGCGAAAGAAGACCCCACCGTCGTGAACCTGAACGGCCGGCTCGAAGCGCCGCTCGTCGATCTCGCGCCGAAAGTTGCCGGGCGCGTCCTCGAGGTACGCGTGAAAGAGGGCGACCGGGTCAAGGCGGGCGATCTGCTGATCGTGCTCGACCTCGGCGACACCGCGTTGGCCGTTGAACGCGATCGGCACGGCGTCGAATCGGCGCGGGCGCGATTGCAGGATCTCGCGGTCGGCAGCCGACAAGCCGAAGTCGCCGCCGCCGAAGCGGAGCTCGCGGATCGCAAAGCCGCCGTCGATCTCGCGACGCGCGAGCTGCAGCGCCAGGAACTGCTTCTGCAGAAAGAGGTCGGCACCGAGCGCGACTACGATCGCGCCAAGACCGATCTCGAGCGCGCGAGCGCGGCGGCGCGCATGAGCGAGGAGCGACTCGCGCTCACGCGAGAAGGGTTCCGTCAGTGGCAGACGCAGCAGGCGCGATCGGAAGTCAATCGCGCGCAGTCGCAGCTGCGGCAGTCGGAGATCATCGCGCGCGAAAGCGAGATGCGCGCACCGGCCGATGCGGTCGTGACGCATCGACTGGTGGAGGCGGGGCAGCTGCTTGCGGCAGGGCAGAACGGATTGACGCTGGCGCTGACCGGCCGACTCTACGTGCGCACGTTCATCCCCGAGACGAAACTCGGTCAAGTCAAGCACGGACAGTCTGCGCGCGTCACCGTCGATTCCTTCCCGGGCCGATCGTTCGAGGCCGTCGTCACCGAGATCGCTCCCGATCCCGAGTTCACGCCGAAGCAGGTCGAGACTCGCGAGGAGCGAGTGAACCGGGTCTACGGCGCGAAGGTCGATCTCATGGGCGGATGGGGCGTGTCGCTCGTGCCCGGACAACCCGCGGAGATCCACGTCAAGGCCGCCGCACCGCAGACCGCCAACAACGTCGAGCGCGGAGTTCAGTCCGCGCGGACCAACTGACCATGATTACCGCGAACGCGCTCACTCGAACGTTCGATCGGACCGTCGCGCTGAACAATGTCTCGTTCACCATCGCGACCGGCGAGATGTTCGCGCTCATCGGGCCCGACGGTGCCGGTAAGACGACGTTCTTCCGGATCGTCACCGGACTGTTGCGACCCTCGTCCGGCGAGGTGCGCACCGACGATCACCGCAGCTTCGGATTCGTTCCGCAACGGTTCGCGCTCTATCCGGATCTCTCGATTGACGAGAACCTCGCGCTGCGAGCCCGGCTCTACGGCCTCGATGCGAAAGCCGCGAAGGTTCGCGGTCAGGAACTGCTCACTCGCGTCGGTCTCGGTCGCTTCGGCGCACGGCTCGCGGGCAACCTCTCTGGCGGCATGAAGCAGAAGCTTGCGCTGGTCGCGGCGCTGCTCACCACGCCCGATCTTCTCTTGCTCGACGAGCCCACCACCGGCGTCGATCCGATGTCGCGCCGCGAGTTCTGGTCGATGCTGCACCAGCTCCATCACGAAGGGCTCACCATCGTCGTGTCGACGCCGTACATGGATGAAGCCGAGTACGCCACGCGCCTCGGCTTCCTGCATCACGGCCGACTGCTCGACGTCGGGACGCGCGCCGAGATCGTGAGCCGGTATCCGCGTCCGCTCTTCGAAGTGCGATCGGCCGACCGGCTCACCGTGCGGGCGCGTCTCTCGGCGCTGCGCGCGATCGATGATGTGTCGCTCTTCGGCACCGTCCTGCACGTGAGGGGGAGCCAGGGCACCGACGCAGCGCTCGGCGATCTGATCACGTCCACGCTGGCCGGTCTCGTGCCCGCCGACGCCGTGCGCCGCATCGCGCCGTCGCTCGAGGACGTCTTCGTGCTTCACGGCGACAGTGCGATTGAGGTGGCGGCATGACGGCGATGACCGAATCGTTGATCCAGGTGCACGAGATCACCAAGCACTTCGGCACATTTGCCGCCGCCGATCACGTGAGCTTCGATGTGCCGAAAGGGCAGATCTTCGGCTTCCTCGGACCGAACGGATCCGGCAAGTCGACGACGATCCGCATCCTCGCTGGACTGTTGGCGCCGACGAGCGGACGCGTCACCGGCTTTGGCGGACTCGACGTGACCAAAGACACCGAACGGTGGAAGCAGCGCACCGGGTACATGAGCCAGAAGTTCTCGCTCTATCTCGATCTCACCGTCGAGGAGAACCTGCGGTTCTTCGGCATGATCTACGGCCTGCGATCGAAGCAGCTGCGCGAGCACATCCGCGATCTCGCCGTGCGCCTCAAGTTCGAGCCGCTGCTCGGCAGCCTCACGCGCACGCTCTCGACCGGACAACGTCAGCGCGTCTCGCTGGCCGCGGCACTGTTGCACGAGCCCGAGCTGCTGTTTCTCGACGAGCCCACCGGCGGCGTCGACCCCCGCGGCCGCCGCATGTTCTGGGATCTGATTTACGAGCTCGCCGCCTCGCGCGGCATGACCGTGCTCGTCACGACGCACTACATGGACGAGGCCGAGCAGTGCGATCGGCTGGCGTTCATCCTCTACGGACGGATCATCGCCGAAGGCAATCCCAACGATCTGAAGCACGGATTGCGCGGCCGCATCCTCGAGATCGAGCCCCGCGACGATCCGTTTGCCGCGCTGCAGGGCGCGAAGTCGCAGCCGGCGCTCGAAGATGCCTATCTATTCGGCACGCTGCTGCGGTTCGTGGCGCGGCCCTCGGCCCTGAATGAAGCCAGCCGCCTGGCGTCGTCGCTGGGGAGCTCGATGCCGGCCGAGCCGTCGCTCGAGGACGTATTCATCTCGCTCGCGCGGCAACACGCCGCCGCTACGGAAAAGGTTGCGTCATGACACGGCTGATTGCGCTCACGTGGAAAGAACTGCTGCAGCTGAAACGCGATACCGTCAGCATGAAGCTGATCGTCGGCATTCCGCTGATGCAGCTGATCATCTTCGGCTACGCCATCAACTACGACGTCAAGCACCTGACGACCGTCGTGCTCGACGAGTCGCGATCGTTCGAGAGCCGTGAGCTCGTGGCGAAGATGGACGCCACCGACTACTTCGACATCGTCGGCCGCGTCGATTCGTTCGACGAGCTTCAGCAGGCCGTCGATTCGGCGCGGGCGTCGGTGGGTCTCGTCATCGATCACGACTTCGGCAGGGACCGGCACCGCGGTGCGCCGGCGAAGGCGCTGCTCATCGTCAACGCCTCCGACTCGACGACGTCGACGCAGGCGATGTCGATCGTCAACGGCATCAGCAGCGGCATCTCGATGGGCACGCTGCGCCGCAAGGCGAACTGGACCTGGGCGTCGATGCCGGTCGACGTGCGCATCCGCCCCTGGTACAACCCCGAGCTGAAGACGTCGAATTTCATCATCCCCGGCCTCATCGTGGTGGTGCTGACGTTCACGCTGATTCAGTTCACCGCCGGCAGCATCGTGAAGGAGCGCGAGCTCGGCACGCTCGAGCAGCTGCAGGTGACGCCGCTCACGCGCGCGCAGTTAATCGTCGGCAAGATCCTGCCGTTCGTGCTCATCGGCTACGTGCAGCTGACGCTGCTGGTCATCGCGATGCGGTGGTTGTTCGATGTTCGCATCATGGGCAGTCTGCTCGCCCTCTACTTGCTCGTCGGACTCTTCATTGCCGCGGTGCTGGGTCTGGGCATCCTGCTGTCGACGATTGCGCAAACGCAGACGCAGGCGACGCAGCTGTCGACGATGGTGCTGCTGCCGTTCGTGTTCTTGTCCGGGTTCATCTTCCCGATTGGCGGGATGCCGACGTTCTTTCAGTGGCTGACGTATCTGGTGCCGGCGAAGTACGCGATGGACATCGTGCGTGGCGTCATCCTGCGCGGTACGACGGCGGCGGATCTGTGGCAGCCGATTGGTCTGCTGTCGCTCTACACGTTCGGCATCGTTGGATTAGCGGTTCTGCGTTTCAAGAAAACCGCGTCGTAACGGGCAACGCTGGGCCCCTTCGACTCGCGAAGCGAATCGAAGGGTAGTACTCTGAGGTGATACCGTGCTGTTCTTCGAATTCGGTCCATTCGTCCTGGCGATCTTCAGCTTCATCGCGGTGATCGTGCTCTTCGTCAAAGACCGCCAGGCGCGGCAGAACAACGAGCCCGAGGATCCCATCACGCCCCGCGATCCGTCTCGCAAAGACGACGACGGCCCCAGCGCGCTGCGTCCAAGCATGCGCGCGTAAGTCGCCGTCGGCGATGCTAGACTGACCCCCAACGCATCCATCCCGCACTCACATCCGAGGGGGTCATGAAGAGGCGCGTTCGCAAGTCCGCGGTCCATGCGTGTGCCGGTCTCCTCCTGCTGTCGATGGCCGCGCCGGCCCGCGCGCAGCATCTTCCGCTCGCGCAGGTGTTGCCTGATCTCATCCTGCGCGACGTCGTCTTGCTGCCGGGCATGCTTGGCCCGGTGCACTCGGCGCACTTCAGTCCGCTCACCAACGATCCGAATAATCCCGTCATCGGCATCGTTCAAAGCTTCAATACACAAATGGCCAAACAGTTCTCGACGTTCCCGCTGGGATCGTCGACTGGCGGCCTCACATACGTGTTCGACGAGACGGTGGGCACGTTCCGGCGCGGCAGTCCGAGCTTCGGTCCCATGTTCGCCGAGCGGGCACTGACCATCGGCCGTCGGAAGCTCAGTGTCGGCTTCAACTATCAGCACACCTCCTACAACACGTTCGAAGGACAGAATCTGCGTGACGGCTCGATCAAGTTCTATCTGCGTCATCAGGATTGCTGCACGTTCAACCTCCTGCCCGGCCCTCCCTATTCCGAGTTCTCGACGACACCGAACGGCACGCGGCTGACCGTTCCGTTCGAGGGCGACATCATCCAGGCGTCGCTTTTCCTCAAGGCCACCACCGACACCACCGCCGTGTTCGCGAACTACGGCGTCACCGATCGCTGGGACGTCGGTGTTGCCGTTCCGTTTGTCAGGGTGCAGTTGGATGCACGCGTGGTGGCGCGAATCGACCGGCTCGTGACCTGTGGCGGTCTCCTCATCGTGCCCAATCCACCGCCGACCAACTGTGCGCCAGAGACGCACACGTTCGAATACGGCAACCCCAACGCCACGCAAACGGTGGAACACGATGGCCACGCGAGCGGGATCGGCGATGTGGTCCTGCGAACGAAATACCGTCTCCTGAATGCGGCCGGCGGTGGTGTGGCAGCGGGCGTCGACATCCGCTTCCCGACCGGTGACGAGAACGATCTGCTGGGCGCGGGAGGCGTTCAGGCGAAGCTGCTGCTCGTCGCTTCGTCGCAACGCGGACGTGTCGGTGAGCACGTGAACGTTGGGTACACGCTGGCCCAGGGAGACGTCGCGGGGACCCTTGCCGAGCAAGTGTCCGCGTCGCTTCCAGATGAAATCAACTATTCGGGAGGGGCGGAGTTCGTCGTCACCCCGCGACTCACGCTCATGGGCGACATCATTGGACGGACGCTGCGCGGCGCCGGTCGCCTCGATCTGGTCGGCGACAAATTCGAGTACTCGGATCCGAGTAAGCTGCCCGGATTCAATCTCACCCCGCAGCAATTGGTGGAGATGGGAATCCTCACGTTTCCTGTGTCGACAGCGACGTTCGATGAATTCCAGCCTCGACCGGGGAACCTCACACTGCTGCTCGGTACTGGTGGCGTCAAGTTCAATCCGTTCGGCAACGTTCTTGTCTCAGCCAGCGTGCTGTTTCCCCTCACCGATGCCGGGCTGCGGAGCCGCATGACCACCATCGTCGGATTGGATTACGCGTTCTGAGTGCGGTGACAGGTGATCCGGCCGACGCCAGATAAGTCGGGTCGACTCGGCCGACTCGCGGGGCTCGCGGCGAGAGTGGAATCGCCGCTCGATCAGCTGTGGGCTGTCCGGAAACCTCACGTCACAACGCGCGACGTCGTCATCGTCGTGCACGGCACGTTCGCGAATCCGCCGCGCGAGAGTGGATTCGGCTCCTCGCCACTGCAGTGGTGGCAGTCCGGCGGATCGTTCACGAAAGCGTTGGACGTCGCGCTGCACCGGCGCGGCAGCACGGCGCGTTGTCATGCCTCGTTCGATCTCGACGACCTCGCGAGGTGGGATAGCCGACCGTCCTGGTTCGGGTGGAGCGGCGACAACTCGGAGGTGGAACGCCGTCGAGGTGCCTACGATCTGGCCGCGTATATTCGCGCGTTGCAGAACGATGAGCGAATCGGGACCATCCATATCGTCGCGCACAGTCACGGTGGCAACGTGGTACGCCGCGCGTTGCGGTATCTCAACAGACCGCAACGCAAGCTTGGCGCGGTGGTGTGTCTCGGCACGCCGTTCCTGCATTTCAACGACCGCGCGGCGTGGCGCCGATGGATCGGCCGCGTGCACTGGCCGATGGTCTTCGTCCTCGCGGGGCTGCTGACCGGAATCGCGTGGCTCGGCGTCCGTGACGACTTCGCCACCCATATTCTCTTGGGCACGATTCTCCTCGGAGTCTTCCTCTCGATCGTGGAGTACGCGACGGCGAGTCAGGCGAGCTCGTACGAGGGCGACGCGATCGCATTGAGATTCGCGCACGACGAAGCGATCCAGTCGCTACGAGTCTGTGCACATCTTGCGGCCGAGCCGCATCTGTACGTGCGCGATCTGCTCGGCGGCGCAGTAGAACCGCGAGCGTTCAAAGAGCGCGCACGATCTCGGCAATCAGGATGGTGGGACCGTCTCGGTCGCATCTTCTCAGCGATCGGGAGGGTCGCCTGGAACATCTTCGCTGTCGTGTCGAACGTATGGAACGGCCCGGTCTGCCGCATCGCCGAGCGAATCACCAGCGCCTGCTATCGATTTCCTCTCCTGGGCGGTGTGCTCGGCATCGTCGCGTCGCTGATGCTGACCGTCGCGTTCCGTCCGTACAGGCCTCGACTGCGCCCGTTTCTGTTGTCGCGCATGCCACGGCTCGCCACGCTCTTCTTCCACTCGGTCAACGAAGTGGGCGAGCGTGCTCTTCGCAACAACCGGTCTCTCGACGACGCGCTGTATTCGGGTGAGGTGCCCGAGTCATCGGGCGTTCCGGATAGCGTGAAAGCATTCGCTGCCTTGCTCGCGTTTCTCCTGTACCCCCTGTGGTACCCAATCGATCTCTTGCTCGGCATTCCGTCGTGGCTGTTTGGCGGTGTGATGACCCGGTTCGCGATTCTGCTGGGCGCGCGAGCGGCGGCGGCGTCGGCACCGGGCATGGACATGATTGGCGCCGCCTTTCGCGGCGCACGCACTGGACAGGTGCCCGACGGCGTGGTCGATGTGATCGTGCCGGAGCCGATCGAGCGGGACATCGAACGGCGCCTGTCTGCGGGACCGATCGACTTCACCACCTTGCGCGCCAGTCTCGATCCCGCCGCGCGTGCGTCACTGCTCGACGCATTGAAGAAGGTATTCACGGACGTCGGGCTTCTCCACGCGCAGTACTACCAGGACGAGCGCGTCATCGACTTCATCGCGCAGTGCATTGCCGGGTCGACCCAGACGTGGGTGCATGACGCGACGGCACTCGTCGCCTCAACTGCCAATACGTCGTCAGCCGATGCGCCAATCGCGTGAACATGCCGTTCGGGCGATCCGCGACCACGACGCGAAGTGCGGCGCGGGCGTTCGGGCATAATGTCGCTGTGCCGAAACAGTCGCCCGACCGCAGCACACGGATCGTCACGCGGCGCTTCGACTCATCGGCCGAAGCCGATCGCCACGATCTCGAATACTGGATGCAGATCCCCGAACGAGACCGGATTCTCCAAGTCTGGCGTCTGAGCCAGGAACTCTGGCGTCTGCGAGGCGAGTTGCGCGATGAACCAGGACTTTGTCGATCTGTTGCGCGCGTTCATCGCCGCTGACGTCCGCTTCCTCATCGTTGGTGCGTACGCGCTCGCGCTGCACGGCAAGCCTCGAGCGACGGGAGACCTTGACGTTTGGATCGACGCGACACCTGACAATGCGGCGCGAGCGATGCGAGCCTTGAGGGCGTTCGGCGCGCCGCTCACCGACGTCACCGTCGACGATTTCAGCCGGCCCGGCGTGACGTATCAGATCGGGGTCGCGCCCGGGCGCATCGACATTCTCACGGAACTGACCGGTATCACATTCGATGAGGCGTGGCCCGCACGGATGCGACGGCCGTTTGGCGATGTCGACGTCGATTTCATCGGACGCGACGACTTCATTCGCAACAAACGCGCAACCGGTCGCGCGAAGGATCTCGGCGACATCGAGGGCATGTAAGGCCGCTCCTGAAACGATCCATAATCACGCGCATGCGCGTAATTCTGTTGTCGATCTGTCTCGTCAGCCTTGCGATTCCAGCCGCAGCGCAGACCAGCGATGGCGGCGCCGATCAGTCGCTCTCGAAATCGATGGCCGCGACCGCCAAAGCGATGCACGCCATCATCCGGCGCGACCTCGCCGAGGCCGCGGATGCGATGCCCGCCGATGAATACGCCTTCAAGCCGACGCCACAAGTGCGCAGCTTCGGCGAGCTGATCGGCCATGTCGCCAATGCCAATTTCTATTTCTGCTCGCAGGCCAAAGGCGAGAAGTCGCCGGCGACACAGAACTTCGAGCGCGCTGCCGACAAGGCGGCGATCGCGAAAGGGCTGAAGGACTCGCTCGCGTATTGCGACGACATCTACGGGGCGACGACCGACGCCAACTTCACGCAGGCAGTGAAAGTGGCCGGACCTGGTGGCAGCGGCACCGAGACCACTCGCGGCCTGGTGCTGATGTTCAACACCACGCACAACAACGAGCATTACGGCAACGTCATCGTCTACATGCGGCTGAAGGGGCATGTGCCGCCGTCAACTGCGCGCGTGCAACAGAAGAAGTAGGACCTCGGGAGGACAGCACTGATGAAGGGGAAAGTGATCGTCACCATCGGCGTTGGTGTGCTGAGTTCGATCGTCGTGCTCGCGCAGAGTCAGGTGCCACGATTGCCGGCGAGGTCGGCCGACTACGCGCCGGCATCGCTGCAGGCGCCGGCCGATCCCGGCTACGAGGCGTTCGTGAAGATGATGTGCAAGACGCCCCCCGCTGGCCGAGGCCGCGGTGGTGGCGGGGCAGGACGTGGCGCAGCCGGCGGTCGCGGCCCGGCTCCCGCCGCAGGCGTGCGAGAGGTGAACAGCGAAGCGATCCCCGGCGTCATCGCCGCTGGCCAGCAGTGGAAATTCCTGTGGCAGGAGGAGGGCAACAACGGCGACGGCATCGTCGGCACCGACGATGGTGGATTGATGCTGGCGCAGAACGACAACAGCAAGGTAGTGAAGCTCGATAGGAATGGCAAGCCGTCGATCGCCTACTCCGATACGCACACTGGCGGCGCGCTGTCGGTCAGCAGAAAAAAAGCGACGTTCATCGTCGAGCGAGGGCTCGGGCAGCGCATCGAGCAGCTGACGCCGAAGCGCCGCGTGTTTGCCGACAAATACAACGGCGAGCCGCTCGATTGCATCGGCGGCGTCATCAACGACATCACTGCCGACGGCAAGGGTGGCGCGTATTTCACGATGGGCGGCGTCTACTACGCGAACCCGAAGGGTGAGATCACGAAGTACGGTGAGAACATCACGCCGAACGGCATCGTCCTGAGCGCTGACGAGAAGACGCTCTACGTGACCAACGGCACGACGATGGCGGCGTTCGATGTGCAACCGGATGGATCGCTCAAGAACCAGCGCGAGTTCGCGCAACTCGGCGCCGGCGGCGGCGACGGCAGCACGATCGATGCGGCCGGTCGCGTGTACGTCACGTATAGCGAAGGCATCGCGGTGTTGAGTCCCGAGGGCAAGAAGCTGGGGACGATCCCGACGCCGCGTGGCGTGATCACCACAGTCTTCAGCGGCAAGGACAAGAAGATGCTCTACATCCTCGCGCGCGGCGCCGTCGCTGCGGATGGCAGCGAGGTCGCCAACGCTGCGCAGGTGTGGGTGATCCCGACGCTCGCGCAGGGGTACAAGGGGA
>Ga0075423_10000295_pt1 | contig 38471 bp, 39 predicted proteins | sample SoiMethybrSBSTD2_FD_80114 | JGI IMG/M metagenome (GOLD analysis project Ga0075423, IMG submission 80114) | Bulk soil microbial communities from a Populus tree surrounding site in Tennessee, USA - Soil MetaG P. TD hybrid SBSTD2 | ecosystem: Environmental > Terrestrial > Soil > Tree plantation...
CTCCGCGCGGCGCGCTCCGGCGAGGTCCCGCCGGAGCCTTCGCCTCGGCGGGACAAGAAAGCTCGCCGGCGTCTTCGCTATCAGGTCGCCGCGAGCCTCGACGGTTTCATCGCCGGACCCAATGGCGAGTACGACTGGATCGTGATGGATCCGTCCATCGACTTCAAAGCGCTCTACGCGGAATTCGACACCGCGGTGATGGGCCGCAAGACGTACGAGATCACCACCGCGCAGGGCGGCCACGGCGAGATGCCTGGTCTCGACGTGGTGGTGTTCTCGCAGACGCTGCCGCCATCCGCGTACCCGGGCGTGCGCATCACGAATCACGACGCCCGTGAGATCGTGGCCGACCTGAAGGCAAAGCCGGGCAAGGACATCTGGTTGTTCGGCGGCGGCGTCCTGTTTCGAACGCTGCTCGAAGCAGGTCTTGTCGATAGCGTCGAAGTGGCGGTGATGCCCGTCCTGCTCGGGAGCGGTGTCCCGCTTCTTCCAACGGGTGCCTCCACGAAGCTCGTGCTCGCCGATCAGAGGACGCTGTCGAACAGTGGCATCGTCGTCCTGGCGTACACCGTGCCAGGCGGCGTTGGTCCGGCACCGCCGATTCGCTTCATCAAGTCGCCCTCACGTCCAGCGAAGAAGAAGGCGATTCGGAAGACGAAGACCACGAAGCCGTCGCCGCGCCGCGCGGCTGGCTCCCGCCGCCGTCGCGGCTGACCTGCGGCTTGACCCAGATCAACGAGTAGCGCCAGAGCAGGTGCCTCGTGACGGTCGCGCCCGGCAACAGCGCGGCTGCGTCGCGGCGTATCTCCATCAGCGTCATCGTTGGATCGCGCACGGGTGCACCGACGCGGGACGAGGGTCGAGTGAGTCGATAGAACGCGCTCACCGGATAGGCAACGAGACTTCGCGCGCCCATGTGAACGATCGAGCGCGCGCGATGCAGGCCAACCACCGCCAGCACGCCGCCCGGTCGCAGCAGCGTCGCCGCTTTCGTCAACGCGTCACCGTATGGCAAGTGGTGGAGCACGGCGATCATCGAGATGACGTCGTACGGCTCGTCGGCGTCCCACGTCATGAAATCAGCGTGGATGAAGCGGATTCGCTCGTTGCCACGCGACATCTCCCGCGCCCGTTGAACGACCGCCTCGTTTTCATCGAGCGCGTCGACGTGGCTCGCGCGCGCCGTAAGCTTGCGCGCGAACGTGCCGAGCCCGCACCCAACATCGAGCGCGCGCCGACAACCATGTGGAACGACGTCGATCAGCGGGTCGTGATAGTGGTTGTTGTGATTCCAGCCATCAGCGTTCATCGTCTCTGCACGCGGTGCGGGATCGTAGGTCCGGAGCAAAACCTCACTCCGTTTTTCGAACCTCGTTGATCCCAGCAACGCTGAGGATGTGCGGATCAAGTCGGTTTTGCGGAGCGACGGTCTCGCGCCGCGTGCGGTCCGCGCAAACGTGGCCCCACATTATTTCGAGTACTTGTTGCGCGGATCTTTGCCGACGATGTGCGAGATGTCCTGGTTGTTTTCGTTGCAGATGTACTCGATCAATTCGGTGTCGCTCTCGTAGGTGTGATCGCCGTACAACGTGAACGACTTCGTATAGGCACCGGGATCGTCGATGGTGACCTCGTACGTCATCTTGCCCAACGACGGCCGTCGATAGCGCTCGATCGTGTGCAGCTTTTCGGTGTGTGGATGGCCGGCGAAATCGAACCAGAACTTGTCGTTGAAGCCCACCGTGTCGATGACGAGCGTGTCGCCCTCGAATCGACCGACCGAGTGGCCGTACCACGTCGGATCCGGATCTTTCGGATGCGGCCGGCCGTCCATGAAGATCTGCCGGTAGCTGTGGATGTTGCCTTCGAACAGGAAGAAGATGTGCGTCTTGGTCTGCACGATCCGCCATGGATACGGCGCTTGACGAGGCACGCCGGCAGGCAGGCACAGCGCTTCGGGATCGTCCTTCGACAACCGGTCGAGGGTGGTCTTCAGCGCCCAGGGTTGCAGCGGTAGTGTGTCGCCCTTCTTCAGCGCATCGTTGATGTCGTAGATGAACCGGCGGTCGGCGCTCCAGATCCCCGAGAAGTCGACCTTGCCGTCAGCGGTGCGCGGCGCTGGCCCTGACGGCGGCACTTTCGGAGCGCGCTCGATCGCTTCGCCTTGTGCCGAGGCCGATCCGCTTGTCGCGGCGAGGAGCGCGAGAACGGCAGTCAACGCGTGAACGATTCGTCGTGTGCTCATGTCACACACCCAGTCCGCGGCCGCGCATCCCCATGATGACGCCCGCCAGAACGCCGAACACGCCAATCAGAATGCCGAACGCGATCGACACGATCGTCAGGATGCCGGCAAACTTCCAGAACGAGCGCTGTGCGTCCAGCGCACCGAGCAGATCCTGCTCCCGTCCGCTGGCGACGAACGATCGGATGCGATCGGCGTAGCGCAGAAGGAACAGCGACGGGAAGACGTAGACGACCGCCATGATCGGATAGACGATCATCAACCCGATCGTTTCGATGCGGCCGGTGGCCGCACCGGCCACGCCGGCGGTCAGGCCTACCAACACCATGAAGCCCGCGCCGATGAAACCCATGATCGCGAGAAAGCGGACCCATGGCTGCGTGCGCTGCAGCGGCACGCTGACGATCGCGAGACCAGACGGATCGGAGGGCACCGGCGTCAACGGCTCATCGGTCATCGTCCCGTCCTTTCTCTGACGACATCAGCGCTTGCGCGGCGGCAGCAGCGCCGACCAACCCGGCCTGGTCGTTCAGGATGATGCGAACAGGAATCGTCGACAACAGGTCTTTCATCGGCGGCTTGGCGACGAACGCGTCCATGAACGGCCCCTGCTCGATGAGCGGCAGGATCTTCCGCACGATGCCGCCGCCGACATACAGCCCCGACGTGGCCATGGCGCGCAACGCCAGGTTACCGGATTCGGCGCCGTAGGCGCTCACGAACATGCGCAGCGCATCGACGCATCCCTGGCAGCGTCCAGTCAAGGCCGCCTGCGAGACGCGGGCGGCCGAGTCGGGATCGTCGATGTCGTCGATCACCGCACACTCGCCTCCGCGATGGGTGAAGCGGTGCAAGTTCTGGATCCCCGGCCCGCTGAGCACGTGCTCGACTTCGGCTCGCCCGTAGCGGTCCGTCAGCATGCGCACGAGCTCCAACTCGCGTTCCGTGCGCGCCGCGAAATCGGCATGGCCAGCTTCGGTGGCCAGCGGAATCGAGCGTCCCTCGACCCGATGCAGAAGCGCCTCACCAAGCCCCGTCCCGGCGGCGATCACGGCGGCGTTGCCATCCGGGCGCGGGCGTCCTTCCTGCAGCACCAGGATCTCGTCGGCCGAGAGGATCGGAACGCCGACGGCCAGCGCCTCGAGATCGTTCAGGATCCGCACGCGCGTCGTGCCGAGTTGTGACGCGATCTCATTGCCGACGACATCGATGCCGACGTTGGTGAGTCGAGCGCGGTTGGCGGCCACCGGTCCCGCAACTCCAAGCGCCACTGCTTCGATACCGCCGTCGTGCCGCTCGTCGTGCGCGAACGCGTGCAGGATGTCGGCGAAGCGCGAGAACGAGTTCGTCGGATAGCTGCGCAGCGCACGCTGCACCGGTCGCGACTGGGAGCGCTCGAAGAGGCCCAGTAAAGTTTTTGTTCCGCCAACGTCGCCAGCAAGGAGCATTCGGATCTGAGTGGGATTATAGTGGGGAGCGCGTGGGCACTCCCGGATCTGCAGCCGCGGTGATGTCTCGTCGACAGGTGCTCGACCGTTGCAAGCACCTCCGCGAGGATCGTCTGCGCTACATGCAGAAGTGGGGGCTGATCCACCCGGCGCATCGCGCCAGCGGCGAAACGTTTTATGCGTTTGCCGACGTGGCCATCATCAGACAGGCGGAGGCGGAGCTCACTGAAGGCGCCAGCTTTCGCGCAGTGCTCCGCAATCTGCTGGCTTCCCGCGACGGTCAGCTCACGTTCGACTTCCGCCTCGACGCGCCGCCCGCGAAGATCCTGCAACTCAAGCGTCCGGAGCCGCCGCCGCTCGCCGCGCTCATGGACGCGCCACCGCGCTCACCGGAACCGACGCTGGCCGAATTCGAGTTCGTGAAGGCGTCGCGTCTCGACGATGGCGATCCGACGCATTACGATGACGCCTTGCATGCGTATCGCCGGACCCTCGAGCTCGATCCCGATCTCGTGCCGGCGCTCATCAATCTTGCGAACATCCATTACGAGCGCAATGAGATTGCGGAAGCGCAGGCGCTCTACGAACGGGCGATCGCGCTCGAGCCCGACGTCTTCGAAGCGCACTTCAACCTGGGAAACATCTTTCACGACCTAGGTCGCTATGCAGATGCCCGCACGTGCTATCGCGAGGCGCTCCGCCTCAATCCCACCTACGCCGACGCGCACTTCTATCTGGCGGTGACGCTCGAAAAGAACGGGCAATCGGGCGAGGCACGGCTTCATTGGAAGGCGTATCAGGAGCTCGCGCCGAACGGCGAGTGGGTGCACTTGGCGAAGGAATTCTCAGACTGATCGCGCGAGCTGAAGCCCGCGCTCTACGACTCAATACCTGTATTCGTCGGGATTCCGCTTCTTCGGCGCGCGGCGCAGCTTGTAGTACTGGCAGTCGACGCACCAGGCGTCGGCATCGAAGCCGCTGGTGCCTGCGTAGGGCTTGACCTCGCGATGCGTGCAGAATGGCTCGCGACCGTCTTCGGCCGGTTGCTGCCACCGGCACGATGTGAAGCGGACGAACCCGGTGGATTGCGGCTTGGCGTCGGGAGCCGCGGCGGCGCTGCCATCGGCTTGGCTCGAGGGCGTCGGCGGCGGATCGACGTCGTCGCCGGGTGGACCCGTCGGATCGTTATTGGAGTTGAACGCCAACGGCTTTCTCCAGCGCGCGCAGGGCGCGAACTTCTTCGGGGGCGACCAGCGTGAGCGCGCTCCCCGTCGCTTCAGACCGGCCTGTGCGCCCAACGCGATGCACGTAGGCCTCGGGCGTATCGGGGACCTCGTAATTGACCACGTGCGCGATGCCTTCGATGTCGAGGCCGCGTGCCGCCACGTCGGTGGCCACGAGCACCGGATACGTTCCGGTCCGGAATCCTTCGACCGCAGCCATCCGCTGCTGCTGCGTGCGATCGGCATGAAGCGCGGCGGTGCGGATGCCGAGTCCGCTCAAGCGGCCGGCCAGACGCTCGGCGCCGATCTTCGTGCGGCAGAACACGAGCACCGGTCCCGTCGCTTCGTCGCGCAGCCATCGCGCGAGCCACTGTGTCTTCTCGCTCGACGCCACTGTTTGTGTGGCGTGCGAGATCGTTTGAGCAGGTCCGCCGCGCCGACCCACCTGCACATAGTCCGGGGTGTTGAGAAACTCCTGCGTCAGCTTCAGCACTTCCGCCGGCATCGTTGCCGAGAACAGCAGCGTCTGACGCGCCGGCAGCGCCGAGAGAATGCGCTGCACGTCGGGCCAGAAGCCCATGTCGAGCATGCGATCGGCTTCGTCGAGCACCAGCACTTCGAGGGCGCCGAAATCGACCGAGTCGTGCCGCATGTGATCCATCAGCCGGCCCGGTGTGGCCACCACGATGTCGACGCCAGCGCGCAGTGCGCGCTCCTGCGGATCCATCGGCACACCGCCGAACACCGCGACGCTCGACACGCTGGTGTGGTACGTGAGGCCTTGCACCTGATCTTCGATCTGGACGACGAGCTCGCGTGTCGGCGCGAGCACGAGCGCTCGCGTGCGCTGCGGCTGCGGCGGCGCTTCCTTCAGAAAGCGCTGAAGGATCGGGATGAGGAATGCGGCGGTCTTGCCGGTTCCAGTTTCGGCGCAGGCGATGACGTCGTGCCCTTCCATCGCCAACGGGATCACACCGCTCTGCACGGGACGGGTGTCGCTCCATCCCAGATCGCGGACGCCGCTGATCAGGCGATCGTCGAGCGCGAGTTTGTCGAACGGAATCGGTGCGGGATCGAACGACGATGGCGCGTAGGCGAGCTCGGCGGGCTCGGGTCTGACGACCGGGCGCGGGCGTTCGCCACGTCGCATCGGCCGGCGGCGGCCGCGGCGCTTCTGCGGTGATGTTGGAGCGTGACTGCTCAAGACTTCTGGCTTATCTGGCTCGGAAGGTGATGATGCCTCGCACCGGATCGTACGGGGAGACGCCAACGGTCACGCGATCGCCCGGCACAACCTTGATTCGGAAGCGACGCATGCGTCCACTCAATTGCGCGAGCACCTCATGGCCGGCGTCGCACTGGACCCGGTACAGCCCGCCGGAGTGAACCGCGACTACCGTGCCCTGCATATCGATCAGATCGTCTTTGCTCAATACTCGTCCTTGTCCTAAGGCCGCCTGACCACCGAAGCGCGAGGCGCGTAGGTGGTCGACCTAGCAATCAGTGTGCCACATTGCGAAGCCTCAAGCAAACCAAACGGTTTCAGGCGAATTAATGTGAGAAAGAAGCAATCGCAGTGTCCGGCCCAAGCCGGACCTACAGTGCGCGTACGGCTTCCTCTACCTGCGCCGCCAGCGCCGCGTAATCGTCGCCGCGCAATCGTAATGGTGCGCCGAATGCCACTCGGACACGACCCGGGCGCACGAACGAGCTGCCCACTGGCATCAGGCGTTCGACGCCCTCGATGCGTACTGGAACGATCGGTACGCCGAGCCGCGCGCCGATCATGCCGATGCCGCCGCGGAACGGCTTGATCTCGCCCGTCGTCGATCGCTCGCCCTCGGGAAAGATCAGGATCGACCAGCCTTCCCCTGTGAGCTCGCCGATGTACTGCAACGTCTGACGCGCGCCCGCCTCGCGTTGGGGGAGGGGGAAGGTGTTGAAGTAGAACGCGGCGAGATAGTAGTTCAACGAGTTGGTGAACCACTCGTGCCACTTGTGGCTGGCGGGGAAGAAGTGCGCCTTGAAGAATTCCTTGGCCATCGCCGGCGCGACCTTCGCGCGCCAGCGTCCCGGCATGGCGGACAAGATCACCGGCACGTCCATGTGGCTTTGATGATTGGCCGCGAAGATCACCGGCCCATCGAGGGCGCGCAGGTGCGAGAGACCCTCGATGCGCGCGTAGGCGAATGCGCGCGTGAGTGGAACGATCCACGTGGCCTGCGACAGACGTCTGACCGCGCGCACTGGCCACGAGCGGTTCCACGATGGAAACTCCACCGGCTCTTCGGACGTGTCGGCCGCGGCTGGCTGTTCGACGAGCTGCTTGATATCGGCGAGGCTGCGCGCTTCGGAGAATCGACCCTCGTCGATGCGCGTCTGAAAGCGATCCTCGAGCGCCACCATCAGCTCGACGCGTTCCAGCGAGCTGAGTCCGAGCTCGTCGAGCGTTGTCGCCCCTGTGACCTCGCGACCGTGCGCGAAGCGCGACAGCAGACCCTCGAGCGAATCAGCCGCGCGGGCGTGAACGGGCTGGCTGCCGGCCATCACCCACTCGCGGATCGCAGTCCGTTTGAGCTTGCGCGTGCCCTCCGTTCGCGGCAGCTCGCTGCCAGGCCACACCGACGATGTTCGGATGCGCTGATGATCCTGCAGCCGCGCATTCGCTTCGCGGACGATCGCGTCGGCATTGGCCCCCGGTTCCAGCACGAACACCGCGTGCACGCGCTCCTGCGCACCGTCGACGACGCCGACGACCGCTGATTCGCGTACGCCGGGTTGCTGATTGAGCACGCCCTCGACGTCCTCGGGAAAGACGTTGAGGCCGTCGGGCGTGACGATCATTTCCTTCTTGCGGCCCTTGATGAACAGCCGCCCCTGCTCATCGCGCTCGCCGATGTCGCCTGTGCGGAGCCAGCCCTCTGCGTCGAAGACTGAGTCACCTGGTCCGTCGTAGTGGCCGGCTTCCTTGGCCTGAGCGGAGTCGAAGGCAGCCGGCCCGCCTTTGTAGTACCCGCTGGTGACGTTCTCGCCGCGCACGAGAATCTCGCCATCCTCGGCGATGCGGATCTCGACGCCCTGGATCGGCGTGCCCACCGATCCCTTGCTGGTCTTGAACGGATGGTTCAGGGTCACGATCGGTGCGGTCTCGGTGAGACCGTAACCCTGCACGACCACGAAGCCGAGGCGCCGCCAGAATTCCTCGACGTCGGCGGGCAGCGGTGCCGCGCCGACGACGAACGCCCAGAACTTGAGACCGAACGCACGATGCGCGCGTCGATATCGCCACCATCTCCCGTAGATCGAGATCCCGGGCGGTGGTGCCTCGGTGGTTTCGGGAAACGCGTGCGCGACGTGCTCGCGCAGCACGTCGAGGATCTTCGGCACGCAGACGAGCACCGACACCCGGCGGGTCTTGATCAGGCGCAGCACGTCGTGCGGGTTGAAGCTTCTCGTGAAGATGACGGTGCCGCGCACCATCGGCGGAATGTTGCTGGCCATCGATTGGCCGAACATGTGGCTGAGCGGCAGGAGATTGAGGAAGCGCAGCGGATGGAACGGCCTCGCGTACGTCTGATACTTCAGCACCTCGCGCTCAACCGGCACGATGTTGGCCAGCACGTTCCGGTGGCGGATGACGACGCCCTTGGGCTCGGCCGTGGCGCCGGAGGTGAAGATGATCTGAATGATGTCGTCGCGTGAGATCGGCTCGTCCGGCATCGGACCGTCGGCCTGCCAATCGAGGTCGGCCAGCAGCCACACGAATGCGCCGCCGAGATTGGCGTTCGGATCGAGCCCGAGCACATCGTCGCCCACGAGCAGCACGCGCGCATCGACGAGCCCGCGCACTCTGACGACGAAATCGGGCGCGGATCGATAGTCGATCGGCACGACGATGATGCCGGCGAGGAGGCATCCCCAGTAGCAGGCCACCCATTCCGGGCGGTTCTCGCCCCAGAACACGACCTTGTCGCCCTTCTTCAGCCCGATCGCTTGCAACCGCGCTGCGAATCCTCGTGCCGCGCGGGCGACGGCGTCATAGGTGTGTCCCTGCCGCCGATAGCCGTCGTCGTAGACGAGGAACTCGCCTCGGATCTCGGCAACATCGCGGAAGAAGTCGATGAGCGTCTCGCGCCGCACACTGCATTATGATTCCGAGGAATCAGGAATCGGGAATCAGGCATCAGTGTGAGCACACCGCCCACGTTAGCCGTCGGCGCGTTCTTCGATAACGTCCTGCAAGCGGCGCTGCGCCAGTTCTTCGAGCGCGCGACGCTCGACACGGAGGTGACGCCATCGGTGTCGTCGGATGGGCGGCTCGCGATCGAGCCATCGGCGAATCCCGCCGCGCTGATCATCCGCTGGTTCGGCACGCGCTACACGCTCCGCGTACCTGGGCGCTGGGCGTTCACGGCGCATGAAGTGCGGCTGGCGCAATCGATCGGTGCCGTGCTCGCGGCGCGGTTTTCGGCGATTCTGAATGCGCGGATCGTCGCCGAGCGGAACGACCTGTTTCGCGGCGCCATCGAGGATCGCTACGTCGGCGCGTTTCTCGACTCGCGTCCGTATGCGATCGAGGGGCACGAGACACGCGCCGATCGCATCGCGTCGGTGATGGAGCAGCTGCGCGTGGCCGCGCTCTTGAGCTACGAGAACCGGCCGATCTCGACCGGAGTGCTGCTGCTTGGCACGGCTGGCGACCCGTGTCGTCCGGGGGCGCCGGTGCCAAAGTCTGCCCCGTCGTACGACGAATCGCTCTCTGCGATCAAGAGCCTCTATCGGCTCGCGGATGGTGTGCGGACCGTGTTTCTGGCCAACGCTGATGGCATGCTGCTCGACATCATCGACATCGAGCGCTGGGGCCTCCAGGCGACGCGTAACGTGACGCTGCAAGTGCCGTGTGCCAAGGCCTATCAACCGCACGCGCGCGCGACGCTGCAGCAGGGACACATCTGTGCGGTGCTCAGCCCGTCGCGCGAGATCAAACTGTTTGCCGAAGGGGCTGAGCTGTTCACGTTTCGCGGCGCGTCCTGGCACCTGCTCGATCTGCAAGCGAAGTACAAACTGTGGGCCGAGGCCGTGGGCGACGAGGCGCTCGCCATGCGGATCTTTCAGACCGCGTTGGATCTGGCCGATGCGCGCGACGGTGCGCTCTTCGCGTTGGTGCGCGATACCGAAGCGGTGTCGCAGCTCGTGGCGCCGGCGGACCGGCTCGATCTGCCGGTGACCAATCATGCCGGGCAGCCGTCACGACGCGATCTGCTCGATCTGCTCGAGGGGCGGTCGCTGACCGATCTCGATCCGAATGTGTTGGCGGCGCTGGCGTCGCTCGACGGCGCAATCGTCATCGATCGGCAAGGGCGTCTGCTGGCGGCAGGTGCGATTCTGCGACACCCCCCCTCACCCAGCGACGGCGGTGGCGTGGTCGAAGGCGCGCGCACCACAGCTGCACTCGCGGCCAGCCGCTTCGGACCCGTCTTGAAGGTAAGCGAGGACGGGATCATCACGTTCTTCGATGGTGAGCGGGTGTGGGATATCTGAAACCTGATAGGAATCAGGGATCATCCCTGATTCCTTCTGCGAGTATGATTAGCCCTCTGCCATGCGGATCTTTCTAACTGGCGCGACGGGCTACATCGGTTCCGCGGTGCTGGACGCGGCGCTTCGCGGCGGACACCAGGTGACCGCGCTGGTGCGCAATCCGGAAAAGGCGGAGCAGGTGTCGGTGCGCGGCGCGACGCCGATCATCGGCGATCTGTCGAAACCGGGGTCGTACGCGCCGGCCGCCGAACACGCCGACGCGATCGTTCACACCGCGGCCGAGCAATCGAAGCGACGCGAGACGGTCGACCGACTTGCGATCGAAACGCTCTGCGATGCGGCGCAGCGGCGCGCCGATGCCGGACTCGCCGCCGTCGTCGTCTACACGTCGGGCGTGTGGGTGCTTGGCGATACGCAGGGTCGAGCGGCCGAAGATGCGCCCCTGAACCCGACGCCGCTGGTGGCGTGGCGCCCCGAGCACGAAGCCATGGTTGCCTCGCGATCCCGCGGCGCGATTCGCACGGCCATCGTGCGGCCCGGCGTCGTGTACGGCGGCGCGCGCGGCATCATCGGCGATCTCCTGAAAGACGCGAGGAACGGACTGGTTCGGGTGGTGGGCGATGGGCGCAATCACTGGCCGTGCGTCTACGACCGCGATCTCGCCGACCTCTATGTCCGTGTCGCCGTGAATCCCGAGGCGTCGGGTGTGTATCACGCCAACGACGAAGCCGACGAGTCAGTCGGTGACATCGTCGACGCCATCTCGGGGCACGTGCGGATGCGGCCCGATGTCCGCCACGTTCCCCTCGAGGAAGCGCGCGCCAAGATGGGACCATATGCCGACGCGCTCGCCCTCGATCAGATCGTCCGCAGTACGCGAGCCCACGCACTCGGCTGGGCGCCGACCCTGCATTCCGTCTCGGGCAATGTGGCGCGCCTGCTCGAGGAGTTCAGATCTGCGTGTGAAGCTGCTGCCTGAGATCTGCTTCCTGAAAGCGGCTTCCTAAGATTCCTTCTTCAGTCCCCGCACCGCCCATGCACGCGCGGTGAGCGCAATCGAACCATCAGCAGCGACCGGCAGCGCCCGGCGAATTCTGTCTCGCAATCGGATCCGGCGCTCTTCGCTGAGGCTCATCGCATACCCCGGTGCGGGGCCTTGTGCTCCGAGGAACGGCGACCAATAGTCGTCGAAGTCGACGAAGCGAGTGGGAACGTCGATCGCGCGCGTTCGCACCTCGTCCAGCCCGCTCGTGCGAAAGAGGACCTCGAGTCGATCAGGATCGCACATCGAAAAGCGGTGGCCTTCGTCGAGCGCTGCGGCGTGGGGATCGAGCGCGACGGCGGCGTCCCAGAAGTACCGCATCAACTCCATCCGATGCGCGTAGTCCCACACGTAGGCGCCGACGATGCCGCTGCTGCGTGCGACGCGCGTCATCTCCGACACCGCCGCGTCACACTCCGGGACGAAGTTGAGCGCCAACCCCGACACGACCGCGTCGAAGCGCTCCGATTGGATCGGCATCTGCTGCGCCATGCCGAGGATGACGCTGGTATGGGCTCCGGTGAGCCGCTTTCGTGCCTGCGACAAGTACGGCAGCGAGGCATCGATCCCGGTGAGACGCGCCGGCGATGCCTGGCGCAGAATCGTCTCGCTCAGTGCGCCCGTGCCGCAGCCGACGTCGAGCCATGCGCGGCCCGGCGGCAGCGCAATCCACTCGAGAAACTGCAGCGCGACCGGCGGGCTCCATCGCCCGACGTAGCGTTCGTACGCATCGGCGGCGCCCCACGTGTCAGTCGGCCCGCTCACGACGCGTCCTTGGCGTGATCCCCACTCCACCACGCCGTTCGTGGTGGGGGCCCCGGATCCGCGGCCACGCACCTGGTGGCAGATAGTGGAATCGGATCAGATAGACGTTCTCGCCGCGGCCATGCTTCGCGATCGAGAGTAGATCTTTGACATTGGCGAAGCCCGACTCGCGCGCCAGATCGTCGGTGATGTCCTCGAGCTCGATCGGCTCGATCGATTCGACTTCGATCTCGCCCTCGTCCATCGGATAGCGTCCGCCGACTTTGACCTTGGGCCGCATCCAGATGCGGATGCTGCATCGGATCCGTCCGCGGCGAACGCCCTCGCGCAAGCGCTTCGTGAACACCATGAGCGGTCCTGGGCGCTACGCGCCCTACGTCACCCACCAGCGAAGGTGCCTGACGGCCTCCCAGAAACGAATGCCGATCCTGTTACAGAGAAGACCGCCGATCACACCACATACCGCGATTCCGCCGAAAAAGACAACCGGGTCCTCGACGCTCGACTGGGTTCACCGCGAGAAACTCCGATATGCCGCCACGAGTGACGCGAGGACGCCGGCGTCCGCTCGATCGCGCGAGCTCGCCGGCGACGCGCTGCCACCAGCGCTGGAATTCGTCGATGAGCTCCTTGGCACCGAGTCCTTCGACGACCTGTGTTTGTGCAAGGCGATCGCCCAGACGCTGGCCCTGAGGGTCGCGTACAACGGCGAGAAACTCGAGCGCGACTGCGGCGATGTTGACGCCAGGAACGATCAGTATGACGTTCCGTCGCAGCGACGCGGTGAACGCCGCGCGCTTTCCCGTCTGGAGGTCGATGACTACCAGCCCGAACAGCAGCTTGCCGATGCTCTGTCCGCGCATGTCGCGGACGGCTAGATAGCTGGCACCGATCACGAGAAAGATCACCGAGTCGAAACGCTGGTAGAGGATCACACTCGACACGAGCAGCAGTCCGTCGAGCGTGGCGGCAGAGATTCGCTTGCGAATGTCCGCCTTGGCGTACGAGGAGACGAGGCCTGAGGCGATCAGCTTGGTGAGCGGGTAGTACACGAGCCCGAACGCGAGCGCGGGCAGCACCACCCAACCGATGAGCGCGTTGACGCTGAATGGGACCGTCACTGTCGATCACGCCGAGGATGGCGATCGACGGCGAGGCCGCTGCTTCGCCGACACCGATCGCACGATCAGCGTGCGCGACCCGCGCGCGGGAAACGGCGTTCGCGCACGCGCGATAGCGCGCTCGAGCAGTGCCACTACCTCGGGCCGCTTCAACACGGCAGCCGATTCGAGCCGAATGAATCGCGTCTGCGTCCCCGAGCCGAGCAGAATCCTCTTCGGATCGGGAAGCGTCGCGCCATGAATGAAGCAGAGCCCGACGCCGTTCGCGCCGCAGGCCATCGAGACCACGGCATCCGACGGCCGCTCGGTTGGGCCGTAGCCGAGCACGAAGAAGTTGTAGTTGTCGTAGGCGAGCTCGGCGCCGGTCGGAAAGTGTCTGCCCAACGCCGCACGGACCGCGCGAATCAGCTTCTGCTGGGCGGGATCGAATTTCGCGATGAATCCCTTGACCTGCTGTTCGGCGCTCGCCTTCGTGCCGGTGCGGTTCGTGGTCGTCTTCACGGTGCTGCACGCAGGAGGATAACGCAACGGCTCTCAGCGCGATCTGGTCATGTACACCCACGTGGCGAAGAAATCGGTGAGATCTTTCCCCGTCGATGCTTCCATCGCGTGCTGGAAGTCGGGCGTCGTGACCGCCTGGCCCCAATAGCGTCGCGTGTAGTCGCGGATTCCCTTCCAGAACAGTTGATCGCCCAGCCTCTCGCGCAGGCGGTGCAGCACGTACGCGCCCTTCTGGTAGACGATCGTCCGATCGTCAGCAGTCGGCCGATCCCACGACGGAAAGACCAGCGGACGATCGCCGGTCTTCTGTCGCACCTGCTCGTATCGCATGCGAGCGGCGTCGATGTCGCGGTCGTAGGCGGCGCGGCCGAAACGCTGCTCGTCGTACGCGGCCGCCATGAAGGTGGCGAAGCCCTCGTTCAGCCAGAAGTGCTGCCAGTCTCGACAGGTCACGAGATTTCCCCACCACTGGTGCGCCACTTCGTGCGCGCTCAAGGTGATCGCCTCGGGGTTGTCGCGCAGGTTCCGACCGTAGGCGTCGGACAACAGGGCGAAGCCGGCCAGCTCTTGTCCGGCAGTATTTGCCACCAGTACCTGCGTGTAGCTGACATGCGGATAGGGAACCCCGGCGCGGCCGCCGAAGAAACGAATCATGTCCGGCGTGTCGGTGAACACGCGTTCGAGCTCGCGTGTCGACGCGAATGCGGCGCCGAGATAGCGATACGCGACGCGTCGATGGCGCACGGTCACCTCGTCGAACTTTCCAGCCGCGAACCCGAACGTGTAGCTCGGCATCGGACGATCCTGATGCCACTCGTGGACGATCCAGCCATCGGCGCGGCGTTGCGTCGCCACCAAGCGGCCGCTTCCGGCGGCGCGCAGATCCGGCGGCAGCGCCACGCGCAGATCGAGCGTCGCGCGTTCGTCGGGCGCGTCGATGCATACGAGCCACTGACTGGTCGAGAAGATCGTGTAGACCTGCGAACGCTCGGGCACGAACTGCAGGCCGAAGCGAGGCGTGCCTCGATACTCGACGTCGATCGTGCGGGTCTGACCGCGGACGACTGGACGGGGCAGGCGCACGCGCACGCGTCGCGGCAGCGGCTCGAACCGGAGCATCGTCGATCCTTCGCGCACGGCGTCGATCGTCAGCTCGCCGCGGTCGAACTCGATGGTGTCGACGTCGGCCAGCAACCGCAAACGGATGCTGGCGCGCCCGACCACCGTCATCGCGGCGATGTTGGGCTCGACCGTCGCGGTGTAGTGCAGCACGTCGAAGCCGCGATCGTTCGAGTCCGAATCGGCCGCATTCGCACGTGACGCGGGGACGAACAGCACCACCCACGCAACGAGGAATAGCCGGCTCGGGAGCCGGTCAATCATCGGCATGGTCATGTCGATCGGCGGATATGCAGCATCTCGTTGGCGCCGCGCCGAAACTCATACCCGACTTTTTCGATCGCCACCGTGAATCCCAGATGCCTGAACACCTGACCGATGGGATCGACGAAGCGCGACTTGGGCCCGTTCAGCGAGATTAAAGGAAAGATCCGCACATCCGCTGCGATCCGGCACATCTCGCGCACCGCCAGGAAATGAAACGTGTCGTCGAGATGATCGGTGTAGAGAAACAGCAAGTGGGAACACAACGCGATGTCGAACGACGCGTCGAGAAACGGCAGCTCGGGAAGCGCTGCGTCGACGTATCGACCGGCGGCTCGGCCCATGGTGTAGTCGCCAAGAAACTCGTCCATCGCCGCCATGCGTATCGCGCCGAGTTCCTCGACCGACGCGATCGCGCCCCACACGAACTCGTGCTGATTGCGCCGAGTTTCGGCCAGGACCGTGTCGTAGGTGGCGCCGATCCGCTGACGGATGTCGTCGGCCTCGCACTGATACAGCGGGTCGCACGAGATGACATGCGCCCCTCGGCGCGTCGCCTCCACATTGAAGCTGGCGGGCCCGGCGCCGCAGTCGACGATGCGCCGCTGCAGATCGGCATCGCTCAACGCGAACATGCGCCGGTACTCGTCGAACGACCGGCCCCACGGGACGATGCGGTCGAGGGCGAACATTACGAACCTGCCGTTCGGCGTTCGATGTTCGACGTTCGAGGTTCGACGGTTCCCATTCCCCCGTTCCGAATCATTCGTTCATGGTTCGCGGTGAACGATCCGTCCGAACGTTCGAACGAGGAACCGCGAACTCGAGAACGTCGAACCTCGAACACCGAACCGCGAACGGTAGCAGTTCCTGTTACGAATCATCGAAGTCGCGCTTGTCTTCGTCGGTCGCGCCGGGCAGGAATTCGAAGAACGCGTCGAGGCTGCGGTCGAGCGCGCGGCGCAGCTGCGGAATGGTGCCGTCGATCGTATGCAGGGTCACGCCGGCGGTTTCTTCGCCCTTCAACGTCAATCGCCCGTCGTCGGCGCTGACGAGCGTGCCTTCGGGAACGAGCCGGATGCCGTAGACGAGGGTGTAGCGCGCCATAGTCCAATATAGCCGCACACTATACTTCCCCTACGAGTGAGCCGTGGAATCGACAGCGCCTGTCCCTCTCGTCAGCCTCGATGACATCCGAGCCGCAGCGAACCGCATTCGCCAGCTGGCCGTGCGCACGCCGCTGCTCGACGTGCGCGGGCTCGGCCTCAAGTGCGAGAACTTCCAGCCGAGCGGCGCGTTCAAGATTCGCGGCGCGTGCAACATGCTGGCGCAGCTGGCGCCTGACGCACGCAAGGCGGGCGTCATCACCTACTCATCAGGCAATCATGGCCTCTCGGTCGCGCTCGTCGCACGCGCGATGGGCATGCATGCCGTGATCGTGATGCCCGAGAACGCCCCACGTGTGAAGGTCGATCATGTCCGCGAGCACGGCGCTGAAGTGATCTTCGCCGGGACGACATCCGCCGATCGACACGCCCGCGCCGAGTCAGATGCGGCGGCGAGGGGGTTGACGATCGTCCCGCCGTTCGATCATCCGTGGATCATCGCCGGTGCAGGAACCGTCGGCCTCGAGATCCTCGAGCAGCGGCCGTGGACGAGAACGATCTACGTCCCGATGGGAGGCGGCGGACAGATTTCCGGCGTCAGCGCGGCGGTGAAGCGGATGCGAGAGGGTGTTCGAGTGATCGGCGTCGAGCCTGCCGGCGCCGCGCGGATGTCGGCGTCGCTCGCCGCGGGACACGCCGTGACGCTCGATCGTGCCGAGAGCATTGCCGATGGCCTGCTCACGTTGCGCCCCGGCGACGTCACCTTCGCTCACGTGCAAGCGTTCGTCGATGGTGTCGTCATCGTCGACGATGCGGAGATGGCGGCAGCGGTGAAATGGCTGTTTCGTGAAGCGCGAGTCGTCGCCGAGCCGAGCGGAGCCGCCGCGGTTGCGGCGGCCCTCAGAGAAGGCGGGAGCGCAGCGGTTGCGGTGATTTCGGGAGGTAATGTCGATCCTGCAGCGTATGCACGCTATGTCACAATGTAGAGCCTGGAACAGCCTCGCGGTGCTTTTCGTCACAGCAGCTGGATAGAACAATGAGAGGCACACTGCACTCGCTCAAGTTTCTGGTCACCGGTCCGATCATTCTGCTGTTTCTCGTTGTCATCAACTGGATGACTTCACCCGGCCATTGGTGGGTGCAATGGGCGGCGCTGGGTATCGGCATCGCGTGGATCCTCAGCCTGTTGAGGGTGCTCCGCGCGCTGGTGATGGTCGGCGGCCTGGCGGGCCTCGCCGCGTATCTCAACCGGCGTCGATAGACGCAAACTCAAAACTCAGTTTTGAGTTGCAGGATCGCTTTCGCAGCTTCGACACCATCTTCGACAGTCGTGATCTCTCCGTCGAGCTGTCGCTCGTAGATCTGCTTCAACACTTCGCCGACCTTCGGTCCGGGTGACATCCCGAGGGCGAGCAGATCGCGCCCTCGCACCAGCGGCTCCGGGGCGCGATGCTCGACGCCGCGCGCGCGCGCCCGTTCGACGAACCAATCCATCGCCGAGCAGTCGAAGGATCCGGTGCGGCCGAGACAGTCGGCTCGCGCGAGTCGAGCAAGGAGCTCGAGATCGACTTTCTGCGCCAGACGACGGAATGCGCCGTCGCCGACGTTGCCAGCCTTGTGATACGCGCCGGGCTTGAGATGGTGCGCGACGAGACCGACCACCTGACTGCGCACGTCGAATCCGTCCAGCGTGTGCACGTTCAATCGATCGAGGACGCTCAGCGCGGGCTCGACTCCCGCCTGCTCGTGATCGAGCGAGCGGATGCGGCCGTCCACGAATGCCGTTGTCGCAGGCTTTCCGAGATCGTGGCACACCGCGCCGAGCATGATGGTGGCGAGCCGCGCCCGATCGAGATCGCCGTTGCGCTGTCGTGCCTGGTCGACCACCATCAGCGTGTGCACCCACACGTCGCCTTCGGGGTGCCACTCGGGTTCCTGCCGACAGCCGACCATCGGTCTGAGTTCCGGGAGCAGGCGATCGATGACGCCGAGATCGAGCGCGAGCGCCAGGCCGATCGACGGCCGGTTGGCGACGAGGAGCAGTTTCTCGATTTCGCCCCACACGCGTTCGGCCGGCAGATCGTCGAGCGGCATCGTGCGGCACAACGCCGCGGTGTCGGCGTCGAGCGTGAACTCGAATCGCGCCGCGAACTGCACGGCGCGCAGCACGCGCAGGCTGTCGTCGCCGAACGTCGTGAGATCGACCGCGCGCAAGAGACGGCGATCGAGATCGCCGCGGCCATCGAACGGATCCTCGAACGCATCGGTCAGCGGATCCCAGGCGATCGCGTTGATGCGAAAGTCGCGGCGGCGAGCCGCATCCTCGATCGACATCTGCGGGTCGCCCTGCACCTGAAACGCCTTGTGCCCGCGGCCGCTCTTCGATTCGCGGCGTGGCAGCGCGACATCGATCTGACTGCCATCGTCGGCGGCAACGACTTTGTACACGGGGAAGCTCTGGCCGACCGGCTCGACCCGTCCGAACGGCGCGAGCAAGGACGGCAAACGATCCTCGGCGATGCCGAAGATCTCGACGTCGGCGTCCTTCGATGGGTGACCGAGCAGTCGATCGCGGACCCAGCCGCCGACGATCAGCGCGCGGCCTCCCGCGGAGCGCGCCGCGAGGGCGATTTGCTGAACGATGGGCGGCGCGGTCGGAATCATTGTTGAGTGGCGATCTGTGACGAGTGAGTCGTTGTCGATTGGTGATTGTCGATTGTTGCTTGACAGACGCAACCGGGTGATTCGAGGTGCCCAGTGGGCCGCTCTCAATCAATAATCACCAATCGCCAATCAACAACGATTCACCAATCGAAGATCAAAAATCAACAATGCCTGACTCCGTCGTCGCGCTCCTTGCCGATCTGGTGGCGATTGACTCGGTCAATCCGTCGCTCGTCGCTGGTGCGCGCGGCGAAGAGAACGTCGCGCGCCGCATCGCCGCGGAGCTCGACGCGATCGGCTGTGCGATCGAGGTGACGTATGTCGCGCCCGATCGGCCGAACATCGTCGGCGTGCTCAACGGACGTGCACCCGGCCGGACGCTGATGTTGTGTGGGCACACCGATACGGTGGGTGTCGAAGGGATGGCGCATCCGTTCGGTGCCGAGATTCGCGACGGCAAGCTGTATGGGCGCGGGGCGCAGGATATGAAGGGCGGCCTCGCGGCGATGATCGGTGCGGCGCGGCGAATCGTCGAAAGCGGAGGACTGGAGAAAGGGCAGCTGCTGATCGCGGCAGTGGCCGATGAGGAGCACACCAGTCTGGGCGCCGACGGGTTGGTCGCGCGCTGGCGAGCCGATGCGGCGGTCGTCACCGAACCCACCAGTCTCGACGTCGCCGTGTGCCACAAAGGATTTCAGTGGGTGCGTGTCGAGACGCGCGGAACCGCGGCGCACGGCAGCCGACCGAACGAAGGGCGCGACGCCATTCTCCGCATGGGCCGCTTCCTGCATCGTCTCGAGGCGCACGATCGGCAGGTGCAGCGCGGGCGCGCGCACCCACTGCTCGGCACGGCGTCGCTGCATGCCTCGCTGCTCGAGGGCGGCCACGAGTTGAGCAGCTACCCGCGGCGCGCGCGGCTGGTCTTCGAGCGGCGAACGCTGCCAGGTGAGCCGAACGACGTGGCGTTGAACGAGGCCAACGAGATCCTCGCCGCGCTGCGCAGCGACGACCCCGAGTTCGAGGGTGACGCCACGGCGCTCTTCGGGCGCGGCGGCTATGAGATCGACGCCGCGAACCCGCTGCCCGGCATGCTGGTGGAGGCCGGCGGGCGTGTTGGTGTCTCGCCTTCGCGCGTCGGCATGACGTTCTGGACCGATGCCGCAATCCTTGGTGCGGCAGGTATTCCGTCGGTGCTGTTCGGTCCGGGCGGCGCCGGCCTGCATAGCCGCGAGGAATACGTGTACGTCGAGGACGTCTGCCGCTGTCGCGATGCGCTCGTGGAGTTGGCGAGGGCGTTCGTGTCGTCGTAGTGGCCGGCTTTAGCCGGCCCGGATCACCGCTTGCAGATCTCAGTGCATGCGCACCGACCCGTCTGGTCGAAGCGTCGACGCGTATCTGTTCTCGGGCTCCAGCGTCTACACCATCGAACAGGTGATGGAGGCGGTGCAACTGAGCAGCGATTGGTACCGCAAGTCCGGCTAAAACCGGACACTACGTCTGAACGTCCGGCTAAAGCCGGACACCACGTACGGATTCGCGCAGCGCCGCTCTCGCGAGAATGCGGGTCGAGTCGAACGCCGGAAGCGGCGACTCTCCTTCGCGAATGAGCAGCGGGATCTCCGTGCAGCCAAGGACGACTGCGTCGCAGCCGCGATCGCCGAGGCGGCGAATGATGTCCTGAAAGTCCCGACGCGGCCCAGCGTCGAATCGCCCGTATACGAGCTCGTCGAAGATCACCGAGTTGATGCGTTCGCGATCGCGAGCATCCGGGATCTCGTGGGTAATCCCGCGCGCCGCGAGCTTCGACGGATAGACCGGTCCCTCCATCAGGTACTTTGTGCCGAGAATGCCGAGCCGCTTGACACCTCGTGATGCGGCGGACACAGCAACTTCCTCGGCGATGTGCAGCCACGGCACGCCGACGCGATCGCGAATCGGATCGATGGCCTGATGGACCGTATTGTCGGGACAGATCACCAGCTCGGCTCCCGCGTCAACGAGCTTATTGGCCGACTCGAGCAGCATGCGGCCCACGTCGTCCCATCGATCGTCATAGACAGGCCGCATGTAGTCGTCCAGCGAGAACGTGTGCATCGTGATCTGCGGATGGTTGTGAGGTCCGAGGATCGCGGGACCTTCCGCGCAGATCGTCCGATAGCAGAGCGCGGCACCCTCGGCGCTCACCGCCGCGATGCCGATGTGTTTGGGCTTTTGTGACATGTCGCGTCGAGGGTTCAGTGTCCGTTCTTTAGAGGTGCTCGGATGCGGCTCACGACTGCGACGCGTTTGTCGACGAGTCCAAGCAGCACACGTATGGGGCGCTCATTCTCGATTTGGTCGAAGCCGTAGCCGCTGCAGGCGACGTCGACATCGAACGCACCGCGGGAGACCAGCCGCAACACCTCCGGCGCGTTCTTTGGCAGCGCTTCCTGAGTCGCCATGGCGAGCCTCTCCGATGCGCCTGCATCGGACACGGCTTTGAGGTTCGCTGCGACATTCAGCCAAGCCGGCTGCCCTTTCGCGATGGAGGTCAAGATGCAATCCCATCGACGATCATCTTCGAACAAGACCTCCAGCGTCTTCTTCGCTCCGTCCCTGTCCATCATCCGCTCGATATCCGCAGGCTGGAGCGATCGTGACGCCGTCAGCTGCATCACGAGAACGCGTCCACGCCGGTCCGGCTTCCGCCTCCGCTCGCTCCGAGCTTCGGCGAGACCGACACTACGTCTGTTGGTCCGGCTCACGCCGGACACTACGTACGGCCTTCGCTCAACAGCGCGCGGACGACGAACCAGACATTGGCCGGCCGCTCGCCAAGTCGGCGCATGAAATACGGAAACCATTCCTTTCCGAACGGCACGTAGACACGCACGCGATAACCGGCGGCGACGAGCTCGTTTTGCAGATCGCGGCGAACGCCGTACAGCATCTGGAACTCGAACTTGTCGCTGCTGATGCCTCGCTCCGTCGCGTAGGCGCGCGCTTCGGCGATGATCGCCGGATCGTGGGTCGCGATCGCGGGGTAGACGCCGTGATCGAGCAGCAGACGCATCTGCCGCACATACGCCGCATCGACGTCGGTTTTCTGCTGGAACGCCACGGCCGAGGGCTCCTTGTAGGCGCCCTTCACCAGCCGCACGCGCGCACCCAGCTCGTTCATCCGGCGCACGTCCTGCTCGGTGCGGAACTGGCTGGATTGCAGCGCCAGACCGATGTTGCGGTATTCGAGCCCCCATAGCGTCTCGAATACCTGAAGCGTGGCTTCGGTGTACGGCGAGTTCTCCATGTCGATGCGCACGAAGAACTGGTGCCGTGCCGCCGGCTCGAGGATGCGTCGCAGGTTGTCGACGCAGGTGGCGCGATCGATGGCCATGCCGAGCTGCGTGAGCTTGAGCGAGATGTTGCGCTCGATGCCGGCCGCTTCGATGACGTCGATGAGACGGATGTACTCGCGCGCGGCCGCCGTGGCCTTGGCAATCGTCGAGACGCTCTCACCCAGATAGTCGAGCGCCAGATGAAAGCCTCGCGCCTGCAGCGTCCGCGCCGCCTCGATCGCCTCCTCGATGCTTTCGCCGGCGATGAAGCGGCGCGCGAAGCCGCTCTTCCGCATGCCGTACGTCGACGCGAAGCGTTTGAGCGACGCACTGCGCGACAACAGAGTGAACATCAGCGTGTGTGCGGGTAGCGGCCCGAGGGACTAGTGCGTGCGACGAGAAGGCGACTCGAGCAGATGATCGAGCGACCGCGCGTAGTAGCGCAGCACGTTGCGGTTTCGCACGCGCACGCGGCCCTCGTCCAGGACCACGATGCCGCGCGCCTCGAGCGGCTCGAGCGCCTCGGCCACCGCCTCGGCGCCGCTCGTCACACCCAGGTTCGCGCCCATGCTCCCGAGCGTGTCGATCACCGCGTCGGCGCGATGCTGGAGATCGCGGCGCGTGATCGACGGCCGCATCGCCGACGCCACCACCGACACCGGCAGCACCTTGTAGAGCCGGCCAATCGTGTTCATCACCGCGTGCGACAGATCGAGCACCGCGCGCCGTGAATCGGGATCGATATCATTCGCCGCGATCGGCGTGCCAAAGGTGACGAAGGCGCGCGATCGGTAGCCGACGGCGTAGCGCACCATCTCGGCCAGCTCGCGACTGAAGGGTCGCTGCGATCGTTTGATCTGCTGCCGCGCCAGCACATGATCCTCGAGCACCAGGTCGTAGGACACCGCCGTGGGCAGCACCACCATGTGCGGATGCTTCGCCTGCAGCGCCGCGTGCATGAGACCGGTCTTCGGAATCTTGATGTCGCCGCTGTAGCTGCGGCCGCCCTCGGGGTAGAAGAAGAAGTCGTGGGTGCGCAGCAGCTCGGCGACGTACGCCTTCAACGTCATCAGATACGCCGGATCCTTCATGTTGCGGCGGATCGGAATCGCGCCGGTGACGTGACGATGGATCAGACCGAGTGGACCGCCGAACAGGTTGATGCCGGCCGCGATGATCGGCGGCCGGATGCCGTTGTCGTCGAGCACGAGCGGTTCGACCAGGTAGTCGATGTGACTGCGATGGTTCGACGCGTAGACGACGCGCCCGGCCTTGGCGGCGGCCTTGGCGATCTCGACGTGCTCGCCGATGCGCTCGATCTTGCGGAGAATCGGATACAGCGGATGCTTGAGCGCGCGGTAGATCGAGTAGCGCTGCGTCGTGCGCAGCTCCTCGAGATAGGCTTCGATCTTCGCCCGTGCGACGCGGCCGCTTTCGCCGTGGCTCCCCTGCAAGTAGCGGGTAATTTCTTGGCGCGACAGCACGGCCTGGGTGATCTCGTCGATCATCGCCGTTGGCGACTATACCGGAAAAGTGGAAAAGGGGGAAAAGTGGCTACAGTGGCTACAGTCGTTGACAGATAGCTTCGGTGAACTCGGTCGTGCTCGCCGTGCCACCGAGATCTCTCGTCTTCGTACCGGACTGCAGCGTCGCGCCCAGCGCCTTCATGATCCGATCGGCGATCGCGTGCTCTCCGAGGTGCCGCAACATCAGGAGCGCGGAGAGCAGCAGTGCAGTTGGATTGGCCAGTCCTTTGCCGGCGATGTCGGGCGCGCTGCCGTGCACCGCTTCGAACACGCCGATCTCCTTGCCCAGATTCGCTCCGGGCACCACGCCGAGTCCACCGACCAGTCCCGCACACAGATCCGACACAATGTCGCCATAGAGATTCGGCATCAGCAGGATGTCGAACTGCGAGGGGTTGATCACCAGCTGCATGCACGCCGCGTCGACGATGCGATCGTCGCAGACGATATCGGGGTAACGCTCGGCGACTTTGCGCACACATCGGAGGAACAGACCGTCGCCGAGCTTCATGATGTTGGCCTTGTGCACGGCGGTGACGCGCTTGCGGGCGTGCTTCCGCGCGTACTCGAAGGCAAAGATCGCGATCCGCGTCGACGCCTCCTCGGTGATGATCTTCAGACTTTCGACCACGCCCGGCACCACCTCGTGCTCGAGCCCCGAGTAGAGATCTTCGGTGTTCTCGCGCACGATGACGATGTCGACGCCTTGATATCGCGCCGGCACCCACGGGATGTTCCACACCGGCCGCAGGTTCGCAAACAGGTTCAGCGCCTTGCGCAGGCCAACGTTCACGCTCGTGAAGCCACCGCCCACCGGCGTCGTGACCGGCCCCTTCAACGCGACCTTGGTCCGCTCGATGGAATCCAGCAGCTCCACCGGCAGCGGCGAGCCGTGCGGCTCAATGGCCATCACCCCCGCGAGGTGCGGCTCCCACTCGGCGCGAAAGCCGGAAGCCCCGAGGATGCGGACCACCGCGTTCGTGACTTCTGGTCCGATGCCGTCGCCTGGGATCAGCGTGATGGTGCGTGTCACTCCCCGGCTTCCCAGTACAGAAGGGCCAACGCGCCCAGCACGTTCAGCATCATCAGCCGTGTCGACAACGTATGCAGCTCGTCGAAGCGGACGCGCCGGGCATCGTCTGCAGGCAGCCGGGAAGGGAGGCCGCCGACCTCGCGCTGGATCGCGTTGATGCGGCCGATGACGACCACACCGGAGTAGACAGCCACGGCGAGCATGGCGCCGACGATGATGCCGCGCACCGCGAGACCGCGGGGACGAGGACCGAGCAGCGCCATCGCCGCCATCGAGAGCAGCAGAACCGCGGCAGCCGCGTACGCGAGGTAGTGAAAGCGCGCGAGCACGGCGCCGAACAGCTCGCCCGCGAGCGCGCGGCCGGTGTCGGGTGCGCTGGCCTGCAGCACTTGGAACGTCGCTGGCGCCACCAGCGCGCCCAGCACGATCATGCCGCCGAGCCACACCACCAGCGCGAGCATGTACACGTACCGCAACGCCCGCATCCGGTCATTATAATGACGGGCACGAAAGGAGTGCCTGTGCCTGCGTCCTCTCGTCTCCCCGCGCTGCAGAATGTCGCGACGCGCCTCCGCATCGATTCGGTGCGCTCCACCTCCGAGGCAGGCAGCGGTCACCCGACGTCGTGCTGCTCCGCAGCAGAACTTGCCGCCGCGCTCTTCTTTTCCGAAATGCGCTACGACCGGCATCACCCGGAGAATCCCGACAACGATCGATTCGTGCTCTCAAAGGGGCACGCCGCGCCGCTGTTGTACGCGGCGTGGGCAGAAGTTGGGATCATCAGTCGCGACGATCTGTTGACGCTTCGGCAGTTCGATTCGGATCTCGAAGGACATCCGACTCCGCGCCTGCCGTGGGTCGATGTCGCGACGGGTTCACTCGGTCAGGGGTTGTGCGCGGGCGTCGGAATCGCGCTCAATGCGCGTCGCATTGCCTCGGAGTACCGCACCTACGTGCTGCTCGGCGACGGCGAGACGGCCGAAGGATCGGTCTTGGAAGCGGCCCATGTCGCGTCGTTCTTCGCGCTCGATTCGATGTGCGCGATCATCGACGTCAACGGACTCGGTCAGAGCCGGACGACGCAGTTGAACCACGACATCGACGCGTATGTGGCGCGCTGGCGAGCGGCCTCGTGGCACGTCGTGGCGATCGATGGACACGACCTCACCCAGGTACTGTCCGCCCTGGACGAGGCGCGTGCCACCAAGGGCCGGCCGACGATGATCGTGGCCAAGACGATCAAGGGGAAGGGGATTTCATCCGTCGAAGGCAAGCCGGGATGGCACGGCAAGGCGTTCAAGAAGGGGAAGGAGCTCGACGCGGCGATCGCGGAGCTCGAGGCGCAGATCGTCAAAGAGCCCGAGCCGCTCGCGGCGCCGTCGCCGCGTGTCGTGTCGCGGCCGCCGTCGCGCCGCGGGACGCTGACACCACCCGCGTACACGCTTGGCGAGAGCGTCGCAACTCGCGAAGCGTACGGCGCGGCCATCGCGCGTCTGGGCGCGGTCGATGATCGCGTCGTGGCGCTCGACGGCGACGTGGGCAACTCGACGTTCAGCGAGAAGTTCGAGCATCAGTTTCCCAATCGCTTCTACGAGTGCTACATCGCCGAGCAGGTGATGATCGGGGCCGCGATGGGACTCGCCGCGCGCGGCGCGATTCCATTCCCCTCGACGTTTGCCGCGTTTCTCAGCCGGGCCGCCGACTTCATCCGGATGGCGGCGATCAGCAATCTGAACATCAAGATGGCCGGGAGTCATGCGGGTGTGTCGATCGGCGAGGACGGCCCGTCGCAGATGGCGCTCGAGGATCTGGCGATGATGCGGGCGCAGCCGAACATCACGGTGCTGTATCCCTGCGACGCGGTGAGCACCGATCGCCTGGTCGAGGCTATGGCATCGCATTCGGGACCCGCTTACATGCGCACCTCGCGCCCAAAGACGCCGGTGATCTATGGGCCCGACGAGACGTTCCCGATCGGTGGTCTCAAGGTGCTGAGGCAGAACGACTCCGACCAGGCCACTGTCATTGGCGCGGGAGTCACGGTGTTCGAGGCGCTGCGTGCTCACGACGAGCTCGCGGCGAAGAATATCCACATTCGCGTGATCGATCTGTACAGCGTGCAGCCGGTGGATGCGGCGACGTTACTGCGCTGCGCGCGCGAGACCAAGGGGACGGTCATCACCGTCGAGGACCACTACGCGGCGGGTGGCATTGGCGACGCCGTCGCGAGCGCGATTGCTGCCGACGGATTCACCGTGCAGCGTCTCGCGGTTCGGGAGATCCCTCGCAGCGGCACGCCCGAGCAGTTGGTCGACCATTACGGTCTCTCCTCGCGGCACATCGTGGCGGCGGTTCTCGGTGCGCTCGCGTAGGCGACATGGTCCGGGGCGCCGAAGCTCCGAAGGCGCGAAGGCGGCCGGCCCCCACCTACGTCTCTCCGTACGTCTCATCGCCGTTGCCGCGGCGCTCGGACTCACGTTGCATGCACAGACGGGCGCGCCGGGGATGCGCGATCCGGCGTGGTCGCCGGATGGGAAGCGGCTCGCCGTCGTCGTGCTCGATCGCGTCTGGATCACTCAAGCCGATGGACGAGATGCGGTCGAGCTGACCAAAGCCCCTGGATCCCCACCCCATCGCGCAGGCGTGCGCGATGGGGACCCCGGTCTGGAACGCGAGCCGGCCTGGTCTCCTGATGGCAAACGGATCGCCTTTGCCGCCGATCGCGGCGACGGCTTCGATCTCTTCGTCGCCGGCACGCGCGGCGGAGCGCCGGAGCGCGTGGTGGCGCTCGACGGCGACGAGCGCTCGCCGACGTGGACACCGGACGGACGGCTCGTGTTCTCGCATCGCGCGTCGGGATCGACGCAGTGGGATCTGCTGCTGATCGATCCCGAATCGTCGGAAGACGAACGCATTCCCCTGCGCCTCACGCAATCGCTCGACGACGAGATTCAGCCGAGGGTGTCGCCGGACGGACAACGCATCGCGTTCGCATCGAATCGAGGCAACGACGATGGCGACTTCGATATCTGGGTGATGCGGCTGCTCGGCCGCAGCTCGCCGGATGAAGGCGGCGGCCGCGGGCCGGCGGTGCGTTTCGCACGCACGCCCGGGTACGACGGCTACCCGACGTGGTCGCCCGATGGGACACGTCTCGCGTACTACGCCGTGCGCGATGGTGTGGGGGCGACGTGGGTGGCGGGCATCGATCCGCTGAGCAGCGTGTCCGCACCCGCCGCAGCGCGATCGGCGTTTCCGCCGGTGCTGGTGTCTCGACACGGCGGCACGCTGTCGTGGTCGCCTGATGGCCACACGATCGCGATCGGCGAGATTCCCGAGCCGGAACCGGTCTACAACGGCAATCCCGATCGCGACACCAGTGACCCGCCGGCGCTCTTCGGTCTCGGCCACGCGTATCAGCTCTGGACCGTTGCCGCGCCGCGAGCCGTCGACGAAGCGGGGCGTGCGCTGGTGCCGGCGGTGACGGTGTCGCCGACAGCGCTGACGCGCGGCTTCGACACCGTGTGGACCTCGTTGAAGCGGATGTATTACGAGGCCGGTGACGGCGCACGCCGATGGGACGATTTGCGCGCCACCTACCGGCCGCGTGCCGAGCATGCGCGCAGCGAGACGGGACTCGAAGATCTCGTCGATCAGATGATCGCGCAGCAGCCGCTGGTGAAGCCGGTTGTGACGTCGACGCATGCCGTGGTCGCGTCGGCGCATCCGCGCGCGTCCGAGGCCGGACGCGACATCCTCGCGCGCGGCGGCAACATCGTCGATGCCGCGATCGCCGTGTCGTTCGCGCTTGGTGTGGTGGAACCCGATGCGTCGGGGATCGGTGGCGACGGTCAGGCGGTGCTGTTTCTGAAAGGCATGACCGAGCCGACGGTGATCGAGTTCAAGGATCAAACGCCGCGCGGCGCGACGCTCGACACTCCCAGTCTGTTCCGCGGCGGCCGGCTGATTGGCGACGGTCCGGTGTCGATCAATATCCCCGGAGTCGTCGCCGGTCTCGATTACCTGTACACGCACTACGCGAGCGGACGCGTGCCGTGGGCCGATCTCGTCGCTCCCGCGGTGCAGTGTGCGGAGCAGGGGTTCGTGCTCGATCAGACGCTGCCGTCGAGCATTGCAGAAGGACGGCAATCGTTTCAGAAATACACCGGAGCCGCTCGTATTTTCCTGCCCGGTGCGCGCGTGCCTCGCGCCGGGGATCGCTTCGTCAATCGCGACTACGCGTCGACGCTGAAGACGATCGCGAGCGAGGGCGCGAGCGCCTTCTATCGCGGCTCAATCGGACGCCGCATTGCGGCCGACATGAGCGCAAGCGGCGGGCTCATCACCGAGGCCGATCTCGCGCAGTATCGCGCCATCGAACGCAAGCCGGTGGCGGGACGCTACCGCAATCACATCCTCTATACCGGTGGACCTCCGGTCGCGGCCGGCGTCTCGCTGCTCGAGACGCTGCAGGTGTTCGGCAATTACAGGGCGCGGGCGCATGCGACGGCGGCGACCGATGCCGAATACTGGCACTATGCGATCGAGTCGTGGAAGCTGCGCGATGCGGTGTCGCGGATTGCCGATCCGGCGCAGTGGGCGGTGGACTTCGAGGAGCACTTGAAGGCCGAGCATGCGGCGATGCTGTTCCGGCGCATTCAGCGCGATACGGCGCTCAATTTTCCGGACGACTCCGATGAAGTGACGGCAGGACCCGAACGAATCGGCAGCGGCACCAGCGGCTTCGTGATCGCCGACACGGAGGGCAACATGATCGCGGTCACCCAGACGCTCAGCACCTGGGGCGGATCGTTCTACGTCACTCCTGGGCTCGGGTTTCTCTACAACAACCATTTGCGCGCGAATCGCATCACGCCCGGCGTCTATGGGCAGCTGATGCCGCTCACGCGATCGAGCACGGCGAATCTGCCTGTGCTCGCGTTCCGCGAGGAGGATGGCCGACGCGTGCCTCGCTTCGGTGTGGCGACGGCGGGCAATGCGTGGATCCCAGCCGCCACGTACTCGATCGTCACCGCGATCCTCGATGGCGGCATGTCGATGCAGCGTGCGATCGAGGCGCCGCGATTCCTCGTCGGTCGCGACCCGGCCTCGACCACTGTTGCGGCTGCGCGAGTGGAGATCGAGGATCGGTTTCCCCGCGCGATTCTGCAAGAGCTCGCCGCACGCGGTCATCGCTTCCACAAGATCGGCCGCAAGGGCGAGCTGCGGTACGGATACGCCTCGGGCGCGATGATCGACGTGGATCGCGGCCGTGTTGAAGGTGGTGCCGATCCGCGGCGGTCGCATGCCGCTATCGGACTGCCATAGGGACGGAAACGGCAAATACAGGGTTCACCTGATTACTGCTACTTCACGGCCCTGATATCTTCGCGTTACTCCCCTCCGGGTGCTCCTGGAGACCCCTACACCCCTATGGCGATTTTTCCCGGGCAGCCGACGATGCCGCTCGATCAGGTTGGCGTGTCGTTGGCTCCCTCGGAGGGCGGTGTGTACGCGATTTGCGGCGTGGATGGGAGATATTTGTACTTCGGCGAGACGACCGATGTGCGCCGCCGGTTGATGGAGCATCTCGACGATGCGAGCAGCTGCGTCCATCGCGTGGGCGCCGTCTTTTTCGCCTACGAAGTCTACCCGAGCTACGGCACTCGTGTTGCGCGCCGCAACAAACTGATCGCGACCTATCTCCCGCCGTGTAATTAGTCGCCTGGCACGCTCGATCCCACTCCGTCGATTCTGCCAGTCAACCGGTAGAAGTAGACGTTGACCCCGTTCACCGTCACCACGGTGAACAACGGGCCGCATCGCACTGACACTGAGGCCATTCGCGATGTGTACTCACATGGGCGCACAACACAGGGCCACCCAAGGAGGTTGGCGAGCCATCCCGTTGCTCTCAACCACATGAGCCGAAGGCGTTCCCACATGTGTTTGGGCACCTGCAAACGGGTTGACCTCAACCGCCGGCGATTCTTCGCCCTGTGATCGACCGTGAACACTCCGTATTGACACCTTCGCTCCCTTCGACTCGCTGCGCTCGCTCAGGGCTCGCTTCGCTCGCGCGCGTCGGCGGCCAGGAGCCTTACGTGCCGCTTGGAAAGCCGGGCGCGCCCGTGATCTTTCGCGCCTGCCAGAGATGGCGGCGTTCGTGCGCGGTCATGACCGCGAAGCCCGAGCCGAGTGGAATGCGCAGCCACGCGATCGACGGCGATCGGACGCGGGCCCGCGCGAGATCGATGCCGTTGGCCTGACGCAGCCGATCGATGTATTGCACCTGATAGGCGCGGAACGCCGCCAGAATCTCGCGCCGTGGACGCCCGGCTCCAGGGTAGAGGCTGGGGTGCGCATGACGCCGCCAGCGCACCGGCGGTTGGTTGGCGTGGACGTAGAAACGACCGAACCAGTTGTAGGTGAACGGCCCTTCCCCGTAGACGCCGCGGCGGATGGCGTCGGCGATGCCTTCATCCAACAGCGGGAGGTAGACGCGCGCGGTCGCGTTGAGGTGCTCGAGACATTCGGCGATCGACCATCCATCGGTCGAGGGCCGCCAGATGAACTGGTCGTCGGAGAGCGGCGAGCACAACGCCAGGGCGTCGGTAGAAATCTGTTCGAACTGTAGGCGAAGCTCCTCGATCTCCGGCGTCAGGCGCCCGGGTGTGCCCATAGCATCGGCGGCGATTGTAGCAAGCGCGATCTTGCGATTTGCACAGTTTCATCGCACCGCCCATCGAACTGGCCGGATTTTTGAGTGTAGCGCTTTGAGTTTCGAGTGGAGATCGGTGCATCATTACGCCCTCAATATCGCGCCGGACGAGTCGAAGACTCGCCCCGAGCGAGCGAAGCGAGTCGAAGGGGTCGAAGGAGGCGTCATGACACGCGAAGAGCAGGCTACCCTTGCCGGAACGCGTTCATCTCACGGCACCATGACGCGGGAGGAAGTCGTCGCCTTCTTCAAGCGTCGCGCGGAGAAGTACGAAGATCTCGATGCCGCCGCGCTCGCCGCCGACTACGCCGAGGATGCTGTGATCGAGAGTCCGGCCACCGGCAAGCATGGCTTCCGGGACGCGGAGAAGGCGCTGCGCGTCGTCTTCAACGCATTCCTCGATCTCACGATGACCAACGACGAGATGGTCATCGACGGCGACCGGGTGGTCACCGTGCACACCGTCGAGGGCACACACATGCAGGAGCTGCTCGGCATCGCGCCCACGGGCAAGCCCTTCACCATGACCGTGGCGTTCATCTATGAGCTGCGCGATGGCAAGATCGTCCGCGAGCAGCGCGTCTACGACTTCACGGGAATGCTGATTCAGATCGGCGTCCTCAAAGCGAGACCAGCCAGCTAGACCCACCCATCATGCCAACCGGAATCGGTCATGCCTCGTCCAACTGGCGACGAGGGACTTGATGCCGCGTGTCTTCGCTCTCATGCTCGCGATCCTCGCGACGATCGCGATCGACGCTCGTGCGCAGTCGTCGTCATATCCGCCGCCAGGACGGATGGTCGATATCGGCGGCCGCGCTCTCCACATCTCCTGCGCCGGTCAGGGCACGCCGACGGTCGTGCTGATCGCGGGCGGTGGAGCCTATTCGATCGATTGGGCACTGGTGCAGCCGGCGATCGCGAAGCAGACGCGCGTCTGCGCCTACGATCGCGCCGGTCTTGCGTGGAGCGATCCCCGACCCGCCGATGAGACGGTCGAACAGACCGTTCCGATGCGCGCCTCGATTTCCTGAGCACGAACGCCGTGCACATCACCGCCGACGGCAGCGGCCACGAGATCCACCTCTTTCAACCCGATCGAGTGGTCGAGGGGGTTGCGAAAGCCGTGACGATGATCAGATCGCGGAACTCTCAGTAAAGCCGTTTGCGATTTGCTTCCTCCATATCTCCTTCGTAGTCCTGCACCGTGATGCCCTCGGGTCGAATCTGATCGTGGAGCACGCATGCCATCGACGGCAGCGCATCGGCGCTCGGCCACTCGTCATGCTTCCATAGCTGCGAACGGATGAACGCCTTCGGGCAATGAAGGAAGCATTGCTCGACCTCGACGCCGATCGCCAGCAGCGGCCTCTTGCCCTGCACCACCATTCGCGACAACAGATCCGGATCGGTGGTGACCCACGCGCGTCCGTTCACTCGCAGCGTCTCCTGACGACCCGGCACGAGGAAGATCAACCCAACGTGCGGATTCGTGAGGATGTTCTTCATCCCGTCGAACCGCTTGTTGCCCGGCCGCTCCGGAATGATCAAGCGCCGATCGTCCAGTACGTGGACGAAGCCTGGCGGGTCGCCCTTGGGTGAGACGTCGCAGCGGCCGTCGGCGCCGGACGTCGCCATGAGCAGGAACGGGGATCGCGCAATGAACGCGCGGCTGTGCACATCGAGCGCGGGACGCTCCTTCTGAATCGATCGATCGCCGGGTACGCCGACGAGATCGCGCAGGTGCTGCTCGCTGGTGACGATGCTTTCGAATGGGAGCGGCATATCGGCCTCGTGAAAGTCCGGCTAAAGCCGGACACTACGTACGGATCCTGTCTACGATAATCGTTTGAGGCGATTGGCGACAGAGAATCGGGACTTTCGCATGTCTGCCCACAGATCGCCGACACGCGCGACACGTTCGGCCATGTTCCGTATGGTGAAGGCCTGCGGCGACGCGTCGCCGCGCGCTATTTCCTCCCACGTGCACGGCGCCGACACCGGCGCCCCCGACTTGGCGCGAACCGCGTAGGCGGCTGCGAACGTCGCGCTGTAGCCGTTGCGACCGGTATCGACGTAGATTCGTGTCCCGCGATCGGCCTTGCTGAATTCCTGCGTCAGCCGATCGGGGTGACGCTCGACCAGGGCGGTGCCGATCGCCTGCGCGAATCGCGCGACGTCGCCCATGTTCGTCTTGCCATCGAGCGGCACGACGATGTGAAGCCCCTTCGAGCCTGATGTCTTCACCCAGCTCGTGAGCTCGAGCTCGGCGAGCAGATCGCGCAGCGCGAACGCCGCTTCGTTGAGTCGATCGAGATCGGGCCGCGACGGATCGAGATCGAACACGCAGATGTCCGGGTAATACAGATTCGGCGCGCGCGACGTCCACACGTGGGGCGTGATGCAGTTCTGATTCGTGATCCAGAGCAGCGATCGGGCATCGCGAACGATCGGATGATGGACGACGCCGTCCTTTTTCGGCACCTCGACGCGTTCGAGCCACTCGGGAAATCCCTTCGACACGTCCTTGTGAAAGAAGCCCTTGCTCCCGATCCCCGACGGATATCGCTCCATCGTCACCGGTCGTCCGCTGATGTGCGGCACCATTACCGGCGCGATCGCCTCGTAGTACGCGGCCAGTTCGCCCTTCGTGATCCCGTCATCGGGGAAGAGCACTTTCTCGGGATGCGTGATCACGGCTGCTCTCGCACCACCTCGCGCGCGGATTTGTCGATGCGGATTCCGAGAAGGCGCGGGTGACGCAGCTTGCCGTAGACCGTCCACTCGGTGAATGCCACTTGAATGACGATCTTCGGCCGCACCCAGTGGGCGCGGAGGCGCGGCAGTCCGACGGCTTTCGTGAACGGCGGCTTGTCGATCTCGATCGCATCGAGCTTGGCGCGGAGATCGACGAGCATCTTGTTGTCGAAGCCAGTGCCAACCTTGCCGGCAAAGACGAAGTCGTTGTTATCGAAGTAGCCAACCAGCAGCGCGCCCAGTCCGTGACGCGTGCCCTGCGGATCGGTGAATCCGCCGACGACCAGCTCCTGGCTCGCCTCGACCTTCATCTTCAGCCAGTGCGGCGATCGACGATGTTCGTAGGGCGAGTCGCGACGCTTGGCGATCACGCCCTCCCAGCCTTCTTTGCGAGCCAGCTCCCACGGCTCTCGATCGGTGACCTCGGGCACGCGCTCGAGCGGGCGACGCAGTGGAAGCGACGCGAGGATCTCACGCCGCTCGACGAGCGGCAGATCCATCAGATCGCGGCCGTTCAGCCATAGCACGTCGAAGACGTGATACGCGAGCCGATGACCTTTGTCGGCGTCGCGCAACGTCGGCGGACCCCAGATGCCGGTGACTTCGCCATCGAGAATCGCGTCCTTGGCGGGTAGCTGCGCGATGGCGTCGGCAATGGCTGGATTGTGTTGCTCGAGGCGGTTGCGTGAGTAGAGCGTGACCGTCTTCCCCTGTTTGAACGCCAACAGGCGGATCCCATCGAGCTTGCGCTCGAAGATCCAGTCGGGCCCGGTAAACCGTTCCTCGGTGAGCGTCGCCGCCATCGGGACTACCCAATCTGGAAATGCGCGGGCCATGGGCTCATATTAGTCGCCCGCCCCGGACGAGCGAAGCGAGTCGAGGGAGCGAAGCAAGCCCCGCACGCCGAGCGAAGCGAGGCAGGGGTATTGATCCTGCCCCTGGGTCAGATCAGATGATAAGCAGGCGAGGGAGTATGGAACGGCGGTACCGAGTACGCGACTTTGCGCGGATCACCGGCGTGACGGTGAAGGCACTCCAGCACTACGACCGCATCGGCCTGCTGCGCCCATCACGGACGCCGGCCGGCCACCGCATCTACAGTGAGCGTGACGTCGAGCGTGTTCGGCAGATCATTGCCCTCAAGGCGATTGGCGTGCCGCTCAAGCGAATCAAGGCCGTGCTCGACGGTCACCGCACGTCGCTCTCGGACGCACTCAAAGCGCAGCGCGACGAGCTGCTCGCGCAGCGCAACGGTCTTCAGCACGCCCTGAACGCGATTGCCATCGTCGAAGAGGAGTTGGGGCGTGGACGCCTGTCCGAGGGACAAGCGCTCGCACAACTCGTCGATCTGCTTTCGATCCAGGACGATGTCGAGGCGATGCGGAAGTACTTCAGCCCCGAGGCGTGGGCGCAGTTCGGCGACTACTGGGTGGACTGGCCGCCGCCGCAATGGCGCGAGCTGTTTCGCGATGCCGAAGCCGCGCTCGATGAGAGCCCAGAGAGCGAGAAGGCGGCAGCGCTGGTCGCGCGCTTCTATGCGTTGTGGCACGCCGAGTCGGGCGACGATCCGACCCTCAAGGCCGCCATCCGCGAAGGCAGCATGCGCGCGTTTCTCGATCGCGAAAACTGGCCGCCGCGCATGCAGCGTCGATGGATGGAATTCCGCTTCCGCGACATCACGCGGTTCATCAGCAAGGCCACCATGGCGGCATTCAGACGGCACGGACCGCAGTTCTTTGCGCCCACGAAGCGCGCGGACTGAACTCTGCGGTTCCGGCTTCGACGTTCGAGGTTCCGATCAGTTCCCGAGGTCGTTCATGAAGTCGATAAATGACGCCGCGAGGTGCTCGAGGACCGTGACTTCGCCATCGTCGTCGCGAAGAAATCGAACGTCGAACCTCGAACCTCGAACCTCGAACCTCGAACCTCGAACCTCGAACTACTTCTTCGCAAAGGTCAACTGACTCGAGAAGAAAGGTAATACCTTCTGTTCGATGCGCTCGACGACGCGGTTGGTGTGATCGCCCTCGTAAGTTTCGAAGGTATGTGTCACGCCGAAGTCGGTGAGGATCTGGTCCATCTGTTTGTTGGCGGCTGCCAGTCCGTCCTGCAGGCCGACCTCGCCCATGATCGCGTGATACTTCTTCAGGTTCGTGACGTACTGATCGAGCATCGCGAGCGGGGAGTTCGCGGCCCACTTCGCGACGACGAGCGGCTGCGGCACGCCGTCCTTGATCGGATTGTCGAAGTAGTCGGGCGGGTTCTTCGGGTTCGGCGAGAACGCCGCCGCGAGCGCGCCCTGAACATTGAAGTTACCGCGACCTTGTCCTCGTGCTGCACCACGTGCGCCCTCCGGAGCTGCCGCGGCGCGTGCGCCTTCGGGCGCTGAACCTCGCGTGGCTTCGGGTGCTGATCCTGGCGCGCCGGCGCCACGATTGCCGCCCGTGAACGGCTGGTTCATGAGACAGCATGCGCTCATGATGTAGAGACTGCCGAAGACGTCGGGTCGCTTCATCCCGATGCGGATCGTGCCGTAGCCTCCCATCGAGTGACCGCCGAGTCCGCGGCTGAGGCGATTGGCGATCGTGCGGTAGTGGCCGTCGACATACGACACGAGATCGTCGGCGATGTACGACTCCCAGTCGCCAGTCGTGACCGACGCGGAATACATGCTCCCGCTGTACTTGGTGAACGCATCAGGGTTCACCAGGATCATTTCCTTCATCGTCCCGGCAGCGATGTCCTTGTCCGCGGCTTCTGCGAGCTTCGTGAACGACATCCACCGTTCGGCGGTGAGCCCGTACCCGTGCAGCAGGTAGACGACGGGATACCGCTGATTGCGACTGGTGGAGTAACTCGGAGGCAGATAGATGAAGACATCGCGATCCGGCGAGTCGCCTTCGAGATTGCCCTGCAGCGCCGCGCCGTGGACCGAGACTTTTTCGACAGTGCCCTTCTTCGTCGCCCCGTTTGATTGCCCCGCCGCTGGAGCGGCGATCACGATGATGACGAGAGCGACGACGACATACACGGGCGCAACGGTCCGAATCCGCGTCATGGCTCACTCCTCGAGATGAAAGCGGCCGCACGTGGGATGCGGCCGGACAGGAAACGTGCGGATTGTAGCGCGCCCGCGCCCTGGCCGCCGAAGCCTTGCGAAGGCGGCTACAGGCTGAAATGGATGCCGAAGCCGGCGTACGAGATGTCGTCCTGGAAGAACTGACCGTATGGTGACGGCCCGTTGTACAACTCGAGCATCAGCGTGACCAGTCGTGCGGGGTGACCCGAAGCCGACGACCTGACGAGTTCGATGCCAGCGCGTCCGCTGATCGCTGGCGACCAGTCGTGCAACTCCGTGGTCTTCACATCCACTGCGGCAACCATCTGCACCGGGCCGGCATGCCCGCTGCGGAACTCGGCACCGCCGTGGAAGACCGACGCGCCGACGGTGTCAGGTTCGCGACGGAACAGCCGCTCGGCGCCGGCATACACCCGCAGCGCGTGGATCTCTTGCGACATCAGCAGCTCGATCGATTCGTATGAGAGGTTCTCTCGCTGGATTTCTGCATCGCGGAGCAGAAATTCGTCGCCGAGGTGCGAGCTCTGGTGATACACCCTGACGCGGGCGCTGAAGCCATGCGTTCGGAAGGTGATCGGAAACCCGATCGTGTAGTCGGCGTTGATCAGATCCTTCGACGGCGCGTTGAAATCGAACTGGGCGAAGATGGCCCCAACGACATCGATCTGCACGCCATCGCCAGCTCGCCGACCGTTCCACCGCACCAGCCCGAAGGTGTCGCCGAGGCCGACCGAGATGATGGTGGTGGTCGGTGCCGACGGATCGTCCACCGTCTTGAAAGCACCGCGGAGCACGCTGACAAACGATCGCGGCTCCTTCGGATCGGCGAGCAGCGGGCAGTGAATCGAATCCTGAGGGAAGGCAACGGTGCCGTGCGATTCCGACTCGTGGACGCCCGCCGCGCACCGGGAGATCGGGATGTTCTCGTCCTGGGCGGCACACGTCGACGCCACCAGCAGGAGAGCGCCCGTGAGCGGCCAGCCGCAAAGACGCGTCAACACC